>Ga0181582_10002004_pt1 | contig 16103 bp, 4 predicted proteins | sample 071ome_32_FD_132438 | JGI IMG/M metagenome (GOLD analysis project Ga0181582, IMG submission 132438) | Coastal salt marsh microbial communities from the Groves Creek Marsh, Skidaway Island, Georgia - 071405AT metaG (megahit assembly) | ecosystem: Environmental > Aquatic > Marine > Intertidal zone...
GGCCACGCGGGGGGGGCCGGTCCTCCCCGGGGCAGCCCCCGACCGCCCCCCGCGCCCCCCCCGCCGCGCGCGCGCAGGGCAGGCGGAGGAGGCGAGGGACCGGGCCGCGGAGGAGGCGATGACGGGCGGCGGCCGGGCCGAGCGGGAGGCGGAGCAGCGCGACGCCGACGTGCCGTTATCCAACGAGGTGGCCATCTCGTTCGACCTGGGGGAGGCGCGGAACCTGCCCCGCGTGGAGGCGACCCCGACCTTCACGACGAGCAACACGTCGCTGATGGTGGCGGTGCCGGGGAAGGGGTGCGGGATGCTGGGGATCGCGGACGCGGAGCGGCTCCAGGGGCTCCCGGTGGGGTGGGTCGGGGCGCAGGAGCTGCGGCGCAGCGTCGCGTGGCGGCTGATCGGCAACGCGGTGACGGTGGACGTGGCGGGGTGGCTGGGGGAGGCGCTGCTGCGGCCGTACAAGTACAAGTACGACCCCACGCGGGACCGCCCGCTGTTACCGGCGCAGCGGGCCTTCCTCACGTTCGACGACCTGGACAAGCCCCCGCCGGCGGGCGGGGCCGCCGGCGCCGCGGGCCGCCCCGCCCCGCCGCGCTGCTGGCCCGCCGCCGCGTGGTTCCTCCGCGGCCAGGGGCGCTACGTCGCGCACGCCAGCGACGCCCCGCGCCCGCGCCCCTACGTCCCCCTGTCCCAGTTCGTCGAGTCCCTCGGCGACCGCCCCGAGCCCGGCCGCCTAAACACCTACCTCCACCGCCTCGCGGCCCACTCCCCGCGCGCGCGCGCCATGGGCCAGGTCGTCCGCTCCCTCAACAGCGCCGGCGCCGGGATCCACCCGGTCGTCGCCGCCCAGGTCGTCGCGGGTCAGGAGGGCGCCGCCCCCGCCGGCGCCGCCCCCGCCGGCGCCGCCCCCGAAGGCACCGACCCACCCGCGGCCGCCCCGCCGGCCGCCCCGAGGCCCGCCCCGCCCAACCGCGTGCTCGTGGTCTGCAACTCGGTGCGCGGGTACTTCTCCGAGGCCACGTCGGACATCGTTTGCGCGTGCGGGGACTGCCTCCTGCAGCCGAACGACACGGCGCGGCTGTTCTCGGGGTTACGCTGGGAGCGGCACGTCGGCGCGGCGCAGATGAAGGGGTGGAAGAAGTCGGTCCGCGTGGAGCTGGTGGACGGGACCCGCGTGCCGGTGGGGCCGTGGGCCGAGTGGGAGGGCCCCGGGCGCCCCGCCGCCGTGACCGACGAGGCGCAGCTGCACGACGTCCCCGCCGGGGCGGCCCCGCCGCCCTGCCCGCCGCCCGCCCCAGGGGCGGCCGACGCGGCGGCCGACGCGGCGGGGGACGCGGCGGGGGACGCGGCGGGGGACGCGGCGGCCGACGCGGCGGGGGAGTCCGGGCCCCGCGTCGCCGTGAGGTGCTTAGGCACGCCCGGGTGGCTCGTGGAGGCGCAGATGACGGTCGTGTGCGCGTGCGGGGGCTGCGCGTCCCTCCCGGAGCCGGACCGGGCCATGAGCGGCCCCGACTTCGAGCGGCACGCGGGTGCCAGCGCGCAGCGGGGCTGGCGCAAGTCGGTCCGGGTGGTCACGCGGGGCACCCGCGGGGGCTTAACGCACGGCACGAGGGGCGGCGCCACGGTCAAGGTCCAGCAGTGGCTCGACACGCCGGTCGAGCTCCGGCCCGTGGCCTTCACGGACGCGGGCGGGGCCACGCACCCGGACGCGGGCGAGGCCCCGCCGCCCGGGCGCAAGCGCAAGGGCGAGGACCCGGCGGGGGGCGGCGGGCCGGCCAAGCGGCGCGAGGGCGGCACGGGCGCGGAGGCGGCGGCCCCCGGGGGTGGCGGGGAGGGGGACGGGCCGGACCCGCTGCTCCCCCGGCCGACGGGGGGGGGCGCGCGGGCCCCCGTCCCGGTGCCGTTCCCCGCCGGGCAGCGGGAGCCCCCGGAGCTGTGCCTGCGGTGCCAGAGCTGCCTGTCCCGGACGGCGAGGAAGTGCTACCGGGCCCGGGCCTTCGCGAGCGCCGCGAGCGGGAGCGAGGGGGCCCGCCTGGCCCTCTGGGGGGAGCGGGCCGTGGGGGCCGAGGTCGAGGTCTTCTGGGAGAAGGACCACGCCTACTACCCGGGGCGCGTCGTCCGCTTCGACCCGTTCAAGATGACGCACCTGGTCGTGTACGACGTGGACGAGGACGCCGACGACGAGGACGCCGAGGACCTGAGGCTGTGGGAGCCGGGGAGGGTGGTCCGGGTGCTCGCGGGGCCGGCCGACTGGGCCGCCGGCGCGGGGCGGCTGTCGGGCTCCCGCTTCGTGCGGGCCTGCCAGCTCGCGAGCGGCCCGGGGGCGGGGGACGCCGCGCCCGCCCCGGTGCTGGACGCCGAGGAGCCCGACGAGGACCTGCGCCTGGTCCTGCCCCAGAGGCGGCGGCCAGGGCGGCAGGCGGAGATCGTGGCGGCCCCCTTCGACGAGGCGGCGCCCGCCGCCCCGCAGCTCTGCCTCTGCTGCGCGACCTGCAAGGAGCGCAGCAACGCCAAGTGCCTCCGCCGCAGGTGCTGGGAGGCGGCCCGCGGCGCGCACGAGGGCGCCCGCCTCGCCCTCCTGGGCCCCGCCTGCCTCGGCGCCGAGATCCAGGTCCTCTGGCCGAGCGACAACAAGTTCTACCGCGCCCACGTGGCCCGGTTCGACCCCTTCGAGCACCGCCACCTCGTCGTGTACGCCGACGGGGACGTCCACGACCTGCAGCTCTTCCACGGGCAGAACACGGTCCAGCTCCGCTCCGACCCCTCCGAGTGGCCCGCCGCCCTCGCGGCCCTCTCCGCCACCCCCTACGCCCGGCGCCTCCTCGGGCTCCGGCCCTGACGGCGCGCGCGGCGCCGCCCGCTTCAACCGCCCCCCGCCCTAGCCAAGCCCCGAGCCCCGGCCCCAGCGCTACCGCTTGACCCCCTCGTTCGACAGGACCTGGACCACGGCGTCAATGAGGGGCCCCCCCTCCTTCCACACGTCCAGCCCGGGGTCCTGGACCTTGCGGAGGAGGAGGTTGTCCAGGAGCCCCCGGAGCGCGCGGAACTGCACCCCGACCCGGGCGTCCATCTCGAACTCGATCCAGCGGTCGAGCTTGACCGTGTGGGCCGAGTGCTGGACGCTGATCTCGCCGCCAAAGAGGAGGAGGGGGTACGGGGTGACCATGGTCGCGTCGCGGAGGAACACGGCGCTCGTCTCCACCTTCTCGTGGTACACGAGCCACCGGGACTCGAAGTCCATGCAGTCGAAGTTGACGCTGCACGGGTGCAGCTGGACGTTCTCCGGCTTGGGCGGCTTGCCGGGCTTGCCGACCGCCGCCCGCGCCTTGAGCTTGGGGGGCTGCTTGCGGTCGCCGCCCCGCCCCCCCTTCCCGCCCCGGCCCTTGCCGCGGCCGCCCTTGGCGTCCTCCTGCTTCTTCTTCACCTCGGCCATGGCCACGTTCGGGTACAGTCCCGCCACCAGCGCCGCCTTGACGACCCGGGTGTTGCCCGAGTTGGCGTTGGCCCTGTCCATGATGTCCGACTTGTAGGCGAGGTTGCGGCCCTGGCCCTTCCTCATGCGCTGCCCGCCGAGGAAGCCCGCCTCGCCGAGGAGGGCGCGGAACTGGTGCCGGAGGTCGGCGATGGCCTCCATCCCCTTGAAGGAGACGAAGTGATCGCGGCAGAAGTCGCGCTCGGCGGCCCGGCCCTGCGCCTTGGCCTGGGCCCAGCCGTCGAAGGCCTGGACGATGGCCAGGTGGTCGGACCGCTCCCCGCGCGGCACGAAGTCCTTCTTGGCGCGGTCCGCCGCGTCCCGCTGCTCCAGCGGGGCCACGAACGGCGACCGCCAGCTCATCGCCGCCGCGATTGTCAGCACGGGGTCAAGGCAGCCCAGCACGCACCCGTAGATCAGCATCTTACCCAGCCGCGCGTCGAGCGGGAGCTGCGCGAGGTGCTGCCCCAGCGCCGTGAGGTGCTCGTGGTGGTCCAGCGCCCCGATCATCTTGAGCGCCTCCACCGCCGACGCCACCGCGTCCGCCCCCGGGGCATCGATCGCGTTGGCGAGGAACCCCTCCACCCCGCCCGCCAGCTTGAGCAGCTTGATCTGCAGGCTCAGGCCCTCGAGTGGGACGCGCAGGATCTCCGGCAGCTGGAACTCCTCGAACACCCGGTCGTGCGTGAACCGCGAGTACAGACGGTAGCACACCCCCGGCTGCACGCGCCCCGCGCGCCCGCGGCGCTGCCTGGCGCTGGCGCGGCTGACCCACCCCTCGACAAGGGACTGCATGTGGGACTCGGCCTTGTACTGGTTCTCCTTGGCGCGGCCCGTGTCGATGACGTAGACGACGTCGTCGATCGTGATCGAGGTCTCGGCGATGTTGGTGGCGATCACGATCTTGCGCACGCCCTTGGGAGGCCGCTCAAAGATCTTGGACTGCTGGCCCGAGCTCAGCGACGAGTGGAGCCCGATCAGGTACTGCCCGCCGCCCGTCGCCCGAGCCACCTCGGGCCGCGCCCGCAGCGCGTCGTGCACCGCCGTGATCTCCATCAGCCCCGACATGAAGATCAGGATGGCCCCCTCGGGGTCCCGCGTCGAGATCCGCTCCACCAGCGCCGCGATCAGCTCGACGTTCAGCTTGGACTGGTCGAGCCGCTTGAGCATCGCCACGGTGCCCTTCTGGTACCTCTTCCGGTCCAGCCCGTCGTACGCGTCGAACTCGGCCCGCTCCAGCTGCATCTTGTTGAAGTCGCGGCGCTCGGGGACCCGCAGCACGTCGTCCCCGGGCTTGGGCTCGTACTTGACCTTTTCGAGGATGTCCTCGAGGTACCGCTCCTGGACCGGGTGCGTGAAGCCCGGGATGGTCAGGCACGGGCACCCGCCGAAGTAGTTGGAGAACTGGTCGGCGTTGAGCGTCGCAGACATCAGGATGAGCTTGATGTCCGGGCGCTTGGCGCACAGCTCGCGCAGGAGCACCAGTAGGAAGTCCGAGTCGAGCGACCGCTCGTGCACCTCGTCGACGACGACGTGCGACACGCCCACGAGCAGCGGGTTGTCGATGAGCCGGCGGAGGAGGATCCCCGTCGTGCAGAAGAGCAGCCGCGTGGCGTCCGACGAGCGGCTCTCGAGGCGGATCTGGTACCCGACGGTGGAGCCGATCGACTCGCAGCGCTCGTCGGCGACGCGCTGGGCGACCGACGTGGCGCTGATGCGGCGGGGCTGCGTGCAGATCATGGTCGTGACCCCGCCCACCCCGGCGTCCGTCGCCGCGTCCAGGACGAACTGCGGCACCTGCGTCGTCTTCCCGCACCCCGTCTCCCCCGCCACGATCGTCACCTGGCTCCGGCGGATCGTCTCGACCACCTCCCTCTGGCACCCCCACGCTGGGAGGCGCTCCCGCTGCTGACGCATCTTCTGCTCCTTCCCCGAGCCCGCCGCGCGCCACCGCGCCAGGTGCTGCGCCAGCCGGTGCTGCGCCCCGGCCGCGTGCCGGGAGACCCACTCGGCGTGCTCCCGCTCGTACTGCCGCGTGCGGGCCTCCTGCGACTGCCCGTCCTGGCCCTCCCGCGCCTCCCGCTCCCGGTCCTCCTCGTCCTCCAGCCGGTGCAGCGCGTCCTCCGCCTCCGCCTCCGTCTCCACCTGCGCCAGCCTCGGGATCACTGACACCACCACGGGGCCCCTCCGCCCGCCCTTGCCGCCGGCAGGGGCCGCCGTCGCGACCGCCGGCCGCGCCTCGGCGGGGGGCGCCTTGCCGGGGACGACCGCGGCGATCGCCGCGGCCGGGGCCGGGGCCAGGGCCGGGGCGGCGGGGCTGGGGACGACTGTGGCGACCGCCGAGGCCGGGGCCGGGGCCGGGGCCGGGGCCGGGGCCGGGGCGGCAGGGCCGGGGGCATCCGCGGGGGGCTCGCCGCCGCCTCCGCTGGCCAGGTCGTGGAGTCTGGCTGCGGCGTCGACCGCCCAGCCCCTCGCCCGCTCGCTGATGGCGGAAGCGAGCTCGTGCAGGTAGGGCATCCCGCCCTCGCAGAGCTCCCGGCAGGCGCCGAGGGCGCCCGAGGTGACGGCGAAGGCGGACCAGAGGGGGAGGCCGGAGTCCACGCCCGCCCACTTGCCCGCGCGGAGCACCTCGAGCTCGACCGCGTCCGGCGCGGCGAACGGGTACATGCACCCGTCCCCGAAGCGCAGCGTCGCCGCCACCCGCGTCTCCCTCGGCGACTTGCCCGGCGCCTGGGAGAGGGAGCGGGCGTCGGCGACAAAGACGTCGGGGCACGGGAAGGCGAACCGCACCCACGTCCCCTCCTCGCACGCGGCGAAGTCCGCCTCCCCCTCCCCGAACATCATCCGCGCCACCCCGAGCTCCTCGAGCCTCAGCCCGCGGGCGTGAGCGGCGACGGTCGCCGCGGGGGCGTCGGCGGGCCACCCCTCGGCCCCGCCGACGAGGTCCACGGCGCGCCGCCTGCCGGCCGAGGCCCGCCCGGCCCGCCCGGACTCGAACACCGCCAGCCGCAGCGCCGCGCCCGCGCCTCCCCGCGCCCCCGCCGCGGCCTTGGCGCCCGCGGCCCCCACCCCGGCCGCCCGCAGCAGCGTCTCCAGGGTCCCCGCGTCGCGCTTCCCGACGTCCGCGGCCGTCAGCCGCATGAGCTCGTCGGCCGTCGGGGGCGGCGGGGGCGGCGGGGCCTTCTTCTCCCCGGCCTCGGGCGGCGCGGCGGCCGGGTCCGCGCCCGCGGCGTCCGCCGCCTCCCCCCGCCGCCCCCCGCGCCGCCCCTCGCGCCGCCGCGCCCGCTCCTCCGCCGCCGCGCGCTCCCGCCTCTCCCTGGCGTCCTTCCGCAGCGCCTCCGGCAGCTCCTCCTCGTCCATGTGCAGGATCAGGTGGTCCATCACCCGGTCCAGCCGCCGCCGCCGCTGCTCGTTGAACCCTTCCACGAGGTGCTCCCCCGCCTGGAGCGCCGCGGCCCGCGTCGCGTCGAGCGCGGCGCGGGCGGCGGCCGCGGGGAAGCCCTTCTTCCGGGCCTCGGCCGCGACGCGGTCCTCGATCACCCCCTGGTCGATCGCCGCCGGCGCGTCCTCGGCCCGCGTCACCCCCGCCGGCAGCGCCGCCATCGGCACCCCCGGCAGCGCACTGAGGTCTGCCCCCATCTCCTCCAGGATCCCCGAGACGAGCCTCTGCGTCTGGCTGGACATGGTGACCTTCTCCGACGGGCCCATCCCGCCGCCCCCGCCGCCGCCCCCGCCGCCGCCCCCGCCGCCCTTGCCGCCCCCGCCCCTCCCGCCGCCGCGGCCTCCGTCCCTGCGGGCCAGGGGGGGCAGGGTGGTGGCGCCAAAGGGGGGGGGCGCGACGCGGGCCACGCGCGCGCCGATCCGCGCGTCCGGGTCGCGGATGCGGGGCTTTTGGGCGATGAACTGCCGCCCGGGATCGGGGGGACGCGGTCTCACCTCCCGCCGCGGCCGCCGCGGCCGCCGCGCCCCCCACGCCCCCCACGCCCCCCCCGGCCCCCCCCGGCCGGCTCCCCGTCCTTCCCCGTCTTTCCCTGCAGCTTTCCTTTCCTGTTGTTGCCCCCCATGACTGTTTCTCCCTGCTCGGACCGCCGCGGGGCCACATGGACAGGGGGGGGGCGGGGAAACACGAACCTGCGGTGCGCGCGGTCTGGCAAACCCGGCATCAGCGCTGACGCCCCTCGCGTCAATCCGCGCGCTGGGGGGACTTATGCCGCCGCCGGAGGCCCCTTGTCTGGAGAAGCAGACCGCCGTCGAACCCCGCGAATAGGTTCGATAGGGTCCCAATCGCACCGGAGCGCCCGATAAAGGCTCGACCCCCTCGTGAGTCCCCTGCGCACCCTCGACCGTGCGGCGCGGCCATCCGGTCTCTCGGCCGTCGGCGCGGCTGATTCGACGCCCAATACCTCCATCGTGCACGCAGGGAAGTTCGCAGGACCACCAGGCATGGCTCCTTCCGCTATCACTCTCTCCCCGGCGAGGGCGGGCCCCACCCCTCGCACGTCGTCGCTCCCCTGCGCTGCGCGGCCCGCCGTGCTCCGCCGCGGCGACGCCCTGGTGACGGCTGCCAAGAAGAAGCGCGGTCCCAGGGGGGACGGCGCCGGCGGAGGGGGCGGCTCCAGCGGCCCTCCCAAGCTCAAGGCGAGGACGGCCCCCCCTGGCCTCACGAGACCCCGCCCCCTCCCCCTCCCTCCGGGACCCGCCCCCCCCCCCGACGCCCCCCCCTCTCCTTCCACCCCGACTGCAGAGCGCCGGGAACGTCCGCGAGGGCAACGCCTACTCCCAGGAGACGCGCAAGACGATCCTGACCATGAACCGCGTGTCCAAGGTGACCCCCCAGGGCAAGGCGCTGCTGAAGGACGTCACCTTGGGCATGTACCTGGGGGCCAAGATCGGCATCCTCGGCGCGAACGGCGCGGGGAAGTCGACGCTGATGAAGATCCTGGCGGGCGTGGACACGGCGATCGACGGGGAGATCATGACGGACCCGGGCGTCCGCATCGGGTACCTCGAGCAGGAGCCCAAGCTCGACGCGGGGGCGACGGTGATGGACAACATCGAGCCGGCGGTGGCGCGGGTGCGGGGGATGCTGAAGGAGTTCGACGACCTCTCGGCGCAGATGGCGGACCCGGGGGCGGACGTGGACGCGCTGATGGGCAAGATGGAGCGGCTGCAGAACGACCTGGACGCCGCCAACGCGTGGGAGATCGACCGGGTGGTGGCCCAGGCGATGGACGCGCTGCGGGTGCCGCCGGCCGACGCGCTCGTGGACCAGCTCTCGGGCGGGGAGCGGCGCCGGGTGGCCATCTGCCGGCTGGTGCTCGAGTCCCCCGACGTGCTGCTCCTCGACGAGCCCACCAACCACCTCGACGCCGAGTCCGTCGCGTGGCTGGAGAAGTTCCTCGCCACCTTCCCCGGGACGGTGGTCGCCGTCACGCACGACCGGTACTTCCTGGACAACGTGGCCGGGTGGATCCTGGAGCTCGACCGGGGGCAGGGGATCCCGTTCGAGGGGAACTACTCGGAGTGGCTCCTGGCCAAGGACAAGCGCCTGGCGCAGGAGAAGAAGGAGCAGAGCGCGCTGCAGAAGACGATGGAGGCGGAGCTGGCCTGGATCAACCAGCAGGCCAAGGGGCAGCAGAAGAAGGGCCAGGCGCGGGTGCGGCAGTACGACGACCTCGTCAGCCGCGCCACCGAGTACATCAAGGCCTCCAAGGTGGACACGATCACCATCCCCCTCGGGCCCCGGCTCGGCGGGGACGTGCTGTCCTTCGCCGGCGTCTCCAAGGCCTTTGGCGACCGGCTGCTGTTCGAGGGCCTCGACCTCGAGATCCCCGCCGGCGCCGTCGTGGGCGTCGTCGGGGCCAACGGCGCGGGCAAGTCGACCCTCTTCAAGCTGGTCATGGGCCTCGACCAGCCCGACAGTGGGTCCGTCACCGTCGGGCAGACGGTCGTGCCCATGTACGTGGCGCAGGACCGGGACCTGGACGGCGACAAGACGGTCGTCGAGGAGATCAGCGGGGGCGCCGAGATGATCAACCTCGGGGGTCGCGAGGTCCAGAGCCGGGCCTACTGCTCGTGGTTCAACTTCAAGGGAGCCGACCAGCAGAAGAAGGTCAGCATGCTGTCGGGGGGGGAGCGCAACCGCCTGACGCTGGCCACGGTGCTCAAGCAGAGCGGCAACCTGCTGCTCCTCGACGAGCCCACCAACGACCTCGACGTGGACACCCTCCGCGCCCTCGAGGAGGCCGTCCTCAACTTCGCCGGCACCACCCTCTGCATCAGCCACGACCGCTGGTTCCTCGACCGCATCGCCACCCACATCCTCGCCTTCGAGGGCGACTCCAACGTCACCCTCTTCACGGGCAGCTACTCCGAGTACGCCGCGGACTTCCGCGAGCGCACGGGGATCAAGGACCCGACCCGGATCAAGTTCCGCAAGCTCGCCCACATGTAGGGCGTTGACTAGCTGTTCAACTGGCTGCACAAACGTGGCGCGGCGCCGGCGCGGCGTCACGAGATGGGTGGGACCTTGCCCTTGGTCGTCTGCCGGCTCTTGAGCGTCGCGACCCCGCCGCTCGGCATCCGCAGGGGGGGCGTCCCCCGGGCGGTCCCCGTCGCCGGCCCGCTCCCCGCCCTCGCCAGCCCGGTCCCGCTCCCCGACCGCGACACCTGGTGCTCCCCGCCGCTCGCGGGTGCGGGACCCGACCCCCCGAACTTGCTGAGCAGCGTCCGCTTGGACGGCGCCTTGGCGCCGGCCGCCTTGCGCGCCCCGGCGCTCTCGCCATTGTGCCCCCGGCCGGCCACCAGGCTCCCCCGCTTGGGCCCCTCGCTCGACGCACGGCCCGTCACCCCCGGCATCATGTCGTCGTCATCGCCGTCCCGCCCCCCCGCCTCGAGCGTGAGGCTTGAGGTGGGGATGACGAGGTTGAGGCTGGAGTGGGTCTGGTCCGTGTAGACGCGCTCGAGTCCGGCGTCGTCGGGCTCCTCCTTCGGCGGGGCGGCGCGGAGGGCGCGGGACGACAGGGTCCGCTTGGTGGTGGCCTCCATTCCCTCGTCGTCGTCCCCGGGGAGGTAGACCCACTTGTGCTTCTTGACCTGGGCCAGGGTCAGGCGCTTGCTGGCGTCCACGGTGAGCATCCGCTTGACCAGGTCCTTGAGGTCGGCGCTGAGGTGGGGCAGCATGGGCGCCATCTGGCCGGCCGAGATCTTCTTGAAGAGCTCGCGCATGGAGGGGCCCTTGAAGGGGAGGCTCCCGCAAGTCATCTCGTACAGGATGACCCCCATGCTCCAAATGTCCACCGCGCTCCCCTCGTACGGCAGCCCGTTGACAATCTCGGGCGCCGCAAACTCGGGCGTCCCCACCATCTGGTTGAGCGTCTTGCCGGCTCCCGAGGTGATCCCGGCGAGGCCGAAGTCGGCCACCTTGATGTTGTTGTTCTCGTCCATGAGCAGGTTCTCCGGCTTGAGGTCCCGGTGCACGATACGCCGCTTGTGGCAGTAGTCGAGCGCCGCCAGGCACTGCCGGAACATGACCTTGGCGTCCTCCTCGCTCAGGCGGTGGTGCTCCTTCTCCCACATGTACTTGTGCAGCTCCCCCCCACCCGCGAACTCCATGACGAAGTAGATGCAGTTGCCGATGTACTGCACATCGAGGAGGCGGATGATGTGGTCGTGCTTGAGCGACGACAGCACCCGCATCTCGTCCTGCACCTGCTCGATCTCCTGGATGTTGCGGAAGTTGGACCCGTTGACCATCTTGACAGCGACGAGCTCGTTTGTCGTCACGTCGCGCCCCTTGCGCACGACGCCGCTGGCACCCTGCCCAATGACCTTGCCCAGCTGGTACTTGCCTATCTTCTTGGGCTTGGTCTGCGTCACGTCGGCCACCATCAGGAGGACCTGCTTCTGGTGCGACCCGAGCGACACAACGCCGCTCTTCTTGTGCCCGCCCGCGTTCAGGTGCGGGAAGGCCACCATCTGCGCCCAGAACGGGTCCCCCGACTGACGGTAGAGCAGGAGCCGGATACTGACCGCGCTCAGGTCCCGCATCCCTATGACGAGCTTGCTCATGTCGACCTTGTCCGATTCGGGCCCCCCGAGGCACAGGCACGACAGGCCCGTCACAGCGCTGGGGCCGAACCCCGTCTGCTCCTGGAACCCGTCCGAGACGGACTGGATCGGCGCATCCGGCGACGAGGCGTCCACGAGCATCAGGCACCGCATGTGCCGCTCGGCCAGCTCCCGCAGCATGGCCGTCGGCGCTTCACCTCGCCGCCGGTCGCTGATGTCCTGCATCAGCACGACCATCCGGACGAGCGCCCCGTTCGTGTCCGTCATCGGCACCAGCGCGATCATGTTCCGGAACAGCTGTTTGTTCCGCTTGTAGTGGTTCAGGTCGAGCACCGTCGCCTGCCCGTCCTCGAACGCCGCCGCAATCTCCTCGAGCGCCGCTGGCTCCGTCTTCTCCCCGTTCAGGATCTCCAGCTTCTCGCCGCACAGCTCATCGGACGAGAACCCCGTCAGCGCCTCAGCCCCTTTAGTTACGCACACGATGGGCAGCCCCGGCTGGGAGCAGTCCACCACCAGGGCGCACTGCGGGGCCGGAGTGGGGGACGGGCGGTCAAGTGCCGTGGCCCTTCGAGGGGGGTCCTGCCCTCCAGTGGGGAGCAGCACGTTGCGTCCCCCGTGGGGAGATCAGGCGAACGGCAGGCGTAGAAGGGAGATCCGCTCGGCGATAAATATTTGATTCGAGCGCGAGATGAGCCTTCTCGGGCGCGTGCGAGAGACCTCGGGCTGGGGCAGCGCGGGGGGAACAGGGAGAGGGAGCGTTCTGCACGGGGAGGGCGCGTACCCGGGTTGCCGACTCGACCTGGTCCTGGAGAGCCTCGTCCTCGAGAGAAAACGACGAATCCTTCGTCTCCTCTGACCCGGCAGGGCGGACCAGAAGCTCCCAAGGCTCCGGGAGACCTGCAACCGGTCAGCATGCCAACGAGCGATGAGTGTGGACCGCGCGTCGCGGGCCTTACCAGGGACAACCAGTCCCTGTCTCTCAACGAAACGAGAGAAACGTCCAAAATACGTCTGCCAGTCAACGGATTGGGCCCAAACACCCGCCACACGGGGCGACCCAAGTCAAAAAGAGGGCACAGAGCCAGGGAGCGCACATTCGACGCGGGACGAGGGTCACCGGTATGACATATTAACGGTTCTCCTCGACTTCGTCACTGAACACAAACAAATATTCCGTTTGAACGCAAAAACGAATGTATTCCCTCCCTCTTCATGAGCGGGTGAAGGGGGGAATTCCCGAACAGAAGGGTAGCCATTGTGTCGTCGATACCCTACCATTCTGGCGATTACGTTGCCCATCATCAGTAAAATTAAGATTATATACAAGGAGACTCCAGAGAATCCCTCAATGCGGCCGCGAGTAGCAGGACTCGTTCCCGTAATCAGGCTCGCGAGTTCCCCGGGACTATGCTGCACTCACCGAGGCCGTTGTCATCATCCACCTCATCCACAGGCGGCTTCTTCGTCTTAATCTTAGAGGTCATGAGTCCCAGGGCCCCTACCCGTGGGTCTTTCCCCCTCCGCCGCTGGTCTTTCTCTCGTGGTGGAAAGGGGGTCCTCCGCGCGCGTCCTACCGGAGGTCTCTATGGTTCGCTCTGGTGGGACTCGTGCCCCGATCCGAGTGCGAGAGAGGGCCCGGCTACATCGGCACATCAAGGCGCACGCGGAGGCCGCAGGAGGGAGGAAATGTACGGGGAGGGTTTACACAAGAATCCAGGTCAGGACCCCCTCCGGCCCCGAAGAGGCCAGCGGAGGCGGTCGGGCAGGTGGGGGCGGTCGTCCTGGCGGCGTTCTGACGGAGCGGTTGACGCCGCCGTATCCCCCGCCGGGTCCTCTTGTGCACCCGCCCCCCCCCCACACCTCCCACGAAGCCCCGCCCATCCCCAAAAAGGATCACCAAAACGGTCCCCACGTTGATCACAAATCCGCCTCTGTAGGAAGATTCCCGAACGAATTGCAGGTGACAGCTGCCACAAAGAACTCGACACGACCCAGCACGCCGCCCCGTGGTCCTCCTGCGCGCAACGGGTGACCACCTGAGGGTGCCCCGGGGACCCCCAACACCTGGGCAACCTCGCCGTCTCTCCCTTACACTCGCAACGTCCGTGCCCCGCGTAAGATCTATTTTCTCCCTGTTTACAAAGGGTCCCCGGCCCTGTGCCGGCGAGGGCCCCCGCTGAAGCCGGACACGTGCGGACCACAACGAAACCAGGAGCAGGCTCGCAACCCCCGGCTCCTGCCGGACCCTCGGTCTGGGCGCCCGGGTGGGAGGATATCACGATCGATAGCATCCCGGGGGCCCCGAACATACCAGACGATCCCCCCACGCGATGTCAGAGGCCCCATTTCTCCCCCGCGGGGACTCCCCCTCGAAAATTCAACTTCCGGGAACCCCTGCGCGCCGCGGGTAGCCACGGCACCGGGCCCATCCGACCTCGACGCGCTACTCATAACCGCAGGCGCTTCTCTCCGGAACCGCGAAGCCCCATCCCAGGCCAAATCAGGATGGTCGACACGTCGAGCAAAGCGGGCTCGTCCTCGAGCTGCGACCAGGTGAGGCGCCATGGGCGCCCCGGCGGGGGCCACGCGATCCTGCGACGTCGCCGGAGTGGCCCGTCCCGCCACCTCGCCGCCGCCGCCGCCGCCGCCGGGCTCGCGGGGACGCGGGGACGCGGGCGGGCGGCCCCATCGGCCAGGCGCGGTGATGGCGGCCGAAGCCTTGCCCCCCGGAGGACCCCCCCTCGCAGGTGGTGCTTGTGGACGCGGAGGGCATGATGGAGGCCGGGGTCGGTGTCAGCGAGGGCGTCGTGGGCGCCTTCCTGGGCGACGAGGAGGACGGCATCGACGTGGACGACATGGTCTGCGATGGCGGGGCCCACGACGAAGCGACCAATCGCTTTGATTCCATGATGGGGGCACTCGAGGGGATGGTGATCAGTGACGAGTTCGGGGCGATGCAGGACGCCTTTTGCAGGGCAAAGTGCGGGATGTTTGTGGAGGAGGAGGAGAACCGCGTGGAGTACATGCCGATCTACGAGGACTGGGTGGCGACCCTCGAGGGCCACTTGGCCGACGCCCTGGCCGAGCGGGGGGGGGACATGGGGGAGTTCGTGGGGATGCTGGTGGAGAAGTGCGAGCGGGAGAGGGACGTCCTCGAGGGGGACGTGTTCGACCTCCTCATGAGCATGATCGACTTCGAGGCCTTCAAGGAGATGATGCTCAGCTACAAGCGGGGGATGGAGATGGAGGCGGAGGGTGGCGCGGCGGACGGGAGCTTCATGCTCGAGGTCACGCAGCTCAAGGTGCACACGGAGGAGATGAGCGACGGGGAGGAGCGGCCAGACCTCGACTTCTCGCTCGATATCACGGCGCTGTGAGCCTCACAGCGTCCCGCCTCCTGGAGGAGGGGGTGTCATGCTGAACCTCTGGAACCTCTGGTCTGGCGTCACGTGCCCCTGCCGACCCCCTTCACCACCGCCCCTCTTCCGCCCACCCAGCCCTTTCATAATTGTCACATTTCGCGTAAGATCGCAATAATATATCCCAGTATCCCGTTCGATAGCGATTCGCCTTTGATTCCCCGTGAGGGGTCAACTTCACAGAGCGTTGTCGAGGAAGTGAGTCGCGTCGCAGTTTTTGGACTTGCTTTTTCCTTATCTCGAATAAAGACAGCCTCCGCGACCGAGCATTCCGACCTCGCGCCCTCCCCGCGGGGACTAGGTGTGCAAACCCTGTGGGTGGTCCTTGCCGCAGGCCCGCACTCTCGAGACAGATGACAGGCGCCACGAGCGTAACAGTGGTCCATGCTGACATCTCAACCGGCAATAAGCGCAAGTCTGGGAGAATGAGCCGCGTGGGAAGGCAAATACAGGTGCGTTCCCGAACCATCCGAACTCCCCTCTCGGTGTGTCGGAATGCCGGCATCCACGGGATTGTGCGCGTGGCGTGCTCTCTTTCCGCGCAACGAGCCCTGTGACCGCCACCTCGGGACACGAGGCCCCGCTACCCGCCATTCCCCCGGAGATTCTGACCCGTTGTTCCGGCCGAAGGGGTGACGAGGCGCGGGTGATGGCGCGGACCCTCGCGCGCGTCCCAGCGGCCCTGCGCGTTCGCGACCGCGATTCGAATAAATCGCCACGCGATTTCCCCGACACGCCGCCCCAGTACCACGACGGGGTCTAAAACAAGCACGCGGACGGCGGTGCCGACGTGGCGCTCGCTCGGGCCACCCTTCCTCCAATCCCTCCAATGCTTCACGCCCGCAGGTGGTCCCCAGGGGGGACGTGGTCGCCGGCGCCGCCGGGCGCGTAGACGCTGGGGCGCCCCCCGCGGACGGGGCGCCGCACGAGGGCCGCGAGCGCGAGTGGTCCGCCAGTGGCACCAAGGCGTGGCAGGGCGCCGCGGCAGAGGTGCGACGCCCTCCCCCTCCACCGGTCGCTCGGCCCCCGCGCCGGTCACACCGGGGCCCCCCACCCCCCCTCCCCCCCCCCCCCCCCCCCCCCCCCCCCCCCCCCCCCCCCCCCCCCCCCCCCCCCCCCCCCCCCCCCCCCCCCCCCCCCCC
>Ga0181582_10002008_pt1 | contig 16094 bp, 11 predicted proteins | sample 071ome_32_FD_132438 | JGI IMG/M metagenome (GOLD analysis project Ga0181582, IMG submission 132438) | Coastal salt marsh microbial communities from the Groves Creek Marsh, Skidaway Island, Georgia - 071405AT metaG (megahit assembly) | ecosystem: Environmental > Aquatic > Marine > Intertidal...
CAATCAATCCCCAATTTTATCCAGATTTCAATGAGCGGGCCATCGCCGATATGCGGCGAGAAACGGAGGCTTTCTTCGCCGAGATTTTGCGGAACGATCTGTCGGCTTTGAATTTCCTGGATTCGGACTTTTCCATGCTAAATGAGCGATTAGCCAAGCACTACGGTATCGATGGAGTGGTCGGATCCTCCATGCAGCGAGCCTTTCTGCCAGCGGATTCCCAAAGAGGGGGCCTGATTACTCAAGGAAGCATGCTCGTCGGCAATTCCACGGGCGAAGATTCTCATCCCATCAACAGGGCGGTTTGGATAATGGAGCGCATTCTCGATGATCCGCCACCGCCTCCCCCCGCCATGGTGCCGGACCTCGATCCGGAAACCCCAGGCTTCGCCGAAATGCCTTTGAAGGAGCAGCTAGCCATTCACCGCCAACAGGAAAGCTGCAACAACTGCCACAAGAAGATCGACCCTTGGGGGATCCCTCTCGAAGAATTTGACGCTATCGGTCTACACCGTACAAAGTCCCTGCGCCTTATGGCCAAAGAGAAAGGCGGGGCCCGAACCGAGGAGTTTTACGCCCCTGTGGAAATATCGGATGTGATGCCTGATGGGTTTGAAATTCAAGGGGGCCAATCCTTAAAAGACTACTTGCTGGAGACCCGGCGGCGCGATTTCGCCAGGGCTATGGTAGCGAAATTGACTTCCTACGGATTAGGAAGAACCCTTGAATTTTCCGACGAACCGACTATAGAACAGTTAACTGGCCAATTCGAAAAACGGGATTATCGACTGGATAAATTGATCGAATCTATCGTATTATCCGATCTGTTTCTTACCCGATAAGCATAGGAGGGCAATCAAATGGCAGACAAATCATGGCATATGGATCGTAGAACTTTTCTCAAGGGGACTGGAGTAGCCCTGGGATTGCCCTTTCTGGATTGCATGCGTTCGCCCGCTCGAGCGGCTACAAGCTCGTCCGTAGCTCTGCCCAAGCGCATGTGCGCCATCCACTTTCCCTATGGAGCCAGCGTGCCCTCAGAAGACCATGAAGATCGTGAATGGGGATGGTTTCCTGTGCGGGAGGGTGACGGCTTTCGCTACACCAATGTTTTGAAGTCATTGGAGCCGTTGCGCGATCACACTACGGTTATTGGTGGGCTTTCTCACCCAACCGGACGCAAGATTGGCGGTCACGATACTGGGGACATTTTCCTGACCGGCGCGGATTTCAGCGGGGCCAATTTCAAGAATACCATTTCTTTCGACCAAATAGCGGCGGCCAAGATAGGGGATCAGACCCGCTACGCCTCCCTGGCCCTTTCTAGCGATGGGGGCATTGGCATGCCGACTCGTTCTAAAACGCTTTCCTTCACGGCTTCCGGACAGCCGATTCCTGGACTGGACAAGCCCCAATTGATTTTCGACCGCCTCTTCGGGGTTGATGGGGGCAGCTTGGCCGAGCAGCGTCGGCGCCTGAAAACCGAGTCCAGCTTGCTGGACCGGGTTATGGATCAATCCAAGACCCTGCGGAATCGCTTGGGCAAGAGCGACCAGGAAAAATACGACGAATACCTGTCCTCTGTCCGCGATATCGAGCAGCGAGTAGTCCGTAGTCAACAGTGGCTAGACATTCCCAAACCGGATGTCGATGCATCTGATCTCAACCTCGAGGTAACCCAAGAAGCGCCGCTAGAATACATGGAGACTATGTATGACTTGATGTATCTGGCCTTTCGCACGGATTCGACGCGCGTAGTCACTTACATGTTGGGGGCCATGAATGGCAGCACTTCCAACCAGTTTTCAAAGGCTTTGGGGCTCGGCACCCAGCATGAATTGGCCCATGGAGCTGGTAAGCCTGGCGGATTTATCAGACAGGGTAAATGGAATGTCTGCCTGGTTGAGAACCTAGCCCGCTTCCTCCAGAAAATGGCGGATACCCCAGAAGGGGATTGCAGCCTACTAGACAATACCATGGTGCTGATGGGTACGTCTAACAGCCGGACGCATAAGAACTACAACTACCCGCTAATTTTCGCGGGTGGCAACAATATGGGCTTCAAGCACAACCGGTATCTGACCTACGAGAAAAATGGGGAAGATATGCCTATGTCGGATCTTCTCTTCACCATGCTCAACCGTATGGGTATTTCCGATACGGGTTTCTCTGATAGTACGGGCGATTTGTCGGAATTGTACGTCTGAGATCGACCCCTGCCTTTACGCTTCGGTGGCGTAAGCCGAGCTGGTCGCTTTAAAAGTAGAATAGGCGTCTTGCCTGTTTGCAGCTCATGAACAACAGGCTGGAAGCCTGTTCTAATTTGTCTAAAGCTGGACCTTCGAAACGACGCCTTTGAGCTGGTTTTTCAGATCCACGCCCGCCTCGTAAATCATTTGCTCATTCGATGGGAAGGGGGCATAAGTTAGTCCGACCAGTCTCCTGTAATGATCATCCAATGCCATCGTATCACCAGAATGCGTACAGTAGCTGTGACTGAATACAAACTCGCTGGTGAGCGGGTAGCTGTTGAGGAGCTCATTCCTCTGGAAGGTCAGATAGTCCATCTTGGCGTCTAATCTGACCGATTTTATCTGGTTGAACTCCAGTACTCGTGAGCGGACGGTGATGTAACGATCTGAACGAATGTCGTTTCCATTGCCGTCCTTGAGTACATTGCCGTACTCATCCAGGACGTAGTCGTAACCGTCCTTGATGCTCCTTTCTTTGATTATCTCCTTTTCCTGGATGCGCTCCGGGCTGATGGAAATGCCGCGTATGGAAATACGCATCTCATAGTCGTAAAGGATATCGCTAGTTGGTTCGCGGTGATGGACCGTCCACAAGGTGTCGAATTGATTGGATTCAAAACTCAGGAGGTCCTCTTCAAGTTGCGCCGGCAGGGCGATTGGCGACTCATTGAACAAGGATACCAAAACGAAATCCGTACCCTTCATGTGGGCTTCTCTAGCGAGAGCTTCGGCATCACGGAATCCAGGGTTTATCTGCAAAAGATGAGTCAAATTATCGTAGGCAATGCGGGCGTCGGCCTTGCTTGGCAAAGCGAGGCGTTCGCGAGCCTGGTCATAGAGGTGGCTAGAAAAACGTTCCTTTGATTCGACGATGGCCTTATGATAGTTCTGAAACGCTAGTTCGGCGTATCGATTTTCGCGTTTGATGAATACGGGTAGAATAGGGCGGATCCGTTCCTGCCGTTGTTGCAAGCCCTCATAGAGGAAAAAAATCTCCTCAAGCGCCTTTCCATGGTTTTCAAACTGCCAGCGTTCGACAGCTCGAAGATCCCGATCGACGGCCTTGGCGAAGGCTTCTTCTAGGATCCAAGCGTATTCATCCGTCTTTTTATTGGAGCGGTTGCGTTTCAGCTTTTCGAGGGCCCGATTGATGGCGTAGTCGTAGTTGCCGGACGCGACTTCGATTTGGGTTTCCCTAACGGAGCTACAGCTGCTCAACAGGATGCCTATCAGAGCCAGTGAATTGGATTTTGCGTTCGAGATACTCATGGCGGGCGGGGTTATCTTCTCACCCTATTATTGGAGAGAAATAGGGCTCGTTTATTCTAGCTTGACGCTTAAGACGCGTCATTACTCGCCTTTATGCGCTAAAACTGGCGATATTATGGGTAGTGAGAGCCCTATAAATCCTTTAACCACTTGTCCAAGAGAGGGTTAAGTTCGCGCTTGTGCTGTGCCATAGAACGGGCGACAATCCAGTCAGAAGTTTCCCCAGTCCATTCATGTTCCAGACCTCAAAATCCATCACTGGCGTCCTAATCGCCTTTATTTCCGGATTAGCGTTCGCCGATTCAACGGTCATCCTCGAAGACGCTATTGATCGAGAAACGCTTCGAGTTGGCCATCACTGGACACCGGATGAAGCCAACCTGAAGATGAAGGAATATGCCTCTACCTGGCGTGACAGAAAATCCTGGGAAAAGCGGGCAGCGACAATCCGTGAAGGTATATTGGAAGGTCTCTATTGGGATCGAATGCCGGACATAAAAGGCGACTTTGACCCGATCATCCACAGTCGCCGCAAGATGGACGGCTATTTTGTGGAAAACATAGCGATCAAAAGTTTCCCAGGATTCTACATTACCGGAAATCTGTATTCGCCCGCCAATCCGCGAGAAACGAATCCAGCCATTCTGTCGCCTCATGGCCACGCGGCCAACAAGCGGTTGACTGAAGACGTGCAGAAGCGCTGCGCCGCCTTCGCCCGCATGGGGGCTATCGCTTTCGCCTACGATATGGTGGGCTACGCTGAGTCTACGCAAACGACGCATAAGATGCCGATTGCCGCCCTCTTGCAGACATGGAACAGTAAGCGCGTTCTCGAATATCTCCTGTCGCGTCCGGACGTGGATCCGGAACGGATTGGTATGACCGGCGGTTCGGGTGGCGGCACGCAAACCTTTGTATTAACCGCCATAGATGACCGTATAAAAGTATCCGCTCCAGTAGTGCAAGTTTCCGCCCACTTTTTCGGCGGCTGCGTATGCGAGAGTGGCATGCCCATACATATGAGCAAACGTCACCAGACGAATAACGTCGAATTGGCAGCAATGGCGGCTCCGCGGCCATTGCTGCTTGTTTCCAATGGGGCGGACTGGACCCGAAATACGCCTCGGATTGAATACCCGTACATTAGAAGCGTTTACGCCCTGTACGATGCCGAGCACAATGCTGAACACGTTCATCTCTTTGCAGAAGGCCACGACTATGGCTATTCGAAGCGATCGACAGTGTATCCGTTTTTCGCTCATCATTTGGGGTTGAGCTACAAGCGAATTCCTTACGACAACGGTTTCGACGAAAGCTTCGTCACTGTGCTTTCACCAGAAGAGCTTTACGTGTTCAACGATGATCATCCAAGGCCGGCCAACGCCCTGCAAGGCGACAAAGCGGTGATGGCGGCTTTGGGGTTCGAGTAGAGTATGTAGGGTAGCACAGGCTTCTAGCTTGCGTACAAAAAGGCAGGATGCCTGTTATGCTTTTCAAGGGCTAAAGCTCCGCGTTACTGGCGGTTGACAATGAAAGATCAGATCGTTGATGTCGAAGTGTTATGAAGCGCAATTTGTTGCTCACTTTCTGTCTATTTTTCTCTCAATCATTATCCGTTTTGGCTGCCGACTTGGTAACGATTGAGAATAACTGGCTTCGAGTTACCATAGATACCTATGGGGCGGAATTACAGAGCATACGTCATAAAAATACAGATACAGAGTATCTATGGCAGGGCGATCCCGAGCATTGGGCGAATCGCTCTCCGGTAATGTTTCCCGTTAACGTTCGATTCAAGGATGAGCGCTTTTCCTACAAAGGAAAAGCTTACGAGATGCCGCGTATGGGGCTGGCGATGATTTCCGATTTTGAAACGTTCCCATCCGAGGATGGCGAAGCCGTCACCCTTAGTTTGCGAGCAAATGAAATGACGCGACAGCACTATCCGTTCGAGTTCGTTTTCGACGCTACCTATCGACTGGAAGGCAACCGATTGGTCAATGAATACCGGGTATCCAATAACGGTTCGGAAACCATGTATTTCGCGTTGGGGGGCCATCCGGGTTTTCGGACACCGCTAACTAGAGGCCGCTCGCGCGGAGACTATGAAATTTCCTTCTCCAAACGGCTGGAACGAGATAGAGCGGAGATCAAAGAAAGTTTGATTCAAACAACCAGGGTCCCGTTTCTAGAAAACGAACGAAAATTTAGCTTGGACGACCCGCGGATTCCCAGCGGCGGCATGTTCCAAAAGGACATGCCCGCTCGTAAAATCGGGGTTGGTCTAGCGGGAATGCTGCCCTATGTAACGGTCGATCTTGGCGACTTTCCCAACGTCAATATCTTCACGCCCCCAGGCAAGCCCTTCGTTTGCATCGAACCCATGGTCGCCCATCACGACATACAGGAGTCCCCCCTGGCGATCGAAGAGAAACCGTTTCTGATTTCCTTGAAACCTAGCGAAGCCAAAACCTACGCGTTCACGATCATCGTAACGCATAATGGCGATCTGGATTGAGGGGCCGTGTTCGGCTGATTCTGGTGAGGAGAACGAAAGGAGTAGAACAGGCTTCTAGCCTGTTATCTCAACCTCTGGACACAGACAGGATGCCTGCGCTACTGTTTCTATCATTGGTGATCGCCCGCACCTTATCCTGAAGTCAAAGCCTTTGCTTGCCTGAGCTTCGAGGATAGTCGATACAGTAGGCCAGCGAATCGTTTCGCCTGCCTCAAAGATGGTTGCTTCCTCAGATAGCGCTACTCCACCTCTCCTAGAAATGAAGGAGATCGTTAAGACTTTCCCGGGCGTCAAGGCCCTTAGTGAAGTGACGCTGACTCTGGCGAGAGGCGAAGTCTTGGCTCTGGTCGGAGAGAATGGGGCGGGAAAGAGTACCCTGATTAAGGCGCTCGGTGGAGCCCATCTTCCGGATTCCGGTGAGATATTAATTGATGGAAAGTCGGTAACGTTGCGCTCGCCGCAAGTTTCGCAACGCGAAGGCATCGCCATCATTTTCCAGGAATTCAATCTGGCTCCAAAGTTGAGCGCTCGGGAAAACCTATTTCTCGGCAAGGAAATCGTTAACCGTGGATTCATCGATCACCGAGCAGAGCGAGCCCAGGCCCGTGAGCTGTTTGGTCAGCTGGGGATGTCCATCGATCCGGAGGCTCGTTGCGAAAATCTGACTGTGGCCGAACAGCAAACCGTTGAAATCGCCAGAGCTTTGGCATCGGATGCCCGAATTATTGTCATGGACGAGCCGACCGCAGCTTTGAGCCAGCAAGAAGTAGACAAGCTTTTGTCGATAATCCGCCGATTGCGCAAGGAAGGGATTTCCATCATCTACGTAAGCCATCGCTTGGAGGAAATCTATGAGATCGCTGATCGCGTTACCGTGCTTCGGGATGGGGAAACCGTTGGCGAGGCGCCTGTTTCGGAAGTATCGAAATCGCAATTGATTGAATGGATGGTAGGACGGCCACTGGAAGAGGAGTTCCCTGAACGCCAATCGAATCTCGGTCCCGTAAGACTGAAAGTGGAAAACCTTAGTCGTGGATCGGCGGTTCGCGGGGTGAATTTTGAGCTGAGAGAGGGAGAAGTATTGGGAATCTCAGGACTGGTGGGATCCGGAAGGACTGAGATGGTTCGGCTGATTTTCGGCGCGGACCATTTGGACCAAGGGAATATCATCATGGATGGGAAGGAGCGGAGGATCTGCGAGCCCAGGGATGCTATACGAAATGGCATCTGCCTGCTGACTGAAGATCGGAAGGAGCAAGGGCTTATTCTGATTCACTCAGCCCAGGAAAATTTTGGCCTGCCCAATTTACAGGCATTCAAGAAAGGTTTCCTGATTGATGGAAAGGCTGAAGCCCAGGCCTTCGAAACGAGCAGAAAGAATTTAAAGATAAAGGTATCCTCTGGTTCCCAAAAAGCCGGACAACTGTCAGGCGGCAATCAGCAGAAAGTTGTCCTGGCAAAATGGTTACAAGGAAAAGCCGACATTTTCATATTCGATGAGCCCACTCGTGGCATCGATGTCGGAGCTAAGTATGAAATCTACCTTTTGATAAACGAATTGGTTGCTCGCGGGAAATCGATTTTGCTCATTAGCAGCGAGTTGCCTGAGGTGATTGGCATGAGCGACCGTATTCTGGTCATGAAAGAAGGCCAAGTCATGGGTGAGATCGAGGATGCCCGAACAACCTCGCAAGAAGCGGTCCTCGCCCTTGCTTTAAGCGAATGAGCCAAGAAGGAAGAGTCAGGCAAAGCCGTTTTCCGAGCGTTTCGCTGGGAGACTACGGAATGGTAGTCGCTTTATTGGCCCTTTGTCTGCTGTTTAGCCTGTTGACCCTTAAGCGTCAACCCGGTATAGGCCCCGAGGCGGAAGCGGAAATGCTGGGGGTCGTGATCAATCTGATTTCCGAGAACGAGCTAGCTTTAATCGTCGGCGCCGCCAACACGGATTCGGAAGCTCTAGCCCGTAACGTCCACCAAATGGCCTTGGATTCCAGCCGCGAATCCGTTCGCCTGATCATTGGCGGGCCGCGTGATTTGCGTCTGGCTCTTGACGCCATGGCCGCCAACGGAGAGTCGCTGGGCGGCATCGTGGCCAGTGGGGACGTGATCAAGTGGCGAGTCATCGAGCAACTGCCTGATAATTTCCCCCAGTTCTCCGGCTACGAGCTCGCGGTGCCATCGGAACGATTGTGGCCCGATTTCCTGAAGGCGTCCAACCTCTTGGCTATTGTCGAACGCATCGTAGTAATCGCCATAATCGCCATCGGCATGACCATGGTTATCATCACGGCAGGCATCGATTTATCGGTTGGCAGCTTGATTGCCCTGTCAGCTGTTCTGAGTGCGACTGTCGTTAAAAAATTCGGCGGAGTGGATGCTCCGGCGTGGTCGGTTGGCCTAGGCTTTCTAGTCGGCATCTTAAGCTGCGGGCTGATTGGCTTATTCGCGGGATCTTTAGTCCATCGATTTAAAGTGGCGGCCTTTATTGTTACGCTAGGAATTATGATGATGGCGCGCGGAATGGCGTTTATCACCACTGGAGGATTCTCTATCGACCAAGTCCCCAATTCGTTTGTCTGGCTGGCTCAAGGATCCATTTTGGGCATTCCCAATACCATACTGCTCCTCGCCCTGATTTATGGATCCGCTCATGTTTTCATGACACATACCCGATATGGCCGCTACATTTACGCGGTCGGGGGCAATGCCGAAGCAGCCCGATTGACGGGAGTCCCAGTGGGAGCGGTAATCTTGCTGGTCTACACCATCAGCGGCCTCTCGGCGGGGCTCGGCGGCTGCCTGCAAGCCTCTCTAGTTAGAGCCGCCGCCCCCAATATGGCCAATATGTACGAGCTTTACGTCATCGCTGCAGTAGTCGTAGGTGGCACCAGTCTTTCCGGCGGATCCGGGCGCGTTTTCGGCACCCTGATCGGGGCATTCATTATAGCTGTCATACAAAACGGGATGAATTTGATCGGAATCCAAAGCTACACTCAAATGTTCACCCTCGGCGGTGTTATCGTGCTGGCCGTGCTCCTAGACAAAACTCGTCAGAGCGGGGGATTCCGGCAACTGTTAGCGGGGAAATGAATTGCGCTAAGACTATAGCGCATTCGGATTTTTGCATTCACGGCATCGCCCAAGCGCGGGCCCTACAGAAATGATTGGCCGTAGGGCTCGCGCCAGCGCGTTGCCGCTGAGCCTTTGAGAATTTCTGTTAAGTCGAGCTAATTAAAGCATTCACCGAAGCCGACTACAGCGAATTGAATCAATCCGAGCCTTAGAGAGTGTCCAATAAGTCAGAATATGCGTCGAATAGCGGGGTATCCATGGAATGGCTATCCCCAATGTGCTCAACAATGCGCAGGGCCATCTGGGCGGAAACCCCTTTGGGGCAGCGTCCTTTTTGCTGCCCTATCTCCGCATTCGCTCCGTCGCTTTTGGCTGCGTTGCAGCCGAGGGCCAAGGCCCTCCGGGCATTGATGCCTCGGCTACGGCTTGCCAAAAACGAAAAATGCCTGCTGCGACGCGCATTCTGACTTATTGGACACTCTCTTAGAGGTGGTAATAGCTTGAACTCAATAATCGCTTGCCAGAGTGGTGGGGTGGGCGTCAGTTTGCTAGCGTGAACCGTTCATACGTATCCCATCCTCGATTGACTTTCCGTCGCTTAGTCGCCGGCTTCATTGCGGCGCTATCCCTGCTCCTGCTGGTCTCATGTTCGGATAGCGGTTCGAGAGGGGTGGGCGGTTCCGAATCGAAGGGGAAAATCGGCATGACCTGCATGGCATTGACGAATCCTTTCTTTAAGCTGATTGCCAATGTAATGGAGGAGGAGGCCGCAAAATATGGATACGACTTGGTAGCTTTGGACGGAGCCAATGACGGAGCTGCGCAAAATGCCCAGATTTCGGACTTCATTGCTCAAGGATACGATGCCATCTTCTTGAATCCAGCAGACTCTAAAGCGGCAGCGGAAGGCGTGCGCAAGGCTCATGCGGCTGGCATACCTGTATTTACATTCGACATCCAGGTTGACGACGACGATGTGAAGCAGATGGTAACTTCCCATATTGGAAGCGACAATTTTCAAGGAGGGCAGCTGGCAGCGAAGAGCATGATCGAGGCAACTGGTGATCGCGGGCAAATTGCCATTATAGGGCTGCCGGAGGTAACTTCGTGCATCTTGCGGGTTGAAGGGTTCAAGGATCAGCTCAAGAAAAGCGGCAGCCAACTGGAAATTGTAACGGAATTGAACGGCAAAGGGAGCCGCAACGAAGGCTTCGCGGTAACCAATGACATACTTCAAGTTCACCCCAATATCGTCGGGATTTTCGCCATTAACGACCCCTCGGGTCTCGGGGCCTACGCCGCCATCGACAAAGTCAACAAAACCGAGCAAATCACCATCGTGGCATTCGATGCGTCGCCAGCGGGAAAGCAGGGCGTTTACGAAGGGAAACTCTACGACACGCCACAGCAATTCCCCCGAAAAATGGCGGTCGGAACTGTCCAGTCTTTCATCAAGCATTTGGAAGGAGAGACTGTGGAAAAAGCGATATTCATACCGTGCTCGCATTATCGCTACGAAACGGCAGCGAACGACCCGACTCGAGTAAGCGAACAATGGTAGGATCCCTCAATAGCCAAGCGAATAGGTGAGTCCGTTAAATTAAGTTAATGAAATCGCTCATAGAAAAATCCTGCTCAAGATTGGAGAAGGTTCGGGAATCGCTGGCGGAGGTGATCGTCGGGCAAGAGGCCTTGGTGGACCGTTTGCTCCTGGCTTTGTTGTGCGATGGCCATGTTCTCATAGAAGGCGTTCCTGGAGTCGCGAAGACGCTGGTTATAACCACTTTGGCCCAATCAATGAAGGCTAGCTTCAGCAGGGTCCAATTCACTCCAGATTTGCTGCCTAGCGATTTGGTGGGAAGCCTGGTTTACGATCCCAAAGAGCACAGTTTTACCGCTGAAAAAGGTCCTGTATTCGCCAATTTGTTACTTGCGGACGAAATCAATCGCGCTCCCGCTAAAGTGCAAAGCGCATTGCTGGAGTCCATGCAAGAGAGGCAAGTCACTTTGGGCAAGGAGTCCTTCAAACTCCCTCATCCTTTTCTGGTTCTAGCCACCCAAAACCCAATCGAGCAAGAGGGTACCTACACTTTGCCTGAAGCCCAGGTAGATCGCTTCATGTTCAAGCTGAAGGTGGGCTATCCCAGCATGGAGGAGGAGCACCAGATTATGCGTCGCATGGCTCGATCGGCTCCGAAAACCCGTGTGGAGCCGGTAATCGACTTGGACTACATTCTAGAAACGCGGGCCTTGCTCGACAAGGTGTTCATTGACGAGAAGGTGGAGAAATACATTTTGAGGGTGGTGGACGCGACGCGGAATCCGGCAGCCTATGGTTTAGACATATCCCGCTACCTGCGTTTTGGCGCCTCGCCTCGAGCGACTATCTATTTATCGCTGGCGGCTCGAGGCCTAGCCATGCTGAATCAGCGCGAATTTGCGGTCCCGCAGGATGTAAAGGATATTGCTGGCGATGTTCTCAGGCATAGAATGGCGCTTTCGTATAGGGCGGAGGCAGAGGGTCTCACCTCCGACGATCTCATTACCAAGATTCTGAATACCGTTCCCATCATGGAGGAATGAGCCTAGCTGAGGAAAGACGACTTGATCTGCTGGAGCTCAAATGCCGCCGCCCGGTCGAGCATTTGCTGGCAGGGGAATATCGGAGCGTATTCAAAGGTCGGGGAATCGAATTTGAAGATGTAAGGCCTTACACTCCTGGCGACGACGTCCGCTCGATGGACTGGAAAGTCACGGCTCGGACTGGAGTGCCTCATGTTAAGCGGTACGTGGAGGAGCGTGAGCAGATGTTTTACCTGATGGTGGATCTTTCTGCATCCACTTTGAGCGATATTGACAAGGCCAAGCGAAGGACGGTGGCCGAGTTTGGAGCGTTGCTGACGCTTTCAGCGCTTTCAAACAACGATCGTGTCGGATTGATTCTATTTACCGACGGCGTGGAAATGGTTGTGCCGGCAGCGAAGGGGAGGCAGCAAGGCATGAGAATTCTAGACGCCTTGGCTGGCTTCGAGCCGAAAGGCTCAGGAACGCGTCTTGATGTCGCCCTCGATACATTCGGGCATCTGGCTCAAAAGCGTTCCGTTGGTTTCGTGATCTCAGATTTTCTCGCCGAAAATTATGAGCAGGAGCTATCAGTTGTGGGGTACCGGCATGACGTTATTGCCGTCAATCTTTACGAAGCTATCGAGCTGGATGCGCCGAGGTTCGGAATGGCTCGTATCCGTGATGCGGAGACAAATGACCTGAAAGTGGTAGATTTTCAAGCGAATCGACCGGAAAGCCGATTGGAAAGAATGCGCGAGACATCCATGGAATGCGGCGTGGATTTGATCAATCTGCAAGCAGGGGATGATTGTGTAGCGGTTCTTTCCCAATTTTTCAAGTCGAGACAACGACTGGCGGCGGACCAGACTGGAGGTTAGTAGCAGTGTTCGGAGACTCCAAATTCATCATTTTCTCGGCCGTTTGGGCCCTAAGCATCGCGAGCCAGGCTGTTTCTCAAACTCCCGCGAGAGTCGAAAAAGCTATTGTGAGCGTGGAGACGAGCTTGGACACGGATCGGACCTACGTCCCGGGCGATGTCGTGGAACTCAAAGTGTTTGCCACCTCTCGTTCTTACGTGGAGATGCTCTTAGAGCCTCCTGTCCATGCGCATGCCCGATTGCTTGAGATTCAACCATTCCCCATAACTCTGAATGCGGATAGACTTTTCCAGCGAGAGTGGATGGCGCTCTATCAAATAGGAAGGTCGGGATCTCTTGTCTTGGATGGAGGGAGTGTCGGTTTAAATTCCGAGGCGATATTGGAGGACCAGCAACTGTCGGCGATATCTCTCGTGGTCGGATCCGTTGGAATGGATCCAGGGGGAGACGCGCCAGAAATTTGGTCTGGAACGACGAGTGCGAGTGGAGCAGGAATGGCCCTGATTATCGCTGCATTTTTCGCCCCAGGAATATCGATGTACCTCGCTTACCATTACTGGCTCAAACGGAACTTGACGGAAGCGTCTGGGCTGCCCGTCGATTCCGCTCAAGCTCAAGCCAGTCGGATATGCGAAAGTCTGAAACGAGATAATTTCAATCCCCGGGAGCTAGAGCGATTTTTGGCGATGCATCAAGAGGAATGCTCTGGGCGGCTGGTGGCTTTGATTGAAAAGCTCTTATACGCTAGAAAGTCTCCCGTCGGCGAACTGCTAGACCAATTCAGGGAGGAGTTCGCGGAATGAATTTCGCTTTTCCATGGGCGCTCTTGCTATTGCCTATCGCCCTGTGGTCCGTTTATCGCCAAGGGAGAAGGTCGGGGACGATCGTGGCCTCGCTGGGGCAATGGGGTAGCGTGACTCTAGGAAGAGTCCGGTTTCTGTGGATACAAAGGCTTTTGGAAGCCCTTTTCTTTACTGGGCTCATATTCGCTTTGGCCCGACCTCAGGCTGGGACGAGCGAAACGGTCGAGGAAGCGGAAGGGATTGCCATAGAATTGCTGGTCGACGTTTCCAGCAGTATGGATCGATCTATCGACGTACCCGGCGAAGGGGCGAAGACGCGCATGGATATCGCCAAGGACTTGCTTGAACGGTTTATTGCCGGGGATGGTGAACGTCTTTCGGGTAGGCCTAACGATCTGATTGGCTTGATCAGTTTCGCTCGCTATGCCGATACTCGGAGCCCACTTACTTTTGGACACGAAGCCTTAGTGCAAATTGTGAGGGAATTGGAAATACAAGATCGTCCCAACGAAGATGGAACTGCTTACGGAGACGCCCTCACGCTGGCTTGTGCGAGACTCGAGAAGCTGGACGAATTGAAATCCCTAAACGCTGGCAGGCAGTTAACTGATATCGAAAGCCGTATCATTATTCTGCTAACGGATGGCGAGAACAATTCAGGCAATCATTTGCCACTAGAGGCGGCGGGCTTGGCGAAGCTTTGGGGCTGTCGCGTTTATTCCATTAGCTTGGGAGATTCGAATAGTGTCGGCGAATTGGAAATCGCTGGAGAGGAAGAGCGATTTTCCGATGCGGAGGTGACCCTGCAGCGCATCAGCGAGGAAACCGGTGGGGTCTTCCGAAGGGCTACAGGCTATGAATCTCTTTTGTCGATTTACGAAGAGATCGATGAGCTTGAACGAACCCAAATTGAAACGCGATCCTTCACGATCGTGTCAGAGTGGTACTGGGTTCCCTTACTCGCGGCCGCGATTTTTCTTTTGAGCGGAACCCTTTTACGAATGACTTGGCTCAGGGTGGCTTGATGAAACCCTTTGTACTACAGTGGCCCTGGGCCTTGGCTCTTCTGCTAGCGGTTGTCCCGCTAGCCTGGCTGGCGATATATGCCCAAAGCCAGCGACTAGCTATGAGATCAATGCTAGGCGGCAACCCCAATAGCGAGCGGAACCATCGAGATTGGCTTTGGATCGGCGTGTTCGCTCTCCTGGCGCTTGCTTTGGCCCGCCCGGGATACCAGCCAGAGCGTCATGCCATCGAACAGTCTGGTAGAGACGTCGTTTTCGTTTTGGATGTTTCCCGCAGCATGCTTGCCCGAGATGCCTATCCCTCCCGGCTGGAAGCGGCGAAGCAGGGGATTCGGGACTGTCTCGATGGATTTGAGGGGGAACAAGTGGGATTGGTTATTTACGCCGGGAGCTCATCGATCAGCTGTCCCCTGACTTCCGACTATGATTTTGTCCGTTACATGCTAACGCAAATTCAGCCACGCAGTGTCGAGTTCGGAGGCAGCCTGCTATTGTCGGCCATCGAGAAATGCGTGGATCAGGTTATGAGCACGGAAAGAAGGGGATTTCAGGATATCATTCTTCTATCAGATGGGGAAGACCATGGTCCAGGCTTGGAGTTGGCTGCTAAAAGGATAGAGGAGAGCGAGGCGAAATTGCTAGCAGTGGGCCTGGGCGATTCCGAATCAGGCTCGCGTATTCCTATAATTAGTGAAGAGGGCGAAACGATTCCGTTGAAGCACAAAGGCGAAATTGTCTACACGCGTTTGCGAGACAAGGAATTGGGTGAACTATCTAGGATGACCCCAGAAGGTGAATACGTTAAAGCGGGAACCTTACCTTTCCATTTAGGCGAAATCTATCGTTCCTTTTCGGAAGACAAGGAGCGTATCGCTTCCGGTAGCGATTCTGGGTACGTGATCTACAAGGAGGGGGCCTTTTTCATTCTGCCGATAGCCTTGCTTTTGGCCTTAGTTGCGAAAACGGACATGCGTATCAGTCGCAGCGCAATTGCCGGTTTGGCGGTCTGGATGGCAATTGCTTTGATTCCCTCCGCTATCTGGGCCCAGAGTGAAGATTCAATGGAGCAGCGTTTTTCGGCGGCGATTGATTTACTCGAGCAAGGCGACTATGCGGAATCGGAGATCGCTTTCAGGGAGCTGGTAGAGATTCTGGAAAGCTCTGACACGGGTCCTATCAACATTGCTGCTTCGTTGTTCAACCAAGGATTAAGTCGCCTGAAGCAAGCCGAGAGATTGTCAGAATCTTCGCCGCGCGATGCTTTGGATGTCGCCCGCGGGGCCCAGGGATTGTTTTTCGACGCAGCCCGATATCGACCCGGCTATAGAAGAGCGGGAGCCCGGCTTGATGAAGTGGCGGTAATGCTGGAGGCCTTGCAGGCGAGAGTGCGCGATGAAGAAAACCGTGAACAAGAGCGAGACGAGAAAATTGAAGCGCTTCTACAGCGAATCCGCGAACTGCGTGAGGCGCAAATAGAATTAAGAGAAACGGTGGAGAGTTCGGATGTCGAACGACGCCCAGTTCAAGCCAATCGGTTTTCGAGAGCGTCGACGGATGAGCAACCCATTCCGGAAAACGCCGATGTCAAAGGTGAAGCCTTTACAGCTAGGCAGTTATTATTGCGGCAAGAGGGTCTATCAATACAAGTAGAGATGAGAAATTTGGATACCGAGTTTTCTATGGCCAGCGCCCTGTCCCATGACAATTCGAGC
>Ga0181582_10002010_pt1 | contig 16088 bp, 10 predicted proteins | sample 071ome_32_FD_132438 | JGI IMG/M metagenome (GOLD analysis project Ga0181582, IMG submission 132438) | Coastal salt marsh microbial communities from the Groves Creek Marsh, Skidaway Island, Georgia - 071405AT metaG (megahit assembly) | ecosystem: Environmental > Aquatic > Marine > Intertidal...
AACCGGAGAGACTGGAGAATCGATTGACGAGCGTCGGCGGCGCGCGCACGCGCACCGACGCGCGCGCGACGACCGACGACGCGGGCGACATCGCGCGCGAGGCGACGTCTAACGACCAGGATACGTTTTCAGAACATAGACTTCATAGGGAGTGTACTACGAGAGATCTTCAATCGGCGAGTCACGACCAGTCATGGAGTCCCCTCGAACCGGATCTTTCCCTCGGGTCGGGTCGGCGCGCGGGTCATTTCACGACGAGGTGCGCGACGCGCGAAGACGCGAGAGACGGCGAGAGACGGCGAGACGAGTTCAGACGCGTCGTGTGTGCGCGCGCGTCGGTCGCATCGGCGCGGAGACGCGACGCGCGACGCGACGGTGCCGCGCGATGAATGAGACGAGTGGATAACGAGAAGTCGACGACCGATGATGATTGATGACTGACGATGCACGCGCGCGCGCATCGCGGCTCGCAGGCGGTGTCGTGCGCACCATCATCCATCCCATCCCATCCTCGCGCGCGATGGTGTTCGGATTGAAAGGACTCGGCGCCGTGTTGCCGCAGTCGAGAAAGGCGCAAAAGGTGGAGGAGGCGGACGGGAGACGCGTCGAGGGAAACGCAAAGTTCGCCGAGGGTGATTACCTGGGCGCGATCGCGGCGTACGATGAGACGTTGAAACTGAATCCGAAGGATGGAAGCGCGTACGCGAACAAGGCGGAGTGTTATCTTCGCGCGCGGGTGTTTGAGATGGCGTTGGAGAACGCGAGCAAGGCGTACGAGTGCGCGGCGAGCGAGGACGCGCTGAGCAAGTTGAAGGCGCTGTATAAAAAGGCGATGGCGTTGAACGGAATGGCGCGATACGCGGAGGCTGAGAAGGTTGCAGACGAGGGAATCGCGTTGGCGAGCGAAGCGAGGGACGAGCCGACGCGTAAGACGCTCGAAAAGGTGAAGCTCGAGTGCGTCATGCTCAAGGAGCAAGCCTTCACAGGCGCGTACGATCTCGGCGCGTTGTACCTCAACCGCATGGGCGCGAGCTTCCGTCGGTGCGCGGATTACATCGGTCCGGTGAAGGTGTCCAAGCTCACGAACGGTCGACGGGGTGTCGTGACGACGAGCGCCGTGAGCGCCGGTGAATTGCTCATGGTGCAGTCGCCGTTGAGCGTCGCCTCGTTCGGCAAGACGGTGGAACAAAATCTCGTGCGTGGATTGTACGAAGCAGCGCGCGCGCACGCGGCCGATTGGGCCATCTTGCAGGCGTTGCCAGCATCGAGCGAAGACGAGGACAAGGATGCGCCGAACATGAACGTTTTCCGCAAGCACATCAGCGCGGCGAACAAGGAAAACGCCCCCGTGCCGCAAACGCCCGAGGAATTGACTTTCCTCCCCAAGGTTGTCGCGAACTGCGCCATCTCCGGCCGTAAGTTGTGCGGCGTGTGGGCGCTTCCGAGTTTCATGAACCACTCGTGCGCCCCGAACGCGCACCGCATCAACGTTGGCTCCATCATGCTCGTTTTCGCCTCCAAGGATCTACCGGCTGGCGCGGAGGTCACCATTAAATATTATGACACTCTCATGCCCAAGGCTGATCGCGACGCCTTCGCGAAGAGGCGCGGATACTCTTGCAACTGCGTGCGATGTGTGGTTGAGTCCACGGGCGATGTCAGCGAGGAGGAGAAGAAGAAGCTCGAAGCCGAGGGCAAGGACGAAGGCGCGGGCGGCATCACGCGCGCCGTCAACGGCTTGAAGCGTAAATTCAAGTCGGTGCTCAAGCAGTTCAAGGAGGAGCTCGCCGAGATGAAGAAGACAAAGGGTAAAACTTTGCCGAACGTTCAACCGCTTCTTGAGCTTCGCGCATGGTTCGAAGCGCGTCTCGCGGCGTTGGATTTGGATCAAACTCAGCTCGCCATGGCGCGCATGTCGTGCTACTCCATGTACGAGACGCTGTCTCTCGCGTTGTCGTGCACGGGCGCGAACGAAGCCAAGCACGCGCTGATCAAGACCATCATCGGTGACTTGAACGTGGTCGATCCGGGTGGATTTGCGGCGTGCAAGCAGAGCACCATGCTCGCCAACAACGCTCGCCGCGCCTTCGGCAAGGACTCAAACCAAGTCGTCGACGCGACGAACGTCATGGTCGAGGCGCACCAGTTGCGTTACGGATGCATCGATGGGGATGATTTAGTGGAGATTGTTCGCCGAACGGAGCAATCCATCGCCGAGGAGACCGGTGAATTTTGCGAGATTTGATTTTTTATTAATAATTACACGTCTAGCGAACGCGAGTGACGTTCTCAATCTGCCGTTGAATCTGAGCGCTCGACTCTTTGTACTTGGCGCGGAGCTCTTTTGGAACATCTCGCATCTTCGTCGCCTCAAACGTCTTCATTGCGGCTTCGAACGCGGCATCCGAGAGTCCACCCTCGGACTGTACGTCGACGTTGAGATCGACCATCATCGCCGTGAGCGCGGTATCCATGTCTTCAACCTTCCGCGGGGCAGCTTGCGAAGCTTTGCGGCTCCGAGACGGCGGGGGCATCGCTTCCACCTCGCGTTCGGGCGTCGGGGCGACGGTCGGCGGTCGCGTCAACTCGGGTCGCGTCGACGGAGGAATCACGGCGCGAGCTTCCATCTCATCGATGATGGGCTTGATGGTGACCATTTTCCTCGAACGTTCGATTTCGAGTTCTTTTCGTAATCTGGCAACCTCTTGAACAAGACGCGTGATTTCGCCGTCTCTCTCGGACACCTCGTCTTGTAAGATTTGTTCGTTCGCGGACACCCATTTCTTCTTCTCTTCCTCGACCCAGGTTGATTTCGAATTCTTGTCCGCGCGCAACACCTCGTTCTCGCGCTTGAGACGTTCGATTTCTGCGTAGTTATTTTTCGCGAGCTCTCGCATGCTCGTGAGCTCGGCCATCTCTTCCGTCAAGGTGGAGGATTGTTTGCCGTGAAGCGTTTCGATTTGCTCGCGCATGATGTTTCGTTCCTCATCGCGACGCTCGAGCGCCTTGCGCAACTCGGCGTTGGATTCGGATTCAAACTTGAAGTCTTCGCGAAGACGCGAAAGCTCCATCTTGACGTCCAAGAGCGCGCGCTTGTGTCGCTGCTGCGCCTCGACTGCGGCGTTGAGTTCGGCGCGCATGCGCGACGAGTTCGACTTTTCCAACTCAGCCTTCTCGCGCGCCTCACGAATGAGCGCCTGCGCGTCGGAGACCATTCTATTTGCCTCTTTCGTCGAATCCGCCGACGACGCAACGTACTGCGCGCGCGCCGCCGCGAGTTCAGCTTTTCTCGCCGAGAGCTCCCTTGCCGCTTCCGCCTGCGCCTCGGCGTGCGCCGCGCGCATTCGATCCACCGCCCCATCGAACAGCTCTCTTTGCTCTCGCAATCGCTTCTCCAAATCTCTCGCCGCGCGCTCCGCCGCGATCGACTCCCCTCGCCGTCTCGCGTCCTCTAACTCGGCGCTATCCGGATTATTCCGCTTCTTCGCGTACTCCGCCGCCACCGCGATCAACTCCGCCTCGTGCGCCTCCACCGCCAACCGCAGCTCTCGCGACACCTTCCGGCACCCGTCCCGCTCGCGTCTCGCGCGCTCTCGCCAGCCCTCCGACTCACGAATCGCGCGCTCCTTCCCCTCGCTCAGCGCCTCCTGCACGTGCAATAAATACTCAACCAACATTTGCAACAGCTTGGTGAGCTCTCGACCTCGTTTGGGCTCGCACATGTCCTGATTCGTCACGCTGTCCACGTCCGCGCGCACGCACGCCTCGAGCACGCCCTCCAGCGCGTCTATGTCGGTGCTTCGTCGCGCCTCTCGGGAATCGCAGGCGGCGATCGCGGCCCAATCGATCCTCGGGTCCTTGAGCGTTTCGAACGAAAACGTCGACGATGACGGCGTCGGTTTCGCGCTCGCCGGGGTGGCGATGGCGTCGAGGTATTCGTCATCGTCGAATAGCGCGTTCGAGCGCACGTTTTCTGGCGAGTACGCGGCGCGCGGCGACGCCATGTCGTCGTTCGGCGTCGCGTTATGTGGAATGCGATTTTTCAAACGAGCGCCGGTACGAAAGTCGCGCGCCAGACGCCCGCGCGGGCGGCGGACGCCGACGCGAACGATGGTGGCGTGCGCGTGGCATCGCGCGTCGTGGTCGTCGTCGTCGTCGTCGCGCATCGGCGCGTCGGCGAGGTGGCGAGCTCGAGTTCGAGCGAACGGTGTCGGGGTTCGAGCGGCGCGCGCCGAGCGCGCGAACGGTGACGCGGTCGTCGTCGGCGCGGGCGTCATCGGGATGTCGGTGGCGCTCGCGCTCGCGGAATCTGGACGATTCGCGCGCGTGCGCGTGGTGGCGGAGCGCTTCGCGGAGGAACGCGGCACCACGTCCGCCGTCGCGGCGGCGTTTTGGTACCCGTTCCTCACGCGCACCGACCCGCCCGAGCGCGCGGACGCGTGGGCCGTCGCGTCGTTCGAGTGGTTTCGAGCCATCTTGCGCGACGACGAGGCGTGTGGGGTGGAGATGCGACGGTGTAAGGAATTTTTACGCGAGCCTCGGGCGCCCGCGGCGTGGAGTTCGAGCGTGGATTACTACGCGCCGCTCGTCTCCGGAGAGTACGACGACGCGAGATACTGCGGTGGATACGCGTTCGACGTCCCGGTGATCGCGATGCCCAAGTTTTTACCGTGGTTGAAGCGTCGATGCGAGTCGAGTGGGGTGTCGTTCGAGCGTCGAAGGCTGACGAGCGTCTCCGAGCTCCGAGGCGCCGAGCTCGTCGTCAATTGCGCGGGTCTCGGCGCGCGCGAGCTCGTGGGCGACGCAGACATCAAACCGATTCGCGGCCAAGTCGTCTATCTGGATCAAGACTGCGGCGAGGGCTTGTTCGACGACGACCCCGATGCACTGGCGTATTTGATTCCGCGAAAGGGCGAATTCGGCACCGTCCTCGGCGGCACGGCACAGGTGAACGATTTCAACCTCGACCCGGATCCCGCGGACGAGCGAGACATCGTGGCCAAGTGTTCAAAACTCTGGCCTCAGCTCGATCCGTCGCGCATCATCGGCACGAACGTCGGATTGCGCCCATCGCGCTCGGTGGTGCGATGCGAGCTCGACGCCGACGCATCCGCCGTCGAAAATTTCAATTTGATACACTGCGTCGGTCACGGCGGCGCCGGCGTGACGCTGTGCCGAGGTAGCGCTTTAGAGGTTGTCGCCATCGTCGACGCGCTGTACGAGTAGAGTAGTAGGAGCGGTGTACATTCAATTTCATTCGCGCGACTTTCTGACCCGCGGCCGCGCCAGAATGCGACTCGCCGCGACCACCCTTCGAACGCCCGCGCGCGCGTCGTGCGCGGCAACGATGCGCGCGACTCCGCGCACCGTCGTCGACGCGCACGTCCACGTGTGGCCCGACGCGTCGACGTTCGCGTACGAGCAAGGAAAGACGCCACCGTGTCCAGGGACGCACGACCGACTCATCGAAGAGATGGATGCCAACGGCGTGCGCGCGGCGCTGATTGTTCAACCCATCAATCTCGGATTCGACCACGCGTACGTCGAAGAGGCGATCCGCGCGCATCCGGGACGGTTCGTCGGCATGTTGCTCGCGAATCCGGCGAGCGCGTCGGGGACGGAGGACGTGCGCGCGTTGCTCGCGAGCGGGACGTTTCGAGGCGTGCGGTTTAATCCGGCGTTGTGGCCCGAGGGCGAGGGGATGGACGGTGTGATCGGGAAGCAGATGTTTCGCGCGTGCGCGGAGGCGACGCCGCCGGCGGTGGTGGGATTCATGTGCTTTCACGGTTTGCATTTGCACTTGGACGCCATTCGCGCGCTGTGCGCGTACGAGCCGAGAACACCCGTCTTGATTGATCATTTCGGTTTCACCAAGGGTGTGGATGATGCAAACTTTGAAAAGTTGCTTCAACTCGGTCGCGATTTCGAACAGGTGAGCGTCAAATGTTCGGCGCAGTTTCGCGTGCGCGTCGAGACGGAGGACGGGACGGATTCGACGCGCGCGCAGCTCGAAAAGTTGCTTGACGTGTACGGCCCGGATCGACTCGTGTGGGGATCGGATTACCCGTTCGTGACCATGGAAGAGGGCGGATACGCGGGCGCAGTGGCGATTTTGGGCGAACAGCTCGCAAACGATCCCGAAGTTTTGGCGAAGATTCGCGGCGAGAATTTTCTGCGTCTCTTTCCTGGAGCGCTCGACGTTGAATGAATTGAATTTATTAGAGGTGATCGATGGTTACGCTCGTGTTGTAATATTTGTAGTGTTGCAGTCAGCTATTCCTCCCGTCGCGATGCGTTCGCACCTGATGACTACTCGCGCGTCTCCCACAAGTCTTGTTCGTTCTCGATGGCCAACAACAACTTGCTGTCCACACCGGAATCGCGCGGAAGCGCGACGCGGCCGCTTCTGGCAACCTCCAAGATGCCGTACGGTTCGAGTAGCGCTTGAATCGCGTTAATCTTACGTTGGCGGCCGCTCACTTCGATGGTGACGGTATCTTCGGAGATGTCAGAAACCTTAGCGCGGAACATGTTGCACAAGTCGATGATTTCGGCGCGCTGCCCACGCGGGCACACCACCTTGACGAGCATGAGCTCTCGCTCGGTGAACGGCGTCATGGTGATATCTTGCGCGGAGATGACGTACGGTACCTTCAAGATTTGCTTGAGCAACATGGCGATTTCATCTGTCGTGCCCGGGACGACGGTGGAGATGCGCGAGACGTCAAAGGACTTTTCCGGACCGACGCCGAGGGATTGAATGTTGTATCCTCGACGCGCGAACACGCCGGTGACGGAGTCCAACACACCCGGGCGGTTATCTACCAAAATAGAAATGGTGTGCGGGCTGTACTTGGCGTTGTCGTCCACCTTGTCGATGTCCACCTTGTCGGTGCCGTGACCCAAACCGGAGAAGGATGAACTGAGCACCGGCACGTCCCACACACCGATGTCGTCATTTTCGAGCGAGGTGTACACATCACCGACGTGCAAATCACCGTCCTCGTCGTGTTCCATACCCGCCACCGCGCGGACGATGCGAGACGCCAAGACGCTCTGGTACTTGGCGCTCTTTTCCTTGATGTTCAAACCGCTCATGGCGTCCTTTGCCTTTTTCATCGCCTCCATCAGCCTGACTCGTCGAGAACGCGCTTCGCTATACACGGGCTCGCGCTTCAGCGCCAACTTTCCGGTACGTGCGACTTGAATCACGCCGAACTTCATCAACGCGCTCTGGAACGCGCGGTTCTTACCCGGATCGCCGGTCACGCTCATCGTCAGCGAGTGCTCCGCGACGTCCACAACGCTCGCGCGGAAGATACGATTAATCTCCAAAACCTGTGATCGTTGCTCCGGCTCGCACTTCACCTTGACGAGCATCAAACCTCTCTCCACGCACTCCTTATTCGTCACGTTCTCAACCTTTCTCACCTTGGCCAGCTTATTCACCTGCTTAATCAATTTTTCCACGTCGGCGTCGCTGCAAATGACGCTAATAGTAAAAATCGCCTTGTCGATGTTCAATCCGACCGCGAGCGATTCGATGTTGTATCCTCGCCTCGCGAACACTCCCGCCACTCGATTGATCATCCCGGTCTCGTCCGCGACGTACACCAGAATGGTGTGTCGTCGCAATCCCCCCGTGAGTTTCGCCGGCCCCGCGTACACGTCCCCCGTGCTCCCCGTGCCGTCGTACGACGTCGGCGCCAGCTCATCGCCGCCTCCCGCGGACGACCCCGTGAGTCCACTGTCGAGATCGTAATCATCCTTGCTCGCACCGGCGCGCGCGATCGCGCGACGACGGCACGGCGCCGTGGCGCACGCGAGCATCAATCCATCCGCGAGGCGCGTCACCGACGCTGGGCGCGCGGTTTTCACCCTCGCCGCGCGCGTCACCGTCGCGGGACGCGCCGCGGTCGCGCGCAGCGTGCGCGACACGACGAATGTCATCGCTCTCGACGCTCGACGGACGCGCGCGAGGAGGTGTGCGGGACGGGATGGTCGACGTTAACGCGAGGACCCTAACGACGCGCTTTTTGCGCCCGAGACGTCATCGAGCGTCGCGGGCGCGTCTGGCTCCCATGCGCGCGCCCGTGGACGCGTGCGTGCGACGAAGCATGCGGCCGGATGCCGCGGCGGCGCGCGGGGGCGTAGATTCGGTGCTCGCGCGCGGGCGGGACGTCGGTGCGTCGCGGCGAGGCGCCGTTGCGAATTGAAGTCGAATTACTGATGTTCGAGCGTCGCGCGGTGGCGGAGGCGAGCGCGAGTGGACTGACGCGTGAACGACGCTTTGCGTTGCGCTCGATGATAGGGTATCGAACGTTCGTCGTGGACGCGCGCGTGGAGGCGGAGGAGGGGGTGACGAGCGCGGACGCGCTGCGGCGCGCTGCGGCGGAGGCGAACGCGAGGGACGACGCGGAGACGCGGTCGAGGTGTACGATCGCGTTCGGTGATCCGAGCGCGTTGCAACACGTGTTGGGGGCGTGTAAGAGTGAGTTGGCCAAGTTTGACGTCTTGGCGCTGGAACCGACGAGTGAGAGGGCGTTCTCGAGCGCGTGCGCGAGTAAGCACGCCGACGTCGTGAGCGTGCGCGCGGGGGGTAAGCTTCGGTATAGATTCGCGGCGAGCGACGTGCACGCGGCGCTGAAGAATAAGATTTGGTTCGAGTTGTGCTACGGCGAGGCGCTTCGCGACTCGACGTCGAGGATGTGGTTTTTCGCCAACGCCGCCGCGTTGGCGAGAGCGACGCGAGGCGGTCGAGACGGTGTCATTTTATCGAGCGGCGTCGACCGCGCGATCGACGTGCGTTCGATGCACGACGTCGTGAATTTAGCGACTCTGTTCGGTATGCGCGAACGCGACGCGCGCGCGGCGATGACGACGCAACCGCACGAGATGATCGCGTTGGCGGGAAAACGTCGACGCGACGCCGCCGCCTAGTTCCGAGCGCCGTCTCGCCCCGCCTTGCCGCGCGATGTGTAACGACGTGTAACAATATCAAACAATAATAGAGCGATAAGTAATAAATTGTACGTAATTTCTCCTACAGTGTGTTGTAAACGCACCGCCGCGAACGACGATGCGAGGTGCTATGAAACGAATCTGTGCGCGCGGCGTGCCAAGCGATGCGACGTTACGCCGTCTCGCCCTCTTGTCTATCCGATTCGACGAGACCGACGAGCGCGGCACCGCCGAGATAGAGCGACATGAGCGGAACAGCCAACAACATTTGCGTGAATGGATCCGTCGACGGCGTCAATACCGCGGCGGCGATGACGGAACCCACGACGACGTATCTCCACACGCTCAACATTTGCTTGGAGGACACGATGCCCGCCTGTCCGAGCAAGAGCTGAATCACCGGCACTTGAAAAGACAACCCGGTGGAGAACAATAGCACGAGGACAAACTCAAAGTACTGATCGATCGACCACAGAGATTCTACCGCCCCATCCGCGTATCCGACAAAGAATTTCAACGCCGCCGGCACGAGCACGTAGTACGCGAAGACGATGCCGCCGTAAAAGAGCACCGACGAACCCAACACGATGGGCCCCAGCGTTTTCCGTTCGTTGAGCGTGAGACCGGGCAAGACGTACGCGATCGCCTCGTAGAGCACCACGGGCGCGCCCGCGAGCAACCCCGTGTACCCAGCCACCTTGACCGTGGTGAAAAAGTACTCCCCGGGTCCGAGTTGTAAAAACCGAACCCCTTGCGACGCCACCGGTTGCTCCAAAAAAATCGTCAAATCTTTCGCGAAACAGAAACACACCAAAATCAACGCCCCCACCGCCACGGCACTGACCAACGCCCGCTCCCGAAGCTCCTCGAGATGTTCCCAAATCGTCATCGACACGTCATCCGGGAGCTCGTCCTCGCCCGGGTACAAAAAGCTCCGCACCTGCTCGCGTTGCACCGACTCGGGCGGCGCCTCGACGAAGGCTCTCGATTTGACCGATTTCGCCGGCGTCGTCGTCAACGGCGCCATCACCGGCTCCACCGTCGACGCCGCCGCGGTAAACGCGGGGTCATCCGTCACCGACGTCTTAAACGTCGCCGCGCCGTCCGTCGTCGTCTCCTCGGACGACGTCGACGCCGCGCTCTCCTCGCCGCCGGCGCCCTCGGCGCGCGTCCTCGTCGACGTTCTCGCGCGCGCGACGCGTCCGCGCGGATGGGCGCGTCCAACGTCGCGCGTCGTCATCGTCGTCACCATCGTCGCGCGAAGTCGCGCCGATGCCGGCGTCATCGCCGTCCGAACGCCGCGCGACGTCGTCGACCCCACGATCGATTGCGTGATGGAATGAACGCGTCACCGCGCGTCGCGCCGACGACCGACGCACCGACGACACGCCCCGTTCGAACGAACGCGAACGCACGCGTCTCTGTCGCTCGATCACGCGTCAAGCGACACCGCGATCGCGCGTCGACGCGCGCGAAATGACGCGTCCGCCATCCCTCGACCGATGGGGTGACGCAAACACGAAGGGATCGCGGGGGGACTCGACGACGAGTCGTGAACGGTCGAGCGTCAGACGCACGCCCGTCGTCGACGCGCGGTGCGGTCGCGTCGGTCGCGTCGTCGCGCGACGCTCGCGGAGGGGTGCGGAGGGGTGTGTCCGTCCGCGCGTCCGCGCGCGAGGACGTCGCGAGCGCGCGACGCGGGGACGCGGTCGGTGCGATCGCGTCGAGTGAGATTGGTTTCAGTTGGAGCGCGGGACGCGAGGAATCGCGCGTGACGACGCGCGCGATGGGGGATCGGAGCGCGCAGATCGCGATGGAGTGGGTGTGTAAGTGCGCGGACGTCGTCGTGGAGGCGAGAGAGGCGGAGAGCGGGAGGGAGGGGAGGGGTGGGTCGATGAAGGCGAATAGGTGGTTTAACGCGCCGACGTCGAGACGACGAGAGACGACGCGCGTCGCGGCGGGAGGGCGCGAGGACGACGATGGGTCGTTCGGTGGCGGTGGTGGCGGTGGTGGTGGGTTTCGCGAGCGCGTCGTCGTGTTGGATGTGTTTCTCGAACGAGAGGCGCCGTCGAACGAGGATGAAGACGTCGACGAGGACGCCGACGAAGACGCGACGCCGGCGAACGAACGCGCGCCGCCGCCGCCGCCGACGACGACGAGTGGGCGTCGGAGAGAATTGGTCGAGCGATGGGCGTTTCACGCGGGCGCGGATGGGGAGAGCGTGGGTGGGAATAATCATTTCAACAAGGATTTAGAGACGTCGGTGGTGTACAAGAGAGCCGTCGTCATGATTCGAACGCTCATCGCGTTGTCGCGAACGCTTCCGACGCACGGCGCGCGGTTGCGGGCGATGCGTCGACGAGGGATGCGTGGAGGGAAATTATCTTCGGGCGTGACGCTCGCGTTCGAGCTTCGCGACGCGGGTGAGAGGATGGATTTGGCGAGCGCGCATCCGGGCAAGGCGCTGGGATTTCAGACGTTTGCGTTCGCCGACGTGCCGACCTCCATCGGAAAGCTTCGCGCGTGCGTGTACTTTTTAGATCAAATGGCGGTGCACGCGTTGGAAGAGGCGTTCATCGTCGCCGACGAAGCCATGCACGCGGCGGCGGCGGTGGCGGTGGAATCGCCAGAGAACGTCTTGACGACTCCGAATGCGCGGCGCGCGGCGAATCGATTGGACGCGAGTCTCGGTCCCGACGTCGCGCTCGCGGGGGGCGAAATGTCGCTCTCGCCGTCGCCCAGCGGTAAAGGCGACGATTGCGCGGCGCGAAGCGGCGACCGACGACGTCAGAGCGCGGGTTTGACGAGAGGATTACTCTTCGACGACGCGTCGCCGTCTCAGAGCGCGAGACCGCCGGCGCCGACACGGGGAGGGATGACGGCGTCGTTATCGTCGGGATCCTTACAAGTGAAACCATCCGTGAGTCCCGCAGCGGTGCCGTTGGCGGATTACACGAGTCCGAATTATCAGAGATTCGATAACGCGCCGAGTTCGGCGCCGAGCGCCGGACCGGCGCCGATTTACGGTTTCAACGCGTCGCCGACCGTCGACACCCGAAAGACGAACGAAGAGACGAACGCGTCCGCGCGCCCGGCGACCAAGGTCGAGCCTTCGCTCGCGTCGCCGAAACGTCGGTCCACGATGTCGTCGTGTTTGAAGATTGACGACGCGTATGCGTCGAGAAAAAACCGCGACGACCGCGGCGGCGGCGCCGCGGGCGCCGCCGCGTCGCCGATCATCAGCACCGCGTCGTCACCGATCTTCGCCCCGGGCGCGGCGAAACGAACCACCGCGGTTTCAACGCCGCCGTCTTCTGGTGGCGTGTTCCCGCGCGCGTCGCCCATCGCGTGTTCACCGGGATTGCCGCACGCGTCGCCGCAATCGACGCCGGAATCGCGAGGCGGACCGGGGTCGCACGCGCGCTACGCGAGCGGTTCACCGTCTCCCTGGGGTGGATTCGTGTGTCCAGAATCACCCGTACCCGGTTTCTTCGGCGGCACGTCTCCCGGAAGCGCCGCGCGCTCGTCGCCGTCGAGCTCGAGTTTGGGCACGTCGCTTCGAGATGTCGTCGGCGTGTATCCGCACTCGCCGGGCGGTGTCTCCGCCGCGGCCGCCGCGTTCGCGCGACGAATGAGCGGCGCGAGCGACGACATAGGATCGCCGCTCTCTCGAGACGACGAGACGGACTTTCCTTTCGCCTTTGACGACGCCGACCCGCACGCGACGTCCGTCGAGCACACCCCCGCCGATTTACTGCATCTCCTCGAGGATTCGTCCACGCTTCGACGAAAGAGCACCGATGGCCCGCTTCCGCTCGACGCCGCCCTGGACGACGACGACGATGACGCGCGCGACGCCGCGGACGAGAACGACGCGCCCGTCGCGCGACTCAAAGCATCAGTCGCCGACGCGCCTCGCGCGCGCGCCGGGCTCACGCTGAGCGACGCCCTCGACGCGCTTCGCGAGCTCAAACCTCCGCGCGACGACCGGTGACTTCGCGTCTCGACCGCGCGGCGGCGGTGACAGTCATCTTCACCCTCTGTGTACAGCACTGTTTCATTCATTCATTCATCGCGCGTCGACGCGGAAACGCGTCGCGCGTTTGTAACAACACGCGACTGGACGCTTGAAGAGAAAATTTGGGACGCCCCCCAGCCCGCACACGCGCGCGCACCTCTCGTCGCGAGACATGCGCGTCGGTCTCTCGCGCGCGATGACGCACGTCAACGCGTCCACGAGCTCACCTTTGGCGGTCACCGCGACCGCGCGCGCGTCCGGTGGACGCGTCGGCGTCGTCGATCCTCGCGGACGACGTCGACATCGTGTTCCACGTCATCACCTCGCGTCGTCGTCCGAGCGCGCGGTGGTCGCGCGCGCGGCCGCGCGAGGACCGCGAGACGATCATCGGGACGATGCCTCGGGTGACGGCGAGCGCGCGGGGGGGGATGAAACCCCGCTCGTGCCGTATACGGTGCGCGTGGCGAAACCGCCCCGGTTCGAAGACTTGGGCGTGCACCGTTTGCCCAAAAATACCACGTGCGGGGAGACGATCGAGGTCGAGCGCGGATGGTTCATCGTGCACCGAGTGACTACGATGTACAATCTCGTACGCGGCAAGTACGAGAAAGATGGACGACGATTGGACGTGCAACGCGCCGAGCGGTTTTTCGTCAACGCCGCGCTCGAAGCCGCCTATCGCGCCGACGACGCCGTCGGTCGCGGATGAGCGTCGGCTCGGACGCGTTCGAGGACGAATTGCTTTTCTGTATTCTTTCTCGCGTGTTCGTTCACGCGGTGTACGCACCTTTAGCGATGTATTGTAAGTTTACGACGAGCGTCGAGCGAACCCGAGCTCACAACGAGAAGACGAATGGGCAATTCGTCATCGCGCGAGACGTCGACGCGCCACCGCGCGACGCCCGCGTCGCGCCCGCGCGCCTGAGCCATGTCATCAAATCCGATCGATCGTCTCGGTGCCCTCTTCGATCTCTCCAACGTCTCTCCGCTGTGCGTCTCGCGGTCGTCGTGGCTCAGGGGAACAAAGTTTTCGCGCGCATCCGCTCGACGCGCGGACAGCGTCGACGACGAGAGAGATGACGAGACTTTTCCGTTCGAAGTGTCACCGACGACGTCCGTGTACGCACCGCGCGCGCGAGTGGTGGACGAGGGCGTCGCGGAACGCGTCAAGGCGGCGGCGGTGGTGAAATCTTTGGACGGGACGACGCGCGTCGTCGTCCCGGAGGTGCGGAGAGGCGACGACGTTGAGGACGGGATGAGAGACGAGGACGCGACCGAGGTGTGCGAAGAGGACAGGCACGCGATGTTTGAGGCGCGTTTGCGACGGGCGATGGAGGCGGAGGCGAGAGGGGTGGATGTGGGAAGGATGCTCGCGGCGAAGAGCGGCGTGACGAATTCGCCGCCGACGAAACGCGAGGCGGCGACGGCGGCGGCAGAGAAAGAGGGAACGACGGAAGAGTGCGTGGACACGCCGGCATCACCGACGGCGATGGATGTCAACGAGGAGGTGGTGTTCGCAAAGGAGGAAGAGGAGAGTCCCGCACCGAGCGAAGGCGTCGTCGACGATCCGTTCGAGCGCATGGTGTCGGAAGCGATGAAGAAATTGAGCGAGCCGGAGCGAGTCGTGGAAACGCCCGTGGAAAAACAACCGCTCGAGCGTGCGGTGCCGAAGAGAGAGTTCCAACCAAAACTCATCGTGAAATCACCCGAGCGATACGACCCGCCCGCGCGCCCGACGGCGTCGACGAGCGCGCTCGATTTCGAAGCCAAGCTCGAGGCCGCGATGCGCGCGGCCGAGGCGGGCGGCGATTTGAACGCCATCTTGAGCGAGGGTTCGACGAAAACGATGCACTCCCCGATCGGTGGCGCGAACGTCGAGAGTCGAGTGAATTATCGCGAGCTCGGATTCACAAAGGCGGAGCGGCGACACCACGAGTTGCACGTCAAATCGAACAAAGAAGAGTAAAAAAATCTGTGTGATCTAAACAAATCTCTAAAGCGAGCGCGGAATTCCGCGCTCGACGTGTAATCTAAAATTATCGCAATCAATTCTGCAATCACGCCGCGTTGTGCGCCGTCAAAGGGGCCATTTGTTGTAAATCGATGAAGACTTTGCGGGTGTTTTTAACGCCGAGTTTCGTCGCCGCCGCCGTCATCGTCTCGTTACCGTCGACGCCCCCGGTGTTGGCGTCGCCGTGCCGCTCGTCGGGCCAAAGTATTTTCGCGCTCATAAGCCACGCGTCCGCCTCTCTCGCGCGCTGCGGACCAGAGGCGCGGAGTATGCTCGAGTATCGCGCGTGCAGCAACGCGCACAGGTGTCTCGCCTCGTAATCGAGGACGATGTCCGCGTCTTCGACAATGTGCGGATAGTGCATCAGTTTAAGCGCACTCTTGTACAGCCCCTCGGCAAACATGACGCCTGCACCGTCGCCGAGCTCACCAGCCGACGCGTTCACGGATGACCGCAACGCCTTGGCGACGTACACGTCGCCGCTCGCCGCGATGCACACGCCGACGCGCGGATGTTTCTCATCGCCCAACGCCTCCGCCTCGCTCACCGCGCGCGCCGCGAACGTTTCCGCCTCTGGAATCGCATCCATCGTCGCGTACACCTGCGACAAGGCGAGACACGCGTCCACCTTTAAGTCCGCGGCGATGATTTTTGACGCCATCGCGCCCGGCGACTCGTTCTTCGTCACCGCCGTCGCGTACGCCAACGCTCGTTCGTAAAAGTCCACCGCGTGTTCGCTCGACCCTCGCAAACGCTCGACGTGCCCCAACGCTTTCATCGCGCTCGCGATGGCCCACCCGTGCGCGCTCGATTGCGCGCTCTCCAGCATCGCGCCCGACGTCCCTCGAATCAACGCGTCGCACCGCTCCGCCGCCTCCAACGCCTCCTCCGAACGAAACCTCGTCAACGCCGCCAACGTGCGCGCCCCCGCGAGCGCCACCATCGTCCCGTCCGTCCCCTTGCGCTCCGCTTGAGACTCCCCCTCGCGCAACACGCCATCGATGGATGCCCAATCGCGTTCGCTCGGTTTCCGCCTCGCCGCGTGCGTCGCCCACATCGCGTTCGCGCTCGCGCAATCCTCCACGCTTCTCGCCCGCG
>Ga0181582_10002017_pt1 | contig 16045 bp, 17 predicted proteins | sample 071ome_32_FD_132438 | JGI IMG/M metagenome (GOLD analysis project Ga0181582, IMG submission 132438) | Coastal salt marsh microbial communities from the Groves Creek Marsh, Skidaway Island, Georgia - 071405AT metaG (megahit assembly) | ecosystem: Environmental > Aquatic > Marine > Intertidal...
AACACGGCGCGTGGCTGATCGAGCTCGATCCTGCGGTAATGGATATCCCACGGTTTGCCAGTTTCCTGACCAGTTCCGGGTGGGGCCTCCAAGAGCTCGCTGCCGCACAGGAGCCGCTTGAAGCAATATTTACCGATCTGGCCCGCGGGCGCTTCTCTCCGTGAACCCCTCTATCCTGTTGGCGGAGCTGCGCCGCCTGTTTCGAAGCCCTTTAACCTGGTTCACGTTCGCAACGATCCAGCTCGTCATGTCCACTTACTACCTGCTTCTGGTTCTACGGTATCTGGAACAGGGGGCAACGCTCGCCAGCCATGGCGTGACCCAGGAAGTCCTGGTGCCGTATTTTTTTACCGCGAACCTCTGCGTCATGCTGTCCGCCCCGCTGCTGACCATGAGCAGTATTGCCGAGGAGCGGCGCAACGGAATGTTGCGCTTCCTTTTCTCGATGCCGCTAAGCGGCATCAGCCTGGTGACAGGCAAATGGCTTGCGGTCTGCTGCGTGGGCCTCGGCATGGTCGCTTTGCTGATCTGCGTGCCGGCCACCCTCTTCTGGGGTGCGTCGGTTGATCCTGGCGTTTTTGCGAGCAATGCTCTTGGGCTGATACTGTTTTCAGCTCTGCAGATATCACTAGGCCTGTGTGCGTCAGCTCTCGCACGCACACCCACAGGCGCTGCGTTCACCGCGCTACCGATAGCTGCATGCCTCTGGTTAGCCGACTGGGCCGCGCGTATCGACGGCGACGGCTCTCTGGCTGGCGGAGTCTCCACCCTGACCCGGTTACGCAGTTTTCTCTACGGGCTGCTTCACACCGCGGACATCGCGTACTTTGTTCTCTTCACTCTGAGCCTGCTGGGCATTGCGATCCTCGCCGTCAATCTGGAGCGTGACTGGTGAGCCCACGGCGATTGGTCCGGGCCTTCAGGCCGCTCGTTCCACTGTTGCTACTCGTTATTTTAGGGAGTGTGATCTGCGAGCGATTTGTTTTCCTGCTCGATATTTCCTACGACGGGCGCAACTCCCTGCGCGAGGAGAGCAGGGAAATCCTCGCGCTTCTCAAAGGACCGCTCGAAGTGTCCGCAATCGTCCCCGAGGGTTCACCCGCTATCCCGGGGATCCGCAAAGCACTAGCCCCCTATCAGCGTGTGCGGGCCGATATGGCACTGCGCTTTCTTGACCCGCGTCGGCAACCGGAGGAGGTCCAGACGCTCGGCGGCCGCCTCGGCGAGATCGTGATCAGGCAAGGCAAACAAATCCAGCAGATCGCAGCTCTAGACGAAGTCACGGTGACCAAAGCGCTCGCGCGCCTGGCGCGCCAGGAGAACCAGTTCGTCGCTTTCCTCTCCTCAAACGGCGAGCGTCGCATTGATCGCGAGGCGAACCACGATCTTTCGCTGTTTGCCGAACACCTCAGCGAGCGCGGCCTGAAAGTAATCTCATTATCACTAGGCTCGCATGACGCACTGCCCGACAATGCGAGCGCCCTGGTCATCGCTTCTCCGTCCGTTCCCTATAACGACAAGGAGCTGGGCATCGTGCAGCAGTACCTTAAACGGGGAGGCAACCTGCTATGGCTGACGGAACCTGAATCAGCTGCGCAGTTCTCCGCGCTTGCGACCGCCCTGTCCTTGCGTGTGTTGCCTGGAACGATCGTCGACCCGGTAGGCCTGACCAAATACAACAACCCTGCTTTTGCGGTTGCCGCAGCAGCTGGATCGGCGACCTCCATCGGCGCCGTGTCTCAACCTGTCGTTTTTCCTTACGCCGCTGCGCTGCGTCTCAACTTGGACGCCGCCAGGGGTGGTTCTGACATCGCGCGGACCACCGCCAGCGCGTGGACCGAAACCGGCGCCTATTCCGGCAACGTCGCGTTTGATGCACCCGACGAAGTGCAGGGCCCCTTGTCTCTGGCCGTCGCTCAAAGCAGGTCGGTCAATGGACGGATGCAGCGGGTTGTTGTGGTTGGGGACGGCGATTTTCTCTCCAACATGTTCATCGAGAATCTGGGTAATCTCGAATTCGGCCGGCGCGCAGTTGACTGGCTGCTGCGTGAAGACGCTCTGCTCGATTTCTCTATGGCCACGGTCCCCGACGCACGCCTCGATCTGGAGATATGGCAGCGCATGCTCTTGTTCCTCACTCTGGTCGTATTATTGCCTGCACTTCTCGTGGCTAACGGCATCCTGCACTGGTGGCGTCGGCGTCATGCCTGAGCTTCCCGAAGTCGAAACCACCTGCCGCGGGCTCAGCCCGCTGTTGCGCGGGCGGACAGTCAGTCAGGTCAGCGTAAGAGACGCCCGACTGCGCCAGCCGGTGCCGGCAGATTTGTCGCGCCGGCTGACGGGGCAACGGCTTGAGAGCCTCACGCGACGCGCCAAATATCTTCTTTTCAACTTCGCTAACGGCACGCTCATCGTGCACCTGGGGATGTCAGGCAGCCTGCGCGTCGTCGCGCCTGCTGAACCGTATCAGCGCCACGATCATGTTGACATCGGCTTCGGCGAGGAAACCTGCCTGCGCTTACGCGATCCGCGTCGCTTTGGGCTTATGGTCTGGTGTGAAGATGATCCCGCGGCGCATCCGCTGCTGCGTCACCTTGGCCCTGAGCCCTTTGAAGGGCAGTTCGACGGGCCGTATCTCGCGGCTCGCGCGCAGGGCCGCCGGGGTGCGGTGAAGAACTTCATCATGGACGGCCGCATCGTCGTCGGAGTTGGCAACATTTACGCCAGCGAGGCTCTGTTCCGCGCAGGGATTCACCCGGCGCGGGCAGCTGGACGCGTCAGCGAACGCCGCTACTCGAAACTCGTCGGCGAGATCCGCTGCGTGCTTGAGGACGCCATCAACGCAGGCGGTACGACCTTGCGGGATTTTGTGCGCAACGACGGCCAGCCCGGATATTTTCGCCACAATCTTCAGGTCTACGGGCGCGCCGCGCAGCCCTGCTATTCATGCGGCACGGCAATATCGGTACGGACCCTGGGACAGCGCTCCAGCTTTTTTTGCCGTGCCTGTCAGCGCTGACGGCTAGGGATCGCGCTTACGCCTTGCGGCTTCCAGACCTCTGCGCCACCTTCCCCTCGGGGGTCGCTTGCTGCTTCCACCACCCCCAGCTCGCGGTCCCACAGCACACCCTGCATGTTGCCGTAGTTCCGACCGAGCTCTTTAAGCGCATGGCCCAGCGCGGACAGCGCCTCAACCATGTCCTCGTCAAGCCCGCCTTTCTCATATTGCACCTCGTCCGGGAGATACTGGTGATGGAACCGCGGCACGCTGACCCAGCGCTCTGGTGACCTACCCTCCGCAAACTCAAGCACGCCAAGCAGCACCATGGAAATGATGCGGCTGCCGCCGGGCGTGCCGAGTACCCCGACGCGATCCACCGCCTCGAGAAAGGTCGGCGTCATACTGGACAGCGGACGCTTCCCCGCTGCCACCAGATTCGCTGACGTTCCCACCAGCCCATAAGTGTTCGGTGACAGGGGGCGCGCTGAGAAATCGTCCATTTCATTGTTCAGCACGACCCCAGTACCGGGCGGCATCACTGTCGAGCCGAACGGCGTATTGATGCTCAATGTTGCACCCACCCGGTTACCTTCGGCATCGATGATCGAAAAATGGGTCGTGTCCTGCCCTTCAGTCCGGCTGCCCAGCGCCGGCAGATCCGTACTGGGCGTCGCCCTCTCGAGGGTCAGGTCCGCTGCCAGCTGCTCGGCGTAATCGGCGGATAGCAGCCGCTCCGTCGGGATAGTGGCAAAGTCCGGGTCGCCCAGGAAATCTGCACGGTCGCGGTAGGCACGACGCATAGCCTCAACAACAACGTGGGTTTTCTGAACGTTCGAAAGCGCGCCAAGGTCGTAGCGCGACAGGATGTTCAAGGCCTCAGTGAGTACGATTCCACCTGAAGAGGGTGGCGGTGCTGATACGACCCTAATACCTTGGTACTGGGAAACGATGGGCTTGCGCTCTTTGACGGAGTAGGCCGCCAGATCTGACAAACGCCAGATTCCTCCCGCTGCCCTGACGCCGTCGACCAGCATCTGAGCAATGACCCCACGGTAAAAGCTCTCACCACCATCCGCTCCAATACTTCTGAGCGTCCGCGCCAGATCTGGCTGAAAAATTCGTGTGCCCGGCGCCGGTGCCTCGCCGCTGGCGAGAAACACTCGTCCAGCTTCTCCACTTGCAGCCAGAGTCGACTGACGATATCCCGCCATCAGGGCGTACCGGGGACCTGTTTCAAAACCCTCTTCGGCCAGCTTGGCTGCAGGTTCAAGTAGGCGTGCCAGGGGTAGCCGGCCATAGCGCTCAGCCAAGTGATTCAACGCCGCAGGCAAACCGGGTATTGCTGCAGCCAGCGCACCGTTCAGAGAACGCGTTCTGACAACCTCGCCGTTTTCGTCGAGAAACATGTCCGGCGTGGCCTCAGCCGGCGCCGTCTCGCGGGCATCGACGAAGATCTCCGCACTGTCCTCAGCACGATGCAAAAGGAAAAACGCGCCTCCACCAATCCCCGAGCTGTATGGTTCTACGACGGCCAGAGCAGCCGAGACCGCTACCGCCGCGTCAAACGCATTGCCTCCCGCGTCGATAACTTCCCTGCCTGCCGCTGTTGCGAGGGGGTGCGCAGAAGCAATGGCAGCGCGTCCGGGGGATGGGGCGACAGCGCCGGCTGATCCTCCGCACAGCAGAAGAACTATGAGCACGCCATAACGGCGTCTTGCGCGTCGAACGGGCGAGCGCTCAGCCGCCGCCATGCAGCCTCTCGAATTTCGCAAGAAGTGCCTCCTTTGTTTCAGCGCGATCTGGATCGATGGGAATACAGTCGACCGGGCACACCACTACACACTGAGGTTCGTCGAAGTGCCCGACGCATTCCGTACAGCGGTCCGGATCGATGACGTAAAACAGCTCCCCCTCGGAAATGGCCTCGTTCGGGCATTCCGGTTCGCAGACGTCACAATTGATACAAGCGTCGGTGATTTTCAGCGCCATAGTGCCGTGCGGCCATGCTTCACGCGCACGCCGACTACGTTACTTTTTTCGACTGCTCAGACGCTCGTCCAACACCTGCTTTATGCGCGGATGCACGAATTCGCTGATGTCCCCGCCGAGCGTGGCGATCTCCCGAACCAGGGAGGAAGAAATATAGGTATAGCGCTCTGAAGTGGGCAGAAAAACCGTGTCGCATTCCGGCATAAGCTTGCGATTCATTCCTGCAAGCTGGAATTCGTACTCGAAGTCTGTCACCGCGCGGAGACCTCGAAGAACAACCGAAGCAGACTGGCTGCGTGCGAAATCGACCATCAGCCCATCGAAGCGCCTGACTTCGACATTGTCGAACTCGGCCAGAATTTCAGAAGCCAGTGCTACACGCTCGTCCGGTGAAAAAACCGTTTTCTTCGACGAGCTGCCGGCGACCGCTACGACCAGCTTGTCAAACAATGGGGAAGCACGGCAGACAATGTCAGCGTGCCCCAGCGTAATGGGATCGAAGGTGCCAGGGTAAATTGCGATTGTTCCCAAGACTTTTCCTCTGTTACACCGCTCGGGGAAATGCGGACGGGGGCGCATTCTAGCCCGCGGGTTCAATCAATTTGTAGTTAACCTGCTTGGTCGAGCCTTCCCTCAGAACACGCCACCCGGAGATCTCAAGCGCCTCTTGGATGGGACTCTCGAGGTAAACCCTCCCATGCGCGGCCAGCCAGCCAGAGCGCAGCGTCTGCAGGACGCGCTCACGGATCGTGCAGCCGAACGGCGGATCAACAAAAATCAGGTCAAAGGCCCGTGGACCTTCTTCGAGAAAACTGAACACGTCGCGCTGAACAATGTGCACAGCGCTGGCACTGAGTCGTTCCTTCAAGTCCCGCATCGCCGCGACAGTCTGCTCGTCCTGCTCTACCAGAACCGCCTCTGCAGCACCCCGCGACACCGCTTCGAACCCCAGCACGCCCGTTCCAGCAAAAAGATCGAGACATCGGGCTTTCGCGATGACAGGCTGACACCAGTTGAACAACGTCTCCCTGACACGGTCAGGCGTAGGCCGCACTGCCGGATTCTCAGGGAGCTGAACACGCGTGCCACGCCAGGTGCCGCCAATAATCCGCACCGTGGTCGAACCACGCTGGACTCTCCGCGGCTGTCTCATTCCGGAGCGGAAGCGCCGACGACGATAGTCACCCAGGCATCGGGCCGCAGTCGGCGCCGCAAAGCATCAGCGATAGCCTCGGGTGTTACTGCGGAAATCTCAGCTGTGAAGCGTTCAAGGTAATCCATGGGCATGCGATAAAAACCAAGCATAGCCAGTTGCTCCACCATCTCCCGATTGCTGTCGATTCGCAGCGGAAACCCGCCTATCAGATTCTGCTTGGCGCTTTCGACCTGTGCCCTTGTCGGCCCTGCGTTCGCGAAGTTCTGTAGCGTCTCGCGCAGAACCTGCAGCGCCTCCGCTTCCTGAGCGTGATCCGTCTGCAGCGAAGCGATAAACGGACCTGTTTCCGCCATCGGCAGAAAGTAACTGTAAGCGCTGTAGGAAAGCCCTCGTTTCTCTCTGATCTCCTTGAACAACACCGAGACCAGCGAGCCACCTCCAAGCACATGGTTTCCCACAAGCAAGGGGAAATAATCCGGGTCTCCGCGACGCATCCCGGGTTGTCCCATGAAGATATGACTCTGGATGGAATCGAAAGGCACCCGAAGCTCCTGCGGTCCGCTCGGCGTAAATGACGGCAGCGCTGGCGCGGGAGGACCCGCAACTAACTGTGCGCTCAGATCTGTGGCGATCTGCTGAGCCTCTGCCATTGATAATGCGCCAACCACAGCGATAACCGCATTGCCCGCGGTGTAAAAGCGCCGGTGAAATGAACGCACCGCATCGACTGACAAAAGCGGGAGACTTTCCTCTGTGCCGCCGGAAGGCGTTGCGTAGGGGTGAGACCCGTAGAGCTTGGCGTAAAACGCTGTTGCCGCTAAATCTCCCGGGGATTGTTTTTCATAATCCAGCGCCGTGCTCATGCGATCGCGAATCCGCGTAAAGGCTTCCTCATCGAATCGCGGTCGCGCCACGGCATCCGCGAGCAGCTTCAGTGCCGGAGCTGCTCGGACCGGATCAGACAACGAACGCAGACCGATATAGGCCATGTCCCTGAGCGCACCCACCCCGAGCTTTGCGCCCGTATCTCCGAGCGCTTCGCTGAAGCTGTCTGCTTCATGGTCCCCAGCGCCTTCTGCGAGTAGCGAATTTGTCGCTCGAGCAAGTCCCGGTATGGCCTCGTCACGTGCGCTGCCGGCTGCGAACACAATCCGCACATCGAACATAGGGATCTCTGGCGCCTCTACGAAGTACACGCGCGCGCCCTCAGCCGTCTGCCAGTTCTGGATCTGCGGGACGGCATAGACTCCTGAGCCCCAGGAACAGCCCAACAAAGCTAACGCGCAGGTCGCTGACTTCATTCCGCACCCCCCGGCAGAAGGTGTGTAACCGTAAGTCTGTCGCGGACGAGGTATTTTGCGGCGACCTCCCGCACCTGCTCCGGCGTTATAGCCATGAGCTCGTCGAGATAGCCGTCCTTGAGCCGCCAATCAAGCCCCACCGCCGCAAGAGCGCCAATCGCGTAGGCCTGATGCTGAACCGAATCGCGCTCGAATACCTCTTCCGCCACAGCCTGCGTTCTGCAGCGGGCCAGCTCTTCTTCCGAGGGCGCTTCTGTCTGCAGCAGCGCAATCTCCTCCAGCAGAGCATCCTCCAAGCGGTCAAGTGTGACGCTTCCCCGGGGGACACCGCTCAAGGAAAAAAGCGAGGCTTGCCGGGCGGTCGAGGAATAGCCGATATGAACCTGTGACGCGAGACCTTCACCCCGCACCAGTTTCCGTGCCAGCCGAGAGCTGGAGCTACCATCGAGTATTGCCGCCACGAGCTCCAGAGCGTAAATCTCCCAGGCATCCTCTGGCGCAGACTGTGTCAGGGTCGGAGCCTTGAACCCCATCATAAGCATCGGAACCCGTGCCGACTCGCTCGTGAACTCGACTCGCTTCAGACCTCTCTGCAGCACTTCCGGAAGATGCTTAGGCGCTGCAACCGGGCGACCTTCGATCGCACCGAATGTCTTTTCCGCCGCAGCGCGGACTACCGGCGGATCGACATCTCCGACTACGATAACGATGGCATTTGACGGCTGATACCACCGACGGTACCAGCGCTCCAGATCGCCGACTGTGAGTTGTTTCAGGTCGGCCTCCCACCCGATCACAGGATGACGATAAGAGCTGGTCTGGAAGGCTGTCGCCATGGTGGTTTCCATCGCCAGCGCCTGCGGGTTGTCATCCGTGCGCAATCGTCGCTCTTCTATGACAACGTTGCGCTCTTTGACAAATTCAGCTGGATCAAGCTTCAAATTCTGCATGCGGTCCGCCTCGAGCTCGAAACTGAGGGGTACTTCCGCAGCCGACCACTGCTGGTAATAGGCTGTGTAGTCGTAGCTCGTGAATGCGTTTTCCTGGCCTCCCCGCGCCGCTACGATCTCAGAAAACTCACCCGGCCCACGTTCAGCTGTCCCCTTAAACATCATGTGTTCCAGCACGTGTGAAATGCCGGTGATTCCATCTGTCTCGTGTGACGAGCCGACGGCATACCAGACCTGCGACACGGCAACCGGTGCACGATGGTCTTCACTGATGATGAGACGCAGACCATTAGCCAGTGTGAATTCCTGGGTAGTCCCCGCATGACAAGCGATTGATACCGTTGCAAACAGCCAGCCGGCGAGAGTTCTGTTGAGCGGCAGGTTCAAGGCAATAGCTCCTGATAGTTCCTCAGAAAACACCGTCGGACCGGCCCCGGTGCTTTGAAAATGCCAGCGAAGCGACACATCTGCCTGTCCGGCCACGGTTGACGCAAGGGGTTCGGTGTTAGCATATCGCAGCCGGCCGCACCCCCTACTCTCTACTCCACTTAGCAGCAATAAAAAGCATGTTCAGCCGCCTCAAATCGGGCATAGCTCGAACACGGGATGGGCTACGCAACGGACTTGAGCGCCTTTTCAAGCAGTCCGAGCGCGTTGATGCCGCCACCCTGGAAGACCTCGAGGCGTTGCTTCTGAAAGCTGATGTCGGCGTGCAGGCAACTAGCCGGCTGGTAGCCGCTATCGGGAGAATCCCGGCAGGGGAAACCGCCGTCAGCGCGCTTCGACGAGAAATGGTGGCCATTCTTGCGCCCAGCGCACAAAAAATGGAGCTGCCGGCACCTGGTGAACGACTGTCTATCGTTCTGGTTGTGGGAGTCAACGGCGTAGGCAAGACCACCACGATCGCCAAGATCGCCAGCCGCCTTAGCAAGGGGGGCTATCAGGTCATGCTCGCCGCCGGGGACACTTTTCGCGCCGCCGCGGTTGAACAGCTGCAAAGCTGGGGCAGCCGCCTCGATGTTCCGGTCATCGCGCAAGGCACCGGGGCTGATCCCGCCTCTGTGATATTCGACGCCTGTGCGACGGCGAAGAAACGAGGGGCGGATGTACTGCTCGCCGATACCGCAGGTCGACTCCACACCCAGAATAATCTGATGGCTGAGCTGGCGAAGATTCGTCGCGTTGCCGCGCGCCATGACCCCACCGCGCCGCACGAAACGCTTCTGGTACTGGACGCAACTCTTGGACAGAACGCCCTCAGTCAGGCCGAGCAGTTCGCCGCTGCCGCTGACGTGACAGGGCTCGTACTGACCAAGCTTGACGGGACGGCCAAAGGTGGCGTGATCTTCGCACTCGCGGAGCGGCTTGGTCTGCCTATTCGCTTCATTGGAATTGGTGAAGGGGCTGAAGATCTGCAGGAGTTCAGTGCCACTGCTTTCGTCGACGCCCTACTTGGTGAGCCGCCTGACTGAAACCCGTCCGTCGTGATCCGGTTCAAAAACGTCAGCAAAAAATACTCGACCGGTTCGGACGCCCTGCGCCTGGTCAATCTCGACATCGGGGAAGGCGAATTCGTTTTCCTGACAGGGCATTCCGGGGCCGGCAAAACGACCATGCTACGGCTGCTCGCGCTGCTCGATGAACCTACCCGTGGGCAGCTCGTCGTCGCCGGGCAGGATCTCGGACGATTGCGTCGCTCTCAGATTCCCTATTACCGCAGGCGGGTTGGAATCATTCTCCAGCAGCCCTACCTCCTACCGGATCGAACCGTCGGGGAAAACGTTGAGCTGCCGTTAAAAGTCGCCGATCTCGGGCAGCGAGAACGACGTAAACGCGTCCGGGCAGCGCTCGATAAAGTCTCCCTGCTGGACAAGGAATCTCGACCTGCGGCGAGCTTGTCCGTCGGCGAGCAGCAGCGCGCAGCCGTAGCGCGTGCGGTGGTCAACCGACCCTTTCTCCTGCTGGCCGATGAACCAACCGGCAACCTCGACCCGACCCTGGCCCGCGGCATGCTGTCCTTGTTCGAACAATTCAATCAGGTCGGCGTAACTGTTGTGGTCGCTACGCACGATACAGGTCTCCTGAATGCAAAAGCGTGCCGCACTCTGGAACTATCACACGGCACCCTGCTCCCCGTTGCGCCGAGCGGGGCCGTCCTCCGCAGACCGTGATCGCTGGCCTGACTCAGATCTACAGACGTCACCGGCAGGCGGCAGAAGACGGTGTGCGGAGGCTTTGGCGAAATCGGGTCGAGACCGCTCTCAGCCTGGCACTGATATCGGTTGTCATTGGTTTTGCTGGTGTGCTGATGCTGACGCTGCAGCAGCAACGCACTCTCAATTTTGACTGGCGCGCTGCGCCCTCGATAGTGGTCTTCCTGCGCCATGGAATAGAGGCATCGGTAATAGAGCACCTCTCAAATGAGGTCGCGGGTCTCCGTGAGGTCGCCGCCGTAGAGCGGCTTTCCGGCGCCCAGGCGTATGCGGAATTTGCTGCGAGCCTTGGATTACAAGACGATAGTGAACTTCACAAAGAGCTGCCCGATCTCCTGATCGTCCACCTTGCCCGTAACACCTCGCGTACTCAGATCGAGACAGGAATAATCCCTTTTATTCGGAAGCACCCCGCGGTCGGCTCGCTTATGGCTGATCCAGCATGGCACGAGCGCCTGGCCGCCGCGCTGAACCTTGTCGAGCGTATTGTTCTGTCGACTGGCAGCTTGCTCGCCTGTGGTGTTGTTTTGAGCATTGCCAGCGTTTTGCGCGGCACCATGCGGAAGGAAAGCCTTGAAATTATCGTGCTGACCATGGTCGGAGCGACACGTGGTTATATTCGCCGTTCCTATCTATACAGCGGAGCGCTGCTCGGCTTCACAGCCGGCCTAGTGGGCGCGCTTGTTCCAGTTCTGATTGCTACCGCTCTGTCTGCGCCTGCCGCAGAGCTGGCTCAGAGCTACGGTAGTGCTTATCGGCTCGAACCTCTGACCCCGGCAGATCTCGCGTTGCTCATCGGCGTTTCGGCCGTGGCCGGCTGGGCCGGCGCGTGGGTGAGCCTTTTCGGGGATTCGGCATTTAGCAGCGATCAACTCTGATCCTACGCAGGAACTTCTAAAGCGCTTAGCACTCTAACGATCAGAGTGCTAAAATCATGATGGAGGCAGCAGCCGTGACAACCGCTACGACACTGAAAACTTTTGATTTATCCGTCCCGCTAGCAGCAGGCTCTCTAGACTCCTACATCAGCTCGGTTAATCAGCTGCCGATGCTCAGCCTGGAGCGAGAACAGGAGCTGGCGCAACGATTCCAAGAATCCGGTGACCTGGACGCAGCTCGGGAGCTAGTCATGTCACATCTACGCTTCGTCGTGAAAATTGCGCGTGGCTACGCCGGATACGGACTCGCTCACGGGGATCTGATCCAGGAAGGCAATATCGGTCTGATGAAAGCCGTCAAACGCTTTGATCCAACGGTTGGCGTCAGGCTGGTGTCATTCGCCGTGCACTGGGTAAAAGCAGAAATCCACGAGTTCATTCTTCGGAATTGGCGCATCGTGAAAGTGGCCACGACTAAAGCGCAGAGGAAACTGTTCTTCAATTTGCGGAGCGGGAAAAAATCCCTGGGCTGGATGGGCGCCGAAGAAGCAGAGGCCATGGCATCCGAGCTGGGCGTCAGCAAGCAGGACGTCATGACGATGGAGCAACGTCTGCACGCTCACGACATGGCGTTTGACTTGAATCCGGCGCAGGAAGATGAAAGCAACGCTCCTGCTACTTTCCTCGAGGACCTGCGTTTTGAGCCGGCCAGCGCCCTGGAAGAAGACGAGCACAGCACTATGCAGGTAGAAAATCTGCGTCAGGCCGTGGAAACTCTGGACGACCGGGCGCGGGATATTATCGTCAGCCGTTGGTTAACCGAGCCCAAAGCCACTCTGCACGAACTGGCGGACCGTTACGGCGTGTCTGCTGAGCGCATTCGACAGCTGGAGAAGTCCGCTTTCGGCAAAATCAGGAGTGCTCTCGCTTCAGCTGCTGCTTAAGCTAACGCACTCAATCACCAGAAGGCCCTTCTGATGCCGCGCGCAGACGGGCCTTGAGAGACGCGAGATAGAGCATCAGAAACAGCGCAAAGTAATACTCCTGAGGCTCGCTCCAGCGGAGGTCGAATGACAGCGCCTCCAGGTCCAGGACCGTTTTGAATCGCTCCGGCATCCGGATGCCGATCGCCAACACCGCTGTTGGCAGGCAATCAACTGTAGGCCAGAACCAGGTGCCGGGTCGTGCTGGGTCGACAAGGAGTTCCGCGCCTCGGCCGCACGCGACAAAAATTCCACCGACAAGCACCCAGAGCTCTAGCAGCAATCTTGGCTTTTGATCGAACCAGCTGCTCATGTTGTGGAGGTTCGTCTCGTGTTGATCGTTCAGCCGGTCGATTGCCTCCGGCGTGCCCCAGCCGAACAGATGCTGGCCCCAGGAGATTTCCTCTCCTGCGAAATACACGCAGGCCACTGTCATGATCACCACCCACGTGCGCAAGACACGCTTGTCGGGCTGTGTCAGCTGCAGACTTAACCCGAACCCGATGCCGGCGCCGAGGAGGGCAAACACTGGGGTTGCAAGCTCTATCAGCCCAAGCTCCCCATCGATCCACTGGGCGTAGAGCTCTGGACTGAGAGCCCGGACGGGGAGAATCAGCAACAGCAGCAAAGGCGGAAACCAGAGCCATAGCCAACGAGGGAGCGCTGGCCTGGGCTTAGTCCTGCCAGCGTTCAAAAGGGAAGCCGCTCGAGCCCGTCCAGGATGACCTGCCAGTAATGGTCCAGGAAAAAACAACCAAACAGCAGAGTCAGATAAACGATCGAGTAGCGGAAAGTCGCAAACGCAAGCTCGTCGTCATGGTCAACCTGCATTCTGAGGGCGTAATAAAGGAAGACACCATCGAGTAGCAATGCTCCTAGCAGATAGACCATGCCGCTCATGTAGGTTGCAAAGGGCAGCAGGGTCGCGACTATTAAAATCAGCGTGTAGAAAAGGATCTGCTTCCGCGTGTAATCCACGCCATGGGTGATCGGCAGCATCGGAATGGCGGCCTTCCCATAATCTTCCCTCCGATAGATCGCCAGAGCCCAAAAGTGCGGAGGTGTCCAAGCGAAGATAATCAGAAACAACAGCAACGCATGGGGATCCACCGTCCCGGTGACAGCCGTCCATCCGAGCACCGGCGGCGCCGCTCCCGCTGCGCCACCGATAACAATGTTCTGTGGCGTGGCGTACTTCAAATACATCGTGTAAACGACGGCGTAACCAATCAGTGACGCAAAGGTCAGCACGGCGGTCAGCACATTGACGAAGACCACAAGCAGGTACATCGAAAGCCCGCCAATAGCTAGGGCAAATGCCAGAGCATGGCTCCGGCTGAGGCCGCCCTGCGGTAAGGGGCGGTTCTGAGTCCGCGCCATCAAAGCATCAATTCGGTACTCCGCCACATGATTGATTGCAGCGGCGGACGCGGACGCCAGAGCTATTCCCAGCGTCGCGGGGATAAACAAGGAAAGAGGCACAGGGCCATCTGTCGAAAGGAGCATCCCGATGATGGCCGTGAACACTATCAGCCCGATCACGCGGGGCTTACACAGCTCAAGATAGTCACGCCAATGACCGAATGACGTCATAGCCTGTGTGTTACTGGGCATAGGGCCGGTTTCCGGGTCGGCTGGCGATCAGGTATCTCAAGGTCACTACGGAGAGCAAGAGCAGGGCTGCCACACCATTATGCGCAACCGCCACTGCCAGTGGCAGCCCGAAAACGACGTTCGAAATGCCTAAAAGCACCTGTAGACTGAGGCAGGCAAGTATACACCAGGCACACCTTCGAACCGCCGGAGTGATCGCTCGAACCGCGTTCGCAGCGACGAACAGGATTACCAATACCGCAGCCAGGGCGCCCAGGCGATGCGCCACATGAATAGCGGTCCGGGCCGGCGTATCGAGCACTCCGAACTCGTAATTAATGCCCAACCCGCGCCACAACGTGAACGCTTCGCTGAACTGCGTATCCGGCCACCAGCTGCCATGGCATGTGGGGAAATCAGTGCAGGCCAGCGCGGCATAATTAGTGCTGGTCCATGCGCCAAGAAAAATCTGGACGGTCAGAACTATCAGCCCCACATTAATCCAGGCCGGCACGACTGCATTCTCCGCGCTGACGCGCGGCGTGCGCTCGACCATGAGTAAATTGATCCAGAGCAGCACCAGCGTCGTCAGGCCACCAAAGAGGTGCGCCGTCACGACCAGGGGCTTGAGCAAAAGAGTGACTGTCCACATGCCCAGCATTCCCTGAAAACAAATGAGCGGCACCAGGAAATACACGAGCCTGCCCGAGGCAACCCGCGGCCGCTGCAGAAAGGCGCTGACCGCCAAAAGGACCACGCCGAGCCCCAGCACGCTGGCCAGGTAACGATGGATCATTTCACGCCATGCCTTGCCGGACTCGAGAGGACGCGTGCTCCAACCAGCTTGCTCGAGATGCACTCCTGGGCTGTCTTCTGGAACGGAGAGATGGCCGTAGCAACCCGGCCAGTCTGGACAGCCGAGCCCCGCGTCAGTCAAACGAACATAGGCGCCGAAAACGACGACCGCCAAAGTCAGGACGGGGAGCGCTCTGGTCAAAAACCGGAAGAACAGAGCGTTTGAAATCATCGGATTCGAGATCCTTTCAACAGCTTTTTGATATCGCTTTTGATGCCTTCTGGCGAGCCCGTGTCAGCAAAAAACATGACCAGCTGCCCGCGCCAGTCTAGGAACAGAATCCCACTCTTCGGCGATTTACCCGTGCGCTCGCCGATCATTGCCTGCAGCGAAAGCGAAGGATTTGTCGTTGTACGTAACAGCGGTCCGGGCGGTGCGGCGGCGTCAGCATCGCTTGCCAACGCGACATATAGACGGGTTGCATCGTGTCCAAGGAGCAACCGGACAGCCTGCAAGGTTTCCAGCGCGCTATAACAATCTGCCGCACAAGGCTCCGCCGAAAAGAACATCATCGCCCACTCGGAAGGTTGTAACGGTAAGTCCGCTAAAGCCTGAAGTCCTGTGTGCTGGCGCACGTCGACAGGCGGCTGGAGGAGCTGGCCGTGGTTGGTCAGCTCCGAGCCCGGCGGTTTGAACGTGTGGGTATTGGCCATAAACCACGCAATAACGACCGGCGCGACGAACAGAACGAGCAGGATCAGTATGGTTGTCCGGGGAGACTGTCCCTGCCCGGTCAGCTCTGTTTTGCGCTCGGGCGTTGTCGCCGCCATATCCCTACTCCTATGAAAACTAAAACCCCGGCCATCGCAAACCACTGCACCGCGTAGGCGGTATGCTTTGCAGAGCCGTCGCCGGGAGCTGGCCAGTCGACATCCAGCGCTCCGGGGGATCCCGCTTGCAGATACAACAGAAAGGGAAACACGTTATCCGCGTTGTTCAAGTCTGCTGCTGCGACTCTAAGGTCGAACCGCTGTACGCGCTCGGTGCTCACGCCGACTTGCTCTTTTTGATGCGAATCGGCGTTCAGGGCTATTCCCACGACAGGATCCTCTCCCAGGAAACCGTGAAGTGAAACCTCACCGACAACGCCAGGTATGTCTGGCAGCTCCCATCGTGACTCAGCCA
>Ga0181582_10002021_pt1 | contig 16026 bp, 7 predicted proteins | sample 071ome_32_FD_132438 | JGI IMG/M metagenome (GOLD analysis project Ga0181582, IMG submission 132438) | Coastal salt marsh microbial communities from the Groves Creek Marsh, Skidaway Island, Georgia - 071405AT metaG (megahit assembly) | ecosystem: Environmental > Aquatic > Marine > Intertidal zone...
CCCCTTTTCCCCCTTGTTGCCCGCCCCCCCGCCGGGGACTTTGCCCCGGGGGTCCCGGGGCCCCCGTGATACGGAAAAGCGAGGGGGGGCCGGCCCCCCCCCCCCCCCTCCCACCCCCACCTCCCGTGCAGGGCCAGCGGGGGTGCTGCGAGGGCGAGCCCCGGGTGTACTTCTCCCCCCGCCGGCACGCCACGCCCGGTGGGGCCGGGACCTCCCAGGCGGAGCGGGCGACGGAGGGCATCATGGCCTCGGCCGGCGTGGGGGCGGCGTGGTGCTGGCGGGGCGGGGCGGGGCGGGGCCTGGGGTCCCGAGAGCACGGGGCGATCGCCCGGTTCCTCTCGGCGTCCATGCCCCTCCTCCGCGCGTACGGGGGCATGCGCTTCAGCTCGGCCCGCCCCTCCTCCCCCGAGTGGGAGCCCTTCGGCAGCTTCCTGTTCCAAGTGCCCAGGGTGGAGCTGGTGGAGGGGAGCACGGGCAACCTGCTGTGCTGCAACCTGGTGTGGGACGAGGCGGGGGGGGCCGGCGGGGGCCCGAGGGGGCTCGAGGAGGGGCCCTGGGGGGCCGCGGGGGCGGGGGTGACGGCCCGGGAGGCCACGGAGGCCGCCCTGCGGGCGGTCCGCGGGGTGCGGGCGGCGGCAGCCGAGTGCCGCGCGGCGCTGCGGGTGGAGGCGAGCAGCGACTCGCACCTGCCGGACCGGGGCCAGTGGACGGAGCTGATGGGGCCGCTGCACGAGACGCTCCGGCCCGCCGAGTGCTCCGGGGGCGGGGAGGGGGGGGGGCCCGCGCCGCCGGGCCACCCGTCCGACCTGACCAAGGTGGTGCTGGCGCGGCGGACCGACCTGAGCCTGCGGGGGGAGACCGACCCCCTGCGGGTCCTGGCCGCGCTGCAGGAGCGGGACACGCGGGCGTACCAGATCTACATCGAGCTCCCGAGCGGGGAGGCCTTCCTGGGCGCCCCCCCCGAGCGGCTCTACGTCCGGTCGCGCCGGGCGGTGGCGTCGGAGGCGGTGGCGGGGACGCGCCCGCGCGGGCCCATGGGGGACGAGGGGGCCGACCTGAGGCTGGCCTCGGAGCTCCTCAGCAGCCCCAAGGAGCACGCCGAGTTCACCGTCGTCCGCGAGTGGGTCCACGAGGCCCTCGGCAGCGTGTGCGACGGCGTGCAGGTGGAGCTCCCCAAGTCGCTCCTGCGGCAGCAGTCCATCCAGCACCTCTACGGGCGCCTGAGCGGGACGATGAAGCCGGGCACCACGGACGCGGACCTCATCCGCGCCCTCCACCCGACGCCGGCCGTGTGCGGCCAGCCCCAGGACCGCGCCCTCGCCCTCCTCGACTCGACGGAGGCCTTCGACCGTGGCTGGTACGCGGGGCCGTTCGGGTGGATCTCCGGGGCCGGGGCCGAGTTCGTCGTCGCGATCCGCTCCGCGCTCTTCCACCCGGCCGAGGGAGGGGGGGCCGGGCCGGCCGGGCCGCCCGAGCCTGGCGCGGGCGACGGGGACGGGGCGCCGGCGGCGGGGGTGACGCGCCGGGCGTCGCTGTACGCCGGGGTGGGGATCGTGCGGGGCGCGGACATCGGGGCCGAGTGGCGGGAGCTGGAGCTCAAGACGCAGACCCTGCGCACCCTCCTGTCGCGCCAGCCGCCCTACTCGACCGAGCCGACCCTCGGGGCGCTCTGGGCGCGGCTGCTGGTCGAGGAGCTGTGTCGGTTCGGGGTGGGGACCTTCTGCGTGGCGCCGGGGAGCCGGTCGAGCCCGCTGTCGATCGCCGCGGCGGCGCACCCGCAGGCGCGGGTGATCACGTGCATCGACGAGCGGAGCCTGGGCTTCTTCGCGATGGGGTTCAGCCGGGCGCGGGGCCGGCCGGCGGCGGTGATCACGTCGTCGGGGACGGCCGTGGCCAACCTGCTGCCGTCCGTGATCGAGGCGTCCCAGTCCCGCGTCCCGCTGGTCGTGCTGACCGCGGACCGCCCCGCCGACATGCGCGACACGGGCTCCAACCAGACGATCGACCAGGTCAAGATCTTCGGGGGCTACCCGCGGTGGTTTGCCGACGTCGCGCCCCCGAGCGCCGACCTGCCGGCGCGCACCATCCTGACGACCGTCTCGATGGCCTACCGGCACGCCACGGGGACCAACCCGGGGCCCGTGCACCTCAACCTCCAGTTCCGCGACCCCCTGGCGCCCCTCGAGTCGCCCGGGCAGGACAAGTGGCCGGGGCTGGTGTTTGCCGGAATGGAGCGGTGGGTGCGCTCGAGCGCCCCCTTCACGGTGCCGGTGCTCCCGCCCGCGGTCGGCGGCGGGGACGAGGCGGGCGGCAGCCGGTCGCGGCAGCTCGACGACGTCGTCGAGAGCCTGCTGGCGGCGCGGCGGGGGCTGATCGTGGCCTCGGGGCTCTCGGCGCCCGAGGAGTCGGCGGCCGTGCAGCAGCTCTCCGAGCTCCTCGGGTGGCCCGTGGTGGCGGACGCCACGTCCGGCCTGCGCGTCACGGGCCGCGGGGGCGCCGTCGGGCCCCGCGTCGTGCGCCACCTCGACGCCATCCTCCTCGGCGGCGAGCCCGTCTGGCAGGCCGTCCGCCCCGACGTCGTCCTGGACGTCGGGTGCCACCTCGTCTCGAAGCGCGTCGCGCAGTTCCTCGAGTGGGCGTCCGTGGGCGCGGGCGGCGAGCGCCGCGCGGCCAGGGGCGCCGGCAGGGCCCCGGGCAAGGGGGCCACCCAGTGGGTCAAGGTGTACCCCCACCCGGCCCGGCACGACCCCTCCCACGCCATCTCGCACGCGCTCGAGATGCCGTGCGCCGTGCTGGTGCGGGCCGTGGCGGGGGCCCGGGCGGCCCGGGACCGCGAGGCCGCGTCCTCGATGGCCCTCGCGTCGCTCCACGACGTGGACTGGGGCGGACTCCAGGCCGACGGCGCCCCGGGCTCCCCCGCCGCCGACCAGGCCCGGTACGCCTCCCTCCTGCTCCAGCTGGACGACGTGGCGGCGAGCGCCGCGGACCAAGCCCTCGAGGCGGAGGAGGGGTCCCCGGAGCTCCAGGGCCGCCCCACGGAGCCCCGGATCGCCCGCGTGGTGTCGGAGATGCTGCCGCAGGGGTGGGGTCTCTTCCTGGGCAACTCCATGCCGATCCGGGACGTGGACATGTTCTGCTCGATGCCGCGGGACCGGACGCGCCCGGCGACGTCGTACGGGAGGGCGGGGCCGCCCGGCGGGGGCCGGCCGGAGGGCCCGAGCGTGGACCCCTCGTGGGACCAGCAGGGGCTGGGCGCGCTGGGGGCGCCCGTGATGGCCAACCGGGGGGCGAGCGGGATCGACGGGGTGCTGTCGAGCGCGGTGGGGGCCGCCGAGGGCCTCGGGCGCGGGGTCACGCTCCTGCTCGGGGACGTGAGCGCCCTCCACGACACCAACGGCCTCAGCATGCTCCAGGAGGCCCGCGGCCGCCCGCCGGTCGTCACCGTCCTCGTCAACAACGGCGGCGGGGGCATCTTCTCCTTCCTCCCCGTCGAGGACTCGATCCCCCGCGACGTCTTCGAGACGGTCTTCGCCACCCCCCCGGGCGTGGACTTCGCGCAGATGGTCCAGGCCCACGGCATCGCCCACCGCGCCGTCCACTCGGCCGCCGAGCTCCCGGCCGCCCTCGAGGAGGCCTGGAGCTGCGGGGAGCACTGCGTCGTCGAGGTGGTGACGGACCGGGCCTCCAACCTGGGCCTGCACCGGCGGGTGCAGGAGCGCGTGCGGGCCGCCGTCGCGCCGGCCTGCGCGCTGCTGTCGCTGCCGGGCTCGCTGGGCGCGCCGCTGGGCGCCCCGCCCGGCGCCCCCCCGGCCCTCGCCCCGGGCGCCGCGCCGGGGGCCGAGAGGTGCGCCGTGGGCCCCCTGGTGCTGTCGGTGGCGCCCTACTCGGTGCCCCTCGCCCGGGCCGTCACCACGGGCGCCGGGGGGCCGGCCCGCGAGGGGGCCCTGATCGACTGCGCCGTCGAGACCCCCGCCGGCCCCGTGCCCCTCGGCCGCGGCGAGGTCGCCCCGCTGCCGGGGCTGCACGCCGAGTCGGCGGCCGAGGCCACCGAGCAGGCCGTGCTCGTCTGCGAGCTCCTGCGGGGCCGCACGCTGCCGCTCTCGGCGTGCCTGACCCTGGGGGGGGCCCTGCGCTGGGCCGAGGAGGCCTCCGGGGTCCCCTCGGCGTCCCTCGGCCCCTCGGTCCGCGCCGGCCTGGAGGTCGCCCTCCTGACGGCGGCGGCCCGGACGCTGGGGGTGCCGCTGGCGCGGCTGCTGGCGGCCGCGGCGGGGGCCCCCGCGGCGGGCGCCGCGGGCGCCGCGGGCGTGGCGGTGTGCGGGCTCGTCAGCGAGCGCGACCCGGCCCGGGCCGCGGCGGAGGCCCGGCGCCTCGCGGCCGAGGGCTTCGCCGCGGTCAAGGTCAAGGTGGGCCGCGGGGAGGGGGCCGAGGGGGTGGCGGGCGACGTGGCCGTCCTCCGGGCCGTCCGCGAGGCGGTGGGCCCCGGGGTCGCGCTCCGCGCGGACGCGAACCGCGCCTGGCCCCGCGCCCTCGCCGAGGAGTTCGCGGCCGGCGTGGCCGCGGCGGGGGTAGGGCTCGAGTTTCTGGAGGAGCCGACGGCCGAGGGGGGGGACGGCGCCGACCTCGGGGGCCTGCCGGTCGCCCTGGACGAGACGGTGGACGCGGCCGCCCGGGGGGGCGGGGCCGGGGCCGCGGGCCGGGTGGCGGAGGCGGTGAGGGCCCGCCGGGCGCGCGTGGTGGTGCTCAAGCCGGGCGCCCTGGGCGGGCTGCACGCGGCGCTGGGGGCGGCGGCCGGGGCGGCGGGCGAGGGGGCCGCGGCCGTGGTGAGCTCGGCCTTCGAGACGAGCGTCGGGCTCGCCGCCTACGCCGCGCTGGCGCAGGCCTTGGACGCGATGGCGCCCGGCGGCGGCGCGGGGCGGGCCGCCCACGGGCTCGGGACCCTCGCGTGGCTGGGAGGGGACGTGGCCGCGACGCCCCTGCCGCCGGGGCCCGAGCTCCCGGCCGGGGCGATCGGCCCGGCGACGGCCCCCGGAGCGGCCGCCGGACCCGCGGGCGAGGTCGAGCGGCGGGCCGTGGCGGTGCACGGCGCGGGATGGTCCGCCGACGTGTCCTTCCTGGACGCCCGGCCCGCGGGGCGGGGGGCGCCGCCCCCCCCCCACCGGCGGCCCGTGGTGATCCTGCACGGCTTCCTGGGGTCGGCCGAGGACATGGGGCCGCTGGCGCGGGCGCTGGGCCACTCGCGGCGCGTGTTGGCGGTGGACCTGCCGGGGCACGGGGGCACCGAGTGGCGCGGGGAGGCCCCACCGTCGGTGGCCGACGCCGCCGAGGCCGTGGCGGCGGTCATCCGCGTGGCGGGGCTGGAGGCGCCGCTGGTGGTCGGGTACTCGATGGGCGGCCGGGTGGCGATGCAGCTGGCGGCGCTTGGCGAGGCGGGCGCGGGGCCGGCGGTCGGGGGGCTGCTGTGCATCTCGGCCTCCCCCGGGCAGCCCGAGGGGCAGCGGGCGGCGCGCGCGGCGGCGGACGCGTCCCTCGCCGGCTGGGTCACGACGGCCGACATGCGCGCGTTCCTCGACTCGTGGTACGGCAACCCCATGTGGGGGTCGCTGCGGGCGCACCCGCAGTTCGCGCCCATGATCGAGAGGCGGCTGGGGAGCGACCGGGCGGCCGTCGCGCAGGCCCTGCGGGGGATGAGCGTGGGGAGGCAGGACGACCTGCGGCCGTGGGTGGAGAGGCTGGCGCGGCGGGTGCCCGTCGTGCACGTGGCGGGGTCCGAGGACGCCAAGTTCGTGTCCCTGGTGCGGGAGATGGGCGGCGGGGGGGCGACGGCCATCGGGAGGGGGGCCGGGGAGGCGGAGGTCGCCGCGGCCCTCGGGGACGTGGCCGAGGCGAGGCGGCGGGGGGAGGCGATCGGGGTGGTGGTGGACGGGGTGGGGCACGCCATCCCCACGCAGGCGGCCAACGTCGTCTTGGCACTCATCCGGTGGGCGTGCGGCGGGACGTAGGGGTCGGGTCGGGTCCCGGGGCTTTCAAGGTAGAACACGACACGGGGGCACCCCGGCCGCACGTGCAGTCACTTGCAGTCACGTGTAGTCACGTGCGGCCGAGTTAGGCCAGGTAAGCCGGGCACGAGTGGAGGAACACGTGACTGGTGAGAGTCCTTAAGGTAGAGGAGAGTAGCGAGTGTAGGACAGGCGAGTGTATCGGGGAGGGCGAAGGGGGCGCTCCTACTGGCGCCCGGAGGTGCGGGCGCCACTCAACTCGGGAGAGGAAGAGGACGAAAAGGAAGTCCAAAAATCGTGACAGGGGCTAGCCGCCAGTCAGAGCGGCTGCGGAGTCCTTCGGCGCCAGAGATTCGCACGGGGGTAGCCAAAGACCACACGGCGCGGACACACAGGTCGAGTGAACAAAAGAGCCAGAGGGGGGGTCTCTGCCGAGTGGGGAAGAAGGAGCCCAGTCCTGGGCCCGAAGGCCTTCGACGGTACGAAACGCGGGAGAGAGCCGCGTGCTATCAGGAAAGGTGCGGGGGCGTGGCGGGCGCCGTCGCCGATATATCCGCCGGCCGAATCGACGCGGGGGGGCTCCCCCTGCGGGGGGGCTCCCCCCGCGGACAGGGCACAGCGAGAGGGGCGGCAGTGGCGCGTCCTCACCGCTGCTCACTGCTGCGCCCCAGAGTTGAGGCGGGTGGCGTCGTTGCCGGCGGTCCTGTCATTTCCGGACTGGCGCTGCTTTTCGTCCTGGGCCTTGCTCTCGTACTGGTTGTTGGAGCCGTTGCCGTTGGACGACCCGCCGTTGCCGCCCGACCCGCCGTTCTGCCCGCCCGATCCGTTCCGCTCGGCGGGGGGCTCGTTGCTGCCGACGTCATTGGCGCCGTTGGCGCCGTCCGACCCGTTCCCGGAGCCCGAGTTGCCGTTCGCGCCCGGGAAGTTCCCCCCCGCGGCGGCCGTGTCGCCCGCGTCGTCGCGGCGCCGGCCGGCAGCCGGGGCGGGGTGGTGGGGGGGGGCACCGCGGCCCTGACCTCGGTGGAGCAGGCCGTGGGCCGTCGAGACTCCGTTGCCGTTGGATGACCCCCCGTTGCCGTCGCCGTTCCCTCCGCTCGTCTTATTCCGGGACGCCGCCAGGGGACCCTCGTCCGAGGTGCCGTTCCCGTTGGAGCCGCCGTCGCGGGCGCGGCCCTGGTCCTTGCCGTTGACGTCCTCGTTGGAGCCATGCTCCTGCTCGCGGGGCACCCCGGCGCGGCGGCTGCGGGGGACGTCCCCCGCGGAGGGGTCCCCGCGCTGCTCCTCCCCCGCCCCTGGCCCAACGGTAGAGTCCGGCTCGTTGGAGCCCTCGCCGTCGCGGGACTCGCCGTCCTGATCGTTCATGCCGCCCCGGCCGTCCATGTCGGACGCCACGCTGGCCATGCGCGTCGAGTCCATGACGTCCCCGATGCGCTTGGACCGCCCCTTGGAGGAGTGCTTGTGCTTGCCCTGGTGGCCCTGGGAGCCGTCCTGGTGCTGCCCGGCGGGGGTCGGGAGGTTGATCATGGCCGTGGCGGCCGCCTGGGCCGCGAAGGCCGCGGTGGCGAACGAGTTCAGCTGCTGCTGGTCCAGCTGCGCCTGGAAGGGCCCGAGGAAGCGGTAGATGCTCGACAGCGGGTTGTTGTGTGGCGCGTTGTGGTCCATCATGTGGGGCGACTTGCGGCTCGAGTGGTTGTTCCCGGCGCTGTTGACGGGGGCGGCGACGGCGGCGTTGGAGCCGAGGAGGGCGGAGCCCTCGAGGAGCGGCATAAGGCCCAGCTGAGACTCGCCGCTCCCCTTGTTCCCCGGGCGCGACCCCAGCACGCCCATCGACCCGAGCGCCGCGAGCTGCGCCGCGAGCGTCGAGCCGGGCTGGACCTGGGACAGCATGCTCATGATCAGGTTGGTGCCCATGCCGGCGTCGGGCACGCCACCGCTGGCGCCCCCGCCGCTGGCCTTCATGCGCGGGTCCGACGAGGGGCCCAGGACGGGCGAGCGTGCCTGGCCGCCCGTGGCCGGCTCGGCCCCCACCGTGGTGCCGCGCGTCTCGGCGTCGCGGGCGGTGGGCTCCTCCTCGGCGTCCTCGCCCGACGCCTTCTTCGCGGCCTGTTCCACGCCGTCCCCGGCCATCAGCGACGACCCCTCCCCGCTGTCCCTCGCGTCCTTCGACCCCGTGAGCCCCGGGGCCCGCAGGGTGCCCTCTCGCGAGTGCGAGTCCACCTGCGGCATCCCGCTGCCGCTGTAGGTGGCGATGATGGCGGCCGCGGCGGCCGCGGCGGCGGCGGAGGCGGCCGCGAGCACGAGCGGGGAGATCGACTCGTGCAGGCCGAGCGTCCCCTTGAGCCCCTCAGCGTGCAGCGCCTGGAGGCCGGGCGAGGGGTTGGAGGGGTCGTCTATCTGCGTTCCCTCGAGGTCGTCCCCCTCCTCCTCGGACTCGCCGTTGCCGTCATCGGACGGCTGCACCGAGCTGTCGTTCGGGCCGTGGGGCGCCTTGGCCCGCCGCCCCGCCAGCTGCCGCGCCGACGACCGCTTCTTGGGCCGTGGCGGCGGGATGGTGAAGGCCGTCTCCTTCCCCTCCTTCTGCTGCTTCTCCATCTTGAGGAACCACTTCTGGGCGTGCGAGCGGATCTGGATGGCCGTCTTGGTCCCCACGTATTCCTCGATCTTCTTCCACGACCGGCCGTACTTCTTGATCGCCTCCACGAAGCGGTTGTGCTCCTCCTCGGTCCACTTTTTGCGCTTTGTGCCCCCCGAGGAGGTCGCCGGGCCGCCCGTGGTCACGCCCGTGGTCACGTCGCTGTTGACGTGGTAGCTCATCTCCATCTCTTCGCGGCCCGACGACATCCTCGCGCCGCCGACCACGCCTGCGGGGGGGTCGGGGGCCAGGCGGGGTCGGGGGCCAGGCGGGCCCATGGCGGGGGTGCCCTCGGTGGCTCAAAGAGTGCCCTTCGGAGCGGCCCGGAGAGCGGACTGGAGATCGGCCCGGAGGGCGGCCCGGGGAGTGTCGCCTTTCGACGACGGGCCGGGGGTGTCCGGGGGCGGGGTCGACAGGCGGGGGAAAGACGAGGGCCGACAAGGGTGGCCCGCAAGTCAAAGGCTGCCCAGGTTGCGCGGCGAAGGGGGTGACGGGGGGCCCTTCGCATCCCGGGACGGCCCGGGGGTATCCGGGGGCGGGGTCGCGGGGGCGGCGCGGGTGGGTCGGATCCAGGGGCGGATTCCAGCTGGGGCGCGGCGGCGGGGGGCGTGGGGACGCACCTGGCGGGAATCCGGGAAGGCCGCTGGCGAACTGGGGGGGAAGGAATCCAGGCATGCCCAGCCCCGCCGGCATGCCCATGCCCATGCCGTGCATGACGTGGGGCACGAAGTGGGAGTGCGGGATGGGCGGGCGGGCGAAGTTCGAGGCGCTCGACCCCGGCGGCATACGTCCGACCGGCGGCGGGAGGCGGTCCAGTCCCTGGAGCCCGGGGGCGCCTCCGAACCCGTCCTCCGCACCCTGGTACCCGCCGCTCATCGGCGGGAACCCCTGTTGATTCTGCTGATGTTGCATGCGCGATTCGGTGTCCGAAGACAGCGCGCTTATCGACCAAGGGGAGAACCTGCGGCCGCGGACCACTTTTCATGTTTTGAGTGGGGTACAGTCAGCGGTCTCTGACCACTTGAACGGGGGCATGGGGCGCGGAACGGCGCCTATTTGAGCGTATTTGACAATTACCGCCCATCGCGGAGGGGAACGGCCCCCTCTCGACCAGGAAAAAATCCGACTCGGCCGAAAGGGACAGGATATTGCCAAAGTGCTAGAACCCTCCTGGGGGGACGGGGGGAAGTAAACCAAGCTATATCAGTGGAAACAATAAAAGATTAATCGTCTGGAGAAAGACTAAGAGGCACGTTTCCTTCTGTGAGCATTTCCGCGGCATGGCAAGGACCTCCCTAGGTGACCCCTTCGTGGGGCCTCCCTGAAGGTTCCGTCCCCAATCTACGCGATTGCCACTCACAGTTCGGTGTTGTTTTCAACTCTGCGGTGTTTGCGGGAAGCAACGACTCAGCGAGCTCTTATATTTCCGCAGAAGCGGATGATACGATACTGAGGCTCAAAGAGGAGAGGAGAGTTGTGGCGGGTTAAATTGGCACAAGATATTACGCGCGGTCCTCTTTGTAAAATGTACTTTCGTAGGCGCCGGTAGGGAGAGAAGTGTGGCCAGGGAATTGGAGGAATGAGGGGGGGGGCTGAATCGCCAGTGAAAAAAAACTACTGACGGGGTGACCGTAAAAAATGAGAAAACCGCCTCCCTCTCTCCCGATGGGTCGGATAGGGAAAAACGCAAAAAAATGAATCCCTCCTTCCCGGGCGACCCGACGGCTCCACGCGAGCCACCGAAACATCTTCGCGGTCGGAAAATTCACCCCCCTAGCTGCCGCGCTCTGTGGCGAGCGGAATCGGGACCATCCGACCACGGGAGACCTTTGATTTGACACATACCGGATTCAAAACCGCAAAAGTCGCGGTTCGTCAATACGGCGATAAGTCCGGTCGCCATCGACTCTCATCAGTAGGTCATCCCCGTCAGCACCCCAAGCCCCCTTCCCCCCCTCCGGGAGCCCTCAGCCCGCGGCCTTCCGCTTGCCCTGCGGCGCGAGAGACACGGTGGAATGGCAGTTAGGGTCAGTCCAGCGCCCCGCCCCCCCAGCGCCCCCGCCCCGCCCCGGGCCCTACGTGCGCCAGCGCACGCCCACTCACTCGGCTTCCCGGGGGCGAGGTCCGCTTCTCCCCCGGCGCCCCCTCCTCCTGGCCCTTCCCCTTCCCCTTGGCCCCCGTTCCCGCCTTCCCCCCCGCTGGCGACGCCCACAGGGCGCTCGCTCCCCCCGGCGTGTACCCGCCGCCAAGGAACGAGTCCAGGCCGTAGGCCCGCGCCGAGTGCAGCAGCCCCTCGACCCCCGGCGTGGCCACGTCCCCCACGTTCACCCCCGTGTCGCCAAAGATGTTGCCCTTGGCCGCGGCTGCGGGGGTTGGGGGCCGGGAGTGGTGTGTTTCTGTGTGTGTGGGGGGAAGGGGGCCGCCTGCCCGGGCCGCCGGCACCGGGGCGGTCCGCTTGCCGCGCGGGGGGCCGGCGCCACTCACCTATGGCGGCCAGGGCGCTCGCCGAGGGAACGTCGGCCCCGGCCCCTGCCGCCGCGCGCAGGGCCGCCTCGCGGCCCATGTTGGAGATGCCGGGGCCTGCGTTGGCGCTGGGCCCGACCCCCGAGCCGACGGCGTGGAGGTCTCGGGGGGCCCCGCCGGCGCCGCCCTTGACCGAGAGCAGCCCCGTCACGGAGGGCGGGTTGGTCGGGGTGAAGAGGGACACATGACCGGCCGAGCCCGTCGCGGACGGCATGGCGGCGACCGGGAGGATGCTCTTGCCCTTGTTGGGCGGGATGGCCACGGTCAACCCCCCCTGGAGGCCCTTGCGCGCCTTGAGCCCCCCGCCCGCGGGCGGCGGCATCGACCCGGCGCCCCCCTGCACCCCCTGGCTCTGCACCGAGAGCGTCGCCTGGTTCATGCTGGGCACCTGCGGCGCCGGCTGTGACCGGGCCCAGTCCTCGAGGGCCTGGAATTCCTGCACCAGGAAGTGGACCGCACGCTCCGCCTTGGGGCTCGTCGCGTGCGCGTTCGGGTTGATCTCCAGGCCCACCGGCCCGAACACCTCCCGCGCCGCCACGTCCAGGTCCTCCACCACCACGGGGTCGTGCCCGGGGAGCACGGGCTCGGCGCGGATGGCCCGGGCGGCGCCGTCGGCGTCGGCGTCCGAGTCGTCGTCGTCGTCGTCGTCGGGTCTGGCGTCGTCCCCCCTGCCCCCGGCGGCCCGGGGCCCCGTCCGCGCCCGCTTGGCAGGGGAGGGGCCCGCGCCCGCGCCCCCGCCCGCGCCCGCGTCCTCCCCCTCCGCCGCGCCCTCGTCCGCGTCCGCGTCCCTGGCGTCGCCCCCCCCGCCCGTGCCGCTGGGCTCCCGCCGGGCCACGGTGCCCTTCTTCGCCAGCGCCTGCTTGGCGAGCTGCTCCCCGAAGTGCTGCAGGAGCAGGTCCTGGTTGGAGCGCACCTCGTGCGGCTCCTTACACGCCGACGCAAACTTGTTCAGAATCTGGTCCATCTCGGAGGAGCAGTAGAGAAAGAGCTTGTTCTGCGGGTTGAACACCATGACGGCGATCTCGCACTCGCACAGCACGGACAGCTCCATCGCCTTCTTCATCAGGCCGTTCTGCAAGGGGCGGGTCAGTGGGGGCGGTTGGGGGGTTGGGCGGGGCGAGAGGCCGGGGGCAGCGGGGGGGTCTTTCTCGTGAGGTCGCCCCCCCCCCCGGGACTCGCCTTGCGCTTGTTGAAGGTGACGGTGCGGCTCCTCTCGTCCGCGATGGGCTCAATCTTTATCTTCTTCCGCCCCACTGCGCGCATAAGGGGCGGGTGGCCTCGTGGCGCGGGGAGAGCGGGTGGGACTTCGAAGGGGGGAAGCCGCGGCCCCGCGATGAGGGGCGGGGTCACGCCGCCCCTCCACTTCCAGGCGAAGACGAAGGATATTGCGCGATCCGACATTTCGAGCGTTGTGGGGGGCACAGCGAGGGCCCGGGGGGGTCCCGGGCGGGAACATCTCGCCACCGATTCTTTTTTTGAGTCGAGACGTTGATGGGACTTCCCGGGACGTGGACGTCGGAAGGAGGGCCGATCGGGACGCTTACTGGCTACGTTTCTCTTTTGAGGTTGTCGTTGACGGCTCTCCTCGGCGTCGGGAGGGTCTGGACGACGAACATCGGGCACCGAGCTCTAGTCACCTCGGCCCCGTCAGCGGCAAGGAGTGCACCTTGTCAGGGTGCCTCCCCCCGCCGGGAAGGCGGGGGCCCAGCGGCACGCGCGCAAGGCCAATAGCGCTTCCGGGCGCGTAGCCACTGTCACCTCCGGAGCCTATTCGATACAATATCGCAGCCCACAGCGCGCGCTGGGAGCGAACGCAACTGGACGGGTCCCCCCAAGCGAGCTTCGCAACCTCCCCTGCGTGAAGCCGCGCGACGGATATCATCTCTGCTCTGATTTTTCCCACTTCACGAGTCGAGGGGCGTAGGGGCTCGCGATGAAAATCACCGTGCGCGGGCTGAGCGGTGATTACCACTCGCTGGAGTTGTCCGCCAACTCGGATGTCGCACTCTTGAGGCAGCGGTGAGTCTCCAGGGAAAATAGTTGGTCTCGTATGTAGTGATGGTAACGCTTCATCTGCGGTCTGGCAAGCATCTCCTTTGCGCGCCACCGCTCGTCGCCAGCGGGCGAACCTCGAGCACCAACATCCCCCGCCCCACGGACGCCCGTACCTCCGCCGACCCTGCAGGTTGGAGGACCTGGAGGATGCGGAGGCGGGGACAATAAGTCTGGTATACGCGGGTCAGGAGCTCATGGACGGGTTCCCTCTGTCGGAGTACAGGTGAGCCCCGCATGTCGCGACCCCCTGCCTCAACTCCCGTGGGCAGCCACCCCCCCACTCAATGGTCAGGACTCCTCGGCGCTCGGCACCCACCGCCCCAGCCCCCCCGCGCGCCCCGCAGCCTGCACGCGTACAACCTCGCCGGGGAGCCCGTGATCTACATGCAAGTGAGCGTCCCTGACTCGATGCCCGTGTTCCTGGCGTCCCACGCCAACCGGTCCAAGCGCATCACTGCGTACGTCGAGACGTACGTCAAGCTGTCGGTGGTCGTCGACCTGCTGCACGACCACCGGCTGACGGGGGGCATCGACGTGGAGACGTGCCGGTTCGTCGCCAAGCGCACGAGCGGGACCACCATCACGGACGCCGAGTTCGACCAGGAGGCCACTGTGTCGGGCGTGCTGAGCCGACTGTCGCACCTCGAGGGCAAGCGGATCAAGCACCTCACGTTCGTGCCGTCGTTCGATGGGCACGTGCACATAATCGCCGACTTCTGCCACGAGCCCACAGCGAACACCCTCATGTATCCCCGCAAGACTTTGGTGAAGCGCTGCCAGCCTGTCGGGGAGCGGGAGGGGGCCGTCACCCTCGAGGCGACCAAGAGGGAGCTGTGCGTGAACGAATACAGCCACCCGCCGCACCCGGCGCTGTTCCAGCGGTCCGTGCAGACCGAGTAGAGAGGCGGCGGCCAGTAGGAGCGTTCAAGCGAAAGTCCGCGCCCGCCACGAGGCGCGCGCTCACCGCTCCCGGGCCGCGGCCGCGGCAGCCTTCTTGTCCTCCCGGGGGCCGGGCACCTTGACGTCGTACGACCACCCCTTCTCGAGCACCGCGAACGCCTTCTCCTCGAGCTCGCGGGACGCGCGCATCGCCGCCGCCATCCGGGCGCTCTTGCCGCTTGGGCTCCCCGCGGGCCTCGGCTTGCCCCCCCTCGCGGCAGCCTTCTTGGCCTCGGCCTTGCGCGCCTTCCAGGCCTTGAAGTCCTCCTCGTTCTGACGCTGCCGCTCCTGTTCCTCCTCCATGAACTCCTCGATCGTCTGACCCTCGGGCTTCTTCCGGAAGCGCTTGTGCTCGGCCACCCGCCGCTCTTTGTCCGCCGCAAGCCAGGCCTCGAAGGCGCTCTGGTTCATACGCTTGCGCTCCTGCTCCTCGCGCTCCTTCTTCTTCTCGGCGCGCTTGGTCTGCATCCTCTCCTTACGCGCCCGCTTGGCCTCGACCTGCTTGGTCTCAAGCCACGACCGCACGCTCGCCTTGGTGGCCTCGAGCTGCCGCCCGGCGGCGATGCGCTGGGCGATGCGGATGTGGCCCTTCTCCATGGCGAGGGCCTCGACGTCGCTCATGCGCTCCGAGTCGCCGAGCTCGATCGCCACCGTGGCCTGCAGGTCCAGATCCGCGGCGTCGACGGCGTGGAGCGCCCGCCGGTACTGGTCCGAGGTCGCCTCGTCCAGCTCCACCTCGTCGTCCTCGGGGGCGTGGGCCATGGTGCACGCGATCGCGTCCAGCGCCCGGGGGAGGATCTCCACCTGCCGGAACCGGCACGCGTACGACACCTCGTTCGCCAGCGAGTTGAGGTACACCACCGCCCGCGCCACGCCCACGAACGGGTTCCCGGGCTCCACCCCCATCCGCTCGGCGGCCGCCAGCAGCTGCCCGATCCCGCTCAGGTCGAGCTGCTGGACCTTGGCGGCCAGCTTCCGCTCGAGCTTCTCGAGCGTCGTCGTACGCACGCCCGCGGGCGTCTCGGTGGGCTGGTACGAGTCCTCGGCCCCCGACGGGCCCGGCGGAGTCCCCTCGAGCTCCTTGGCCAGCTCCCCGCGGGCGATCATGCCTGACGCGGCGTTCTGGATGATGGCCATGGCCCTCTCCCGGTCGAGCTCGCTCTCCTCCCCCGCCAGTTGAGACGCGGCGCTCCGCTCCGGGCCCAGCGCCCGCTGCTCAGCCGACGCCATGGCCGCCGCGTGCTCCGACTTGATCTCCGCCACCTTCCTCCGGACACTGTTCCCCCGCTGGACGGCCTGGATCCGCGTGGCAGCCTTCTCCTCCCTCTTCCGCTGTTTTATCGCGGCGACCTTCCTCCGGTCGCTCCTCCCGCGGGCGATGGACTGGATCCGCGTCGCCGCCTTCTCCTGCTGCGCCGCGTCGCCCTCAGCGGCCACGGGAGCGGCCTCCTCGGCGGCAGTCTCGCTCTCGGCGGCCTTGGGCCCCTCCCCAGCGGCATCCACCTCGGCGGCCCCAGCTGCCGAGGCCTGAGCCTTGAGCTTCGCCGCTCCCTCCTTCCCCCAGAGGGCCTCGAGCAGGTCGGAGGTGCCCTCGGCGGCAGGAGTGTCGCCCGCAGCCCCGGGCTCAGCCGGCTCCGCTCCCGCTGCCTCGGGCTCCACCGTCGCAGCCTCAGGCGATGCGTCGGCATCCCCCTCCCCCTCAGTGGGGGCGTCGTCCGCGGCAGGAGTGGGCTCGGCAGCGGGCTCAGGCTCGGCAGCGGGCTCAGGCTCGGCAGCAGCGGGCTCGTCCTCGGGCTCGGCAGCGGGCTCGGGCTCAGCAGCGGGCTCAGGCTCGGCAGCGGGCTCAGGCTCGGCAGCAGCGGGCTCGGCCTCGGGCTCGGC
>Ga0181582_10002024_pt1 | contig 16023 bp, 11 predicted proteins | sample 071ome_32_FD_132438 | JGI IMG/M metagenome (GOLD analysis project Ga0181582, IMG submission 132438) | Coastal salt marsh microbial communities from the Groves Creek Marsh, Skidaway Island, Georgia - 071405AT metaG (megahit assembly) | ecosystem: Environmental > Aquatic > Marine > Intertidal...
CAGCGGCAACGAACTGGACAAGGAGATCCAGCGCAATGACATCCTGGTGGATGTCGCCAACACCACCGCCAAGGCCTTCCTCGGCCTGACCATGGAGTGCGCCCAGTGCCACACGCACAAGTTTGATCCCATCAGCATCCGTGACTACTACCGGTTCCAGGCCTTCTTCGCGAAGGGCCAGCCTGGCAATGTGGTCATGAAGCGCGACCAGGAGAAGGCCGCGCCTCTTATCAAGCGCCGCTGGGAGATCTTCGACAAGGTGCATCACCGGTTGGTGGAGGCCCGTCGTCGCCGCGGCTATCCGGAACCCGTGCTTGTGATTCCGAAGTCCGTGGTGGGCGGCATGAACAAGGAGGAGCGCGCCGAATTCAATGTGCTTGAGAAGAAGATTTCCGCGATCAACCAGACCTGGGCATGGATGGCGCCCTCCTCCACCGAGGAGCCGCTTCAACGTGCCCCCCATGAGATGCGCTGGCCGCTGGAAAGGGATCCCCAACTGCTCGCTTCCCTCAAGAGCCACATCCTCCTCCGGGGTGAAGTGAAGAGCAAGGGTCCGGTGGTCCATGCCGGCTGGCCCGCCGTGTTTGGACCGGGTGAAGTGCCGGACTCCAAACCAAGAACCGCCCTCGCCGGATGGCTCACCTCACCTGGGAATCCGCTTACCGCACGCGTGTGGGTCAACCGCGTCTGGCAGTGGCACTTCGGAAAGGGACTGGTCGACACCTCCGCCGATTTCGGCACACAGGGCACCCCTCCCTCCCATCCCGGACTTCTTGACTGGCTGGCTTCGGAGCTGATCCAGAGCGGCTGGGACACCGCCCATCTTCATCGCCTCATCCTTCACTCCGCCACCTACCAGCAGTCGGACTCCTTTGACAAAGCCAACGAATCACGCGATCCGGACAACCTGAGCTATTGGCGATGGGAACCGCGGCGGATCGAGGCCGAGGCCATCCACGACAGCATCCTGGCCATTGCCAACCTGCTTGAGCCTTCGGAAGGAGGCCCATCCGTCCCGGTCGACAAGGCAACGCAGTCCCACAAGCGGAGCATCTACGCCCAGCAGAAGCGTGATCGTCAGCCGCTTCATCAGACCTTGTTCGACGCCCCCAATACCACCACCAGCTGCGCCCGTCGCCGTGTTTCCACAGTCGCCCTCCAGCCACTCTTCCTGCTCAACAGCAGCTTCATGGAAAAGGCGGCGAACTCCCTTGCGGAACGTGTAAGGAAGGCGGCTTCCAGCGAGGATCCTGAAGCACTTTCCCGGACCGCGATCGAGACCGTGCTCGAACGGCCCGCAACAGACGAAGAGGTCGCCAAGGCCGGGGAACTGCTGGAGGCGACGGGGCTTCCAGAGCTCTGCCTCGCCCTCCTGAATCTCAACGAATTCCTTTACATCCCATGAACCCAGGAACCAGCAGAAGATCCTTCCTGATGGGCACCGGTCTCGGTGCCGGCACAGTTGCGCTATCCTCGCTGATGGCAACGGAAAGGCACGGTGCTGCAACCCGCAGGACCCTGCCCCACTTCACGCCCACGGCAAGGAACGTCATCTTCCTGTTCATGTCCGGCGGTCCCAGCCAGGTGGACACCTTCGACCCCAAGCCGGATCTGGCAAAGTTGGCCGGAAAGGATGTTCCAGACAGCATCGCGGCCCGCGTTCCCAAGATCAAAAGGGCCGGCCTGAAGAACCTGATGGCTTCGCCATGGGAATTCCGGAACCACGGACAAAGCGGGATTCCTGTTTCAGACCTCTTCCCGGAGGTGGCACGACACGTTGATGATCTCTGCATCCTGCGATCGGTGAACCACAACAATCCGGTGCATGGCCCGGGTGAGTGTGTGGCCCTGACCGGCACCAGCATCGGTGACCGCCCCAGCATGGGTGCCTGGTCGGTCTATGGACTGGGAGCGGAGACGCAGGATCTTCCCTCCTTCATCACGATGAACCTCCATTCCGACGGCATGCAGTTCCCACAGGCGGCCGGATGGGGAACCGGATTTCTACCCTCACGTTTCCAAGGCACGGTGGTGGATCCCTCCAAGGGCATCCAGCACGTCGGCATGCCAAAAGTAATGACCGATTCAGCAAGGCGCAAGCAGCTCGACACCATCCGTTGGTTCAACGAGCGCCACCTGGGTGGTTTGAAGCAGCATGGTGAACTCGAGGCGCGCATCCGTTCCTACGAAATGGCCTTCCGCCTCCAGAGCTCGGCACCGGAGCTCTTCGATCTCAAGGGCGAATCCGAGACCACCCACAAGCTTTATGGAACCGACCAGTCCCAGTGCGCCTCAGTGGCGAAGGCCTGCATGCTTTCCCGGCGGATGGTCGAACGAGGCGTGCGCTTCGTGCAACTACGTGTCGGAGGCTGGGATGCCCATGGCAACATCAAGGCCAACCATGAAAAGATGGCAGCAAGGACCGACAAGCCCATCGCCGGACTTCTGACCGATCTCAAGCAGCGTGGCCTTCTGGATTCGACCCTGGTGGTCTGGGGTGGCGAGTTTGGACGCACGCCCACCATGGAAGGTCGCGGCAATGGGAGGGACCACTCACCTGCCGGATACACCAACTGGATGGCAGGCGGCGGAGCCCGGGGCGGCACCATCATTGGCCAGACCGATCCCATCGGTTATGTGGCGGTGGAACGCCCCATCAGCATTCACGATTTTCACGCCACCGTGCTTCATTCACTCGGACTCAGCTCCGATCAGCTCACCTACAACCACCACGGCCGGGACGAGATCCCAACGGTCTTTGGAGGCAGTCCCGTGCTTGAAGTTTTCAGCTGAGGATTATTGCTGAAGCTCATTCAAAGGGGGGGGCCATCTTTTCATCTCGTGTGAAAACTATCCGAATGGGAGCGAGACGCTCCCGTAACTGGCAGACGAGACGTCTACCACCACGGGTTTTGGGGCATTTCTGCACGATTGTGGAGGTTGGCGTCTCGCCTGCCGGTCATTGGGGCGTCCCGCCCCGAGTTTTCACACAGCATCAAAAGGCAGGACTCCTAACATCGCTTCTAGAGTCCCTTGAGATAGGCGTGGAGATCAGCCAACCCCTGTTCATCCAATCCCTGGAGAAGTCCTGATGGCATCAGGGAGCGTGTGCTCTTCGTAACGCTCTTCACCTCCTCACCCGTGAATCGGAGCGTCGTCTCCGGGGAGGTCTGCAAAAGCACCGCCACCGAGGAATTGTAGATCAGGACCCCGGAGTGGCTTGCGCCATCCTGCGTCTCGACCACGTTCACCTGGAAGGCGGGCGAAACAGCAAGCTCCGGCATGGCAATGTGGGTGAAGAGATCCACCGGTCCAAAGCGCTTCGACACTCCCTTCAGGCTGGGACCCAGTCTGCGGTTGCTGGAGTGACAGACCAGGCAGGCACGCTGTTCGAAAAGTCTCTTCCCCCGTCCGGCATCTCCCCGGCTCCAGTCGACGGACTGGAACACTGATCTCCATTCACTCTCGGATTTACCCGATCCACCACCCAGTTCCCCGGCCTTTTCCGGATGTGATTTCCGGTACCAGTCGAACCAGGGAGCGAAGTCCTTTCGAGGATCCTTGCCTCCGTCCTCGATGGAAAACGTCTGCCCGGTCCATGCTGAAAGCAGCTTGCCGAGCTGGGAGCGCACCTGCTTGTTGCGAGGATCCTGACAGGCCCGGTCCAGGGCCAGGAAGGCCGAATGAAGGGCGGCCTGATCCGCCGCCGCCCCCAAGTCCAGAAGCGACCGGGTCACATGAGCGACCAAATCCATCGAGTGACTAGCCAGGCCTTCCTCAATGATCTTCCTGTCAGCTTCCTTTCCAAAAGCGGCCAGGGCCTTGATCACGGATTCGCGAAAACGGCCTTCTGCGTGAAAGGCCCGGATCCGTGGCAAGGCCTCCTCCAGTCCGGACTCACCCAGGAACTCCACCAGCTCGGCGGTCCATTGATCCTCATTGGACCGTTCCCGCCGGGAGGTCTTTTCAAAGATCCTATTTGCGGCCTCCATCCGAAGATCCCCCTCCAACCGACCCGCAAAGAGGACATGTCCGGGAAGCCCGAATGATGGGGCCTTGAGAAGATTGGCAGGCAGCTCCGGATCCTTGGACACCAACCGGTCAAAGAGGTCGCTCACCCGTTCATTCCAGACACGCCCGAGATCCCGCTTGTCGATCCGGATCCTTTGATGGAGCAGCGCCAAGGCCTCGGCCACCTTGGTGGAAACATAGTTCGATCGCTCTCCAGGAAGCGCTGCTGTCACCGCCAGGTAAAAAAGCAGTCCCTCGACATTCCTACCCGCGCTCAGCGCGGTGGTAAGATCTGCAAACTGCCTTGGATCCTCTTCCGCCATCATGGCCATCAAGCGGGCCGCCTCGTAGTCCACCTCGATGATCCCAGAGGGAAAAATCCCGAGAAGGGCGTCGAGCACCTCCTTGCGAAGGTTGCCCTCTAGGTTCTCCGGCCTGGCCGCGAGGAGTCCGTCCAGAACGGAGGGTTGTCCCTGAATCAGTTTCACATCACCCAATCCAAGCTGCATCAGGCGAAGCGCCTCGAGCCGGTTGATGGGAGACTGGTTGCCAGCCAAAGCTTCAAGGCAGGTGTTCCAGAAGAACTCCGACCAACTGCGACCATCCCTGAGGGCCGGGCCGGAGTCCGGTCCATAGACCTGCAGAAAGGCCAGCCTGAGTCTCATTTCCCGGGGAAGAGACTCAGGCCTGAGGACCTCCTCAAAGCTGAAGACACCATTGCCTCGGGCCGCCACGATCGCAGTGGCGCGAACACGACGGTCCATGGATCGAAAAGCCCCGATCCAGTCCGGATTCGTCCTCAACTGCAGAAAGGGCTCCGGCCAACAAGCCAGCGTTTCCCAGGCGGCACGCTGGATGAAGGCACTGTCCCTTCGTGTCGCCTCGGCCAGGGTCGGCAGCGAGCGGGTCGATGAAATCCCACGACCCAGGGCCCAGACGGCACGTGCCGCGACATACTCGGACTCATCAACCAGCAGCTTGTTGGCGATGCCTCCATCGAGACCACCAAGGACGTCGACCAGGATTTCAATGGCACGGATGCGTTCCACCACTGGAAGGGTCTTGTCCAGCGCAACACGCTCAAAGGAGGATTTCCCGACAAGCTTCGCCATGGGAAGCCAGTCGGCACGGGACCACGCCGAATAGGGCTGAGGTGCCTTGATCACCCGGTTGAGAAGATCCGTATCCACATCCGAATCGGCCACATCGCCCTTGTAGCTCACGCGGAAGACACCGCCTTCGGTTCCCCTTCCGCCGATAGCGACAAACAGGTCGCCATAGGGATGCACCGCCATGTCCACCGGAGCAAAGCCAACATCACCAGTGGTCTCCATGAAGATCTCACGACCGGACTGGTAGCTGCTTCCGGAAGGTTCCAAGGGGTAGAAGTAGACGCGCCCAAAGGTCCAACAAATGCTGAAGACGCCCTGCTGATAGCGGGCTGGGAACTTCCAGTGTCGGTACGCCAACATCCCTGTCGGGGAACCCCGTCCCACCTTGTTCAACCACTCAACGGTGTCCGGCAGATAATCAGGGCGACTCCATGAATGACGCCAGCCTTCCAATCCCCAGCCGTGATGCATGCCTGTGGCCAGATCGAACAACCGGTTCGGTGCGTAATAGGGTAGACCAAGGATACGCTCCCCATCCGCATCGACGGTGAACATGTGCCCATACTGGTTGAAACAGATGTCGTAGGGATTCCGAAGACCATGGGCCAGGATCTCCGAGCCGACTCCGTCCGATGGAAAGCGCAGCACTGTTCCCATGCTGGGCTTCTTGACCGGTGACCCGGGAAGTGTGGCATGCACCTCAGACACACCCGCATCATTGCCACTGATCAGGTAAAGCCAGCCATCGGGACCACGAACGAGGCCATTGCCACAGTGGCCACGGTCCTTGATGCCCTTGACGACCTCAACCGGAGCTCCGTCTGCAATGTCATCGCCATCGGTATCATCAAAGCGCCAGACCGCGTCATCCCCTACGACGTAGAGGGACTTCTCATCAAATAGCAGGCCGTGGGCCCCGCTCTTCGGCATGTCTGCATAGGTCTTGGCCTTGTCCGCCTTTCCGTCGCCATCCGTGTCCTCAAGGATCTTGATGTAACCCTCCCCTGCAACCACCACCCTTCCCCGGGTATCCGTGGTCATGGCAAAGATGTCATGGGCCAGGTCATCCCCCGCATAATGGGTGACCTCAAAACCATCAGGCACACGAAAGCCGCTGCTCTCGGCCGCAAGAAGCGAGCCTGTCATCAGGCCAAGAAGGAATACTGAAAAAAATGATCGGTTCATGATGAACATCCAACGGTCCATCCGAAATGCATCGACCGCAGGTCCCGCTACCTTAGGTTCAACCGGGAAAAAGACTCAACCTCCGATCGGTCGATTGACTCCAAATGAAACCCGTGGAATCGGATGTCAATCCGATCACTTCGCGTCGCCGCGACGAACGATTTTCCCACAGATTCAGAAAAGCCGCAGATGGTCATCAAAATCGGAAAACCCGAACCGTCCACGCTCCCTAATCCTCCGGAAAATAGACCGGCGCGTAGGTCAGCATGGCGAGCAGGGCCATGGGAAAGATGACAACCATGTCCGGCTTGTCGGTTCCTATGATGAAGATCCCGACGAAGTGGGCCATCTCAGCCATCGACATGCCTCCCGTCATGAAGACAAAGAACTGCATCTTCAGCTTGAGCTTGGGAACCACCAGAAACCTCACCGCCATCGAGCCCAGGATCAAGACCAGTGGCGCGACGAGCAGGATGGAAACGCTGCCCCCGCCCGACATGGAGGGAAGCCCCTTGCCCAGAATGAATTGAATGATCACCAAACTCGAGGTCATCGCGAACCAGACTACCCAGACCTGCTTCTTCATGAGTCCTTGATTCATGATCAGACACCTATCACGCCGGCACACCAAAATCAATGCTTCTCAGAAAGGGTCGCAACAACCACAGCACCTGGCGATGCCATCGAGCGACCCCATTCGTGTTTGCCCCCGACTTCCATCCTTTCCAGTCATCCCTCGGATCGCTAAAAACCCCGCGTGAGCAGCACGGAAGAGAATCCGCTTATCGCCGACCTGGTGGAACGGGCCGAGGATGAGGATGATGCCGACGCCCAGTATGAGCTGGGATGGCGCCATGCCCTCGGGGCGGACTGTGACCTCGACGACGAGGTCGCGGTCATCTGGCTGAAGAAAGCTGCCGAGAACGGTCACAAACTCGCACAGAACAATCTGGGGGCCCGCTATGTGTCCGGCGAAGGCGTTCCCGTCGACCTGACTGAGGCCTACATCTGGTTCTTCCGGGCGGCTGCCCAGGGAGACCGCAAGGCGGGCAAGAACTGCGACAGCGTCGCGAAACAACTTTCACCTGAAGACCTGCAGGTGGCACGAGTCCGCGCAGGCAAACTCCTATGAGCATCAGCACCAAGCCCCCCAGCGGGATGAGGGACTTCCTCCCCGCCGACATCACCCGTCGCCGCCACGTCATCAAGGTCATCGAACGCATCTATGAAGCCCACGGTTTTGTCCCCCTTGAGACGCCGACCATCGAGAACCTTGCCACCCTCACGGGCAAATACGGGGATGAGGGCGACCAGCTGCTTTACCGGTTACTGCATCGGCGCGATGCACTGAAGCGTGCCCTCGACAAGGAGGATGTGGGCGAGGCGGACCTGGCAGACCAGGGCCTGCGCTACGACCTGACCGTTCCCCTGGCCCGCGTGCGTGCCCAATACAAGGACCTGCCACGCTTCTTCAAGCGCTACCAGATCCAACCCGTGTGGAGGGCGGACCGTCCGGCCCGCGGGCGTTTCCGGGAGTTCTACCAGTGCGATGTCGACATCACCGGCACGGAAAGTCTGGTGGCGGAGGCGGAGGTCTGTTCTGCCGTATCCCAGGTATTGACGGAGCTTGGATTCGAGAAGTTCACCATTCTGCTGAATCACAGGCAACTGCTGAGGCAGTTGATCAAGGCGGCCGGCATTGCCGAGGAGATGGAAGGCACCGCACTGGTCGCCGTCGACAAACTCGACAAGATCGGCGAGGAAGGCGTGATCGCCGAACTTTCCGAGCGGGGAGTCAGCGATGATTCCTCTCGCAAGCTGCTGGACCTCATCAAGGCTGCCGACAGCAACGAGGCCACCCTTGAGAAACTCTCGGCCAGTCTCGACACGGAGGAAGCGGTCCAGTCCATCGCCGATCTTCGCAAGGTTCTGGAACTTTCCCAATCCACTGCCGCCAGCGGACATCTGCGCCTGCACCCCGCCCTCGCCCGCGGCCTTGGCTATTACACCGGCTGTATCTTCGAGATCGTTGTGGAGGACCTCAATGGAAGCATGGGCGGTGGTGGCCGCTATGACGGACTGGTGGGCATGTTCGGAAAGGAACAGATCCCGGCCGTCGGGTTTTCACTGGGATTGGAGCGCATCCTTCTCGTGATGGACGAGCGCAACATGTTCCCGCCCCTCTCCGAGGGACCGGACATCATGCTCTGCTGGATGGGTGTTGAGGAAGCCCAGTTACTCAAGGCCGCAAACGTCCTTCGCAAACAGGGGCTGAAGGTGGAAATCTATCCGGAAGGCAAGAAGCTCGGGAAACAGCTTCAATACACCGACAACGCGGGCATCCCCTATGCGGGCATCCTGGCTGAGGAGGAACTGGAGGGAGGCACCATCACGATCAAAAACCTCAAGGAAGGCATCCAGACGAACATGGCCCTCCAAGAGGCGGGCAACCTGATCAGGCGGCGCTCATGACGCCCGGCTTCCGGGACATCAGCATGACCCGGTAGGGAATCAGGACTGCGGCGAAAGCCGCAGCACAGAGGATGAACCCATGGTTGTCATGGAAGGGAATGAGAAGTCCCTCCAGGGCCACATCCAGTGGAATGGCGATGTGCGCGACGAAGTCGATGGAATTGAAGAAGTAGCCTGACTTCAGGTGCCAGAGGCAGAAAAGGGTCATGGCCACCGAAACCCCGATGGCGGTCTGGATCACGGCTTCGCGTGGAAGCTCGGTCCAGGTCTCGAAGACGGCCAGGTAGCAAAGAAGCAGGACAAGGGTGACATGGTACTGTTGAAAAAACTGGGGGCGCTGAATTGCGGCGACGTCCCGGTCCATTTCTGCTTCTCGTGTGAGTGTCTTCAAATTCCGAATCCCGTTTGCAGGTCCCACCGGATGTCCTCCCCCACGAGTCGTCCGGCCTGATGTTGTATCCCGGGAAAAGGAAGCCGACCCGCAATGAGTCGTCAGCTGAAGAGCCGACAGCGAATCGGTGAATTGTTTCCGGGGAACAATGAAAAGGTAACATCACCCCGCAGGCCCTTCCACCCTGAAAAGCAGAAAAACGCCCGGGGTGGGCTGAAACCAGACATGAGGACCGGATTCAGTGACTCATCACCAGATCCCGTTCGGGAACAATGTCCCAGCGGGCACCGGCCTCAACGAGGTCGTTGTTGAGCTTCCAACGATCCGGCATGGGATCGCCGTCGTGCTCGGGATTGGCACCCTTGAGGGCCATGCAGCCCTTGTTGTTGCCGATCTCGAAGATCGTCCCGATCTCATCATCGGAAAGGACCACCTCAGGCAGCTTGGCCAGTTCCTCGGCCTTGGCCTCGACGGGCTTGGCCGAGTCTCCCTTCTCCTGGATGAGGGTCGGGATCACCGACTTCACGCATGGCTGGCAGAGGTTCCAGATGCAGGCGAGCTGCAGCATGGTCAGGCCATGCTTGTCCGCAATTTCCCGCATCCTCTCAAGCTTCTCGTTGCCGGCCTCGATCCAGCCCTCGGGACGAAAGGTCCGGTGGTCACTGTCGGAAAAGTCGTGTCCGGGCTTCACATCATCGTGAAAGACACCACCGTAGTCGACGACACGCGTGATGATGTCGATGTTGTGCTTCTGTGCTGCCGGAAGAACCATGTTCCCGGGCCAGGGCTCCAGGGGATTCAGGATGATCATGGCCCAGTCGATGACCTCCTCGAAGCGCTCGAAGTTCATGATCAGGTCCAGGGTGAAGCCGTTGGCAGGACCGGGTGCCACACCCAGGGACTTGGCCATGCCCTGGTCCTTGATCCCGGCAAGGGCGTTCCAGACGACATCGCTCGAGTATCCGATGGAGTCCGGGTTGTGCAGCATGAGCAGGTCGAAGTAGTCGGTCCTGCAACGCTCCAGTGATTTCTCGGTGGCCGACTCCAGGTAGGACTTGTAGTCGGAGGACTGACGGAGTTCCGGGTTGGTGAAACGAGGGAAGCCCTTGAAGCCCAGCCGCTCCGCGGAATAGAAGTCATGTCCCACAATGCCGACCAGGCAGTAGGTGGAACGGTCGATTCCCTCGAGGGCCCGCCCCATCATTTCATCGGCGGCACCCTTTCCATAGACGTCCGCCGTCATGAAGGTCCGGATGCCCATGTCGTAGGAGCTGCGGATCAGCTTGATCATCCGTTCCTCCTCGATGGGGATGCCAAAGTGCATGAAGCGGCCGCCGCTCCAGATTCCGTAGGCTGTACGTGTGGGTTCCATATTCTTCGTTCTCAAAAGTTGACGTGGGACATCATGAATCAAGGTCACGAGGAGGCAAAAACGTTTTTTGCCCGTTGCGACACCAAATTTGCATGGCTTCCCGCCTCCATCAAGCCACACCCGCAAGGTGCGAAACCGCCACCTCGGCCACCATCCCGGGCGTCAGCTGCTTGAGACAGTCCATCCAAGGATCACGAAGGCAGTAGGGCTTCATGCAGGGAACACAGGAAAGCGACGGGGTCTGCAGCACGGATCCACGCTGCCCATAAGGCCCTGTGTGGTTTGGATTGGTGGGTCCGAAAAGGCTGATCATCGGTGTGCCAAGGGCCGCGCCAGCATGCATCGGCCCCGTGTCATTGGTGATCAGGAGCGAGCTGAGGCGGATCCACTCGATCATTTCAGGCAGGCTTGTATGGCCGGTGAGGTCGATGCAACGGGTCGGACAGACTGCCGAGATCTGGTCCCCGAGCTCCTGGTCCTCACCTCCTCCAATCAGGGCAAAGCGACAATCCCCAAAACGTCGTGAAAGATTCAAAACCAGTTCCTGGAAGTGCTCCGCAGGCCAGCGCTTGTTCCTCCAGCGGGCTCCGGGACACAGGGTGACCAGGGGCTCCCCGTCGAGATTCCAGAGTTCCTTCAGCCGGTTTCCGACGCCGGGCCGTTCCGGCAACCACAGAAATTCCGGTGAACGAGGAACACCCATCCGGTCCAGAACCGCGAGATACCAATCCACGGCATGACTGCTTGGCCCCGGACGGGGCACGGAAATGTCGTGAAAGGCGGGAGCGCCCTCCTTCGGGTTCTCAAGGCCGATGGTGCATTTCCCCTGGGTCAGCCAAGCGAAGAGGCCACTGCGAAAGAGCCCCTGCAGGTCCACCACCCAGTCAAACTCCATTGCCCTAAGACGGGTGATCTGCCCCAACATGTTTCCCGTCGCGGCAGGACGAAACCATCCGGCACGGGAAAAGGGAACCAGCCCGTCCAGATCCGGATCGTCTTCAAGAAGAGGCGCCAGTCCCTTTGCAATCCACCAGTGGATCTCGGCATCCGGATAGGCCAGCCGAAGATGCCTCAGGACAGGCAGGGCCTGGATCACGTCCCCGAGGGAGCTGGGCTTGAGAATGAGAATCTTCACAAAAAAAGCGCGCGCCCCGCCTGCAAGCGAAACGCGCAGCTTGAAAGGTCATCCACCACTACCGGCCGACGTCCAGACGCTCAGCCAGCCGAGGTGGCAGTCCGGCATCCAGGATTTTCTGCTTGGTGGTCTCCATGTCGTAGTCCAGACGTCTCAGCTCGATGGTGTGCTCATCCATGTCATAGATGGCATAGGTTGCCTTGGGCACCCCGTCCCGTGACTGACCGACACTGCCGACATTGACAAAGTACTTCTTGCCCTGCTCAACGTTGAACTTGGAATAGGAACCTCCACGAACCCCGGCATCCCTGACATACGCAACAGGGACGTGGGTGTGTCCGAAGAAACAGACGGAGGTGTTCTGGTAGGTGAAGCTGGCTGCGGCCGCCAGCTTGTCAAAAACGTAGCCCCACTTCCTGGGCACATCGAGGGTGGCGTGGACGATCGTGAAATTCTGCACCATCCGGAGGTATTTGAGGCCGTTCAGCCACTTGCGATCCTCATCCGTGAGCTGCTCGCGGGTCCAGATCACGGCCTGCGCCGCATGGGCATTGAAGCCGTCCAGATCCATCTCGGAACCGATGTATTCGTCATGGTTGCCCTTGACCACGGGGATGTCCATGTCACGAACCATGTCAAGGCAGGCCTTGGGATCGGCCCCATACCCCACCACATCTCCGAGGCACGCATAGTGGGTACAACCCTGCTCTTCCGAATCCTTGAGAACGGTTTGAAATGCCTCAAGATTACTATGAATATCGGCGATGATGGCGTACTTCATTTTGTGGGAATCTGAACTTTTATGAAATGATTTGAAAGCCTTTAAAGCCCCCTTTCGAGGGAGACCAGTCATCCTCCTCCTGACGAATGAAGCCAGACAGCCCGGCGTCGCGGATGGCCTGACGGAATTCCGTCAGTTCCTCCTCCTCGCCTTCAGCGACCAGTTCCACGCGTCCATCAGCCAGGTTCCGGACCGTGCCAGTCAGATCAAACCCGGTGGCCACCTGACGGCAGGTGTAGCGAAAGCCCACACCCTGGACGCGGCCAGAATAGAACACCGTCATACGTTTGATCGCCATAGCGGGAGAAACCAACTTGAGTGGTGGATGCGAAGAAAAACGATAAGCAGCCTCCTTGCCTACCGCAACACTGATTATGAACCCATCAGGCGAGGATTGGCTTCACGATGTGACCGTGTACGTCGGTCAGGCGGAAGCGTCGGCCCTGGAACTTGTAGGTCAGCTGCTCGTGGTCGATTCCCAGCAGATGAAGGATCGTGGCGTGGAAATCATGTATGTGGACGGGGTTCTCCCCCACGTTGTAACAGAAGTCATCGGTGGCCCCATGGACCGTGCCCCCCTTCACACCCCCACCGGCCATCCAGATCGTGAAGCATCGCGGATGATGGTCGCGGCCAAAGCTCTTGGCCGTCAGCTTGCCCTGGCAGTAGTTGGTGCGGCCGAATTCCCCGCCCCAGATCACCAGGGTGTCCTCCAGCATGCCACGCTGCTTGAGATCCTTGATCAGGGCGGCGGATGCCTGGTCGGTCTCGCGTGTCTGCCTCGGCAAGCCTCCTGGAAGTCCTCCATGCTGATCCCAGCCCTTATGATAGAGCTGAATGAACTTCACGCCCCGTTCGGCCAGTCGCCTGGCCTGTAAACAGTTGTAGGCAAAGCTTCCCGCCTTCCTGACATCGGGGCCGTAGAGATCGAGCACATGTTCAGGCTCGTCGGAGACATCGGTGGCCTCAGGGATCGATGACTGCATCCGGAAGGCCATTTCATACTGGGCGATCCGGGCCTCGATCTCGCTCTCGCCGGTCTCCTCCAGTCGCAGATGGTGCAGTTCGTTGAGGCGATCGAGCAGTCGTCCGCGGGATTCACGGCTGACTCCCTCAGGATTGTTGAGGTAGAGTACGGGGTCCTTGCCTGAGCGAAAACGAACACCTTGGAATCGCGATGGAAGAAAGCCGCTTCCCCAAAGCCTTGAAACGAGGGGCTGACCTCCCTTGTCTTTGGTCACCAGGACCACGAAGGAAGGCAGGTTCTCATTGTCCGTGCCCAGGCCATAGGAAAGCCAGGCGCCCATGCTGGGACGTCCCGGGAACATGGAACCCGTCTGCATGAAGGTGACACCCGGCCCGTGATTGATGGCTTCGGTGTGCATCGAACGGATGAAGCAGGCATCGTCGGCAACCGAAGCGGTATGCGGCAGGAGGTCGCTCAGCCAGGCACCGCCCTGCCCGTGTTGTGCGAACTTGAAGGGCGAACCTGCCAGGGGAAGGCTGCTTTGGTTGCCGGACATCCCGGTGAGACGCTGCCCCTTGCGAACCGAGGCAGGCAGTTCCTCTCCATGCATCTGGTTGAGCAAAGGCTTGTAGTCATATAGGTCCATCTGTGAGGGACCTCCACTCTGGAAGAGATAGATCACCCGCTTGGCCTTCGCCACATTGTGTGGGGACACGAGCACACCGTGGTCCACATCAGCCCTCGCGCGGCCACGGCTCATGAGGTCCGCCAAGGCGATGCCACCCAGTCCATGTCCGAAACGATTCAAAAACGAGCGTCGGCTCTGGACGTTCTCCTGCGAGCAGTTCTGGTTTCGGGAATTCATGGTCTCTTCAAGGCTTCATGACCGATTCATCATGGCTGAGCAGGGCCGTTGCAACGGCCCCAAGCGCCGCGATAAGGGTCGGGTCTTCATTCGGTTTCACAGGTCGTGCCCCGGTGCTCAACATCTTCTTCGCACCTTCGGGATCGGATTGATAAAAAAGCCGCTGCTCTTCCAGCATTTCCAGAAGGACGGCCCTTTCCCGGTCACCGGGCCGACGCCCCACCACCAGGCGGAACATCCGGATCAGCGCTGCTTCGGCCTGGCCCTCTTCCAGCTTGAGCATGCGGTCGGCCAGATGATTCGCCGCCTCGACAAACTGCGGGTCGTTCATGAAGACAAAGGCCTGAAGGGGAGTGGCCGTGGTTTCACGCTTGACGGAACAGACGTCGCGCTTGGAGGCATCCAGAGCCATCATGACCGGTGCCGGAGCCGTCCGCTTCCAGTAGGTGTAGAGGCTCCTTCGATAGAGGCCTTCACCCTTGTCCGGCTGCTGCGGCTTGAATGAAACCGCGATCTCATAGGGCTTCACAGGTTCGCCACCCACCCTGGAAACAAGCAACCCACTGACGGCCAGCGCATGGTCACGGATCATCTCGGCAGGCAGGCGGTAACGGGGTGAGCGTCCCAACAGCAGATTCTGCGGATCCTTCTTTTCCAACCCGTCCCTGCGCAGCCAGCTCTGTTGATAGGTCCGGCTCAGCACCATCTGTCGGATCAGGTGCTTGAGGTCCCATCCTGACTCGATGAAATCCACCGCGAGCCAATCCAGGAGCTCGGGATGAGTGGGAAGTTCACCCTGGCTGCCGAAATCGTTGGAGGTCTTCACGAGTCCCCGGCCGAAGAGCATCTGCCAGTAGCGGTTGACCGTGACCCTTGCCGTCAGCGGGTTGCCACGATCGAGCAGCCACTCGGTAAGCCCAAGGCGGTTCCTTGGTTGACCTGAGGGAAAGGCATGGAGTGATCCCGGGGGGCTGGCGGAGACAAGCGCACGCGGTGAATCGTAGGATCCCCGATGGAGAATGTGGGTGGGCCTGGGCTCAGGAAGCTCTCGCATCACCATGATCTCGGGAATGGCATCCAGCAGGGCATCCCTCCTTTCGCGCAGGTCATTCAGGTCAGCCAGCATCCTGCGGTAGTCCGCATCGGTCGCAGCGAGGTGCCCCTCCAACGAGGGTTGGGTCTCACGATTCGGATCAAAGATCTTCGCCACCTCGCTTGAGGAAAGCTCGCGCTCATAGATGCGCATTTCATCAACGCTGCCCCCGGTGAAACCCCGGTCCCGAAAGCGCGCACCAATGCTGACCTCGTCTCCTCCGCCACCGGTGATCTGCTTGGTCAACCGATCGCGAACCACCTCGACCCCAGCAGGCTCGCCATCAACAAAGAGGCGAAGCCCGTCCGCCCGACTGGATCCATCATAGGTGAAGGCGACATGATGCCACTGATTCGTCGGCAAGGGACTTCTGGTCTTGATGCGAATCGCGTTGCCCGGCCAGAAATGGATCAGGGATGCGGAAAGCTTTCCCTCCTCGATCAGCAACTGATAACCACGGCTTGCAGCATCGGTCCAGGCTCGCGACCGGTGAAAGACGACGGCCCTATCCTTCACGTCCGGGGTCTTCATCCAGAGGGTGACGCTGAAGGGCTGGGAGCGCTTGAAGTTGCCCACATCCAGCTTGACCTCGTCATCACCGGAAAGCAGGACCGCCCTGCCCGACTTCCCGTCCACGAG
>Ga0181582_10002035_pt1 | contig 16006 bp, 17 predicted proteins | sample 071ome_32_FD_132438 | JGI IMG/M metagenome (GOLD analysis project Ga0181582, IMG submission 132438) | Coastal salt marsh microbial communities from the Groves Creek Marsh, Skidaway Island, Georgia - 071405AT metaG (megahit assembly) | ecosystem: Environmental > Aquatic > Marine > Intertidal...
GCAGCACATCGACCGTCTGTGACCAACCGCTACTGTCGGTCCGTGACTTCACAGAACTTCGATCGTCTGACGGGAAAGGTGGCGGTGGTCACCGGCGCGGCGTCGGGGATCGGTCTCGCCATCGCCGAGAAGTTCCTCGCCGAGGGCGCGTGCGTCGTGGCAGGCGACGTCGACGTCGCTGGGTTGACGTCGATGACGACTCTCGCCTCGGATCGCTTCTTGATGACAGCCGTCTGCGACGTCACGACCGAAACCGACGTCGAGAATCTCTTCGCCGTCGCGCAGTCACATTTCGGTGGAGTGGATGTCGTGGTGGCGAACGCTGGAGCGGGCACCTATGGACTCCTCGCCGATCACACCCTCGAGGAATGGTCGCGAATCATCGATCTCTGCCTCACCGGAGTCTTCATCACGGTCAAGCATGCGTCGAAAACCATGCGCGACGGGGGTTCGCTCCTGACCATCGCATCCCTGAACGCCATACAGCCATCGAAGGGAATGGCGGCTTACTGCGCTGCCAAGGCCGGAGTCGCGATGTTGACACGCGTGGCGGCCATGGAACTCGGTGAGCGTGGCATCAGGGCCAACACGATCGCGCCCGGCCTGGTCCGCACCAACGCAACGAGCGGCCTCTTCTCGGTTCCGGGTGTCGTCGACGAGTTCGTCGAGAACGCCCCATTGAGCCGCTATGCCGAACCGTCCGAGATCGCCGAGTTGGCAACTTTCTTGGCGTCCGACCAGTCGTCGTTCATGAGCGCGTCATTTCTGTCGATCGACGGAGGCGGCAACACAGGCCGCTATCCGGATCTTCCACGCATCTTCCAGGCCCTCGACGAGTGACGACACCTCGTTCCCCGCTTCCGGCCGCCTACTGGCGGCAATGGTCGGCATCGGCCGTGAGCAACGTCGGCGATGGCATGAACACAGCCGCCATGCCGCTACTCGCCTACTCGCTCACCGACGACACACGGATTCTCGCCCTGGTGTCGTTCGCGGCGATGATCCCGTGGTTCGTGTTGGCACTACCGGTCGGCGTGTACGTCGATCGCCTCGATCGCCGACAACTGATGGTGAGTGCCAATTGTCTGCGCGCCGTCCTCTTCTCCATAGTGGCCATCACCGCAGCCACGGGCACTCTCGGCATCGGACTCCTCCTCGTACTGCTCCTCGTGGTCGGATGTTGCGAAGTCGTCTTCGACAGTTCGGCCCAGGCCTTCTTGCCGGCCATCGTTCCCGCCGAGCAGCTCCCTCGAGCCAACGGGATTCTCTTCGCCACAGAAGTGATCGGTAACGGCTTCGTCGGCCTGCCGTTCGGAGCTTGGCTGTGGGTGGCTGCCGTCGGCATACCGTTCGGTGTCAACGCCGCGGCTCTGGCCTTGGGTGCTGCGCTCGTGGCGAGTATCCGCGTTCATTCCGATCGCGACCTCTCGACTGACGTCATCGAACACGAGCGATTTGTCTCCCAGCTGCAGACCGGGCTCCGCTGGTTGATGCAACACCGCCTTCTGCGGACCCTCGCTGTTCTCCTTGGAGTCACCAACATGGCCCACCAGATGGGCATGGCTCTGTTGGTCAAGTTCGCCGCCGAGGAACTCGGTGTCGGTCCCTCCGGATTCGGAATTCTCCTCGCTCTCATGTCGATCGGATCGATCATCGGCGGATTCGCCGGCGACCGCATTGCGCGTCTCCTCGGCGAACGGCAAGCATTACTTCTCGCCTATGTGACCTTCGCCGTGTGCATGGTCGGATTCGGCCTGGCCCCCCACGCCGCAGTCCTTGCCGGATTCGCGATGATCGAAGGAATTGCCGGAACGGTCTGGAACGTCATCACCGTCTCCATGCGGCAGCGGGTCATTCCGACCGAACTCTTCGGCCGCGTCAACAGTGCGTACCGATGGATCGGGACCGGCAGTATCGCACTCGGAGCATTGATCGGCGGCCAGATCGCCTACTGGGGAGGCCTACGAGCCCCGTTCTTGGTGGGTGCGGGCGCAACGGCTCTGGCACTCGCAGTGGCTGGCCGGCGGCTGTCGAGCGAACTACGTCAACTCGAACGAGTGCCCGCTCCGCCGTCGATGACATAGGTCTCGCCGGTGATCCAACTGGCGGCATCCGACGCGAGGAACGTCGCCAGATTCGCAATGTCTTGAGGGTCGCCAAGTCGCTTCGTCGGCAGAGCCGCAGCCAGTCGATCTCCGAAATTGTCGACCAAAAACGCTGCGAAATCCGTCTTCACCAGTCCGGGCGCGATACCGACTACTCGGGTCGGGCCGAGTTCACCCGCCAACTGTCTCGTCAGATGGATCAACGCCGCCTTGGTGAGGTTGTAGACACCGAGACCGGTCTCGGAGCGAATGCCTCCGACCGACGCCACGTTCACGACGACTCCGGGATGTTCCTTCATCCACGCATCCCACACCGCGGCGGTCCAAAAGATGGGGCCACGCAAGTTCACCTGGAACGTCTTGTCGTAGCGTGCTTCGTCGACGCCGAGAGTTTCGCCGAAATAGGGATTGGTGGCCGCATTGTTCACGAGAACGTCGATGCGTCCGTATTTTTCGAGAGTTGCCTCGACACAGCGCCGTCCGGCTTCGACATCACCCGTGTTGGCGGGATGAATCGACACCTCTCCGTCGATGCCGTGCATTGCGCTGTCGTCGATCTTGCGTGACACCATCATCACGCTCGCCCCGGACTCGGCCATCGTCGTGGCCATTGCCAGGCCGATTCCGCGAGAGGCCCCGGTCACCAGGGCTACTTTTCCGTCGAGCCGAACGTCCATGGGCCGAACCTAGTGGCTCGACACCTCGTCGTCCTGGTCGGCCGACGAGGAGGGAACTTCGATCAGAGTCACCCGAACCTTTTGAATTCGACGACCTTTCAGCTCGGCCACTCGGAATCTCCAACCCTCGAAGTCGACGAACTCGCCAACCGACGGAACGTGCTCCAAGGTTCCAAAGACGAAGCCGCCGATGGAATCCCATTCTTCGTCGGGGATGTGCGTCGACAGGCGTTCGTTCACGTCGGAAACACTCGTGGAACCAAGAATCAGCAGATCGCCGTTCGGCAACACGCTGATTTCGGCCTCCTCTCTGTCGTATTCGTCGACGATCTCTCCGACGAGTTCTTCCAGACAGTCTTCGAGCGTGATCATCCCGGTGATCGATCCGTATTCGTCGGCGACCACCGCAAGGTGGAACTTGTTGGTCTGCATCTCACGCATCAACTTGGCCACCGGCTTGTTCTCGGGGACGACGACCACGTCACGCATATGCGCCGTGACGCTCTCGGCACCGCGCCCGAGGCGTTCGAGACGCACGAGATCCTTCAAGAAGACCACACCGACCACGTCGTCGTCGTCATTGATGACCGGCATGCGCGAGAAACCGTGAGCGATGCTCACACCGATCACATCGTCGACAGTGGCCGACAAAGGAACGGTGACCATGTCCGGCTGGGGAACCATGATCTCCCGGGCGACGGTGTCTCCGAACTCGATGACCGACTCGATGAGCTCGCGCTCGTGTTTTTCGATCACTTCTTCTTGCGCCGCCACTTCCACGACTCCGAGGAACTCCTGTTCCTTCACGAACGGACCGTCCTCGAGGCCCTTGCCCTTGACGATCACGTTCGTCAGCTTGATGAGGGCTCGTGACACCAGCTTCAGTGGCGGGAAGGCGACCAGGCCCCGGATACCGCGCGCCGACAGCAACGCCGCTCGCTCGGAGTGGATGACGGCATACGTCTTCGGAACGGCCTCGGCGAGAACGAAGAAAACGAGAACGTTCAGCGTCACGCCAACCGCGATGCCCACTGCACCGAAGGCCCGAGCAGTCACGACACCAGTCAGAGTGGCCTGCACGGTTTGACTCACGTTCACCGTGAGGAGGAGCGGATTGATCCACTTCTCCGGTTCTTCGATCAACTCGACGAGCGCTCGGCCTTGTTTGGGCCGACGTTCGGCCAAGGCGGCCGCCTTGGGCTTGGTCATCCTCGACAGACCCATCTCGGCCACTGCGAGGAAGATCAAGAAGACCAACAGGATCAGAATCACGGCGAGGAGACCCCAGTCGAGACCGGTGAAAGCGCCGAGTATCGGGAAGGTGCTCATCGGTCGTCGTCCTCCATGTCGGCCCGATAGGAATCGGGAGCCGGACCCCGCCAGTGATGGGCTTCGAGAAGCTCTCGTTGGCGGTGCCACATCGCGACTCGATCATCGTCGGTGGCGTGATCCCATCCGAGAATGTGCAAGACACCGTGAACGACGAGTAGCGCCAACTCGTCGTCGACCGTCCCCGCGTGCTTCGGGGCCTGCGATCGAGCGATAGCCGGACAGATGACCACGTCCCCGAGCAGAAGGGGAAGATCTGACGGATCAGGATCCGGCCGATCAGGTCCGCGACTTCCACCTCCGTCGTCGATGTCGACCACCGCTCCACCATCGATCGGGAAGGACAAGACGTCGGTCGGCCCTGAGCCCGACATGTGGGTGACGTTCAGATCCGTCATGTCGTCGATCGACACGAAGAAGATGCTGAGTTCACAGGCCCCTCGCACACCTTCTGCATCGAGGACCTGGCGAGCGAGCGACTGCCAGCGTTCCAGATCGAGGTCGACGACGTTTTGTTCGTCGGCACAGAAAACTTCGGGGGCACCGTCGCCTCCCACGCGAGGACGACGACGCAGACGAGGTGGACCAGCGGTCACGATGTCCCTTTCGTCGCCCCGACGCGTTCGTAGGCTTCGACGATCTCGGCCACGATCCGATGGCGAACCACGTCTCCGGAACCAAGATGCACGAATGACAGCCCGTCGATCCCCGTGAGCATCTTTTCGAGTCCCACCAGACCGCTCCTCCCGCCGGGAACGTCGATTTGCGTCGTGTCTCCGGTGACGACCACCCGTGAACCGAAGCCGATTCGGGTGAGGAACATCTTCATCTGCTCGGGTGTGGTGTTCTGCGCCTCGTCGAGAATGATGAAACTGTTGTTGAGCGTTCTACCGCGCATGAAAGCAAGTGGCGCGACCTCGACCGTTTGCTTTTCGAGGAGTTTCTGAACCGCTTCGACGTCGAGCATGTCGTACAGCGCGTCGTACAAAGGCCGCAGGTAAGGATCGATCTTGGCCATCAGATCACCGGGCAGAAAACCCAGTCGCTCCCCAGCTTCGACGGCCGGCCGGGTGAGGATGATGCGCTGCACCGAGCGACTCTGCAAAGCATGAACGGCCATGGCGACGGCCAGCCAACTCTTTCCCGTTCCGGCCGGACCGATTCCGAAGGTGATGACGTTGTCACGAATGGCGTCGATGTACTTCTTTTGGCCGGCAGTCTTGGGTCGGATCGAACGTCCCTTGGCACCCCGCAAAATGTCATCGGTCAGGACGGCGCTCGGCCGCTCGTCGGCGTTCACCATGGAGATACTGCGACCGACCACGGTGGTGTCGAGGTTCTCTCCACGCTGAAGTACGAGAACCAGTTCCTCGAAGAGTCGGGCCACTCGGCCGGAATCGGGGCCACTGATACGGACTTCATTACCCCGCACGGAGATGTCGGTGTCGGGAAAGGCGCCCTCGATGGCCCGCAGATGGGCGTCCCGGGATCCGAGGAGCGCCGGCATCAGATGCGGGCCGGGAACGACCACGGTGGAAGGACTACTTGGAGGCGTCATGCGTGCGTCGGGGGCGGCGGCCCATGACTGCTCAGGCTAGCCGGACGGTGCGCCTGGTCGACCATGAGATCAATCACCTGGTCGGACGACGTATCGGCCGGTCACCCCTCCAGCCCGGATCGTCGTGAGGGCTGATTCGAGGCCCGACAAGGCGATCTCGTGTCCGATGGAGTCGAGTCCGTGCGGTTTCAGATCGGTGGCGAGACGTTCCCAGGCGCGGATGCGCACCTCCATCGGCGTCTGAACCGAGTCGATCCCCAGGAGAGCCACACCTCTCAGGATGAACGGCATGACCGTCGCGGGGAGATCAGCACCACCTGTGAGACCGCTTGCTGCCACCGCCGCTCCGTACTGCAACCGCTTGAGGACGTTGGCCAAGGTGGATCCACCCACACAGTCCACCGCTCCGGCGTACTCCATGGTCTGGAGGGGTCGGCGATCTTCGTCGGACAACACGGACCGATCGATCACGTCACGCGCTCCGAGGTCGCGCAGGAACGCTTCCTGCTCCTTCTTGCCACTGCTCGCCACCACGTGATGACCGCGGCCGGCCAGCATCGACACGGCCATGCTCCCCACACCACCGGTGGCGCCCGTGACGAGCACCGGACCATGACCCGGAGCGAGACCCCAGTCTTCGAGCGCGATCACACTGAGCGCGGCGGTGAATCCACCTGTTCCGATCACCATGGCTTCACGCGTCGTGAGTCCGGCCGGAAGCGGAACGATCTGATCTGCCGGCACGCGGCAGTACCGGGCATAGGCGCCGTGGCGGCCGGTTCCGATCTCGTAACCGTGCGCGATCACGAGATCGCCGACTTCGAATTTCGAACCAGCGGCGTCAACGACACGCCCGGCAAGATCGATACCGGCGATCAAGGGCGAGATTCGCGCCACTTTGCCGCTCGCTGTCGTCGCGAGCGAATCCTTGTAGTTCACACTCGACCATTCGACCTCGATCAACACACCGTCGGGGGCGATGTCCGAGAGCCCCACTTCCTGTACACCTCGATGCGCGCCCGTGTCGTCGTTGGTGAACACGAAGGCGGGAAAGCGAACGTTGGGATCGATGCTCATGGGGCGACTGTACAGAGACCGAGGCTCAGCGGTACGACGCGGCGATGTGGCCGATCACGTCGACGGTGTGCTGCCACGACGTCGACTCCTTGGTCAGTCCGATCCACGTGGCGCCCGCATCTCCGAGGCGTCCGATTGCGTCTCGATGCTTTTCGACCGAATGACCCGGTGAGGTTGCGTCGTGATCGAGATAACTCACCAGGACTTCGACGGGTCGACCTTCGGCCATTTCGCGTACCTGACGCACCTTCACCGCCAAATCCTCGGCCGTCCCGATGTGAGCGGTGCGTGTCGTGGTCGACACGACAGTTGACGTCATCATCGGCATCCACCCGAATCCACCCCGGGCGACCCGCTCGAGCGACAAGCGCGAATTCCCACCGATCCACACAGGGATCGGTTGTTGCACGGGAGCCGGACGGCATACTGCGTCGCGCGCTTCGTAGTGGGCGGTGCTGTGCGCCACCGGCTCGCCCGTCCAGTATCGAGGAAGCACCTCCAGGGCGTCGTCGAGTTCAGCATTACGCCGGTCGAAGTCGAGTCCGAGAGCGAAGAACTCCGCCTTCTGATAGCCGGCACCGAGTCCGAGTTCGAGCCGACCACCCGACAGCACGTCGACCGACGCCGCAGTCTTGCCGAGCATGAACGGATTCCGATAGGCAGCGACCGAGAGATAGGTGAAGAGGCGAATACGGTCGGTCACAGCCGCCGCGTTGGCCAGTGCGACGAACGGATCGAGGGTTTGATGCCCTCCGGCCGCCAACCATTTCGCGCTCGGCGCTGGATGTTCGGTGAAGGCGAGCCCGTCGAGCCCGACCTTTTCGACCTCGCGCGCAACATCGGACACTCGACCAGCCGCCATCATGTCGCCGTGTAGTCCGATCGCGTCGGGATACTGGTACAGGATCCGCACGTTCCGAGAGTACCGTGAAGTCGTCGCCGGCGAAGAGACCGCTTTCGGCGCCATGCACCCATGAAACTCGGCTACACCACCATGAACACACCGGCCGACATCGGACCGCGCGAACTCGGGCCATTGCTCGAGAACGCCGGCTTCGACTCGATTTGGATCGGTGAACACAGCCACATTCCGGCGTCACGCCTCACCCCGTATCCGACTGGTGGAGACATGCCGTGGCAGTACACCACCATGATGGACCCCTTCATCACCCTTGCCCAGTTGGCCGAACACACGACATCGCTCGCCCTTGGACTCGGAGTGATCCTGCCGCTCGAACATGACGTCTTCGCGCTTGCCAAAACCACGGCGACTCTCGACGTCCTGACGGAAGGTCGAGTTCAATTCGGCGTCGGCGCGGGCTGGAATCGCGAGGAGTTGGCCGACCATCGGCCAGACATCGAGTGGTCGATGCGTTATCGAGCCCTCGAAGAATGTGTGGGCGCTCTCCGAACCCTGTGGATCGACGACGATTCCGAGTACCACGGTCGGTGGTTCGATTTCGATGCCGTGTGGTCACGACCCAAACCAGCGCAATCACCGCATCCGCCCATCTGGTTCGGGGCCGGCGGGAAGTTGGGAACTCGACACACCATCGAGTGGGCCGACGGCTGGATGCCGCTCGACGTCACTCTGGGTGACGTTCCACGTCGAGTGGCCAAGTTTCGATCCATTGCCGCCGAACACGGACGAGACGGAATCCCCATCTCGATGGTCGCGTTCGGAGATCCGACTCTGGACACACTTTTGCAGTACAGAGATCTCGGTATCGACCGAGTGATCGTCGGATCGGGTCGCGACGGGTGGGAAGAACCCGCAGGCGTGCCCGCTTTCATCGACCGCTACGCGGCCTACGTCGACCGTCTGGCCTGACGGGCGGCGGGTCAGTTCCAGACCGACAACACGTCGTCGAGATGAACGACGGTCGCCAGCAGCGACAAGGTGTTGTCGATCACTGCGTCGGCGTATTCGGCCGGCACTCCACACACCGCATCCCGAACCAGAACGACTCGATATCCGAGATCGATGGCGCTGATGACGGTGCCGAGGATTCCGAGGTTCACCGACACTCCAGTGACGACGATGGTTCGGATTCCCATGTTGCGGAGAATCTGGTCGAGAGAGGTCGACGTGAACGGAGTCATCCCATGAATACGCGATACGACGACGTCGGTCGGCTCCGGCCCGAGTTCGGGCACCAGTCGGGCACCTTGGGTTCCCTGATCGATCGGCGTGGACCCGGTGTCGCGACGTAGTCGCGCGTTCATGGCGAACACCTTGCAGTTGTCGGTCGCCCCGATCCCGTCCGGGCGATTCTCGGCTGTGCAGTGAACCACGGGCACTCCGTGCGCCCGCGCCGCCGTGCACAATCGACCGGCGGCCGTCCGCACGCCCACCCGCTCGACTTCGTCGACCAATGCCTTCATGAGCGCTCCGTCACCGACGACACCGCGCTGCAACTCCATCGTCAGCACGGCCACGTCACCGCCGAGAAGCTCGGAGAGCCGCGCCAGCTGCTTGTCGTCGAGAGAGGTCACTGGTCCAGATTGCCACACCAACCACGCTGATCTGGTAAGCCAGACCACATGACCGACGATCGCCCCGTCGACATTCGCGACACCGATCCCGAGAGCTATTGGGAGACGTTCGCCGAGAAGTGGACGTCACTTCTCACGTACCGGTACCTCGGACGACAGTGGGACTCACTCGACACCGGTGTGGAGGGGGCCTTCATGACGTTGCGTCACGACATGCGCAATGAGCTCGGAGGAATCATGGCCGCTCCCCTCTGCGTGGCATCACCTGAATGTGGTGGGTTCAACGACGACGAAGTCGTTCCCAATCCACTCATCGCATCGATGCAGATCCTCGATCCGGCTCCGGATGTGTCGCGTCTCATGATTCTTCCCGACAATCTGCACACCGGACGACGACTCGGCTTCAGTCGTGCCCTCGTGGTCGATGCGGCCAACCCGTCGCGTGTCGTGGCCATCTCGACCGGTGTCGGCCTCTCACTCGGACCGGCACCAGAAGGGTACGAAAAGATCGAGAATCCGCCGATCGACGTGGTCGACTCGCCTGACCTGCCGCCCCTTCATCAAGTGTTCGGCGCCACCCGCCAGTCGTGCGGCGTTTGGACTCTGCCCGCGCTCACCGCCGAGCTGGCTTCACCGGATGCCGCGCTACACATCGGACCTCAACACGTGACCCTCGAAGCAGCCGCCACCGAGCTTGCGGAAACGGCGGCAGGACGACCGCTTCAGGTGATCGACTGGTACGTCATGTTCACGAGCCGCGGCACAGCCGGACCGTTCCGCACCGAGGGCGAGTGCTTCCCGGGTGTGAACGGAACCTGGGGTGCTCGCGTGAACCTGATCGACGACGGCAACACCGAACGTGTCGTCAGTACGTGTGCAGCGATGTTTCGCTGACCGACAACCTCTAGAAGGTCAGAGAGGCTGACCCGACAGCTTGCGCATGTTGTCGCGCAACGACAACTTGCGTTCGGCCGGTGTCAGACCCGAGTAGTCGGCGACCCACTCGTAGGGGTTGGCCAGTCCCTCGGGATGTGGCCAGTCGCTACCGAGGAGCATCTGCTCGGCGCCGATGATGTCGCGTACGTGGGTGATGTCGTCCTCGTAGAACGGAGCCACCCACACGTGGTCACGGAAGGTGTCCATTGGGTCACGCTTGTAGAGCTGCGGAGTCTTACCGTATGAGCGCTTCAGACGACGGGCCAGATCGCCGACCCATCCAGCGCCGAGTTCGACCGTGGCCACCTTGAGATTGGGGACTCGATCGAAGAGCCCATGACAGATCAACGAGGCGATCAGGTCGTACACGGGCCGCTCGACGTGCACGCCCATGACTTCACTGAGAGCCGACATCTTCATTCCGGTGTAGGCCTGGCTCTCACCCCAACGCTCGAGGTAGATGCCGTAACCGGAGTCGGCTCCGTGAAAGGCGATCGTGACACCGGCATCGGCAGCGGTGTGCCAGAAGCGGTCGTACAGCGGATCGGCCAGCGAGCGGTAGCGATCGGGAGCATGCACCGGAGCCGGTCGGAACGTGACGATTCGCGCACCTTTGTCGATCACACGGTTGAGTTCGGCCAATGCCTTGTCCGGATCGATGAGAGACATGAGCGGACCAGTGATGATGCGGCCGTCGCGGTTGTAACCCCAGTCCTCGTCGAGCCACTGGTTGTAACTGTGGAACGCGGCATAAAGCATCTCGGGGTTGTCGGCCATCATCTCTTCGAGACCAAGACCGAGACTCGGCATCACCCAGGCGAGATCGACCTTCTGCTCGTCGAGCAACTTCACGCGTGCATCGCGATCGCGAGCAGCCGGCGGGATGGGACCCATTTCGATGATGTCTCGAATTTCCTTGCCGTCGTGGTTCTGCGCACGGAAGTACATCTCGAGCGAGCCGGGCTGACCGACCGGGTCGTAGGTCGGATTCGGGATCAGAGTGAGCAACTTGTTGTTGACGAGCAATGTCTTGCGTCCGTCGATCTCGATCCAGTGAATGGCGTGACGGTGCTGCTTGGGAAGATGACGGGTGACGGCATCGGTGTGCTCGTAATAGTGCTGATCGGCATCCGACAGGCCGTACGTGACGTCGGCGGGAATGTTGCGCTCGGCGGTCATCGTCATGAGATGTCTCCTCTTCGTCATGGCCCCGACTTCGATGTCCGAAATCTGACGCCTCGTCAGATTGTACGTCACCCTGGAACGGGGTGGTAGACCCAACCCCGTGGAGATTCGTGAATGAACGCAGAATCTGACTTTGGTCCCCTGGAGCGTACGGTGGCCCGCGAGCAGATCAGGGATCTGGTGGCCCGTTACAACGCCAACGGTGACACCGGACGATTTGCCCAGGTCAGAGCCCTGTTCACCGACGATGCCGTGATGCGAATCGAACCCGACCAAGAGTTCGCTGGGATCGAGGCGATCATGACGATCTTCACCGGTGCCACGTCTGACACAGCGTCATCGAATCTCACCCACGTTCGGCACTTCACCAGCACCCACCAGATCGACTTCGACGATGCCTCTCACGCCACGGGGCGCCTGTACTTCGCCGTGCTGACCGACGTCGGCCTCGATCACTGGGGACGCTACGTCGATCGGTACGTTCGCTCGGCGAACGGTTGGCTCTTCGCCCACCGTTCGGTGTCGGTGGACGGATGGGCGCAAAATTCTCTCTTCCCGCGCCTTTGACCCCGTTCAGAGGCCGGTGGGATCGGGTCGAAACGCTTCCCGTGGACGCTGCACGAATTCGTACGGCACACCGTCGGGGTCGTCCAAGAAACAGATCCACATGTCGGGCACAGCTGTCCCTTCGAGTTCCACTTGGCGAGGTTCACGCTGAAACACCCACCCGGCGTCCACGAATTCGCGATACGACGCTCGGGTGTCATCGACTCCGACCGCCGTTCGATACAACCCTGCGGTGTTGGCCGGGACCGGATGACGACCATGCGAATTCGGAGTCATCCACTGCATGAGCACGACCTCGAACGCCTCGTCGGGGAGTCGCAGACGCACCACGTCGACCTTCGCGTCGACGACCCCGAGAACCTCGTGACCTTCCACGCTTTGGCGGGAGACTTCGACGAAACCCATGCCCGAATACCACGGGAGCGACGTTTCAAGGTCGGCGACGGTGATCCGGAGATGACGCATGCGAGCAGCCGAGTCGTTCGCACCGGCATCGACCACGACGTCGACCCGAGTGCCGAACGGATCGCTGAGCGTCACCCACTCCCCTCCCCACGGGGCCACACCACGCCACACGATCGTCGCACCTGCCGCGCAGGCTCGATCGAGTGCGGAGTTCATGTCGGCAACCGCGAATCCGAGCGCCTGCATGCCCACCCGCGTCGGATCCGAGATCGGCTCGTCGATCATCGTGGGCGACACCCACTCCTGAACCTCGACTGACGGGCTGACCCGCGGACCTCTCCAGTCGTAGGCGAAGGCTGCGCCGCTCACAATTTCTCCGTCGATACCGAGCAACGAGCCATCGGACGGATGCAGCGGATTGCGCATGACCTCTTTCAACCCGAACGCCTTCTCGTAGAACGAGATCACCGCATCGGTGTCATCGCAGCAATAACAGATGTGCAGAAAGCGACGAGAGGGAGGCGTGGGGGTCGAAGCCATGTCGATCGACAGTACCCGACCTGGCTCTCGGGTCTGCCAGAATCGACGAAGCAGTCGACGAAGAGGAAACATGCAGAAAGAACTCGACGGACATCGTCTCGCCGGAAAGATCGCCTTGGTCACCGGTGCCAGCCGAGGAATTGGAACGGCGATCGCTCGCCGCCTGGCCGCCGAGGGTGCGACGGTTGCGTGCACGGCCCGAACGCTCGAACCCGACCCGAAGTACCAGGGATCACTGCGCGACACGATCGCCATGATCGAAGCGAGTGGAGGACGCGCCGAAGCTTTCCGGTGCGATCTCTCGGTGGCCGACGACAGAGCTCGACTCGTCGATGAAGTTCACGACTCGCTCGGACCAGTCGACGTACTCGTGAACAATGCCGCAGTCACCTTCTTCCTTCCTGTCGAGTCCTTCCCAGAGAAGAGGTTTCGTCTGATGATCGAAACTCAAGTCTGGAGTGCAATCGATCTCGCTCAGCGCGTCATCCCCGACATGCGCACACGCGGAGGCGGTTCGATTCTGAACATCTCGTCGCGAGCGGCCGTCAAACCGGTCGGTCCACCGTTCGAAGCGTGGTACTCCGAAGGCAACTCGTCGGTCTATGGACTGTGCAAGGCGGCGCTCGAGCGCTTGTCTCTCGGAATGGCGGCCGAGCTGTACACCGACAAGATCTCCGTCAACACCCTCGCGCCCTGGGACAACGTCGCCACACCGGGCGCCGGCGCCCACGACCTCGTGGCCGAATACGTACTCGAGCCCGAGGAGATCATCGCCCAAGCGGCTCTCGAGTTATGCGCTGGCGATCCCGAGCGACTCACGGGTCGCATCGCCTATTCACAGCCTCTCCTCGCCGAATTGGGGGTCCAGGCCCGTTCCTTGACCGGCGAACCGATCGTCTCGTGAGCTGAGCGATGGGTCGCCTGCGTTCGACGTCATGGACCAATTGGGCCGGAAATCAAACGGCGCATCCGATCGCCATCGAACGTCCGAACGACGAGAATGACATCGCGTCGATCGTTCGCCGAGCTCTCGACTCGAATAGCAGAGTGAAAGCGGTCGGCACCGGGCACAGCTTCACGTCGACCGCTCTCACCGACGGTCATCTGGTCGTCATGGACTCACTGCGCCACCTGATCGACGTCGACCGAGCCGCTGGAACGGTGACGGTCGGTGCCGGGATCACCATCGGCGACCTCAACGACTCGCTGCACGGACTCGGCCTTGCCCTACCCAATCTCGGCGACATCTCCTACCAGACGATCAGCGGGGCGATCGCAACATCGACTCACGGCACCGGCGCTCGCCTCACAGGCCTCGCCGGCCAGGTGCGTGCCTTGCGGCTCGTCGCTGGAACCGGCGAGGTCGAGAATCTTTCACCGTCCGACGGTTCACTCTTCGAGTCCGCAGTGGTGAACCTCGGAGCACTCGGCATCGTCACTCAATACACGCTGAGCGTGGTTCCGGCCTTTCGTCTCGAGGCGGTCGAGGGTGCCCAAAAGCTCGACGATCTCCTGAGTGGCCTCGAGTCGCACGTCGATGACAACGACCACTTCGAGTTCTTCTGGATTCCTCACACCAAGTGGGCACTGACCAAACGAAACAACCGAACTGACAAACCAGTGCCATCCCCGACATTGTCGTCGCGGTGGAAGCACTGGTACTCCAAATCGTTGATGGAGAACTACGCCTTCGGAGCACTGTGCGAGGTCGGACGGCGTCGCCCGTCCTTGATCCCCCGATTGGCGACCGCCTTGCCATCCAGTGGCCAGACCTCTTACGTGAACGACAGTTTCCGGATCTACGCCAGCAAGCGCATCGTGAAGTTTCTCGAGATGGAGTACTCGATTCCCCGCGAACGATGTGCCGAGGCGTTGTCGGAGGTGCGAGCCATGATCGAACGGCGCGGCCACATGGTGAGCTTCCCCGTCGAGGTTCGGTTCACGGACGCCGATGACATCCCGCTGTCCACTGCGCACGGTCGGCCTTCGGCGTATATCGCCGTCCACATGTACAAGGGAACACCGTGGCCCGACACCGAGCGGTATTTCCGTGACGTCGAAGAGATCATGATGGGGCACGACGGCCGGCCCCATTGGGGCAAGATGCACTTCCGTACGGCCGCTGATCTGGCGCCGGCCTATTCGCGATGGAACGATTTCCTCGCGGCACGTGAGAAGTTCGATCCGGAGCGCGTCTTCGCCAACGACTACCTCCGCCAAGTCCTCGGATCGTAAAATTCGCCCACTCTGTAGCGTTAAGCACCGCCTCAGGCCATGTGCGCAACAGGGTGCGCGAATTTCGTCGATTTCAGGGCGTGGGCTGTTGACAACTCGGGAGAGAAAGATGGGCAGGAAGCGAACAATGATTCATGGCGTTCTCGCCGCTGCCGTCGCCCTCGGGCTCGTCGGATGTTCATCCGACGAAGATTCGTCGACGTCGAGCCTGGCGCCCGACACCCCGTCCGAGACGACCCCGGTGGCGACCTCAGCGCCCCCGAGCACATCGACTACCTCACCCCCGACGACGACCAGCGCGGTTTCCACACCCAGGGAAATCCTCTGCGACGCTGATTCGGGCGAGATTCAGACATTCGACGTCCCGCTTGGCACAGAGGTCGTGTTGGTGGCGATCAGTACGACGGAACGCGAGTACCACCTCCATGAGTACGACATCGAGTTGACCGGCACGGAAGTTCGTTTCGCCTTCACCGCCACGATTCCAGGCGAGATCAAGCTGACCGAGCATCCCGGCCACTCCACCGTCTGCACCCTCACTTCCTGACCGACGAAATTCGCGCACTCTGTTGCGTAAGCCATCGCCGGCGGTCATTTGCGCAACAGGGTGGGCGAATTGTGATGGTTTCTTGAGGAGGTGGCCGGTCAGGGTCGATGTGGAGCGGGTCTACGATTCGTGCGTGATTCTTCGCTCCACTCGCCGGCCCTCTCCCACACTCGCCTTCTTAACCGCCATCCCGCTGGCTCTGCTCGCTGCTTGCGGCGGAGGCACCGAGACCGAAGAGAGCAGCACCCCCGATCCCTCGGTCACCACATCCGAGACGACGGCTGAGACACCGACCACCACCGAGGCCCCAATCGGCACGTCGAGCCCGTACGGTCTGCCCACCGATTAC
>Ga0181582_10002037_pt1 | contig 15997 bp, 16 predicted proteins | sample 071ome_32_FD_132438 | JGI IMG/M metagenome (GOLD analysis project Ga0181582, IMG submission 132438) | Coastal salt marsh microbial communities from the Groves Creek Marsh, Skidaway Island, Georgia - 071405AT metaG (megahit assembly) | ecosystem: Environmental > Aquatic > Marine > Intertidal...
CGTCATGACCACAATCTATACTGGCATCATAATAAATTTTACCACAAGGAAAAATTTATTATGATTTTGAGCAATTTCATTTCGCGCATGCCTGACGGAGGTCGACGCTGCAAAACAATTCACACAACCCAGAAATTGCAAAAGTTCCATTAAGCCACTGAAATGTAACTTCCAAGAAACTAGTCAGTTGATTTTCAGCACGCTTTGATGATTTAAAAGACAACCAAAAAAGCCCTTAAGGCTTTGACCTTAAGGGCTTTTTATGGCTCCGGCGGTAGGGATCGAACCTACGACCAATTGATTAACAGTCAACTGCTCTACCGCTGAGCTACGCCGGAATGTGAGGGCGATATAGCAATAGGGTTTTGAGACGTCCAGAGCCTTTTGGCACAATTTTCGATTTTTATTTATCGTAGAGAATAGACTGCATCTACTGCGATTTTGGGATGTGCAAATACAAGCCCTCGCTCATATAAATCAATGAGATGCGCGAACACATTGCGCTCGGCAGCCCCTAACAAGACCGGTGCTACATCAGTATAAATTTGCTTTGTTAGATCAACGGGCGTGCATTCACCTGATTTTAAAGCCGCAAGAATTTGTTCTTCCCTGTTCTTTCGGTGGGCGATTAACCATTTGATCCTGGCTGTCGGATCATCGACGGGATTTCCGTGCCCTGGAAAAAAGATTCGATCGTTTCGTAGCAAAAGTTTTTCACAACTGGACATAAATGCACCAAGATCACCATCAGGCGGTGATACAATAGAAGTCGCCCAATCCATGACGTGGTCTCCGGAAAACACTACATCCTCTAAAGAAAGGCATATGTGATTTGACAAATGACCAGGCGTCCATACTGCCGTCAAAGACCAGTCTTGTCCGGATATATTTTCGCCGTCTTCCAGAAGAAGATCAGGCTTAAACCCTCGGTCAACGCCTTCTCCCCCCGTTTCCATTCCATTTGATATGAGATTCGCCATAAGCGGCGAGATCCCTTTTTCCGCGGGACCGTATGCTACGACCGGAACTCCGATCACTCGGGCCAAAGCCGTTGCCCCTTCTGAATGATCTACGTGTGCATGTGTGACAAAGATATGGCTGACAGTTTCTCCATTATCGGTTGCATCCAAAATTGCTTGAAAATGCCGTTCAATTTTCGGGCCTGGGTCGATGATGGCAACGTCATTACACCCAATGAGGTATGTGTTGGTGCCCCAAAATGTCATTGCTGACGGGTTAGGTGCCAAAATCCGCCGAACTCCGCACTCAAGTTCGACTGCAACCCCGTATTCAGGCCTGATTTGCGTCATTTCTCTTTTATCCCTGTACGCTCTAAATTACGGTTTGTGCATGTTATTCACATGGCTCAAAAGATACATGCCTCAATCCCTTTATGGGCGAGCCGCATTGATTCTGATCTTTCCGATCGTTTTCTTGCAGTTTGCGGTGTCTTTGGTCTTTATCCAACGACATTTCGAAGGCGTCACACAACAAATGACGTCTGGCGTTGCTTTGGAACTTCACTATTTAAAGGATCGTCTTGCAGAAACAGATACAACGGATCAAGCAGAGCAAGCGGTGGCTGACTTTGAGGCCGCCTTTAAGCTTTCGCCAGAATTTGTTGCACCTGAAGATGTTCCAGACACGGATTATCGTCGATTCCTAGATATTAGCGGTATTTACGTGATCCGAACGCTCTCGTTGGCTATGCCAGACGTGGGGCCTGTCATTATGAAGTCGGATTTCGATATCTCTGTTTTTATACCCAGTAAACACGGACCTTTGCGAGTCGATTTCGGACGCGGTCGGGTTTCTGCCAATAATGCGCATCAATTAATCGTCTGGACTGTTGGTATCGGAGTGCTGTTGATCGTTATTTCCTATGTTTTTCTGAAAAACCAGTTGCGACCAATCAAGAGACTGGCGTTAGCCGCTGATGCCTTCGGTAAAGGGCGTCATTTACCTTATAGCCTAAGCGGCGCGTCTGAGGTCAGGTCAGCTGGACAAGCATTCCTGGATATGCGAGCGCGAATTGAAAGGCATATAGAGCAACGCACACTTCTTCTGTCAGGTGTCAGCCATGATTTGCGAACTCCGCTCACGCGCTTGAAATTGGCGCTTTCTATGTCTGACGATCCGGATGCGGCCGCAATGTTGCGTGACGTCGAGGATATGCAAAGATTGCTGGATGAATTCCTGAGTTTCGCGCGGCGTGGCTCAGAGGTTAATTTGCAAATGGAAGAAGCGGACCCGCGTGAGCTAGTCACAGATATAGTTGCGGCTGAAAGGAAACGCGGCACAAACGTCGCGATGGGTGATGTTCAAGGAAGCGGTTTGGTCACGCTGCACCCCCTGTCGATCAAACGTGCACTTGAGAATCTGATCGGAAATGCGACGGTATATGGCGACACGATTGAAGTGTCGCTTGAGATTGACGCCAATAACTTGGTCATTTCCGTTGAAGACAACGGTCCGGGAATACCACCAAAAATGCGTGAAGAAGCCATGAAACCATTTGCTAGGCTTGATTCTTCCCGCAATCAAAACAAAATTAGCGGCGTAGGTTTGGGACTTCCAATTGCATCAGACGTTGCGCGCGCGCACGGGGGCGAGCTCAATCTTGTGGAAAGCAAATTGGGGGGCCTAAAAGCTCAACTGATTATCGCGCGTTAATATCTACGCCAATTTGACAGAGTGCCCGCCATCAATTGGAATTGCCGTCCCCGTCATAAAACTGGATGCGTCAGAAGCAAGCAACAAAAGCAATCCACTTAGCTCTTCATACTCCCCAAGCCTTCTTGGGGGCAATTTAGAAATCGCTTTCTGGCCCGCATCGCTATCAAAAAAGTCGCTATTGATTTCTGTTTTGAAGTAACCGGGACAAATGGCATTCACACGAATGTTATGCCGCCACAAATCAGCAGCGAGGGCTTTTGTCATCTGCACCACCGCTGCTTTGCTGATGGCATATAAGGAAAGTCCAGGTGAGACGTTCAATCCTAATATGGATGCGATATTGATAATCGAACCAGATTTTCCGTTTTTGACCAGTCGGTCTGACACTCGCTTTGCCAGAAGCCAAAGAGCTTTGGTGTTTACGTCCAGAATGTTGTCTAGGTCATCATCGGCCATCTCTAAAGTGTTGCCCTCGACCGCAATGCCCGCATTGTTGATGAGGATTTCAACGGCCCCCAAATCTTTTTCAATAAGATCAAGAACGACATCAAAGTGACTGCGGTCTGTCACATCAAGCTCAAATGCTATGGCCGTCCCGCCGGCAGTTTCGATTTCTGCGACCAAGTCGTTCAACCGATCTTTCCGCCTCGCCACAACGGCAACCCGAGCACCGGCCTTTGCTAGTGTTAACGCAAAGTGGCGTCCTAGCCCGCTTGATGCTCCGGTGACCAATGCGACTTTGTCATCGACTCTTAGTTCCATTGGTTTCCCTCTGACTTTGCTTGAAAGCAGAGATTGCTAGGAAAGGAACGGCGATGCAAGCCGTGTTTAAGTGCTATGAACCCGAATAAAGTCCACAAGCTGCTGAGTGGAAGCATCTTTTCCTTCAGATGACTTCTCTCCGGAAACAACCGGTCGCAGTGCAGTGGCAAGCTCTTTACCCAACTCAACGCCCCACTGATCGAATGAGTTTATACCAAGAATAACCCCTTCGACGAAAACGCGATGTTCATAAAGCGCGATTATCATTCCAAGTTTTTCTGGAGTTAGTTTTGGGTAAACTAGCGTTGTGGAAGGACGATTGCCGGGAAATACCCTATGACGCGCCTGGCGATCCAATTCTTCATCTTCGAATTTGCCCGCCACTTTCTTGCGAGCTTCATCAAAGGTTCGCCCGCGCAGCAAAGCCTCGGATTGGGCAAGACAGTTCGCAACAAGCAACTGGTGCTGATGCTTCAGTTCAGTTTCATGACCTTCTGCCGCCACAATAAACTCGCATGGGATCACCCGGCTGCCTTGATGGATAAGTTGATAGAACGCATGCTGGCCGTTCGTACCTGGTTCTCCCCAAACAACCGGTCCAGTATGGCGCAATGATGCAGAGCCGTCCATCAATACAGATTTGCCATTCGACTCCATTTCGAGCTGCTGAAGATATGCAGGTAGCCGCAAAAGTCGCTGGTCATAGGGAAGTACTGCACGCGACGCGTAACCGCAAATTTGGTTGTGCCAAATCCCGACCAGAGCGAGCATCACCGGAAGGTTGTCTGCAAACTCGGCATTTTGGAAATGACTGTCCATTGCCTGACCGCCACGCAAAAACGCACGAAATGTATCGGGCCCAACCGCAATCATTAGGCCAAGGCCGATAGGTCCCCAAATAGAGTAACGTCCGCCGACCCAATCTTCGAAGCCGAAAACGTGTTCGTCGGGAATCCCAAAGTCTGAAGTTCTGCCAAGATCAGTTGACAGGGCCGCAAACTGTTTTGCTGTATCGGCTACTGACTTACTCATCCATGACTTTGCCGTTTGTGCATTCGTCATGGTTTCAATGGTCGTAAAAGTCTTTGACGCAACGATGACCAGAGTTGTTTCTGGGTTCAAGCCCCGCAATGTGTCCGAGATGTGGGCGCCGTCCACATTGGATACATAATGTACTCGAGGTCCATCGTGATAAGGTGATAAAGCAAGCGTCGCCATCACAGGACCAAGGTCTGAACCTCCGATACCAATGTTGACCACATCCGTGATTGTACCGCCCTGCCCTTGTAGCGAACCATCGCGCACCCTTATGGCAAATTCTTCCATTCGGTTAAGTGTGGCGAGAACTGCGGGCATCACGTCTTGTCCGTCTACATGAATCTCCCCACCGTCAAGATTTCTAAGAGCCGTGTGCAGTACTGCCCGACCCTCGGTTTCATTGATTTTTTCGCCAGCAAACATCGCATCACGGCGACTGGCAACATTTGCCTTCTCTGCTAAGTCGATGAGCGCTGATCTGATCTCGGGATCAATGTTTGTTTTTGAATAATCAAACAAAACATCGTCCAGTCGCACCGAAAAGTCCTGAGCACGACTCGGGTTTTCTTGAAATAGTCCCAAAATCTTACGAGAATGAACTGCCTGGCCGAATTTCTCTAGTTGTTCCCACATTTTACATTGCCCAATGCACTGTTGTGCCAGCCAATACAGACCGGATCGGCGCCTCTTCAGGGGACAGCTTTTGTGCCGCCTCTAGCGCTTCAAGTTTTTCACTGCCAGTTATGACAAGGTGTTTATTCACGGCTGCATCCAACACTCGTGCAGCAAGTGTCACCCGCGGTTCTGGCGCGCCTGGGGCTCGCATCGGCACCAAAACTGGCGCATGTACGTCAAGGGCTAGCTTTAGATTGTCGGCGCCCGGAAAAATCGAGGCGGTGTGCATATCCGCCCCCATTCCAAGCAAAAGTACAGAGATTGGCAAAGACGGTACAACAATCGTCTCTAGTTCCGCCAGTACGTCCTCTGGCTTGTCTGCTTTGGCATATAAGGGAAGATAGCGGGCCTTTGCCGCTTCTTCGACCAGAAGCCTTTCTTTTATAAGCCTAGTGTTTGAACGTTCGCTGTCTTCGGGAACCCATCGTTCATCAGAGAGCATGACATCGACACGCTCCCAATCCATATGAACGGAACACAAATCATCAAAGATCGGTCCAGGTGTGGTTCCACCTGGAACAACAAGAGTAGCCCGATTTTCGTGGTGAAGTGCCTCTTCCAGCTCAGAGGCTATAATGCCGGCAAGGTCCAGCATCATGATCTCTCGATCCTGGTACTTTTTAAGTTCCATTAGCGAATTTCCCTCCAGCGTCGGCCGTCTCTGTGCATTAGCATCAAGCTATCCTCAGGACCCGCACTTCCTGCATCATATGGTTTTGGCACGTCATTTCTAGCGCGCCAATTGTAAATAATGGGATCAGTCCACGCCCAAGCAGCCTCAACCTCGTCTCCGCGCATAAACAGCGTTTGGTTTCCACGGATAACATCCATGATCAGGCGTTCGTATGCGTCTGGTACCTGATTGTCACCCAACGTTTCCGCGAAACTCATGTCCAACGGAACATCCATTAAGCGCATACCGCCAGGTCCGGGTTCCTTGATTGTAACATCTAAGGTCATACCTTCGTTGGGCTGCAATCGAATGATCAGTGCATTCCGATGCCGACCAGCATCCTCGTCGAAGATAGAATGGGGTGTATCTTTAAACACTACCGCGATTTCGCTGGACTGCGCTCGCAATTTTTTACCTGTTCTCAGATAAAAGGGTGTACCAGCCCAACGCCAATTGCTGATATGTGCCTTCAACGCCACAAAGCTTTCAGTTGTCGAGCGCGGGTTATCTACTGCTGTTCGGTAGTCGGGGCGAGTGTCAGTCGGACCGTATTGTCCGCGAACCACATGATGCCAATCGACAGGTTCCAAAGCGCGAATTACTTTTAGCTTTTCGTCACGAACCGAGTCCGGTTCAAACCGTGCCGGGGGCTCCATTGCAATCAGACACAAGAGTTGCATCAAATGGTTTTGAACCATATCACGCATTGCTCCGGATTGATCATAATAGCCTCCCCGACCTTCGACGCCCACAGTTTCGGCAACCGTAATCTGGATATGATCGATATATTGTGAATTCCAAAGTGGCTCGAACAGCATGTTTCCGAAACGAACAGCCATGAGGTTTTGGACAGTCTCTTTACCTAAATAATGGTCAATCCTGTAGATTTGGGATTCATCGAAATATTCAGCCAAAACGGCGTTCAAAGCTTTGGCCGTCTTTGAGTCATGGCCGAAAGGTTTTTCAACCACAATTCGGGATTCAGAGTGCGTCAGTTCGAACTGTTTTAGTCTCGACGCCAAATCTCCGAACAGGGATGGGGAAACGGAAAAGTAGAACGCGCGCACAGCCTTCTCACGCATCAGACCTTTCAAGTCATTCCAGCCAGAATCGCCCATCGCATCGACTGTTACATAAGACAAGATTTCTAAAAAGGATTTGCGCAGTTTTTCATCTACTCGAGAAATTCCGCTGAATTCGTCGATAGACTCTGAAACCAGTTGCTGAAAGTTTTCGCGAGTTAAATCGGCGCGAGCGGCTCCAATTATGCGAGATTCTGTTGTGATTTGTCCGTCACAAAAACGTCGGAACAAGCCTGGCAAAATTTTCCTTTTTGCCAAATCGCCTGTGCCACCGAAAATTACCAAGTCGAATGCATCGACAGGAATAACGCGTGAGACCATGTGCCCCTCCTGTTAGCGCTAACGATTGGCCGTGTATATCGGAAAGGAACTGTTGTCCACAGCTTCTCCGGTAAATACCCAAACTAAGAATAGCAGTGTGACGTTCGCATTTTGGGGTAATTTTAAAAAAGGACACTACCCGTATTTCCTTATGCCACATCAAGGCTTCACCCGTCTCTAGAAAACTCCAGCATATCTGAAACTGCCGCAATCTTTATATTGAATGCATCAACTCTGCGAAAAAAGTCCAATGACGGTCGTTGCCATTGTTAAACTAAAACAGTTCGCATTAATGCCGTTTCCTGTCGGGTAAGTTAGCTCGAAAGTTATTGGTGGCCATCATGGCGCGCAAAGCAAAAAAAGAAACCGAAATTGATGAAAAAGCTGAAGAGAAAGTCCCGTTGGACCCAGCGGTTCTTGAGTTGCGCTATCGTAAGATAACTGCCTATTCTTCCCTTACCATCGCGTGTTCGATTGTTGTTTACTTGATTGCCTCGGCAGCCATTTGGTTTGTTTCCGACTATCCCAGCCCATCAACAGGACAACAAAATAATGATCTGATTGCCCAAGCGACAAGAGATCAAAACGTTTTGTTGCTGCGCATGACTGGGATGTTAGACGACATTCGCAAGAATACTGAGTAGCAAATAACTCTATCTTGCTCGCGTTTGGCAAATTTTCCTGATAGCCATCGAATAGCAAATCGCGTGTCGGAAAATGCTCCTACTTGGTTTGCTCGTTTTGGCTCAAGTGAGGAATAAGCATGACGTCAACGGTGAAAGCCGCACTATGGATGAGTGGTGCCATCGTATCATTTTCTCTGATGGCAATTGCGGGGCGGGCCGTCGCCCTTGATCTCGATACCTTCGAAATCATGATGTACCGCAGTATTGTCGGCTTTCTGATCATCGTCGTATTGACTTTCACGTTGGGAAAGCAGGGCGACATCCGGTTCAGAAATCTTGGTCTTCACACTCTGCGGAATATCAGCCACTTCGCAGGACAAAACCTTTGGTTTTATGCCATCACCGTTGTCCCATTAGCGCAGGTTTTCGCTTTGGAATTCACGTCCCCCCTTTGGGCAATGTTCCTCGCAGTGTTCATTTTGAATGAAAAACTTAATGGTACCAAAATCCTGTCTGCTCTGGTCGGATTTTGTGGTATTCTCATCGTCGCACAGCCGTTTGGACAAACACTCGAGTTTGGCATGATTATGGCGGCATTGGCAGCCATCGGCTTTGCTGGTTCTGCAGTTTTTACGCGGTTGTTGACACGAACAGAGTCTGTCCTGTCTATTCTATTCTTTCTGACTTTGATGCAGTTTTTCTTTGGCCTCGGGTTCGCTGGATCAGATTTGGACATCGCACCTCCGACTGGACAGAATATTCCATGGCTAGCGCTTATTGCGGTCTGCGGTTTGGTTGCGCACTTCTGTCTGACAACAGCTCTTTCGATCGCTCCCGCCGCCACTGTCATGCCGATAGATTTTGTGCGCCTTCCTGTTATCGCCTTTATCGGCATGGCCCTTTACGCGGAGCCACTTGATCCCTTCGTGTTTTTGGGTGCAGTCCTGATTTTCGGCGCGAACTATTTTAACATCTGGCATGCGTCGCGGACGAGTTCCTGAAAAACGCTCTGGTTCTTTTAGTGTTGGCGGATTACCAAATGTGCATGATATATCCTGATGCAAATTCGTGGCGCGATGCGCCGAACAAAAACGTTGTTCTATTTGCCATGTCGGGTCTTGGCAAAACCCATGTCTCGAACATTCTTCGAGCTGAAGGGGACTGGTTTCATTACTCGGTCGATTATCGCATTGGCACCCGATATATGGGTGAACACATCGCAGACAGCTTCAAGCGCGAGGCGATGGCTGTGCCGTATCTGCGCGAATTGCTGATGTCAGATTCCATTTACATCGGATCGAACATTACATTCGACAATCTTGCCCCGCTGTCTCACTATTTGGGCAAACCTGGCGATCCAGCAAAAGGAGGCGTGCCTTTTGAGGAATACCTGCGCCGTCAAGAACTGCATCGCCATGCTGAAATAGAATCCATGATCGACACCGCACACTTCATTGACCGTGCTCAAGACATTTACGGGTACGACCACTTTGTCTGCGACACCAGTGGCTCAATTTGCGAGGTTGTCGATCCTTGGGATGAAAACGACCCAGTGCTCACACAGCTCTCGTCCTTATCACTCATGGTTTGGATTGAGGGCTCGGACGCACATACTGAAGAATTGGTGCGACGTTTTGATCGTGCTCCAAAGCCAATGTATTACCAGCGCAAGTTCTTAGAAGATCGCTGGGCAGAATATCTAGAGATGACAGGGGATGCCCCTGACGACGTGGACCCAAATGCGTTCGTGCGTTGGACCTATGCCAAAGCTTTAGCCCATCGTCAGCCGCGCTATGACGCAATGTCGAAATGGGGTGTAAAAGTAACCGCCGACGAAATGGCACGGGTAAAGTCATCATCTGATTTCAACGCATTAATCGCCACTGCTCTTGAGAGACGTTAAGCGAAGGGCTATCTGAAGAGTGCCATAACCAAGGACATTGTGATGCCTATAAAGATTCCGGCCGACTTACCCGCCTACGACGTGCTTACGCGCGAAGGCGTTATGGTCATGTCCGAGGATCAGGCATCGCGTCAAGACATTCGCCCCATTCGCATTGGGCTTTTGAACCTGATGCCAAAGAAAATCCAAACAGAAAATCAGTTTGCGCGATTGATCGGTGCAACCCCGCTTCAAATCGAATTGTCGCTGATCCGTATGAGTGAACATCAGACCAGAAATACCGCCGCCGATCATATGGAGAACTTTTATCGTCCGTTCTCGGAAGTTGAAGCGACTGGGGAAAAGTTTGACGGTCTGATCATCACGGGGGCACCGATCGAACACCTACCTTTTGAGGAAGTCACCTACTGGGACGAGATTAAGCGTGTATTTGAGTGGACACAAACCCACGTGTTTTCTACCTTTGGCGTCTGTTGGGGTGGGATGGCAATGATCAACCACTTCTACGGCGTTCGAAAACACATGCTTTCAAACAAGGCTTTCGGATGCTTCCGCCACAAGAATATTGCACCAGCATCACCTTATTTACGGGGGTTTTCAGACGATTGCGTCGTCCCTGTCAGCCGATGGACCGAAGTGCGGCAGGGCGAAATCGACGAGCGTCCTGATCTGTCTACGCTTTTATATTCTGACGATGCTGGTCCGTGTCTTGTTGAAGACCCAAAACATCGGGCGCTCTATATCTTCAATCATTTCGAGTATGATAGTGACACCTTGAAGCAGGAATATGACCGAGATGTAAGCAACGGTACTCCTATCAATGTGCCGATGAATTATTACCCCGATGATGATCCAAGTAAGACGCCTCAGAACAGATGGCGCAGTCATGCGCACCTGCTTTATGGCAATTGGATAAACGAGATTTACCAAGGCACTCCTTTTGATCTGAACGATATCGGACGCTAAGATACTATGGCCGATAAAAAGCGCGGATATCACCATGGTAACCTTCGACAGGCTCTTGTCGAAGCCGCGCTGCTATTAATAGAAAAAAAGGGGCCGGAAGGTTTTGTTCTGTCCGAGGCAGCAAAACAGGCGGGCGTCACTCCGGCTGCGGTGTACCGTCATTTTTCGGGCAAAGAAGATCTAATCGCAGAAACCGCGCGTCAAGGATACGAGATTTTCGCAGATGTTATGCAATTCGCCTATGACAAAGGCCAGCCCTCTGAGTTAGCTGCTTTTGAAGCAACTGGACGGGCTTATCTTGCTTTTGCCCGCAAGTATCCTGGGCATTACATTGCAATGTTCGAAAGCGGCGTTTCGGTTAATCACACTCCAGAGCTCGCCCAAATTGCGGCAAAAGCGAGGGGCGTACTAGAAAAGGCAGCGGATGAGCTTAGCCAGCATATACCGCGCGAAAAGCGCCCCCCCGCGTCGATGTTTTCGGCCCATATATGGGCTATGAGCCATGGAGTTGTTGAGCTTTTTGCCCGTAATTCACCAGGAGCGCAAAATCAGTATGCGCCAGAAGATCTTTTGGAAAGTGGTATAGGCGTATACCTGCGCGGCCTAGGTTTGATCAAACCGGATGAGTAACCCAATGCGCGGAATCTTTGATGACTCCACTGGGAACCGCGCGTTCATTGACCTATTGCGCACCATTGGGATTCTGCAGGTCGTCTTGTTTCACGTCATACACGGAATTATTCGCTTTGCACCAACAAGTGATATTCCAGCATTTATTGAGCGAATGCCAAATTGGATGAACTTTGCTTGGCAAGCTTATGGTGTGGATATGATATTTGTCATTTCTGCATTCTTATTGTCCTGGTCATTATTGCTCGAACTTAACCAGAAAGGGCAGATTGATTTTCGTAGTTATTATGTGCGCCGCCTAAGTCGTATCTTGCCGCTATACTACATTGCGCTTGTTGCTTATTCGATTGGCCAAGGGAACAGTGTTTTAGAAATCGTGACTTCGGCACTTTTCATCGGATACATAGTTTCGGACTACAATGTCATTCCCGTAGGATGGTCAATGGAGGTCATGATCCTTTATTACCTCGTACTACCTTGGTTGTTGACCGGGTTGAACAAATCGCACCGACCAGTCATTTGGATTACTATAGCAATTCTTGCCGTTGCAGTATGGCGTTACCTGTATCTAACAACCCAACCCGAAGACCCTGCCTTCCTGTTTCTGACAATGATCGAAACGAAAGCATCAAGCCCAGCAGGGTTTGACCTTTACTTCCGGCCCTGGTTTCGTTCGCCAGCTTTTCTCATGGGAACAGCCATGGCCTACCTGTTGGCCAATAGAACGGTCTCAAAATCTTGGATCACTCCTGTGATCGCAGTTATCCTTATAGTGCCGACCCTTTGGTTGCCGGTTCAAGATAGTGATAGCTTCGTCTACCAATGGATGTCACCGACATTGTTGGCGATCTATTGGGCCCTTGCCCCCGTAATTTTTGCTAGCGCTTTTGGATGTCTTCTAATCTGGGGACTGCTTCGAGGCATGGTAAGACCATGGAAGATTCGCCCGATCTTCCAAGCTTTTTCACTAAACATCTTTTCCGTGTATTTGTTTCACATGCCTTTTCTGGCCATTGCAGCGGTTTTGGTGTTTCAGTCAACTGATGCCAGCATTCTAGGGTCGGCTACGATTTGGCACGTATTGGCAGTGTTTGTGGTTACGTCACTGCTCACGTATTTGACCGCATGGCCGGTTACGAGATTTATCGAGCACCCTGTTCAGCGAGTAATTCGGCGCAAGCTAAAATAAAAAAGGCCGTCCAATCTGGACGGCCTTTTGTAGAGTATTCGCAGCGATTTAACGCTTCGAGAACTGGAACGAACGACGCGCTTTGCGCTTACCGAACTTCTTACGTTCTACGACGCGGCTGTCGCGTGTCAGGAAGCCTGCGGCTTTCAGAGCGCCACGCAGCGACGGATCGTAAAGTTGCAGAGCTTTCGAGATGCCGTGCTTTACCGCACCAGCCTGACCCGACAGACCACCGCCTTTAACGGTTGCCATTACGTCGAATTGGTCTTCAACACCGGCAACGGTGAAGGGTTGGCGCAGGATCATCTGCAAAACGGGACGCGCAAAATATGCGTTCAGCTCTTTGCCGTTCACGGTAACTTTGCCGGAGCCCGGCTTGATCCAAACGCGGGCAACTGCGTCTTTACGCTTTCCGGTTGCATAGGCGCGGCCCAGTTCGTCACGAACAGGCTCACGCGGGGTTTCTTCGATCACGACTGCGTCAGAAGCGACGGCACCCAGATCTTCGAGCGAGTTGATTTGATCAGACATGTCTTAGCTCCGGGTATTCTTCGAGTTTTTCGACTTCACGTCGAGGACTTCCGGCTGCTGTGCTTCGTGCGGATGCTCGGCACCGGCATATACACGCAGGTTGGTCATCAGCTGGCGCGACAGACGATTGCCAGGAAGCATGCGCTTAACGGCAGCGGTTACAACGCGCTCAGGGTAATCGCCTTCCAGAATCTGCTCGGCAGTACGGAATTTGATGCCGCCTGGGTGGCCAGTGTGCCAGTAGTAACGCTTATCGCTGCGTTTCTTACCTGTCATCTGTACCTTGTCGGCGTTGATGATGATGACATTGTCACCCATGTCCATATGGGGGGTGAACGATGCTTTGTGTTTGCCACGCAGGCGCATGGCGACGATCGAAGCAAGACGACCCAAAACAACGCCCTCGGCGTCGATCAGGATCCATTTCTTGTCGATGTCTGCTGGTGTAGCAGAGAAGGTTTTCATTTCGGGAAATCCCTAGTTTAGATTATGCCACAAACGGGACCAGGCCCGTCATTTGCGATTGGTGGGTTATACTTCGGTGTAAATTACAGTCAAGCGCATTAATCCTTTATTATACTCGTAATTTCAATGCTTTAAGAATTAGGTATTATTATACCCCATTACTCAAGCCAAGAATCTTCGTCACTGGACGTCGAAGAGCAAACCACCATAAAGCTTCACGACCACACGCTAAAACAAGTGATGAATCGGCTGCATATCTGGTCGACGATTTTTGGGGTTGACCGAATCTATAGCTTTCCACTAAACGCGCCGCACATTCGGGACCGATCCCAACTTCGGAATGTCTTCCGGGGGGGCGCTAAGGGACCGACTGGAACGCACTACTGGATTGAAAGGGGAGCGCCATGAAAGACGCCAACCTCTTCCAACTGGGGTACGGTCTGGAGACAGGCGCCCAAGAGGAAGACACCGCCCGCAGCATTGTCGCTGCGAACGACGATAACCCATACGCTCGTGATGTTTTTGACGAAGATCGCGATGATCATTTCATCCGTCGAGACGGCTCGGTATTTGCTGGCACGCATCTTATTATCGAAGTTGTAAACGGCCACGGTCTTGACGATGAATCTCGCATTCAACAGGCCTTCCGTGATTGTGTTGATGAATGCGGCGCCACTCTGCTGCATATTCACACACACAAATTCTCGCCTCAGGGTGTCAGTGGCGTCGCCGTTTTGGCTGAAAGTCATATCTCGGTGCACACGTGGCCTGAAATTGGCTACGGTGCGTTTGATGTATTCATGTGCGGCGACGCGAAACCATGGCTGGCTGTTGATGTGCTTAAAAAAGCGTTTGGAACTGCCGACGTGCGCGTCAAAGAATTGCTGCGCGGTGAAGGCGTTGTTTCCGAGGCAGGTGTGGCGGCATGAGCGACTGGATTCGCGAACCGCTTCACGATCACTACGGACAGTCCCTGCGCGTTTCGGAGATGCTTTATGACAGCAAAACCGAACACCAGCGTCTTAAAGTATTTCAGAATGGAACATTCGGGCGCGTACTGACATTGGACGACGTGGTACAGACCACGGAAGGTGACAATTTCATTTACCATGAGATGATGACCCACGTGCCGATTTTGACTCATGGGTCTGCAAAACGTGTATTGATAATTGGCGGCGGCGACGGCGGCATTGCTCGCGAAGTGTTGAAACACTCCTCAATTGAGCATGTTACCATGGTTGAAATTGACGCCGGTGTCGTCGAGTTTTCCAAAGAATACTTACCGATGCTTTCGCAAGGGGCCTTTGACGACCCACGCTTAAACCTAGTTATCAACGACGGCGCGGTCTTTATGAAAGAGACCACAGAAAAGTTTGACGTAATAATCGTAGACTCGACTGATCCCATCGGTCCCGGGGAAGTGCTTTTCACAGATACGTTTTACGGACATGCAAAACGCGCACTTACCAAAAACGGGATAATCGTGACACAAAACGGCGTGCCTTTTATGCAAGGCGAAGAATTGACGAATACAATGCGCGCCTTCCAAGCCTTGTTCAGCGACGCCACTTGCTATTTGGCAACAATCCCGACCTATGCTGGCGGCCCCATGGCCTTTGGCTGGGGAACAGATGGCAATGCGCGCCAAGTCAATTTTGAAGACCTTTCTGCTCGGTTTGAAGCATCAGGGTTGTCACCTGACTATTATACGCCTGACGTGCATAAAGGGGCCTTCTCACTTCCCGGTTACGTTTTAAAGCTAATGCCGTAATGGCGATATTTAACGTCACTAAAGGCTATATTTCGACGCGATATTGGCATACAGTTGTGTACCAACCCGTTGAAAAAAGAAACAAATCTCGCCTCATTCAACTATGAAAGTAAGTTTTTAAAATCACAGAAAAATACATCTATATTGGCTGTTGACGAATAGACTTTTTGACCTTAGCGTCTGCATCAATGATTAAGTCGGCCAGTCCGACGGGGAGAGAAAAAGTCAGGGTTGCGATTTCGCAACCCTTTCTTTTTTGGGAATGGTCATGGCATATATTTGCTGTTCGGTTCACGACACCTGACAAGTCTATGTGCGCATGTTATGCGGATAAACTACGGAACATCATGGGAATATAAATATGAAAAAGTCGCTTTTTCTAGCCGCAGTCACTAGCTTGTGCCTGGTAACATCCGGGACAATAGCGCAAGAGGCGTCAAATTCGATTTCCTTTGATTACGACGCAGTTGAGAGTGGTGCACTTTATTTTAATTCGACACACTCGGATTGGCGTCTCCGTTGCCAAAAGGTTGAGGATGGCGAAGACCCCTGTCAGATGTTCCAATTGATTGCGGATCAATCCGGTTCGCCGATTGCTCAGATTGTCCTTTTCGACCTGCCGGCAGGTGAAGGCGTCGCTGTCGCTGGGGCAACTATCACTGTTCCACTTGAGACGTCACTTACTCAAG
>Ga0181582_10002043_pt1 | contig 15974 bp, 10 predicted proteins | sample 071ome_32_FD_132438 | JGI IMG/M metagenome (GOLD analysis project Ga0181582, IMG submission 132438) | Coastal salt marsh microbial communities from the Groves Creek Marsh, Skidaway Island, Georgia - 071405AT metaG (megahit assembly) | ecosystem: Environmental > Aquatic > Marine > Intertidal...
ATTATCTGTGTGTCCTACGGTATCTGGCAAAGCTGGTGGATTGCGGCATTATTGCTGGTTTCCGCGTTTTTTGTGGGAGCCAAACAGGAAGCCCCGCAATCAGCCGGTGCGCGGGATGGCTGACACCGCCGGCAGCGTGCGCCCAAAAAAAGTCCTGATTAATGCGCTGCACGCCAAGAGCGGCGGCGGCATTACCTATCTGTGCGAAATGTTGCCGCGGTTGGCGGAACAGGATGGGCTGGTCCTGACCGTCCTGCTGCACCGCGACCAGCGTGAACAATTTGATTTTTCCGGCGCGCCGGTCGCGATCGAGATAGCCGATTTCAAGCCGGGCCGGTTGCGCGAACTCTTCTGGGAACAGACCCGCCTGCCGTCGGTCGCCCGCCGCCTGGGGGCCGATATCGTTTTTTCGCCGGCTAATTTCGGTCCCTTGACCGGCCCGCCCTCGGTCATCCTGTTCCGCAACGCGCTGGAAGTAGGCGATCATGACCGGCGACCGTCGAAAATTCTGTACTGGCTCGCCCTTTCCGCGATGACACGGCTTTCGGGCATGCGGGCGCAAAAAATTATCGCTGTCTCTGAATATGCCGGGTCGGCGCTTGCCGGGAATTCAACAGGAATAAGGCGAAAAATCTCGGTCATTCATCATGGGGTTTCTCCCAATTTTCGACCGGCGGAAAATCCGCCTGAAAAGCAAGAAAAGTTCCTTCTCGCCGTCGGCGATATATATATTCAGAAGAATTACCGCGTGTTGATTGAGGCGTTTGCCAAAGTGCATCGGGCTTTTCCGGAACTGGAACTTCGTATCGCCGGCGCACCGTTGGATTCCGCCTATTTCGACAGGCTTCGCGATGATGTTGACCGGCATGGGCTATCGGACTGTGTCCGGTTCCTTGGCCGTCAGGACCGCGCATCCCTCGTCTCGCTCTATCAACAATGCGAAATCTTTCTGTTTCCGTCGCTTGCGGAAACATTCGGCCAGCCGCTGGCCGAGGCAATGGCGTGCGGTGCGCCGGTAATAGCCTCCAACGCCACCGCGATGCCCGAAATCGCCGGGGATGGCGCGCTCCTGTGCAACCCAGGTGATGCGCGTGCGCTCGCGGAACAAATCGTATCCTTGCTGCGTGACCCCGCACGCCGCGAGGCCCTGTCCCGGGCGGCCCTGCATCGGTCAAATAAATTTTCCTGGGACCGCTGCGCGCGGGAAACCTGTGCGGTTCTTCTTGATGCGGCGAAGTCTCCCTAGCAATATCCGGCCATGAAAATTCTGTTTTTCTCGGAAAACTTTCCTCCGGAAACAAATGCCGCGGCGACACGCGTATATGAACGCGCCTGTTACTGGATAAAGGCCGGCCATGACGTAACGGTCATCACCCAGGCCCCCAACTTTCCCTATGGCAAGATTTTCAAAGGATACAGGAACCGGCTCCGCGCGGTAGAGGAAATGGGCGGCATCCGCGTCGTCCGGGTAAAGACCTTCATGGCGTCCAATTCCGGCGTCATTCTTCGGACCATCGATTTTCTGAGCTTTATGTTGAGCGGCATTCTGGCCGGGTTGTTCGAGAAAAAGCCGGATGTCGTCATCTCCACCTCGCCCCAGTTTTTTGCCGCCGTGGCCGGATGGTTTGTCGGCAAAATGCGTCGGATCCCCTTTGTCTTCGAGCTTGGCGATTTATGGCCCGCCTCTATCGTCGCGGTGGGCGCGATGGGGCAGGGCTTTCTGTTGCGGCTGGTAGAGAAGCTGGAGCTATATCTATACCGCTCAGCGGCTTGTGTGGTGGCGCTAACGCCGGCGTTCAAAAAAAACCTGATCGGCCGCGGTATCGATGCCGGAAAAATCGCGGTGGTCATAAACGGCGTCGATTTGCCGAGATACAGACCTGTGCCGCGCGATCGGGAATTTGCAGAAAAATTATGGCTGACGCGGAACTTCGTCGTCGGGTATGTCGGGACGCTGGGCATGGCGCACGGTCTTGAAAACGTCTTGGCGGCGGCGCATCACGCCCGCGAGGAACCCAATATGCGGTTCCTGTTCGCAGGGCCGGGCGCGGTGCGCGAAAGACTGATGAAACTCGCGGATGAGGAAGAGTTGGGCAACGTGGTGTTCCTGGCCCCGCAGCCCAAGGAAAAGGTACCCGCCGTCTGGAGCCTGTGCGATGTCGCGCTGGTGCATCTGAAGGATTTGCCGGTTTTTGCCGAGGTCATCCCGTCGAAGATTTTCGAGGCAATGGCGATGGGCCTGCCCATTCTGTTGATTGCGCCCAAGGGCGACGCGACGGCGATTGTGGAAGCGGACGAAGCGGGTCTGATCGTGCCGCCGGAGGATCCCGGGGCCCTGGCGGATGCGGCAATCCGTCTGGCACGCGACCAGACCTTGCGTGAAAAGCTGGCGAAGAACGCGCTCACCGCCGCCGCGCGCCACAGCCGGGAACATCAGGCAAACCAGATGATGGCGGCGATCACAGCCGCAGCAGAGGGCAGGGGCGCGGAAGCCGGCGCCCGCGTGGACGCCGTCCGACCGCCAAAGGCGCCCGCGCGATAGAAATGGATATCCTGGTTACCGGCGCAAACGGTTTCGTCGGGCGAGCGGTTTGCGAGGCGGGCAAACGGGCCGGCCACCAGATGATCGCCTGCCGGCGCGCCGGCGGAGAAGCCGATTCCGTCCGCATTGTCGCCGATATCACGGATGAATCGGGCCTTGCCGAAGCGATGGCGGAGTGTGAGACGGTAATCCACCTGGTTGCGCGAACGCATGTTTTACGGGAAACGGAATCCGACCCGCTTTCCGCTTATCGCTTGGTCAATGTCGCAGGCACCAAAGCCGTCGCTGAAGCGGCGCGCCGGGCGGATGTGCGGCGCATCGTTTTCATGAGCTCGATCAAGGTCAATGGCGAACAGACCGGGGAGGCCCCTTATACCGAGAAATCTCCACCCGCGCCGGAAGACGCCTATGGCGAGACAAAGCTGGAAGCGGAATCCGTCCTCCGCGAGGCGTGCGAGCGCGCGCAAATTGACTGGGTTATCCTGCGCCCGCCGCTTGTTTACGGACCTGGTGTCGGCGGTAATTTCCGCGCCCTCATGGGGCTTTGCGATAGCGGCCTCCCCTTGCCCTTCGGCGGCGCGGCGGAGAACAGGCGCAGCATGATCGCGGTGGAAAATCTGGCGTCCGCCGCGCTATGCGCCGCGACCCATCCCGCCGCGCCGGGAAATGTCTTTCTGGTCCGCGATGGTAGCGACCTGTCAACGGCGGCGCTTATCCGCGCGCTTCGGAGCGCGATGGGCCGCCGGGCGCGCCTGTTGCCCATCCCGGCGGGTCTGATGCGGATGGCGCTTGCCGCAGCCGGCAAAAGCGCCATCGCGCGTCGGTTGTTCGGGTCCCTCCAGATAAACGACTCCCTTATCCGCGAGACACTCGGCTGGCGCCCGGTTCTGGATACGAAAACCGCCCTGGCCCGAACCGCAGAGGCCTGGCGCGCAGCAAAAATTCAGCAGGCCGAATAGGCCGCTTTTCCCCGCAATCCAGGAACTTCCGATTCGCCGCGGCGTATGTGCGCCGCGGCTTTTGCGTGTTATGGTGCCGCTTCCGTTGGCGTTCGCGGAAAATACCGCATAAAGATCTGATCATGAGAGGCATCCGGCAGAAGATCGCGTTTGCGCATGACATTGTCATGGCGCTGCTGTCCATTCCGGTTTCGCTTTTCCTCAGGTTGGGGCACGACGTCTTCTCCTTCGACCATCAGTTTATTTTTATCAGCTCCGCGCTGTTCGCCGTCGTCGCCGCGACGATGTTCTGGTCGATGCGGCTTTATGCCGGCATCTGGCGCTATGCGTCGATCAATGATCTGGTGGCGATCACCCGGGCAGTCACGCTGGCCATCCTCGTATTCCTGCCCTTGATGTTCCTGTTCAACCGGCTGGAGGCCTTTCCGCGTTCGGCCCTGGTGATCAACTGGTTCGTACTGATGTCGCTACTGGGCGGCCCGCGCTTTCTGTATCGCCGGTTCAAAGACAAGCGCAGCGGGCGGATCAATGGACCCGATGCCGCCAGCCGCGTGCCGGTATTGCTGGTCGGCGCCGGCGATGCCTCTGAAATGTTCATCCGGGCATTGGCGCGCAATCGCAACGCGGCCTATCGCGTGGTCGGGATCGTCGATGAAAAAGGTCATCGGGTCGGACGCAACATTCACGGCGTCCATGTCCGGGGAACGCTGGACGACATTCCGGCAATTCTGTCGCGTCTGACACAGGAAGGCGAGCGGCCGCAACGGCTGATTATCACCAAGGACAAATTTGAAAAAGACGCGATGCAACGGCTCGTCGCGCTCTCCGACGAGCTGGGGATTCCGCTGGCGCGTATGCCGCGCCTGACTGATTTCCGCAGCGAAGCGCCCGCCGGTGCCGAAATCCGGGCCGTGGCGATCGAAGATGTACTGGGGCGGCCGCAACAGGTTCTGGACCGTGCCAGCATGAAGGCGCTGATCGAAGGCAAGCGCGTTCTGGTGACCGGCGCCGGCGGCACAATCGGCGGCGAACTTTCGCGTCAGGCGGCCGCCTTCGGCCCGGCACGGCTTTGCCTTCTGGATAATTCGGAATATGCGCTTTACGAAATCGATCAGGAGATCGGATCGGAATTTTCGGCCATCGACCACAGCGCCATAATTGCCGATGTGCGTGACGCGGATCGACTCAATGGCGTTATCGCGGCGGAAAAGCCGGATCTCGTCTTTCACGCGGCAGCGCTAAAACACGTTCCAATTGTCGAGGCGCATCCGGCGGAAGGGGTGCTGACCAACGTGCTCGGCACACGGATCGTGGCGGAGGCCTGCGCCGCAAATGATGTCGGCGCGATGGTACTGATATCAACCGACAAGGCGGTCAACCCGACCAGCATCATGGGCGCGACAAAACGGATCGCGGAGAGCTGGTGCCAGGCGCTGGCGCTGGAAGCAGCGGCGGCGGATGACGGCACGCGCTTTATCGCCGTGCGTTTCGGCAATGTGCTGGGCTCCACCGGATCGGTCGTGCCGCTATTCCAGAAGCAGCTTGCCCGGGGCGGGCCGCTCACCGTTACCCACCCGGACATGAAGCGATATTTCATGACGGTGCGGGAGGCCGTCGAACTGGTGTTGGAAGCCACCGTGCTGGGATCACGTTCCGATTCCGCCGCCGGGCGGATATATGTGCTGGATATGGGCGAGCCGGTAAAGATCGTCGATCTGGCGCGGCAGATGATCCTCTTGTCCGGTCTGCGCCCCGAGGAAGACATCAAGATCGAGTTCACCGGGCTGCGCCCGGGCGAAAAGCTGTTCGAGGAAATTTTTCACGATTCGGAGCCGCCCGGAAAAACCGAGTATGACGGCATCATGCTGGCGGCGCCGCGCACCGGCGAAAAGGAAGCCGTCGCCGAGTTTATCAACCGGCTGGTCGCGGCGGCGCGCGAAAACGACACGGATCGGATCATCGAACTGATCCGTGCGCATGTCCCCGAATTTCAACCCGAAACCGGCGGTCCGATCCGGATCATCGTGTCCAGCTAAGACACAGAGAAAGGCCTGATGAGTATTTCCCGCGCATTGATTTCTGTATCCGACAAATCCGGTCTGGAGGAGCTGGGACGCTTCCTGCAGGAACACGGCGTCGAAATCCTGTCCACCGGTGGTTCCGCCAAGGCCCTGCAGGATGCCGGCGTCGCGGTGAAGGAGGTCGGCGACCATACCGGCTTTCCGGAGATCATGGATGGGCGGGTGAAGACCCTGCATCCCAAAATTCATGGCGGGCTGCTGGCGCGGCGCGATCTGCAATCGCATATCGATGCGATGGACGAGCATGACATCGCCCCGATCGATTTGCTGGTAGTCAATCTCTATCCGTTCGAGGCGACGGTCGCGAAGGGCGCGGATTTCGAAACCTGTATCGAAAACATAGATATCGGCGGGCCCGCCCTGATCCGCGCGGCATCGAAAAACCATGACAGCGTAACGGTCGTCACCGACCCCGCCGATTACGACATCGTCATGGCGGAGATGCGCGACAATGGCGGGGATACCACCAGCGAAACCCGCCGCCGGCTGGCCGCCGCCGCCTATGCGCGAACCGGCGCCTATGATGCCGCGATTTCCGGCTGGTTCGCCGAACAGACGGGAGAGAAATTCCCGCGGCACTTCGCCATGGGCGGCGAACTGGCGCAAACCATGCGCTATGGCGAGAACCCGCATCAGGCCGCCGCTTTCTATCGCAGCGGCGCGGCGCGTCCCGGCGTCGGCTCGGCTGAACAGATCCAGGGCAAGGAGCTCAGCTATAACAATCTGAACGACACGGATGCGGCGTTTGAGCTGGCGGCGGAGTTCGACGATCCCGCCGTCGCCATTATCAAGCACGCCAACCCGTGCGGCGTCGCCGAGGCCGGCAGCATCGCCGAGGCCTATCGGCTGGCGCTGCGCTGCGACCCGGTCAGCGCCTTCGGCGGGATCATCGCGGTAAATCGTCCGCTGGACGCGGCAACGGCGGAGGAAATGGCGGAGCTGTTCCTGGAGGTGATTATCGCGCCGGAGATTGCGGCGGATGCCCGCGCGGTCCTGGCCAAGAAAAAGAATCTGCGGGTTCTGGAAACCGGCGCCATGCCGGACCCGGCCGCCGACGGCATGATGGTCAAGCCGCTGGCCGGCGGGTTTTTGCTTCAGGGGCGCGACAATGCGCGGATAAGCGCGACCGACCTGACCACCGCCACCAAACGCGCGCCGACGGAACGCGAGCTGCAGGATCTGCTGTTTGCCTTCGCGATCTGCAAACATGTGAAATCGAACGCCATCGTCTATGTGAAGGACCGCGCGACGGTCGGTATCGGGGCGGGACAGATGAGCCGGGTCGATTCCTGCCGCATCGCCGCCCGCAAATCCGCCGACGCGGCGGAAGCGGCTGGCGAAAGCGAGCCGCTGGCCAAGGGATCAGTGGTGGCCTCGGATGCGTTCTTCCCGTTCCCTGACGGGTTGCTGACCGCGGCGGAAGCGGGCGCCACCGCCGTGATCCAGCCGGGCGGGTCGATCCGCGATGATGAGGTGATCGCGGCGGCGGATGAACATGATTTGGCGATGGTGCTGACCGGCATCCGCCATTTCCGGCATTAGGTCTTCCTCACCCGCACCGTCATCAGAATCGCCGCGCCGGCACAGATAAAGACCAGCACGGTCGCCATCCCGGCGCGTTGCGAGGCAAAGGCGGCCGTTACCGCCGCCAGCACCGCCGGGCCGAGGAAGGCGGTGATCTTGCCCGACAGCGCGAACAGCCCGAACATCTCGCCGAGCTTGTCCGGCGGGGCGAGCCGCGCCATCAGCGACCGGCTGGCCGCCTGCGCGGGCCCCATAAACAGGCCGAGGGACAGCGCGAGTACCCAGAACCAGGTGACCGAAGAGATCAGAAGCAGCGGCAGCCCGAGTGCGGTAATAGCGACCAGCGCGATCAACACGGTTTCCTTCGAGCCCAGATAATCGTCGATCCAGGCGAAGGCCACCGCCCCCAGACCGGCGGTGACGTTCATCGCGATCCCGAACAGAATGATGTCATCAAGCGTCATGCCGAACGTGCCCGCCGCGTAAATCCCGCCAAACGCGAACAGCGTGTTCAACCCGTCGATATAAAGCAGCCGCGCGATCAGAAACCGGGCCAACGCCTTGTGACGATGCAACGTCCGAAGGGTATTCCAGAGATCGGCGAGCCCGTCCCGCGCCGCGCCCATCGCCGAGAGACCGGATCTTTCGATGCCTTCCGGGACGAACAGGAAAAGCGGAACGCTGAACAGCGCGAACCAGACCGCGACCAGCGGCCCAACGGCGCGCACATGTTCGGCCGTGCCGCGATCAAGCCCGAAGGGCGACGGGTCCGGTTGGACAAAGAGCGCCAGCGCCACGGCCAGCGCGCACAACCCGCCCGCATAGCCAAGCCCCCAACCCCAGCCCGACAGCCGTCCGATCCGTTCCGCCGGGACCAGCCCCGGCAGCAGGGCGTTATAGAAAACAGTGCCCACCTCAAACGCGACATTGGCGACGGCGAACAGTACCAGCGCGACAATTACCCAATCCGGATCGGGCCGGACGAACCACAAGGACGCCGCGCAAATCATGCAAATGGCGGCGAAAACGGCGATCCAGGGCTTGCGCTGCGCCTTTCGGTCCGCGATCGCACCCAGCACCGGGCTTAACAGCGCGATGGCGACGCCGGAGGCCGAGAGCGCATAGCCCCACAGGCTGGTGCCTTCTTCCGGGCTGGCGGCGACGCCGCTGGTAAAATAGGCGGCGAAGACGAAGGTCACGATAACGGTCGGAAAGGCGGAATTGGCCCAGTCAAAGACACACCAGGAAATCTGCGCGCGCCGCGCGCCGTGTTGGATGTCGGGCATTGTCATGGACGCAGATTAACATGGGCGCGCCGGTTCCGCGCGCGGGCCGGACACGCTAACATCCGGCGAAACATGACAGGAGGCAGACATGGCTTATTCACTGGAAGAGTTTTGCGCCGACAGCGTCGCGGCCTTAAAGGCCGATCCGGGCGCGGGCGGACGCGATGCCATCCGGGCGCATCTGGAAAAATTGCTGGTCAATGAGGACTTCATCGCCGAGCATCTGGCCGGGCAAGGCAAGGGCAAGACGGTCCTGTTTCACGATCCGGAAACCGGTTTTTACGTCAACGCGCACGGCACCGATGAGGGCAACCGCAAAGGCAAGCCGCATGATCACGGCGAAAGCTGGGCCGTATACGGCCAGGCGACGGGGCTCACCAACATGACGGTCTGGCAACGGACCGATGACGGATCGGACCCGGAAACCGCCCAGGTCGCGGAGAAAGAGACCTTTCCCCTGAAGCCCGGAACGGCGGCCCTGTTCGATACCGGGATCATCCATTCGACGGCGCATCCCGACCCGGCGCGCTGGGTCCGCGTCACCGGCACCGATTTCGATACGATCGAACGCTATGCCTATGACCCCGACCGGGGCACCAAGATCCGCATGGGGCCGACATCATGACGGCGGCGCTCGATTCCTTCGTCGCCGAGGCAAAGGCTATCCTGACCGAAGATGGCGGCCCGGCGGGGCGCGACAAGGTGCATGCGAAGCTGGAAGATCTGCTGATGGACGATGAGTTCATCGCCGCCTATTGCGGGCCGGACGCGTCAGGCGGCGCGAATGTTCTTTATGAGGACCCCGATCTGGGGTTTCAGGTGGTGTCCCATATCATGGACAAGCCGCTGGAGGGCGGCGTTCATGATCACGGCGAAAGCTGGGCGATTTACGGCCAGGCTGTCGAATGGACCGACATGACCGAATGGAACCGCACCGATGACCGCAGCCGGCCCGGCAAGGCGACGGTGGAGCGGGACAAGACTTATCGTCTGGAACGCGGCATGGCCGGCATATTTGAAGACGGCGCCATTCACTCAATCAGCTATCCGGCGGGGGCGCGTTTCGTGCGTATCACCGGGTGCGATCTCTCCACCATCGCGCGCGGGCGTTACAACGTCGAAGAAGGCACGATGAAGCTGGAACAGCGCCCGAATTTCGACGGATCGGAACAGAAATAAAAGCCGTTTCGGGTATCACGCCTGCCCGCCGAAATGGGCGGCGTGATTTTCCAGATACCAGTCAGCGATTTCCTCGCGCTTGGGGAACCAGACCCCGTCGAACCCGGTGACATATTCCAGGAACCGGCTTAAGGCCCGGATGCGGTAGGGCTGCCCGATAACATGCGGGTGCAGGCCCAGATTGAACAGCCGCATACTCTCCGCCCCTTCTTCATACAGCACGTCGAACTGTTCGTGCAGCGCGGCCAGCCCCTGGTCCAGCGTCATGCCGCCGCGCGCGAACATGTTGAAATCATTGATATCGTTGGAATAGGGCACGGCGACCAGAGGCTTTGCCGCGGTGCGGATCAAATAGGGCTGGTCGTCATTCAGGAAGTCGCAAAAAAAGCTGAGGCCGTTTTCGGCGAGAATTTCGGGCGTTTCCGCCGTGGGCCGCAGAGATGAGGACAACCAGCCCCGCGCCGGACGTCCGACCGTTTCCTGATAGACATCAAGAACCCGGCGGATAACCTCCCGTTCCTTTTCCGGCTCATGCGCGTAAGCGGTGAGGATATCGTTCTGCGCCCAGTTATGCGGTACCAGTTCCCAGCCGCGTTCATTGACCGCGTCGATCACCCGGCGCCGTTCTACCGCCATCATGGCGTTCATGGTGCAGGAAGCCGGCACGCCCGCCTTGTCGAGCGCATCGATAACCCGCCAGACCCCGACCCGCTGGCCATATTCGCGCCAGGTCCAATTGACATAATCCGGCACATTGCCGGGCAGGGGAAAGGGAATGCTGGCCGGACCGCCGGGATAGAGCGGCGCGGTCTGGTCGCGCGTGAGCCACCAATATTCCAGATTGATGGTAATGATGACGGCGAGGCGCTTGCCACCGGGCCATGTCAGGTTTTCGCGATCCGGCAGCGCGGAAAAATCATACTCCATCGGCGGGCTTGCCTTTCAACAATCATTCCGTCGAAAGAGAGTAATCCCGACGGCGCCGATACGCCAACCGATGTCGGGTCAGCCGCCGATCATCGCGCGCATATGCCGGTTCACCACCATCAACATGGCGAGATCGACAGGCGTCGCCGATTTCAGGTCGTTCACGAGCTGGCGCACGCGGTCGAATTCATGACGGTTGGCCTCTATCCCCGCATCGACCAGCATTTCCGCCACATCCGCATCGCCCGCATCGTCGACGACTCGTGTCGTCAGGGCGGTCTGGCAGGCAAACAGATCGTCGACCAACCCGTCGACTGCGGCGTTGCGCCATTCATCGCCATCGGCCAACCCCTGCGCAGAGCGGCGCAGCCAATCGAAGCCGAACTTCGCGCCAAGCCCGTAATAGACCCGGGCGACGGCGAGAAGGTCATGCCCGGCGGTCGCCGCGATCCGGACGATGTCGCAGGCCGGCGCCATCGAATCCAGATTTGCGATATGCTGCGCCAGCGCCTCCGGCGTCTTCTTTTCGGCAAAGGCGCGGGCCTTGCGATTGCGCGCGTCGGCCAGTTCCTTGCTGAGTATCTTGTCCAGCTGGTCTCCCAACCGGGTGATCGGCTCGCAATAAGACGCAACCACGTCGTTGATCGCCGCCGAGGCGGGCGCATGACGCAGGAACCATAATGTGCCGCGTTCGACCAACCGCAAAATTTCCAGATGCATTTCGGTCTGGGTCTCGGCGGGGACCGAATTATCAAGCGATTCCACCCCGTTCCAGAACTTCGCGACACCGAATACCTGGCGGCAGATCAGATAGGCGCGTGCGATGGCGGCCGGATGCGCGCCGGTCCTGGCCTGCATGGTGGTGATAAAGCTGGGCCCGGTGCGGTTGATCAGCGTGTTGGTCGCGTATGTCGCGATGATTTCCCGCCGCAGCCGGTGTTTCGGAATGAAATCCGGGAATTGTTTCTGCATCGGTCCAGGGAAATAGAGCGGCAGATTATCCGCCAGATACTCATCGTCCGGCAGATCGCTTTCCAGAATATCCTCATAGAGCACGATTTTCGCGTAACACAGCAACACCGAAAGTTCCGGCCGCGTCAGCCCCTTGCCGGCGGCGCTGCGCAGATCGATGGTCTCGTCATCGGGCAGGAATTCAACATCGCGGTCGAGATCGCCCGCGCGTTCGAGCGCCTGCATGAAACGCTTATGTTCCTCGACCAGCGCGATGCTTTGATGTTCGGCGTTGGTCAACGCCATGCTCTGGCGGTAATTATCCATCAGCACCAGATCTGAAACTTCATCCGTCATCCGGCGCAACAACTTGTTGCGGTCCGTCATCGTCAGCTTTTTCGCCGACACGGCGTCGTGCAGCAGGATCTTGATATTGACCTCATGATCCGAACAATCGACGCCGGCGGAATTGTCGATGAAGTCGGTATTGATCCGCCCGCCCGCGAGCGCGTATTCCACCCGGCCGAGCTGCGTCACACCCAGATTAGCGCCTTCGCCGATAATCCGGGCGCCAACTTCGGGTCCATTAATCCGGAGCGCGTCATTGGCGCGATCCCCCGCATCCAGATTCGATTCACCTGAAGATTTCACATAGGTGCCGATGCCGCCGAACCACAACAGATCGACTTTCGATTTCAGCATCTCGCGGATCAGATCGTTCGGCGTGATATTGTCCCGCTTGGCGAGCCCGAACGCGTTGCGCATCTCCGGCGTCACCTTGATCGATTTGGCCGAACGCTCGAATATGCCGCCGCCCTTCGATATCAGTTTGGGATTATAATCCGTCCAGCTCGACCGTCCCATATCGAACAACCGCTCGCGTTCCTTGAAAGACGCCGCGGGATCGGGATCGGGATCGACAAAAATATGCAAATGGTTGAACGCGCCGAGCAGTTTTGTATGGGGTGAGTAAATCAGCCCGTTGCCGAACACGTCGCCCGACATATCACCCACGCCGACGCAGGTGAAATCCTCTTCCATCGTATCAATGCCGATTTCCCGGAAATGGCGTTTGACCGATTCCCAGGCGCCGCGGGCGGTGATACCCATCGCCTTGTGGTCATACCCGTCCGATCCGCCGGACGCGAAGGCGTCATCCAGCCAGAACCCGTAATCCCGCGCCACGCCGTTGGCGATATCGGAAAACGTCGCGGTGCCCTTGTCGGCAGCAACCACCAGATAGGGATCATCTTCGTCGCGCCGCACGACATCCTTTGGCGGGACCACCCGGCCATTTTTGATGTTGTCCGTGATGTCGAGCATGCCCGACATAAAAATCTTGTAACAGGCGATGCCTTCCTGCAGAAAGGCGTCACGGCCACCGTCCTGTGGCGGATTCTTGACCACGAATCCACCCTTCGCGCCGACCGGCACGATGACGGAATTTTTGGTCATCTGCGATTTCATCAGCCCGAGAATTTCGGTGCGGAAATCCTCTCGCCGGTCGGACCAGCGAAGCCCGCCGCGCGCGACCTTGCCGCCCCGCAGATGAACCGCGTCGACACGCGGTGAGTGAACGAAGATTTCGCGGAAGGGGCGCGGCAGCGGCAATTCATCGATTGTCCCACTATCGAGTTTCAGCGACAGATAGGATTTCGGCCCGTCCTTGGGGTCGAACTGATAGAAGTTCGTGCGCAGCGTCGCCTCGACGATATTGACGAAGCGCCTGAGAATCCGGTCCTCGTCCAGTGAGACGACCGCATCCAGCGCTTCCGCCAGACGGGACTTGATCGCCTTTATCCCGGCGGCGGCCGCTTCGGCGCCCGCGGGGTCGAACAGGCTTTCGAACAGGGCCACGATATCGCGCGTTATACCAGGATTACCGGCCAGCGTTTCTTCCATATAGGACTGGCTGAACGGAATTTTCGCCTGGAGCAGATATTTGCAATAGGCACGCAAAATAACGACCTGACGCCAGGACAGGCCGGCCCCGAGAACAAGGGAGTTGAACCCGTCATTTTCCATATCGCCGAGCCAGATATGGTGAAACGCTTCCTCGAAACGTTCCTTGGCGGACGCGTCGATATCGACATCCGCCCGGCTTTTCGTAAGCAGGCCGAAATCATGCAGCCAGACAGGGGCGCCATCGCCCCCGGGGCGGATACAGTGCGGCACCTCGTCGACAACCGTGAGCCCCATATTTTCAAGCATCGGCAAAACGCCTGAAAGCGGCACCGGATCGCCGGTATGATAGAGACCGAAGCGGAATTCGTTCGGCGCGTCGTCTGAGGGCCGGTAAAGATTGAGCCCGATCGCCCCGGTTTCCAGAATCTTCTTGATGCGCCCGATATCCTGAACCGCCTGCGCCGCGGTGAATTCGTCGCTATAGCCCGGTGGAAAGGCGTTTCGGTAGAGATCGAGATGAGCGAGCCCGTCTTTTTCACCACAGGTCTGGACCAGGGCATCGGCAAGATCATCGGACCAGCTCCGCGCGGCAAGACCAAGCGCTTCGTCGATTTGCGCATCGGTTTGCGGGGAGGTTGTGCCGGGTTCCAGCTTGACGATGAAATGCAGCCGCGCGAGAACGGAATCGCTGACCTGCGTATATTGCGCCGTGACCTCGCCGCCAAATCCCCTCTCGACGACATCTTTCATCGCCATGCGAAGATCGGTCGAAAATCGGTCGCGCGGTACGTAGACCAGACACGAGGCAAACCGCCCGAACGGGTCGCGATGCACGAACAGCGCCACACGTTGCCTGTCCTGCAGATGCAGGATGCCGACGCTGGTTTCCGCCAGCGTAGCAGTATCCACCTGCAGCAACTCATCACGCGGCATGGTTTCCAGAATATGCATCAGGGCCTTGCCGTCATGCCCGTTGGGGTGATAGCCGACCTGGGTCAGGATGGCATCGACCTTGCCGCGCAGAAGCGGGATTTCGCGGACCGCCTGGTTATAAACGTCCGAAGCGAACAGCCCGGCAAAGACGCGTTCGCCGACCACATTGCCCTGGTCGTCAAACCGTTTGACGCCGATTGTGTCGAGATGCACGGCGCGGTGAACGGTTGACCGGCGGTTCGCCTTGCTGACCATCAGCGCCTGGGGCTTGCGGATGAAATCGGCGATAAAGTCCGGCAGTTCGGCCCGGTTTTGCAACCCATCGAACAGTTCGAACTTTTCCTGGCGTAAGATGCCGAGCCCGCTCTTAGGTGTAATGCGCAGCTGCGCCTTTTCGCCCTGTTCCATAAAATCGAATTCGCGATAGCCGAGGAAGGTGAAATGGTTGTCCTCAACCCAGCGCAGGAAGGATTTGGTTTCCTCTACCTCCGCCCGCGCGATCGGCGGCGGCGAGGAATCAAGCTCGGCGATTACATCGGCGACACGAACGCGCATCCGGCGCCAGTCATTCACCGCGGCGCGTACGTCGCGCAAAACCGCGTCCAGCGCCTTCTTTATTTTCGAAATCGACGCTGCGGATTGTTCGTTGATTTCGACATGCATCACCGATTCACGAACCGCCGCCTCGCCGGCTTCGGCCGTGCCTACTTCGAGCAGCTTCCCGGCCTTGTCTCGCCGGACATCGATCACCGGGTGAATTACCAGAAGAACGGTGAGGTCCTGCCGGTTCAGCTCGGCGGTGACGGAATCGACCAGAAACGGCATATCGTCATTGATGATCTCGATAATCGTATGCGGGCTGGAAAAGTTCCGCTTGCCGTCGGCGGCGCAATTGAAGACCCTCACCTTTGCCTGATTTTTCTTCCGGGTCTGAATATGATCCCAGGCCGAAAGCGCGAAGCCGAGAAGCGTCTCTTCATCGGTATTGAAAATATCTTCCGGCGGAACATTGGCGTAGTACCGCTGCACGAAAAACCGGGCGCCCTCCCGATAGGTTTTCGCCTTTTTGCCGAGTTTCTTATGCGCCCTGTCGGCAAGCCGCCGAATGAGCGCGAGCTTCTCGGTTTCATTTTTCTGCAAGACGGATGAGATATCGCCGCTGTCCATTTTCATCAAGGATCTCCTGCCCCCGGGGCACCATTGCCGCAGAGAAATCTTAAACACGGGGAATTACAGTGTTGTTAACCCTAATTAACCATTAACGGGCTGGATATAAATAACTGCATACGAAAATGTGATGCTGGCGGCGGCCGCGGATCGCTGATAGGAAGGCCCGGTGCCCGATTCACACGAAGTTGATGCCCAATACCGCCCTTCAAAACACAAGTAACGGCCTGCTGGCGCTGGTCTGGTTGCTGTCTCTGGCCTCGATTTTTATCGACGCGCCAGCCCTGAAGATAGCAAACGGCGCCGTCCTCGCTCTCTATATCGTTTTGGTCGCCGCGTTCATTCGCCGGTCGCTGCAAATTCTATGTATCGCGCTGGCGGCAACGGCAGCCGCCATCTCCTGGAATCTCGATGGTTGGTACTGGGCCTGGGCGGGCGTCGAAAAGGCGGTGTTGTTTTCAGCGTTTTTCGGCACGCTATCGCTGCTGCGCGCCACGGCCGATCGGCGGCCGGAAATCGC
>Ga0181582_10002051_pt1 | contig 15957 bp, 16 predicted proteins | sample 071ome_32_FD_132438 | JGI IMG/M metagenome (GOLD analysis project Ga0181582, IMG submission 132438) | Coastal salt marsh microbial communities from the Groves Creek Marsh, Skidaway Island, Georgia - 071405AT metaG (megahit assembly) | ecosystem: Environmental > Aquatic > Marine > Intertidal...
AGGGTGTTTGCGACAAACATTTTGCCCGACGCGATCATGTTGGCGCGCATATAGATCATGGCGACCACGCCAACAATGCCAGGGGCCCATGGTTTTGCCGCTTTCAGAACTAAGCCGATAGCACATCCGGAAGCCCATGCCAGAAGGAACATCCCAAAGGCCGCAATCGGGTCTGGCATCCAGATTGGTGTTACCGCAACATGGTAGATGACCATCATTACCATCATCGACAGAATGCTTGTATAAAGTGTCCCAAATGCCGACGCACCGATTGCGATCACTGTATTCATCGGTGAATGCTTCATCATCGGTGAATTCGGGCCATCCGATCCCATAACAGAACTCAGTCCTTTGTTGTGAGTCTGAAACAGAAAAATACCGGTCATCAGATAAACCAGAAAGTCGCCACGAATAGCGCTACCTTGAAGCCCTAGAACCGAAAACATTACGTAAAAAGCGGCCAACATGATCATCGCTTGCATAATGTTCAAAGCCAGGCCGATCACAGCGTTACCGTGAGACGAGCGGACTTCGCGCACGGTCGCGTGGTACAAAAGCTCAGCTATCCACAGTATGGCCTGCAATTGCGATTTTTTCTGCGAATGCTGAAACATGCGGAACCTGCAATGGTTTGGGTCGAATCATCCGGCTTCTTGATGGCCTGCTCAACTTGGACCATAAGTGAGGCGGTTGCTTCTGGCAACAAAACTGAATTTCTAAACGCCGTTGGAGTCTGTAATGAATTTTGAAAAGCTGATCCCTGTCATTCGTCGCTTGGCGCTTGAGGCAGGGGATAAGATTATGGACATTTATAATTCGCCTGAATTCGAAGTGAAAACCAAATCCGATGCCAGCCCTGTGACCGAGGCAGATGAGGCCGCCGATGCGATTATTTCGGCGGGTCTGCGCGCTGAATTTCCGGATGTCATTTTGGTAACCGAAGAGCAGGCGGACTCGCATGCGGCTAAAGGCGAGACGTTTTTGATTGTCGATCCATTGGACGGGACCAAAGAATTCATCCACCGACGCGGCGATTTTACCGTGAATATTGCATATGTCGAAAATGGTGCTCCGATACGAGGTGTGGTTTATGCGCCCGCTAAGGGGCGCATGTTCTTCACCCTGCCAGATGGATCCTCGGTTGAAGAAAGCGGTGCGCTCGATAAAGTGACTATCGGGCAGGTGAATCCGATTGGCGTATCTGTGCCGGATAACACATCGCTTATGGTGGTAGCGTCCAAATCTCACCGTGATCAAGCCACTGATGACTACATTAATCTCTACAATGTCAAAGACATGACCAGTGCTGGTTCGTCGCTAAAGTTCTGTCTGGTCGCAACCGGCGAGGCAGATCTTTATCCGCGTCTGGGTCGGACCATGGAATGGGATACAGCCGCTGGTCACGCGGTTTTATCTGGCGCTGGGGGGCATGTCGTTCGGTTTGACGATCATACCACTCTCACGTACGGAAAACCGGACTTCGCAAACCCGTTTTTCATCGCCTATGCTCCGGGGGTAGATTTGAAATCGGCTGCAGGCTAATCTTGTCGCTGCAATTGTTCAGGAAATGCCGTGCTGTCTCCTTGGAGTTGTCACAAATTAACAATAGCTTGGTTTTTGATTAATTGTGTGCCTTCCAGAAATTCTGGTGCAAGCAACAGTGGTTTTTGTGAAAGAAGAGAAATGTCAGCTATTCGACCTGTAACCAAAGCCGTTTTCCCTGTCGCCGGATTGGGTACAAGATTTTTACCGGCGACCAAATCGGTTCCCAAGGAAATTATGACCTTGGTGGATCGCCCGCTCATTCAGTACGCCATTGAAGAAGCGCGGGATGCCGGGATCGAAGAGTTCATTTTTGTAACCTCGCGGGGCAAGGGGGCTTTGGAAGACTATTTCGATGAAGCGCCGAACCTCGAGGCATCACTGGAAGCAAAGGGCAAAGATAAACTGCTCAAAATTCTCCGTTCGACCAACATGCCAAGCGGTCAGATTGCCTATATCCGCCAACATCAAGCGCGCGGACTGGGGCATGCGGTGTGGTGTGCCCGCCGACTTATCAGCCCAGACGAATCCTTCGCAGTCATTTTGCCAGATGACGTAATCGCATCTGATACTGCTTGTCTAAAGCAGATGGTGGATGCGCACATGCAGACCGGTGGAAGCATGGTGGCGGCTATGGAAGTTCCAAGCGAAAAAACCTCTGCCTACGGTATTCTGGATATCGAAGAAGACATGGGATCTTTGGTGCGTGCGCGTGGCATGGTCGAAAAGCCTTCAGCCGGCAAGGCACCCTCAAATCTTGCCGTAATCGGGCGCTATATTCTGTCTCCGAATGTTTTGACCAACCTTGAAAAAACCGAAGCGGGATCGGGCGGCGAAATCCAGTTGACCGACGCCATAGCGCAAGAAATCGCCGAAGGACGGGGTGTCTATGGTTACCGCTTTCAGGGCGAGCGCTTTGATTGCGGGTCAAAGGCAGGATATCTTCAAGCGACGGTGGCTTTTGCGCTGGAACGCCCCGAGTTGCGCGAAGAACTTCGTCTGTTCCTGCACGATCGCCTTCGATGGACAAAGCAGCGCAATAATATTCTGGACGTTTCATGACTCACATACTGGTGACGGGCGGGGCGGGTTACATCGGATCGCATGCCTGTAAAGCCTTGAAACAGGCGGGCTACACGCCTGTGACCTTCGATAATCTTTCGACAGGATGGCAGGACGCGGTTAAATTTGGCCCGTTTGAGCAGGGTGATCTTTTGGATCGCGCGCGAATTGATGAGGTTATGCAGAAATATACCCCCTCGGCCGTCATGCATTTCGCGGCATTCAGTCAGGTTGGCGAAAGTATGCAGGACCCCGGAAAATATTGGCGCAACAATGTTCAGGGTTCGCTAAATCTGATTGAAGCGGCTGTTGACGCCGGCTGTCTTGATTTTGTTTTTTCATCGACATGCGCCACGTACGGTGACCAAGACAGCGTTGTTCTGGATGAAAGCAGTGCTCAGTTCCCGATGAATTCCTACGGCGCTTCGAAGAGGGCGATTGAAGATATTCTTACAGACTTCTCGGTATCGCACGGCTTGAACCACGTTATTTTCAGATATTTTAATGTGGCTGGCGCCGATCCCGATGCAGAGGTAGGCGAGTTCCATCAACCTGAAACGCATCTGATCCCTTTGATGTTGGATGCGATCGACGGCAAACGGTCGGCTCTTACGATTTTTGGCACCGATTATGACACACCAGACGGAACCTGCATTCGTGACTATGTGCATGTTTGCGATCTGGTTGATGCGCATGTTCTGGGTGTAAAATGGCTGGAAAACGGAAAAGGGAACAGGGTCTTTAATCTTGGCACAGGAAGCGGGTATTCCGTTCGTGAAGTTGTCACGTACTCGGCAGCCGTCACAAACCGGGAAGTTCCTGTTGTCGAGGGTGCCCGCCGTCCTGGGGATTGCACAAGACTGGTTTCGGGTTCCAAGCGCGCGGAAGAAGAGCTAGGCTGGCAACCGAAACGCTCGGACCTGTCGTCGATGATCTCTGACGCATGGCGTTGGCATCAGTCCGGGCACTACGATCGTTAAAGGCTGAATGAACACAGATACAGACAGGACCCTCACATTGTGGGAAGCATATCGCATGCGTTGGAAGCGCAAGCGTTTGCTTTGGCGATCCTTCCGTAGCGGCATCAGTTAACGCCAGTCATTGATAGAACAAGCCAAATCTCGCCACGAGGCGTTCTTTTGTTTGCGACGATCCGGAATGAATTTGATCGGCTTGATGCCTTTCTAGAACACTATCGCTCTCTGGGCGTGCGTCACTTTCTAGTGGTTGATAATGGCAGCGAAGACGGATCAGCCGAATTTCTTCAAACGCAGCCGGACGTTTCGCTTTGGGTGACACACGCAAGTTATAGGCAATCGCGGTTCGGAGTGGATTGGCTGACGTGGTTACAAATCAAATTCGGACATAACCATTGGTGCTTAACAGTAGACGCTGACGAATTCCTTGAGTTCTCTGGACGCCCGTCCAAGGATTTGAATGCTCTCATCGCGCATTTGGACCAAAAGGGGTAGCAGGTTTTCGGAACATTGTTGCTGGACCTGTATCCCGAGGGTCCGATTGGTCAGGTCGATTTGAATTTATCAGCTTGGTTCGATGCGAGCCCCTATCGGATCCAAAGACAGCGACCGTTGCTAAATCTCTGGGTTCAAGGAGGTGCGCGGGAGCGCGTGTTTTTTCAAAACTCACCCAGTCAGTCCCCTACGCTGAACAAGATACCTCTTGTGAAATGGAGCGGGCGCTTAGCCTATGTGAATTCAACCCACTCGATTTTGCCACCCCGATTGAACCTTGGATATGATGGACTGGGGGATGAACATCCTAGTGGGGTTCTGCTGCACAAAAAGTTCGACAGACTTATTGTTTCCAAATCCGAAACAGAAAGACTGCGAGGCGAGCACTTTGGAGATCCATCGCGGTTTGTGGAATACTATAGTCAAATTCAAATGGCCCCGAATATGTGGTGTGAGACCTCGGTGAGATACGATGGCCCCGAACAATTGGAGGAGTTGGGGCTAATGTCTCGGATAAATTGGTGACAATCCGGACATATCGTTGAAATTTACTCTTCGTTTACTGCAAATAAGCGAGCAATGATTGTGAAATGGTTGAAATGTTGAGTGTATTTGCCGTAGCTGCACTAGATACGGTAGCGTTATTGCAGGAGTAACGGGTGAGCCTTTGGGAATCCTACAAGATGCGTCTAAGACGCCGCCGCAAGTTGATACGCGCCCTTAGGAAATCCCGGGAACTAAAAACTGTTCAGGATCATACACCGGAAATTCGCCCGTCTGATGTTCTGTTGGTAACCACAATGCGAAACGAAAGCGTTCGGATACCGTATTTTCTACGATATTATCGATCGCTCGGGATCAATCATTTCCTCATTATCGACAATGGCAGCACCGATGATACCCGACAGCATTTCATCGGGCAGAGGGATGTTTCGCTTTGGTACACTGAGAATAGTTATAAAAGCGCCTCGTTTGGGGTTGACTGGATGAACTATCTCAAGCGCCGGTATGCCCACAATCATTGGACGTTGGTGGTCGATCCGGACGAGTTTTTCGTCTATTCTTTCATTGATACGCGGCCAATTCGGTCTTTGACAGATTGGCTGGACAATTCGGGCGTACGCAGTTTTGGGGCTATGCTTCTTGATATGTACCCCAAGGGTTCCATCGAAAAGCAACCTTATCGGGCCGGACAAGACCCGATGGAAATCGCCTGCTGGTTCGACTCGGGCAACTATATGATGGATCGCAACCCAGAATACGGGAACCTATGGATCCAAGGCGGCCCGCGTGCGCGCGTTTTTTTCGCAGATGCGCCCGAACAAGCCCCGGCGCTGAATAAAATCCTGTTGGTCAAATGGGATCGTAGCTATGCCTACCTAAGTTCGACGCATATGATCCTGCCACGCGGACTTAACCTTGTTTATGACGAATGGGGTGGAGAAAAGGCCTCGGGTATTCTTTTGCACGCCAAGTTCCTGGACACTTTGTCAGATAAGACGGCGGAGGAAATGAAGCGAAGGCAACATTACAAAGGGTCAAATGAATATCAGGCTTATTCTGATGCGCTTCAGCAGAATCCGGACCTTTGGTGTAAATGGTCCGAGAAGTATATCAACTGGCGTCAGCTCGAGATTCTGGGACTTATGTCCAAGGGGAACTGGGCATGAGCGTTGGTGTCGTTATGTTGGTCCACACGGCATTAGGACGGGCAGAACAAGTCGCTCGCCACTGGGCCGAGCATGGTTGTCCTGTCGTCATCCACGCTGACACAACGGTTACTAAAGAAAATTTCGACGGCTTACAGCGTGGACTGTCCGATTTGAAAAATGTCTCGTTTTCAGCGCGGTTTCGGTGTGAATGGGGCACTTGGGTCATGGTGGCGGCGACACAAGCTGCGTCGGAACAAATGCTGCGTGAACATGCGGATGTGCGGCATGTGTATTTGGCATCCGGTTCATGTCTGCCGTTAAGACCTGTCAAAGAGCTGTAGGACTACCTTGCGGCGCGTCCGCAGGTGGACTTCATCGAAAGCGCGAAAACAGCAGATTTTCCCTGGACAGTTGGTGGGCTGGATTCCGAACGTTTTACGCTGCGCTTTCCGTTTTCTTGGAAAAAACACCGTGTGCTTTTTGACGGCTATGTTCGACTTCAACGGCGATTGGGGTACAAGCGAAAAATCCCTAAAGGGCTGGTTCCGCATATGGGTAGCCAGTGGTGGTGCCTAACACGCCAAACGCTTTCTGCCATTCTGGAAGATCCGGACCGAGACATCTATGATCGGTATTTCAAACGGGTTTGGATCCCGGACGAAAGCTATTTCCAGACCATGGCGCGGCAATATTCCCTGAAGATCGAAAGCAGATCATTGACGCTTTCGAAGTTCGACTATCAAGGGAAGCCGCATATTTTCTAAGATGATCATTTGCAATTGCTTCGGCGGTCGGATTGTTTTGTCGCAAGAAAAATCTGGCCGTTTGCGGATAAACTGTACGACACGTTTCTTCGCGAAGCGGTCTCGACTGGCCCTCGGACCGAGCCAAGTCCGTCGAAGATCTACAGGATATTTTCAAAAGCGGTCGAGCGGCGCACAAGGGGGCGTGAGGGTCTGGTCATGCAAAGCCGATTCCCGCGTGAAGGCTTCGAAAATGGCTTAAGTGCAGGACCGTATTCTGTTTTCGAAGGATTCTCTGAGCTTTTCGAAGATTTTGAGACGTGGCTTGCACGTATGACCGGCGCAAAGGTGCATGGGCATTTGTTCGACCCTGATCGCGTCGAGTTCGCTGAACGACAGAATCTGGTGGCAGGCTGCCTTTCCGATAGCGCGGCACTTCGTGATCACCGGCCAAATGCATTTTTAAACAACCTGATTTGGAACACGCGCGGAGAGCGTCAGTGTTTCCAATTTGGACCGCGTGATAATCAGGAAATCAGCTGGCACATTGCCAAGGATGTGAATGCCCAAATTTCAGTCATATCAGGTGCCTGGGCGCTTTCCCTGTTCCGGCAGAATAGGAATTTCTCTGAAATACGAGAAGAGGCTGCGAAACTACAGAAGATAGAGAATGATCACATCGTCGCTCTGCGCTCGCTCTACGCCAAGGCCCGTATACGCATCTGGACGCTAGCCGAGTTTGTCGAAGCCCCCAGCGAGCCTTTGCAAACTATTGTTGATGAAATCGGCAACCGCGAGGCACATCGCTTGACCGAGTTGCCGCGCATGGTTGACGTGGCGGGCTTTGGTCAATTCCTTCAGAACCTGAAAAATCAAGGCATGCACCCCTATCTGATGGGAGAGTTTCCGGTTGCAGCTGTTGATGATAAAGCTAAGCCCAATCCACGAAAGCCGTATTTGGTCCGGTAAATGAATGGCTAATGAATTCGAGTATTTCGTCCTGTTTGCGGAAATGATGACGGGCAGTAATTTTCTAGAAGTCAATTTGAACGAAAATGACGGCCTGTTTTGCCATGGCGAAGCGTTCAATCCTGCATTTATTTGCTATCCGAACCGCGCAGATATCATGGGTATCACGGAGGACATGCGGGACGATGACCCGTTTCGATTGTTGACGAAAATCAAAGAGTTTTCACAGGGAATGGGTGGATTCCGTTTTTTCTACGATCATGATCAACGGATCATTGATCAAGTGTTGAACGACCCGAAATGTGCAAAAATCGTTCTAACCCGAAATCCGGTGGACAGCTATGTTTCGTGGAAAATTGCTCAGGCAACCGGTCAGTGGAAACTGACCGATGGCTAAAACCGCAAGGAAAGCCGGATTGTCTTTGATCCCGATGAATTCAGCGATCATTTGAATAATCTGCAAGCATTTCAGGTCAGGATCCTGAACACGCTACAGCGCAGTGGGCAGACGGCGTTTTACATCGGATACGACGATATCAACGATGTGGAAATTCTTAACGGTATCGCCGCTTTTTTAGGTGTATCTGGCCGTCTGAATTCGGTGAGCAAAACGCTCAAAAAGCAAAACCCCGAGGGGATCGAAGATAAGGTTCAAAATTTTGAGAAAATGACCGAAGCGCTGGCGCGCATGGATCGCTTCAATTTAACCCGTACCCCCAATTTTGAGCCTCGGCGGGGGGCTGTTGTGCCCGAGTTTGTGTCGTCAACCGGGGCGCCTTTGCTGTTCATGCCGGTCAAGGGCGGACCTGTTCAAAGTGTTACTAACTGGCTATCTCGGTTAGGGCAGGATCAGTGTATAACCAGAAACTTTTCGCAAAAATCGCTGCGGCAATGGAAGCGGTCAAATCCGGGGCATCGGACTTTTACGGTCGTTCGGCATCCGCTTGAGCGGGCGCACGAAGTTTTTTGTCGACATATCCTTGCCGATGACGATGGCGCGTTTCCAAACATTCGCCGCAAACTTCGAAAGCGCTACAAGATACCTTTGCCTGATACGCCGTATGACCTTGCTTATGACCTGAACGAGCATCGCGGCGCGTTCCTTGGATTTCTAGAGTGGCTTCAAACAAATCTGGCAGATCAGAGCAGCATTCGCGTGGATGCCCATTGGGCAAGCCAGTCTCAGATCATTCAGGGCTTCAGCAGTTTTGCTCTGCCTGACTTGATTATTCGTGAGGAAGACCTGTTAGAAGAGTTGATGGGACTTGCGGCTAAAGTTGGGCTTGAGCAGGCACCGACAATCGAACGCTTCACGCCGACAGGGCAATACAAGCTGGCTGACATCTACGACGATCAAATCGAAAAGGCCGCGCAGGCTACCTATAGCAGGGACTATATGGTCTTTGGTTTTGACAGGTGGCGCCCGCTTTAAGCAGCCTTGGTCGTCACGCTTTCGGTCAAAATCGCATATAGCGCTGTTGGATTTGGATTGGCACGCAGTTTCGTCCGTGAATTGGCGTCTTTCAGCGTCCGCGATATTAAAGCCAAGGCTTTCAAGTGCTCAACGCCTGCGTCAACGGGTGCAAAAAGGGCGAACACTAAATCCACTGGCTCGCGATCGGGTGATGAAAAATCGACAGGCTTTTCTAGCACCACGAAGATGCCCGCCAGACCTTCCATGCCTTCAAGGCGAGCATGGGGCAAGGCTACACCGTGCCCCACGCCTGTTGGTCCAAGGCTCTCACGATCAATCAGAGACTCGACGACAAGGCCCGCGTCCAGCCCATAAGAGGCTTCGGCGATGTCTCCCAATTCTTGGAATAGGCGCTTCTTACTGGTCGAAGAAGAAACGACCTTAACGGCATCTGGCCGAAGAATCTCTGAAAGTTGCATTTTGCCTTCTCTGCGGAACCCGAAAAGGTCGAGGTATCACATTGCGTTATTTGGGTCTATCCAACCGATATTCCCGTCTTCGCGTCGATACACGACATTCAGTCCGCTGTTGCCTTCGTTCTTAAAAATAAGAACCGGCGCGCCGGCAAGCTCCATCTGCATAACCGCTTCTCCGACGGAAAGGGACGGGATTTTCGTCTCCATTTCGGCGATGATCATCGGCTGCAGGCTTTCGGGCTCGACGTCGTCCGATTCCTGATCTGCGGCGAGGATATAGGATGATGCGCCAAAATGTTCAACAGGCGCAGTACGCTCGCTGTGATGATCTTTTAGGCGGCGCTTATAACGGCGAAGTTGCTTCTCCATTTTCTGGCCTGCGCTATCAAATGCAGCATGGATTTCGTGGGCATGCCCCTTCGCGGAGGCGGTTAGCCCAGTGGACAAGTGAACCGTGGCTTCGCAGACAAATTCCGAACCGCTTTTCGAAAAAATGATGTTCGCGTCAGTCGGACGTTCAGCGTATTTCTGCACGATAGCGCCCAATTCGTCCTGAACGTAGGTTTGCAGGGACGCACCTATGTCGATTTGTTTACCGCTGATTTGATAAAGCATGCGAAGTTCCTTTCGTTAGGAATTAGACAGTGTTGACCACTTGAAAGATTAACGGTCTCACGGTCTTATTTTTTATGGAAAATATGGCGTTCGGTTTGAGCGCATTGATGCCCTGCGAGATGCGCGGGGCCCAATGAATCGCGCTGATGCACTGAACAACCATAAACTAATTGGGCGCGAAATATCAGGAAGAGTCAATGATCTAGAGCAAGTCTTTTTCAATAAATTGACGGGGTTCAGAATATCTTAAAATCCTGACCCAAATAAACGCGGCGCACATTATCGTCGTTGACGACGTCATTGGGAGAGCCGCTCATCATGACGGTGCCGTCGTGCAGGATATAGGCCCTGTCCACAATTTCGAGTGTCTCGCGTACATTGTGGTCTGTAATCAAAACTCCCAGTCCACGCTTGGTTAAATCGGCGACAAGATGGCGGATGTCGCCAACCGAAATCGGATCCACGCCCGCAAAGGGTTCGTCAAGTAATAGGTACTTGGGATTGGCAGCAAGACAGCGTGCGATCTCGACCCGTCGCCGTTCACCGCCTGACAGAGCCATTGCATTGGCGCGACGTAGGTGTTCGATCGAAAACTCGGAGAGCAGCTCTTCTAGACGCTCGCGGCGCTTATGGCGATCCTTTTCGGATATCTCCAAAATCGCCATTATATTGTCTTCGACTTTCATTCCCCGAAAGATCGACATCTCTTGTGGTAGGTATCCGATGCCCAATCGTCCACGACGATACATTGGCAGGCGGGTCACATCCACGCCGTCAACAGTCACGCGACCGCCCTCTGGGGTAACCAGACCTGCGATGCTGTAAAAACACGTAGTTTTTCCTGAACCGTTTGGACCCAATAGCGCAACCACCTCGCCTTTTTTCAGCTCCATCGAAACGTCACGTATGACCACTTTTTTCCGATAGCTTTTCCGAAGGTGCTCTACCCGTAGACCGGCGGACCCTTCAGTTAAAGACAGGTTAGGGTGCACTTCGGTCATTCGTTGGAGTCCCGTGGGCGCAAGATGGTCCTGACACGACCGCTTAGAAGTGCCGTTCCGTCGTTCAGATTAACCAGCATGTCCGCTGCAGCTAACGTGATTTGACCTTGCGCCAAAAGCACATTTCCCCGCATTTCAATCATACCCGTTGTGACGGAATATTCGGCTTCTTCCGCTTCGGCGGCTTCTTCACCTGAGATCAAGGTCACCCCACCGGATGCCAGCAGTTTGGCGATTTCTGACGTCTCTGGGTTATACACTACGGTCACCAACGGGGCATATAGCATCATATTACCCTGACTGATCGTCACATTCCCTGAGAATGTCGCGGAGCTGTCTGCCTGAGAAATTGCCAATTCATCCGAATTGATTTCAATCGGTGCGCTTGTGTCTTGGCCTAATCCGCCGAACGAAAGTTGGGTACCTTGAGCAGACACCCATCCGGCCAAAACTGTCAGACAGATCACAGAAACAATGCGAAAAATTCTCACGGTTAATCCTCGGTTGCTTTTGAAGGAAAGTATATCACCTGAACGCCTTTGTCGAAAACAAGTAGAGAGGTTCCGGTATTGTTTTGCAATAACACGGTCATTTTCCCGGCGATAATGGTTCCGATGGGGCCTTCCGCTTTGACCTGACCAGACGTGGTGATCCGCGTCCTGTCCAGCTCGGCACTGAGCTCCTGAGTTTCAATGCGGTACCCATTCGAGGTTTCAATCGTGACATCGCCCTTAAGCCGCGCGATGCGGGCGTTTTCGATGGATCCTCTGTCCGCAAGAGCGCTCACCTCTGCACCATCTGGCGTTTGTATTACCGCTGATAACTTTTCGATCGATGCATCTTCCAGTTCGGCTGGGTCAGTTTTCGCTGTTACGGCTGACAGAGTGATCGCAGCCCCGTCTGCTGTCATCCCGGAAAATTCGGGGGCTGTGATCCGAGGTTCTCGGGCAAGCTCTTTTACGTCGACCGCTGCGTACGGAATCGATTTCTCGGGATCGATGGTTTTCGAAAATAAAAACAACGTTGACAGCAGTCCCAGGGCCGACAAGGGGAATATGACCTTCAGCCAAGCGACAACGCGCGAGTAGGTGGCTATCCTCCCTATCATTTTCTTGCTTGTTTCCTTGAGTTTGATGCGACGGCTATGATCACCTCTATGGCGCGCCCCTGGTTAGTGCGAAGTTAGTGCGAAAAAATATCAATCTCGGGCCACCCTGCGAGATCAAGTTGAGCCCGTGCAGGCAAGAAATCAAAACACTTTTGCGCCAACTCAGTTCGCCCTTCACGCTCAAGTCTCTGATCAAGTACTGCCTTGAGTTTGTGTAGATACAACACGTCACTGGCCGCATAATCCAGCTGTGCATCTGTCAGGTCGGGAGCACCCCAGTCACTCGATTGCTGGTATTTTGAGATGTCCACGCCCAGAAGCTCTTGCAGTAGGTTTTTTAAACCGTGCCTGTCGGTGTAGGTGCGCACCATCTTGCTGGCGATTTTCGTGCAATAGACCGGCGCGGCCAGTGTGCCGAAAGCGTTGTACATCGCAGCTATGTCAAAACGGCCGAAATGGAACAGCTTGAGAACCCTCGGGTCTTTCAAAAGACGGCACAAATTTGGAGCCTCTGTTTGCCCTTGCGCGATTTGAACCAGATGCGCATAGCCATCACCCGAAGACAATTGAATAAGGCACAGGCGATCGCGACTGGGGTTGAGACCCATTGTTTCACAATCAATAGCGACAATCGGACCCAAATCCAGATCATCCGGTAAATCGCCGTGGTAGAGATGGTTCGCCATTTTCAATCCTTTCGTCTGAGCTAATGGCATAGGCGTGATGCGATTGTTTATCAATATCTCGGCCCACTTCACGGTCTCATCAAGGATTAAAATCGTTCAGATATCAGAATCTTTGCATGCCGGGATAAAACAATGGATCGACCTGTCGTCTTTAAGGACATAGCCCATTTTGGAGACAACCATGCGCTTTTGGAAGAATTCCATTCTTTGGCCCCTTTTATTGCCTATTCCCGTCGCTTTTATTGCGGTTGCTTACATTACAATGTCTCTGCCTCAGAAATTGCAGGACAACATTGTGAATCAGAGCGTCGGCGAGGCTGAAAAGCTGATCAGTCAGCTGGTAACTTTCCGCAGTTTTTATGCCAAAAATATTGTGCCAAAATTTATGTGGATTGACGGAAAATATGCGTCGACCGAACATTTTGACGATCCAAACGCAATTCCCTTCCCTGCGACCATGATTCACGATGTGAATTCAGCGGCGCGAGACATTGCTGGTTATGATTTGCTTGTCTACAGCCCTTTCCCATTTCCGAACCGCGAAGAGCGCGTGCTGGATGCATTCGAGCAAGATGCATGGAATTTCCTAAAAGATAATCCGGATCAAACATTCAGCCAACTGTTAGAGGAAGATGGATCAACCGTTATCCGTGCCGCGCGCGCGTCAGTCATGTCGTCCGAATCTTGTGTAAATTGTCACAACACTCTTTCCTATAGCCCCATGACCGATTGGCAAATCGGGGATGTTCGGGGTGTTATCGAAGTAACTCAGGAGGTGACGGAAGAATTCGCGGCAGCAACGCGGTCGGTCAACGAAAGCCTTGTAATCGTCGCCGCGATCATTGGAGTGATGGGCATGCTTATCGCAATTACGGCCGCTCGCACTGTCGGACCGCTGCGCAAATTGACCGACCTTCTAGAAAAGCGTGAAGCTACGACTGAGCAGTCAGCCGTCCCCTTCCTAAGCCGCAACGATGAAGTCGGCAAGTTTGCTCGGGCAGCCTGTGAAGTCATCAAAGCTCGGAGAGATATCGAAGAGATCATGGGCAAAGTTCGGGATTTCAGTTCGGTTATCGGGGGGTCTTCGTCTGATCTGCACAATGCTTCTCAAGTACTGTCGTCCCGAACTGAAAATCAGAAGCTTTCGCTTGAACGTGCGAATGTTACTTTGGGTGAAATCGCGGAAAATGCCCGCTCGAACGTTGATAGTGCTGAAAAGGCGTATACCGTTTCCAACGAAGCCCTCGCTCTGGCTAGAAAAACCCGCCACGTCGTCGTTGCCGCTAAAAGCGCGATGGAACACGTCGATGAAAGTGCAGAGAAAATCGAGACAGTTATTGGAGTAATTGACTCGATTGCTTTCCAAACGAACTTGCTTGCGCTCAACGCGGCTGTCGAAGCTGCGCGTGCGGGTAGCGCTGGCAAAGGGTTTGCTGTGGTCGCCCAAGAGGTTCGCGCCTTGTCTCATCGCTCGTCGAAAGCGGCCGAGGATATCAAGGATATGATCAAAGAGTCTCATAACCATGTTGCAACCGGACGAGGACTCGTGCAGCAAACCGGCGTCACTATGGAAGAGCTGGTGGCCAGTTTGAAGACGACAACCGTATTTGCTGAAGATATTTCCAACCGTGCGGCAAGGCAGGCCCCGATTATCGACACACTAGATACGACCGTTTCAGATATGCAAGAATTTGCTTCGCACAGCGCAAAGGTCGCTGATCAAAGCGCAAAGTCAGCGCGCGCCTTGGCGTCTGAAGTGGCCATTCTGAATCGTTTTGTTGAGCAATTTGATCAGACGGTTGGCTCAAAAGTCGTGGAGGGTGAGGTTCTGGCTCCTGTGTCCCGGCAAGCATCTGGAGCAGAAATAGGAACAAACAACGCCCAAAACCGGCTTCCGAAATCGGGGGGGTCAGAAGCTGCCTAGCTCTGAAGCAGATACAAGACGTAAGTAACTGTCGGAAATGAAAGCGTTGTCGCAACCAACAAAGCGGTTGCGGCGACGCTCTGGCTATCAGTCCTGCGGGCAAACAACGGGTAAATCGTTAGCATCGGGATCGCTGTGAACAGGATGCAAGTCGCCAAAAGCCTTGGATCAGACACGAAAATCGGGAAGATCAACATAGCAAGCAGTGGTTGCACAATCAGCTTGGCAAACGTGATCGTGGAAATCGCCGCCGGAGAGCCGCTGAGACTGAATTTCGCGACAGTTGCACCGATATAAAACAAAGCCAGACCAGGCCCAGTCTGCGCCAGTATACGCAGTGTTTTAAGGGCAGTTCCTTGGGGTCCAAGATCCGTTCCCCGAGCTGCCAGAGCCAGTAGAACCGCCAGCAAAATTGGATTGCTTAACAGAGATTTTCCGATTTCCCGGATGGTTTTACCCATGCCCTTTGGTTTGCTTCCAGCAACATCAGCCCCGATCAAGGTCAAAGGGATGAGAATGACGTTTTCGATCAACATAAACGAAGAAAAGACGATTGCCGCATGATCGGGAAAAACGATTGTCGATAGAGGCAGTCCGATCATGACCGAATTTGGGTTGGCAACCCCAAGCGACAGCGACCACGATTGACTGGGACCAAAGCCAAAGCTGCGATGAAGCAGCCAGCGCCCTACAAGCATGAGGGGCAAAGTGGACAAAAGGTATCCTGCCATCGCGGGAATGTTCAACACTGCTCCTTTACCGGCGGTCGAAATCGCAAGGAACACCAGAACCGGCAGGCTGATCCTGATCGTAAACTGGCCTAGGGCATCTATAAAGGATGCGTTGATGAAACCCGATTTTACGAAAATGTAACCGAGCGCGATAATCGCATAGAGCGGCGTGGTCAGCGTCAGAATATCGGACATAATGTGGTCTTTCGCAGTCTATTCGAACTCTATCGATACATATCCGAACCCGCCAAAGTCAGCCTCGAAACGGCTTCCGCTTGGGGCTTCAACAGGGCGGATGAACGATCCGGAAAGAACCACTTGACCAGCGGAAAGCCCATCCCCGTATAGCGCAAGTCGTTTCACCAACCAAACGATGCCAGTTACCGGATCGTCAAGAACGCCGGCGCCAAGTCCGGTTTCTTCGACCAAGCCGTCGCGCTTCAAAATACAACCCTGCCAACGCAGGTCGTGCGCATCAATGGCGTGTTTTTCACCGCCCAGAACGATTCCGGCATTTGCGGCATTGTCCGAGATCGTGTCGGTGATGATGCGCGCCTGTCCG
>Ga0181582_10002052_pt1 | contig 15957 bp, 14 predicted proteins | sample 071ome_32_FD_132438 | JGI IMG/M metagenome (GOLD analysis project Ga0181582, IMG submission 132438) | Coastal salt marsh microbial communities from the Groves Creek Marsh, Skidaway Island, Georgia - 071405AT metaG (megahit assembly) | ecosystem: Environmental > Aquatic > Marine > Intertidal...
AAGCAACGACGAGCCATGTGCGACCGGCTGCGGACTCTTGTCGGCTGCGGCTTGCCTGTGACCGTGCTGGAATGCAGGGCTGTTTACCCAGTTCTGGAATGCTTCTTCCGATTCCCAGCGCGTGTAAACGAAATACCTAGACTCGCCTTCAACAGGACGAAGTAGCTCAAATCCCTCGAAACCCGGCATTTGCTCAACTTCTTTTGCACGAGCTTCGAACCGTTTTTCGAGTTCAGGTCCTCGATCTGGACCAACTTCAATCGCGTTAATTTTCACTACGCTCATATATTTCCCTTAATACGCGTCCCGACCATGTTGGAGGGACCTCTGGTGAGGGGGAGTTTAAGTTCAGCTTGAGTGCTCAGCTGTTACTGACTACTCGAGATCCCCATCTGGGTTGTGATCTTCGATCAATTCAAGGTAGCTCGGCAGTACGTTTTCTACATACTCATTCTCAAGCATTCGAACTAGTTCAACTGGATCAGAACTGCTGATTACCTTGGCTCCGGTGTCCTTATTGATCACCTGGACGAGTTCGTCAATGTGGTCGGCTATTCCGCCAGTTCCTTCAAGGACTCCGATTAGCTTCGCCTCGTCATACGCAATAGCGAATTCTCCGAGTGTCCCGGAACGTCCACCGACGATCACAACTGCGTCGCAACTTCGAATGTTTTCTATCTCACGCCCCATCAGACCGCTTCCGGTGTACACGATCATGTCGTAACCCCGAATTGGTGATGAATAGCGGTCTATGTGCTCTGTGAAGCTTTGGGCAGGTGAAATTCCGATTACCAGGCCGTCTTCAGATTTTGCGCCGAGCACAGAGTCGTGCGGCAGTCCCGGCGCCACACCAGTAACCAATGTGTATCCGCGTCTTCCTACTTCAGCACCCAGATGGAAAATCTTGTCGCGGGAGTCCTCTGCAAGTTCACCGCCAGCTGAACCCATGACCCCGAATACCATCTTCGGGAATTCGGAAAGATTGCCGTAGCTGGCGCGAATGTGATTGTTGGGTTTAGCCATCGTTCGACAATTGTCTCACCATTATCACGAGGTGGTTCCCTTTCCGGACTGCAAAGGGCTAGGGATAGGAGATTTATGGCTGAGTGACATCGTCACGATCGCGCCATAACCCCGTCACGCTCGAAGCCAACGGACTAATAACCCAGCGCAACCCCGTCTCGCCTTGGGTCGGCCCCACCTAGCATCGATCCGTGCTCTGTGAACTGGATCCCCTGTCCTCCACCAACTGCGTTGTGCCAATCGGGCGCAACATGAACACGATGCCCGCGCCTCGCAAGGTCTTCCCGGATCCTTCGAGGGAACCGGTTCTCCAACAACAACATTCCGTCGTCATAGAAGCGGAACCTTGGTGCCTCGATCGCCTCCTGAACGTTCATTCCGTGATCTAACTGGTTGTGAATCATTTGAGCAGTTGTGTGCAGAATGCCCCAGCTACCAGGAGTCGAGAGCGACAGGTGAATTCGAGTTGAATCGCTGTCCAAGCGGAACACCTGCGCCGGTGCAAGACAGAAATCTTGTTGCCTACCCGGACCGATGATGTTCGGACTGTCGGTTCCGGCTTCGATATCAAACCACTTGCACATGTTGTTCATGAACACACCAGTGTCACCAGCAACAACAGCTGAACCGAACGCTCCACCGAGGGTTTGCGTAACGGTTACAACATTTCCTTCGGAATCGGCGGTAGCAAAGTGGGTAGTGAGACCACTCGCAAACTCAGGTTTTACGCCAGCTGGTGGATGATCCACGCGAGAACGGTTCCATCGTTCAGTAGGCGGACCTCCAGATTCAAGAAGATTTATTCCAGCAGCTTTCTCTTCTGCGTATTCAGGGGAGAGCAGTCGATCAAGCGGAATATCGACGTATCGAGGGTCTCCTGAGTATTTGGCGCGATCATCCGCCGCGATTTAAACAGCTTCAACCAGTTTGTGAACCGTGTCGGCAGATCCGTAGTGAAGATCGTCAAAGTGGCTGAGGATGTTGAGTGTTTCGAGGATCTGGTATCCGGCGGAGTTGGGTGGCGGGGTACGAACTTCGAATCCCCGGTAGTTCGTGGAGAGCGGTTCCTGCCAATAGGCCCGGTACTCAGCCAGTTCATCACGACTAATAATCCCGCCTGACACTTGAAGTCCTTGCTGAATTCTGTCACCAAGTGAGCCTTCGTAGAACTCTTTCTGTCCACCTTCAGCGATCAGCGAATATGTGTCAGCAAGATCGGGCTGCTTGAAAACAGACCCCGCACTAAGTCGTTCTCTCTCAACAACTATCGCTTTTTGCGATGTCTCGAACTGGTCGATTCGAACCAAATTCTCTTCAACCATCGAGGCATTGAACGGGGACAGTGCAATGCCGTCCCTGGCGTAATCAATCGCATCTCTCAGAACTCTAGCCCGAGGCAACTTTCCGTATTCCTCGTGCATGGTCATCCAGCCAGAGACATTCCCGGGAACCAACGGCGAAATCGGTCCTGTTTCGGCGTTGAGTTTGTCGTACATTTCTGGCTGCGCCGCGTTTGGTGCGTGTCCCGAGAAATTCAAAATACGAGTTCGGTTTTCTTTGGCGATATAGATCATCGCCATGCCGATACCGCCAGCACCGGACATATAAGGCTCGGCAGTGTTCAGGGGCGTCGCAACCGCTACAGCAGCGTCGACCGCATTGCCGCCATCTTGAAGGACGTCGAGACCGGCACGAGATGCGTAGGGATGGGCAGAAGCGACCATGCCTCGAGTGCCTGTTGCAGGTGCTCGGGTTGATCGACCGTGAGTGGTTGCTCCCTCAGGGAAGAGTGAATTTTCGTCAGATATCGCTACGTGCTTGTACATCTAACCGTTCCCGTTTTGAGCTAGGTATTAGATCAAAGAACTCAGGTGATCGCGGGATACAACGCGTTCAGCGTCGCTACCGTAGGCCATCGAGTAATGCCCGGTGTAGCCCGCGGACTCAAGGCGAGTGAACAGGTTCTTGAAATCGAGCGTTCCCTCGCCAGGAATCAGGTGGACCTCGTAGTCGCCGTGATTGTCTGCGAGTCGTACCTCTCCGATCCGTTCGATTCCAAATGCGTCGATGAAACCGTCTACACCATCTGGCACGAGGTGAGAGTGGTTGGCTGTGAATGCCCAACCAAGATGTTCTGGCGGAATTTCGTCGAAATATTGGCGGGTTTCTTCGACTGTATGAGCCATGTAGTGGACTTCAGAGTGTTCCGGTTCAAAGTTCAGGTTTTCAAGAAGAATTCTCTGACCAGTGTCGGATGCGTATTTGCCGATCCGCTTTAGTCTTTCAATCGATGCTTTTGTTCGTTCCGGAACGTCACCTGAAAAGTGATACCCGGCGTGGACAACTGTCCAGGCACAATCGAGCTGATTGGCAAGATCAATGGAACCTCTCAGGTACTCATCAACTGCGCGAGAAACATAAGGCGAGTACTCGGCGATGTTTACAGCCGAAAGGGTGTGGAGTCCGATCGAAATCCCGTTTGCTTCGCACATTTCACGAACCTCTTTGGATCGTTCAGGAGTCCATGTATCCATGTGGTTCGGACCTGCATCTGCGTTGAAGTCAAGGTAGTAGAACTCGTTGTCTGCTGCCCACTGGATTGCATCTTCGAGCTTGGTTTTGCCTGCATCGACTCCAATTCGGTCTTTGAGTGTCATTGAAAATTCCTCAGTTCCAACCCGCGTACAACTTACTGTTTTCAAGATTCACGACTTCGTACGGGAGTCCAGACTGCTCAGCCGCTTGCTTGCCGTCTTCGAGAACGAGCCACGTGCCACCTTTTCCAATAGCTCGACCGTTCAACATGATGAGTTCACCAGCAACAAGGGACATCGTGGCTTTGCCTGTTGCAGGATTCACAATAGTGACATCTGCATCGGCTCCCTCAGTGAAATGGCCTTTGTTTAGCAGTCCGAGCATACGTGAAGGCGTGTAACTCAGCTTCATCACGGCTTCGTCCATGCTCAACGCTCCAAAGTTCACAAGTGCCATTGTTCTCTCGATTGCAACGTTGCGTGGGAGTGAGCCACCGTCAGTCGAAATTGCATCGACGACGAAAGATCCATCGTCATATCGAGCTGTTGCGAGACTAAATGCACTTGTTGGCGGGTTCACCGGGTAACTCAGCGAGGCATCTGTTGCCTTTGATTCCCAGATATCGACAGCTTCCTGTCCGGTAACCAGCACAACTCGTCCGCCACGCTCGACAAGTGCTGACCCGTAGCCGTCGAGTAGCGACTGGCGAACACCTGCCTCAGTTGTCGGGTAGCCGCGGGCTTTCAAACAGTTCTGTGCGACGTTGTAAACAACATTTCCTTCTTCGTCGCACTTGCCGTTCGTACCGTTTGCCTGGGCGAGATATGCCTCTGTGATCCAGTTCGACTTCATCGACTCGATCATTGCCAGAGCTTCTCGAACCTCCTCATGTGGTTCATCGATAATTCCACGCGTGTACGAGTTGATATGTGCGACGTGTAGGCGTCCATTTCCGGTAATTTCTGGAACTTCGCGAAGACCAGTCATGTCACTACCGGAATCCTTCGTACCTACGTGAAAAGCGATCCAAGCCAACTGCTCGTTCGCTTCCTTAACGACGGTGGATGAAACCTCTGATGTAAACGGGTGATAGCCACCGAGCATTTTTACACCGTAGCCGCCTCGTTTTTTTACGTCGGCAATTGCATCCCTCAACACATTTGGGCGAGGGTCGTCTTCGGGGATTGTGCTGTGTGGAACGAGACCCATCAGAGAAGCGACGTTCATTCCAGCACCGCGAGCCAGCATGCCTTTCGACATTGCTGTTGGGTCACCCGCTAGATCAATTGCCGTCGTAGTGCCAGATTCGACGAGCATGGCGTGTCCGAATGCTCGATCCACAGATGTGTTGAACGGGCTGGATAGGTGAGCGTGAGTGTCGATGTGCCCTGGCATAACGATCAGTCCGCCAGCCTCGATCACGTCATCCGCGTTCTCAGGGGCAATGTGCTCAGATATTTGGGCAACTTTGCCGTGCCGAATGCCGAGGTCAAGTGTCCCGTCAATTGAATTTGTTGGGTCGACTACTCTTGCGCCTTTGATGACTGTGTCGAACTGCTGTGCTGATACCAACGCTCGCTCCGTACCGAAATAATCTGCAATATGAACGGGGATTTTACTCATTCGTAATGCAGCAGTAACCTTAGTAAACGGATTATTACCGAACTCGGTGAGCGCTGAGAACAAACTGTGGACTAATATGTGAGTCTTCCACGATTCGTGGACAGTTTGCGTGTCTCACCGAGTTTTTTGTTTAACGGCGAGAAAATATGATTCGACAGAGTTCAAAACTCAGACTAATTCTTGTCACGGCTCTCGCTTTGACATCGATGATCGCGGTCGCGTGTAGCGGTGGTGGTGATGAAGATCCAACAGTTGCGGCTACAACCGCGCTGGATCCGACAAGAGTTTCGGCGACCAGCACGTCGGTTTCTGGCTCTTCAGGTGGTTCCGGGACTGGAACACTTGAGGTAAGAGTCACAGATGCCCCGGACCCTTCGATTACGGCTGTCTACGTAACTACTGACGATGTTCAGGTATCAGTAGACGGTTCTGGATGGGAGACGGTGATTGACGAAGAAATCACCTTTGAGCTTCTAGCACTTGAAGGTGTTGAGGCCATTCTCGGTGAAGCCGACTTACCGGTCGGACGTTACACCCAGGTGAGACTCTCAGTTCCTGAAGTGGAAATCGAGAAAAACGGTGAGATCGTTATAGCGAAAGTCCCGAGTGACACGATTCGATTAGTCGGCACGTTTGAACTCGAAGAAGACACCACGACGTTTATTAGTCTCGATTTTGACGTAGATGAATCACTGGTTGATCGTCAGCGTCAGGGATTTCTGTTCAAACCGGTCATCAAGCTTGATGTAGGGGAACCGGGTGAAGAAGGATCTCGTCCAGTCGACCTTCCTGAGAAGCCGGATCGGCCAGATACTCCTGCGCCGACGGCCAGGCCTGCTGTTCCTACAGCAGTTCCGACCGCAACTCCGGTGCCACCAACCGCAACTCCTGTTCCAACGGCAACGCCTGATGCTCTTGCAGAGTTCTTCTTGGACATCCTGCAACCCGTTGACGGCGAAGATGTCGTGGGAACAGATACATACGAGATTGTTGGACGGACAACGGTTGATGCTCTCGTATCCGTAAATGACGATTTCGTCGACGTTGCGGTAGACGGTGAGTTCAGATCGACCGTAACACTGGACGAAGGTCCCAATATTGTTGAAGTTGTAGCGAGTACAGCGGCGGGCGATCAGTCCAGCATAGTGCTCGTAATAATCTACGATCCGGCCGCGTAGAGGGGAAAGCAATGATCAAACTTTACCGACCAATAGCGTTACTCCTCGTTCTTGCACTGACATTGCCGTATGTGACGGTACTGTCGACTGCTTCCGCGGATACCAGCAACGATGACCACGTTCCACAAGGTCAGTTGACCCGTAGAGGTGTGACCGGAACCATCGTTGCAAAAAGCGATTCCGATTTCGTCGTTGAGACCAAATGGGGCAACGTGACGATCAACGTGGGTAGCGCCACTATCAAGTCCAAAGGACAAGAGATTTCGTGGGATGACGTTGCCGTTGGTGACCGCGCAGGTGTTCTTCTGGACAAAGCTCCAGATAAGCAGAAGGACGACGACGACGATGACGTCACTCCGCCGGACTCAGGCGACGACACTGGAACTGATCCAGATGTAACTCCTCCTGACACGCCTGACGACACATCAACTGATCCAGACCTAACGCCTCCGAGCACTTCGGATGACACATCGACTGATCCAGACGTAACGCCTCCGGACACGTCTAGTGACACTCAAACGGATCCTGATGTGACTCCACCTGACTCAGGTGATGACACTGGCACGGATGTGGATACAACTCCGCCTGATAGCGGCGACGACACCGGTACTGACACGGAAGAACCAGGTCCAAAACCTGTTGCTCCGTCATTCAGACAGGACGTGACTGCGCTACGAATAACGATCGTTCCCTCGAAGTCGACTCGAAAACACGAGTGTGTTGTTGTGACTGATACAGGCACAGGTACCACAACGGTTCTCGATGAAGAGGGCAATGAGGAAACTGTCGACGGAGATGCCGTAGGTACCGAAGGTGAAGACGTATGTCTTCTCACCCGAGGCAAAGCTGGTGGCGGAAAAGAAGTTCGTGGTTCTGCAAGCCAGAAGTCAGTCGAAGACCGACTTGCTGCAATGGCAGAACGAAACGAAGCGCTTGCCGAACGGCTTGCCGAGAGACAGGCTGAGGCTGAGGCACGACGTAACGAACGCCTCGAACGAACGGTCGTCAATGCCTCCGAAGGTAAGAAGGGCAAAGCCGAGAACGCCAAGAACAACCGGAACAAGGATGCCGGTGGTCCAGGAAAACCGCCTTCAGACGGTAGTGGTAGCGGCGGAGGAAACTCAGGCAGAGGCAATTCCGGTGGTGGCGGAGGTAACTCCGACAAAGGTAACTCTGGCGGCGGTGGCGGAAACTCTGGTAACCAGGGCGGTGGTAACTCCGGTGGTGGAGGTGGCAACTCTGGCGGTGGCGGAGGAAACTCTGGTAACCAGGGCGGCGGTAACTCCGGTGGCGGAGGCGGTAACTCTGGCGGCGGCGGAGGCAACTCAGGAAAAGGTGGCGGACCGAAGAAATAATCTTCGTGTTCTCAGCTAACTGAATAGCGAAAACGCAGAAGCGCTCTTGGGATGCACCCTGGGGCGCTTCTTTTTTTGTCTTTTGCCCGAAGCTTTTTGAACAGGGGTTTTGCTACTGTTCGCCGAGCAATGACGCAGTCCACTCCAGAACAATCACTCCAGGTCGAAGGTCGTCCTAATCTCGACGCGTACATCGTTTACGCAGGTCGAGGACTACGCGACATGGGAAGAGGACTCATCGCCGTGATCATGGCGATCTACCTTTCCGCAACTGGCCTATCTATTCCTCAAATTGGGTTGGTACTGGGAGCGAGCCTGGTAGGTGGGTTCGTTCTGTCACTTGCGGTTATGTTCACAGCGAACTGGATTTCGCGCCGGATTTGGTTTGCTTTTATTGCCCTACTAACCGGACTCATGATCATCGTGCTGATGGTGACAGAGAACGTTTGGTTGATAGGAGTTGCATCGTTCTTTGGATCGTACGCGGGAAGTGGAATGCACTGGGGACCGAGTCTTCAACTTGAACAACAGTCGCTCACTGAAGTTTCTACACCTGCGAACCGAACCCGGGTGTTCTCTAATCTTTCGATCAGTTCAGCTGGTGGTCGTGCAATTGGTAGTGCACTCGTTGGTATTGCGACGTACCTGATCGGTGTTCGAGGTTGGGAGCTAATCGATGCCTACAAAGTGCTGCTAGCGATCTATCTCGGTATCAACCTGGTAAACGCAGCTATTTACCTTGGACTTTCTTCTGCAGTTGAATCGAAACTCCCGAGTGGCGAACAGCTTGTAAATCCATTCAAATCCAAGGCAAAGCGTCCGGTGCTTGGAATGTCTGCGTTGTTCGGAATCGACTCATTTGCCGGTGGAATGATCTTCGATTCATTCTTCGCACTGTGGATGGTCGAAAAGTACGACATGAGCGAAGGGACGGTCGGAGCGATCCTGATTGGGACGCAGGCGTTGAACATGGTTTCAATCTGGTTGGCACCCTACGTCGCTGCTCGAATCGGGTTGTTGAACACGTTCGTATGGACCCAGGTCGTGTCGAATGTGATTTTGATTTCTTTTGCGTTCTCACCCGCGGTATGGATTGCTGTCTTCCTGTGGATGGCGCGTGGCATATTCGACGAAATGGATGTCCCGACGAGACAGGCTTACATGATGGCAATCGTTCCGCGAGAGGAGCGTACGGTGATGGCAGGGTCGGCGAACCTGGGTAGAGGAATCGGCAGGATGCCTAGTTCAACCGCAACGGGCTTTCTGTGGGCAGGTTCGTATACGGTGGCACCCTGGTTGTTTGGAGGCGGTCTCAAGCTCGTCTACGACTTCTTGATCTACTTCTCGTTCAGGAACGTGGCGATAGACGATCAACAACTGGAGTCATCGCACTAACGACCGGTGTACATCATCGCCAGGGACGGGTCGATGATTTCATGATCGATGCCGGTTGCCTCAGCTGAACGTTTGCCACGTTCTGTGGTTAGGATCGTTCCGCCAGATCCGATCGGGCGTCCGTCGAGCATGATGAGCTCGCCACCGACAATACCGTGGCTAGCCACACCTTTTTCTGGATCGATCACTGTGATGTCGGCGTCTTTGCCGGGCGAAAGGCGACCCTTATTCGGCAGCCCTATCATTTTCGCTGAGTTGTAGCTGAGTTTTTGGACCAATTCCATGGGCTCAAGAGCCCCGAACTTAACCAGTCGCATGCCCTGCTCAATATTTACATTTCGAGGAAGTGCTCCAGCGTCACTGCCAATAGCGTCGACAATGAATTCTCCGTTGTGGTTTTTCGCGGCTGTTAGCTGGAACCCGGATATTGGGTTGTTTACTGGAAAACTCATCGGGACATCGGTGTTGCCTTTATCAAACAGTTCAACACCGCGTTCGCCCGACACCAATACGAGTCCAGTTCGAGTTTCTTCTACCGTAGACGCATATCCGTTTCGCAACGCTGCACGTATTCCGTCAGCGGTCGTTTCGTAGTTCTCGAGCCTCAAACAGTTCTGGCAAACATCTGCCTCAACATTTCCATCCGAGTCACACTTACCCAACGTAAAGTTTGGTCGCGCAAGATGAACTTCGGAAACTACCTGGTCGCGCAGCGATTCAAGGATTGAGAGTGACTCACGAATTTCGTCGTCAACCGGCAATATCGACCCACGGCAATAGGCGTTGATGTGCGCGACGTGAACTCGTCTATCAGTACCAAGGATTGACGGTAGTTCTCTCATTCCGTCAAGACGAGATCCGGACTCAGTGGTGCCTATGTGGTAGGCGACATAAGCACCAAGATCGTTCGCTTCACCAATGAAATGACCGGTTTCCTCGGGTGTGAAGGGGTAATAGCCACCCCATAGTTTGATCCCAATTGATCCGGCATCGAGCGCAGTTTCAACGATGCCCCGGACGGTTGATTGCGACAAACTGCCTTCCGGCACGGTCTCGCCAGGTTTGAGATACCCGAGGGAGGCAACATTGACACCGGAACCGCGAGCTTTGATTCCCTCTGTAAGTGCATCCATGCTGCCACCGAGGTCGATGACGGTAGTTGCACCAGCGGCTGCAACCATTTGCAATCCCATCCCGCGTATTCGACCCAGGTCGCTGGCATTGGCGACGTGAACGTGGGTATCGATCATTCCCGGAATGACCCAATTCCCGTTCACATTGAGAACATCGTCTGCATTTGATTGATCGATTCCGGGCTCGATTAGCTCGACGATACCGCCTCGTATCGCGACGTCGGCGAAACCATCGAAATTTGTTTCTGCGTCGATGACTCGGCCACCGGTGATCACTAAATCAAATTGCTGCAACAGAAGTTCCTCACCATTTCTCTTCGGTGTGAGGCAAAATTTAACCCGTGTTTCTCTACAAATGCGAGGACATTACTTCGCAATTCGACTGGAAGATTTCCGAGTGCCCAATTCGATACGACAGATTTCACTGATTTTTGCAGTCGTTGTTGCTGCGCTGGTCGCGACAGCCACGACTGTCCAGGCGCAAGAAGAAGAGCCGATTGTTGGGTACAAAATCTTGGGCGAAGATGTCGCCGGGCCCTACAGAATTCAAGTTCAAGTATCGCCTGAGAACCCTGTCGTCGGAATCACGCGAGTAGCCGTTCGTGTTCGAGATGCTGAGTCGGGGGAGGACTTGCATGAAGTCTTCGTCCGCGTCTTCGGAACTCCGGCGGATGAAGGTGAACGGCAGTATTCACCTGCCCTCAACTCCCCGGCAGATCGAACTTTCTATCTCTCTCAGCTCGATCTTGAGACGGCCGGTCAGTGGGGCATTGACGTTGAGGTTGAATCAGATCTTGGCCAGGGCTCTACTGTGATGCCGGTTCTCGTTCAATCGCGAGTTCGAAGCGGTAGTGGTAACGGATGGGGGACCGCTCTGTTCGTGCTAGTTTCTCTGTCTTTCGTTGGCGGTGGACTGTGGCTCTGGTACTCATCAAAGAGAGCACTGCGTGAGCGTGAGGAACGCGCCAAACAGGGATAGCAATCTCAGATTCGCAGTTCCGAAAGTTCGCGACGAAATCTATCGCGTACATCTCGAATTCAACCTGAATTCTTGACCCCAATAGCACGTAGTGCTACTTTTGCGGCATCTAAAAGGGTGCGCGGCTACCCGTTCGGAACCGGTCTCCGGTGTGTCGCCCGCTCACCTGACTGGCAACTCCAGGTTGGAATCAAGGTCCGACCAGATAGGAGCACGTATGACTGAACCAGTAAGGTTTGAAGCTGAGGATGCCATCCCCCAGGTGCGCGATCGCGGGATGATTTCGGAGGCGGCTCCGTTTGTCGCTGCGGTTGAGCGACTGATGATCCGAGTTCGCAGCGCGAAGCTCAGCGATCACACCCAGATGATCGACAATCTACAAGCATGGATTGATCGAGCGATGTCAGGTGGAATAGACGTTCTGCGCGACGGGGACCAAATACTTGGAACGCTAAGTGCAAACGTGAACGAAATGATTCACTCCCGCACGATGTTGCGTCGTGTAGTTGCACCAATGGCGGGGCTAGCAATTCTCGCTGGAGCGCTGTCTGCAACCACAATTGTGGTTTCTGGATTCGATGCGCTTTTCTTGTCGACTCCGCTTGAGATTGTTTTTGCTGCGATTATTTTCGGTATCGCAGGTAGTGCGTTCTCAGTTCTGCTTCGCACTGTGACCATGCAACTCGAGTACACCGATAAAGGTGCGCTATTCATGGTTGGTCTGGCGCGACCTCTTGTTGGTGGAGTACTTGCGATGGCAGTGTTCGCACTATTCGGTGCTGGAGTGATCTCACTCCCATTGGTTTCTGACCAGGAGAACACCACTCGAATCGGATTCCTCGCAGGTAAGGGCGGTAGCGGAATCATGGCCGGTCAGCTGGCTCTGTTCGCTTTCGCATTCGGCGCAGGAATTCTCGAGGGTTACATCACTCCTCGATTCTCACGGGGTGTTGCACGAGTAGCTGAGCGAGTTAGCTCCGTAACTTCGTAAGCCATAAAACGTAACTAAGAGAAACGCCGACTCAATTTGAGTCGGCGTTTTTTTGTTCTCGTTAATTCGATTGAGCCGCGGGATCCATCAACACAAGAAACACGATTGCGACGATGACGACCGTAATCAAAAGTCCCAGAGGAAGTAGCCAGACATAGAATTGTCTGTTTGGCCGCAAATGCGGATTTTCCTTGTAAACCTGCTCTTCGACTCTTTTTGCGAACTCTTTGGCGGTGTAGGTAGGGTCGTAGTTGGAATGATTGTTCATCGTAAGGATTTCGACTATTCAACCGTAGTTTCAGTCGGTGTCATGTTCAGCAACACGGTGATCACAACAACTACCAGTACTAGCAGGATTGCGAGGAATATGAGTTGACCGCGTAAAGTTCGTTTAGGTCGCAAGTGTGGATTGTTGGCGTAAATCTTGGCCTCGTGAGCCGCCGACTCCATGCGAGCTCGGAAGTTCGGATCATTCATGCCGCTACTACCTCGCTAGACCGGAACACCCAAGAACACAAAGGAAAGAATAGCGAGGACGAAAATTCCGATTACGATCCACTTCGGTAAACTTGATCGCAATTTGGATCGCCGTGGGTTCTTGCCGTTTCGAAGGGTTTGGATCGCACGCCCTCTTGAGTAAGCTTCCGCTCCGAGCCTTGGACCATTGTTCTGGTTCAACTGGATCCTCCTGAATACATGTCAATGTATGTCAGTTATGAAACACGCCTGAACTATACACGAGGGTACGATACTCAGTTCGTTACGGATTAGGTCAAGATTTGACTAACCGTCGAAAGCAGCCAATTGCTCGGCGAAAGTGAATACGGCTGGTAATCCACCGGTGTGAAGGAACACAACGGTTTCATCCTCGCTGAACCCACCGTCTTCTACCTGGTCGATCAAGGCAGCCATGGCAGTCCCCGTGTAGTTCGGGTCGCAAATGATTGCGTCGGTTTGGGCGGCAATGTGAATTGCTTCAGCGACCTGAGGAGTCATGACGCCATAACCCTCACCTACGTACTGATCTAGCACTCGCATATCACTTTGCTCAAAGGTTACTGGCAGATCGAGCAGTTCCTGGATGTCCTTGTTGTGCTCGAAGATGTACCCGCTCAAAGGCACGTCACAGTTGACTGTCGCACCCGTGAACTTCCAGTCGAGCCCCATCGCCTTTGCAGCGATTATCAATCCGCAAAGTGACCGACCTGCAACCCCGATGATGTGGACGTTCTTGAGATTTTCTCGCTCAATCTGCTCTCGAAGTTCAATACCGGCTTGTACGAACCCGACCATTCCGACGATACGCGGGAACAGGTGCTCCTGGATCAGGTACGGCTTGTGACCTTCGGCTTCCAGGTCTTCTTTCAACTTTGCTGCGTAGCCATCGGCATCGCCTGACTGGAATTCGTCGAGTAGATGTAGCTCAGCACCTAGGATCTTGTCGATCAGCAAGTTCCCTTGGACTTTTCTGTGGGCGGCGTGTTTCAAGACCAGGATGTAGCGCATTCCAATCTTGTTTGCAGCCGCGGCGGTCATTCGGGCGTTGTTCGAGTGGTAGTCCATGATGTTGATCATCACGTCGTAACCTTGCTCAGAGACGTGAGGCATCTCGAACTCGTAGTGACGTGCTTTGTTACCGCCGTACGCCAGGCCCGTCAGGTCCTCTCGCTTGATCCATATGTCGGGGCCACCCAACCGCTCAGTCAACCGCGGCATTCGCTCCAACGGAGTCGGCAGGTGTGCCATTTCCATTCGAGGAACCTTGTCGACATGAGATTGCAGTTGTTCGGGAGTGAGAGGCATGGAATTAGTTTGAAGTGGGTCGGGTGAGACAGATGTATTTTGATCTGGTCGAACGTGTTGTCATCCTGAACTTGTTTCAGGATCACGATTGGTGGCTAAGACTAACCTCATTTGATGAAAAAGCGCTACTTCGTTTACATACTCTCCAATGAGAAGCGAACTCTCTACACCGGGGTTACGAGTGATATCCAAGCGCGCGTTTTCAGGCACAGAAGCGGACTCGGTTCTCGGTTTACGAACAAACACTACATCTACCGCCTTGTTTGGTTTGAGGAGACGGACGAAGTTCAGGTGGCAATTGCGCGCGAGAAGCAGTTAAAGCGATGGCATCGGCGTTGGAAGCTGAACTTGATTGAAGCCGCTAATCCAGGATGGGCTGATTTAGCAGAAGGTTGGTATGGGTCCGCTGATCCTGAAACAAGTTCAGGATGACAACACAGGCGTTCAGTGTCTGATTCGAATACATTAAGCCGTTAATCCTGATTGGGTCGATCTTGCTGCGGACTGGTACGACTAAAGACGTGCGCAGGTCGACGTTTGACCCCGATTTTCATCGGGGTGGCATTCGTTGCACCGGTGGATCGAGCTGAACTTGATTGAAGCCGCCAATTCTGAGTGGGTAGATTTGGCAGCTAACCGGTACGACTAGCTATTAGATCCTGAAACGAGTTCAGTATGACAGTACCTGCCCAACCCGCTTCAGTCCAAAAACTTGTCGGCGTGGGCGAATACTTGTGGCAGTCCGCCTGAGTGGATGAAGCAGATCGTCTCTTCAGGATTGACGCGACCTGTTCGCAGTTCTCCGATGAGGCCGCTCATTGACTTGCCTGTGTAGTTGGGGTCGAGAACAACGCCTTCGGCTTTGCCAACCAGCTTGATCGCTTCGATAACTCGGTCGTCGGGTACGCCGTAGGCAGGTCCTCGGTAGTCGCTGAGCACCTGTAGGTCGCCGTCTTCCAGCGACTGTTCGAACCCGAACATTTCAGCAACTTGTTGAGAACGGTTGTTGGTCACTTCGTTGAAGTCGCTAATCTCGCCTGGAGAATACTGAATTGCAGTCGCTCGCCAATCGAGTCCACGGTTCTTCCCATAAAGCCTCAAACCAGCGATCGAACGTCCAGTTAGGCCCCAGAAGCGAACAGGTCCTTCGACCCCGGCTTTTTCCAGCTGAACTTCGAGTTCTGTTCCAGTCTCAAGAAATCCGATCATTCCCATGATGTCGGCGAAGGGGTCGTCAGGAAGAATGTACGGCTTTCGCCCCGCCTCTTCCTCGTCTTTGAAAATCTTTTCCGCTACCTGTCGTGAGTATTCAGATGGAACTCGGTGAATTACCGCGCCCATCAGTTTGCAGAGCAGCAAGTTTCCAGTGAGCGGTGCATCGAGCTCGTCTTGCGAAACGATGTGGTATTTCAACCCTGCACGTGCACAGCCGGCAGCGATGAATCGTGCCTGGTTCGAGTGGTAGTGGTTGATGTTGATAACGGTGTCGTAACCCTCTTCGAGAACGTGAGCAATCTCGAACTCGAAGTGTCGACCCTTGTTGCCACCAAACGCCAGACCGGTCACATCATCACGCTTCACAAGCATCCGATTCGGAACATCCACGCCCTGGTCAATGAGCGCCTGCTTCAACCGGTCAAACGGCTCCAGCGGTGTGTTCAAATGTGACAGCTTGAAACGAGGAAGTTCTTCGAGCTTAGCGAGTACCTGTTCTCGGGTAGTCAATCGAAAACTCCTATGCTTGAGTCGGTAGCCAGCCCCATGGTCGAGGTCCATGGTCTAGAGGTTCTGGAACGCCATCTTTGATTGCCATTACTGGATTCACCGCCTGGGAGCCTGAACCTGTGTTTCCAGATGCTTCATGGAACAGGAATTCGCCTTCGACCAACTCTACGATTGAAATATCGGCGGTAGTTCCGGCGGAGAGAGAACCTAGCTCATC
>Ga0181582_10002053_pt1 | contig 15953 bp, 11 predicted proteins | sample 071ome_32_FD_132438 | JGI IMG/M metagenome (GOLD analysis project Ga0181582, IMG submission 132438) | Coastal salt marsh microbial communities from the Groves Creek Marsh, Skidaway Island, Georgia - 071405AT metaG (megahit assembly) | ecosystem: Environmental > Aquatic > Marine > Intertidal...
GACGTAATGGCGTACGGTCGTGGCCGCGTTCGCAATCCTATGGCTGCATATGGGTGTATGGTATCCGAAGAGAGGCCGCACGGGGTATATCTTCCTTATTTTTGCCCAGCTGCGGCGTACTACCTTCTTGTAGGGAATGAGAAGATCCTTTCACACACGACTACTACGAGGTCAATGTCAATGTCAGCTAAATCTATCTGGCCATGCCGACGACGGCGGGCCTGCGCTTCTTCATCACCCGGAGGTTGGAGAAGACCGTCTTGAGGTCGACCCACCTGTAGGCGCTCTTGTTCATCAGGAGCGCGGCCTGGGCGGCGGTGAAGTCGAGCGTGGCGCGGACCGGCTGCAGCCTGGCCTCGGCGGCCTCCTTCGCCTCCTTCTTGAAGTCCTTCATGGCGCCCTGGGTGTCGAAGAGCCTGTGAAGGAACGAGAGTTCCGTGTACAGGCGGGCTTCGGACACCTCGGGGTGCATGGTGCCCGAGCACTTGAAGTCCGAGGGGGCCGTTCCCGGCATCGAGTCGGGCAGGTCCCTCAGACAGACGTTCCTGGTGCGGCACGGGAGCATCTCGTCGTCGCTGACGAGCCAGCCGTCGTAGTACTTCTTGATGTTGGCGCGAGCGCGGAGGCGCACCTGGTTGGACACCTGGGCCGGGGTCAGCGGCTTGTCGGTGACAGTCGCCGAGGCGTCCTTCGCGGATGAGTCGGCGGCGCTCCCCGCGCTTCCGGAAACAAAGACCTTGGCGTTGGCGTCGCCGTCGAGCTTCAGCAGGTCCCTGACGCCGTCAAACTTGATCTTCTTGCCGGACGGCGTCTTGAGCTCGAGGTTCGGGCACTCCTTGAAGCGGTCGTCGTCGTCCAGTCCGGCGAGCGCAATGTCCAGCGCCTCCTCCGGATTGATGGAAGACATCATGCCGCCCGCCTTGTACTTGGTGCCGTCCATGCCGAGGCTCTCGGCGATGTGGGCGGCGTCGGTGCCCTCGATGGGCGCCACCAGACGACAGATGACGGGGAAGACCTGCTGCGCAATGTAGTAGTCGACGTCGACCTTGAGCGCCCCGTTGGATGCGGAGATCTCCTCGGGGCTCCTCGCCCTGTCGGCGAGGGAGGCCTTGCCCTCCTCGTCCACGCAGATGATGTACGGGATGGTCTCGCCCGGCATGACCCCGTCCCTCTTGCCGGCCGCCCTCCTCCTGAGGGCCACCTGGACGTGCGGCTGGTTCTTCGCGTCGGGATAGTCCTCGGGTCTCTTTGTCAGCTGCTTGGTGACGACGTACCTGCCCAGAGGCACGGTGCCGTCCCTGACAGCGGCGCCCAGGGTGCTCAGGTGGTCGTGGATGGCCCCGACCACCTCCTCCCTCGGCTTGCCGCTCAGAATCTGATCCAAACAGAACTGGGACGCCTGCTTCGCGAGCGGGCACCAGTCGCGACGGACCATGTCGAGTCCCTTGGCCTCGATGATCTCGACGTCCTTGCCGTCCGGGCCGCGCTCCACCTTGACGGCGGCGTACTTCTTCTTCTTCAGCAGAAGCATGCGCTTGAACACGCCGTCCATCTCAATCTCCAAGAGACGGTACCTCTTGTTGACCTCCTTCTTGATGATGTGGCCCAAGGCGATGACGTCGGCGAGCTGGTCGGTGCTCGTGTCGACCATGATGGAGTCCGTGTCTCCGTAGACGACCGTCCTGCCGATGTTGCCCTGCACGAGCTCGACGGTGGACTGCAGAATCTCGCGTCCTTGGGACGTGATGAGCTCGGCCAGGGGCTTGGCGTAGAACCTCGAGTTGGAGAAACCCAGGCATCCGTACATCGAGTTGGCCAGCAGCTTGATGGCCTGCTGCCTGATGTTCAGCTGCTCCTTCTTGACGCTGTCCCTCTCGCCCTTGATCATTTCCTTGACACGGCGGCGCCTGTCGACCAGCGTTCCGATGACCCTCGGGAGCGGCGCCTTCTCGCCGCTCGCGTCCGGGAGCCTGGCCATGGCGCCCTCGGGCGGGCGCTCGACGGTCGTGAAGCAGATGTTGTACTCCTGGATTATTGACGGGTACAGCGAGTTGAAGTCCAGGAGGAGGATATACCGGTCGTACAGTCCCTTCTTGGGCTCGAGCACGAGTCCTCCGGCGTACTGGGGGCCCTTGCCGCCCTTCTTGGCGGACGTACCGCTGCCGCCGGCCCCCTCGACCGAGGCCGCCCTCTCCTTGGCGGTCATCTTGTCGGGCAGGATGAACTTGTTGTTGTGGAACTCGTGGAGCAGCAGGTACTCGATGCGCTGCGCCCTCTGGTTCAGCAGCGCCTTGCTCCAGAGCGACCCGGAGAGCTCGGCCAGCTGACGGGTGAGGGGGAGCACGGCGAGGAACGACGCGAGCCTCATGGAGAGCCATGCGTCGCTCTCCGTGTGCTGGATCATCTGAACAAGCTTGTCAGACGACAAGAACTTTGACTTGATGTCGGACGAGCTGACTTCCGCCCTGATCTCCCCGAGCAGGTTCCGGCTGAGGGCCGTCAGCGAGTACTCGGCCTCCCTGACGAGCTCCCTCGCGGCGAGGTAGGTGTCGCAGATGAGCCTTCCGGCCACAACAGAAAGTGCCCCAGCACCGGCGCCGCCACCGTGCGAGTGGCCCCCGCCGCCCAGGTTGGGGAACTTGGACCTCTTGAGGCGCCCGAGGCAGGCCCAGTGTGGCACCTTGAGCTCCTTCATGCGGTGCAGGAGCACGTCCAGATCGAAGCCGGAAAAGTTGTGGCCGACAAACGCGTCGACATCGAGGTCCTTCAGCTTCATCACCAGCCCGGTCAGGAGGGCGCGCTCGTTTGGCTGGAGGGCGATGATGTTGCCGCCGTTCCGCTTGCCGAGCTCGCTGTCGTTGGCCTTCTTCGCCATGGCGTCGAATCCGGCGGGGTATCCCATGCCCGTGAGCTTCCGAATCGCACTGAAGTGCCTGATATCTCTCTTGGAGACCGGCAACGGACCGTCCGTGTTGACCTTGGGCATGTAGACCACCGACACGCTGACCACCTCGTTGGCGGCCGTGTCGGGGTTGACGACCGTCTTCATGGACAGCGAGGCCACGCAGATGGGAGGCGCCGGCTTCCATCCCGACGGCGCAGCAATCACCGTCTTGTGTCCCTCGACCTGCACCTCGATGTCGCAGTACGACACCTGGGATCCCTTGCCGACCCTCGTCGGCTTTGTGACGTGGATCCACGAGGGGCCCATGATCCTCCTCTTCAACATCAAAGACTCGAGGCTGGACTGCGTCGTCCCGAACATCTTGACAAAGCTGTTGCCCGAGATGGTGAGCGGCAGCGCCTTCCCTTGCGGGAACCTGACCTTGAGGACCCACTGGCTGCCATGCGACACCGACTGGTCCTCAAACGCATACGTGCGCGGCACCGGCTTCATGGTCATCTTGTTGATGCCCATCTTCTTCAGGATACCAGTCACCTCGGCCTTCACCTCAGCAAAGGCACCGTGCAGCGCCAGCATCCGCTCCTTCTTCTCCTCGGCGTCCGCCGCCGTCTCCAGGTGGTCGGCGGGGAGGTCCACCGCCGTCCTGGGCACGACAAACACCGTCTTCTGGATGTTCTTGACGATCGTACAGCACGAAGCGAACTGACCGTCTCCGACCGGCGTCTTTCCAAACAGGTACACCGTGCCAGAGTTGGCCACCTCCTCGTGGGCGTCAATCAGGTACATCGACATCCTCGACTCGCCGTCGAGCTGCAGCGACCCGTCGTCCACCCACGGCGTCTCCTCCTCCTCCTGCGCATCCTCAAGGCCATCCTCGTACAGCGCCTGCCAGTCGCTCGCGACCGCTGGGGCATCCGCCGGCCCTGCGTTGTCGTTTCCAGTGTTGATGGCGTCGGCGTCAGCGTCGGCCTCGATCGGATCGACGACCTCGACCTTGGCCGTGGCCGTGGTCATGGCCGTGGCAGCCTCCGGGGCATCGACCTCCATCGGCACCTCCTCTGCCGCTGCCTCTGCCTCCACAGGCTCGGCCTTTCCGTAGTCGGCCAGCTCGTCGTCCAACGGCCCATAGTTGTAATCGCCGCCGTCATCGTCATCAAATAGCATCGCGCCATCCGCCCCGTCCCCGGCGTCCCTCCCAGCAACCACGCCGTCCTCAAACTGCACCCGCTTTGACGTCGTCGTCATGGGCGTCTGGAACGCCCTTGCCGCACCCCCACTCCTCGCAACGCTCCCCACCGCCACACGCACCCCAGGCTTCATCCTCGACGCCACAGGCGCACGCTGCGGCTGCGTCCTCGCCGCCACGGCCGTCCTCGGCGTCTTCTGCCCGCCCGGCGTATCCAAGTCCCCCAGGATGTCGTCCAACAGGGCATCCGTCTCTGCCGCGTTCACCTTGGGCTTCCTCACCACATTCGCACCGCCAGCCTTGGCCCGCACCGCAGCAGACTGAAACATCTTCTGCATACGCTCCTTGGCCCCGGCCACCGGCTCTGTGCCCTTGGCCCCTCCGGCCTTCCTCCCAGCCGCCTTCTTGTCGGTTTTGGCCTTTTTCTCGGCCATACGGGCGTCTTCGTCGATCCAATCGACCTCCTCGCCGATATCCGTGTACCCCAGGTCGTCGTTGCCCACGACGAACCCACCTCCTACAGACAGCGCGATCGTTCGTGCGTGGTGAGGTCGAGCGTCGAACGATCGAGCGCGTCGCCAGTACGTCGACACGTCGTCGCTTTCTATCGTCCAGAACCGGCATCCGCGGGGCGGACAGTCCCAGAAGCGGGCGGGACGGACCGCATTCGGCCAGCAAAATTTCAAATTTCTTCACAATTCGAAATCCCAGAAGATTTCGCCACACACACACACACCACGCACCTTCTTCCCTACGTTTCTGCACGAGACGAGCGTAGTCCTCCTCGCCGACTTCGTCATAGACGTCGTCTTCGACATTGACTTCGAACGAATCGATCCGCTTCTTGCCCGACGCTTTCAAGGCCCGTAATTCGGCCAGGGCGCCCTTGAACTTCTTGCCACCCCGCTCGGTGGTGGCTTTACGACGTACTCCACGTCCGGACTCTGTCATCTTCGTGAATCGTGAAGAGCAAGGAGCAAAAAGTTGTGTCGTCGTGCGATTTTTGAATTTCACGTGATCACGCATCACCATCCTGGATCTGTCGGGAGTTCTCCTTCAGGATCTCGATGTCTCTCGCGTTCCGGTGCACGGCGCCGTTCATCTTCGCAATTGCGTCGGAGTAATCCTTCAGGATCCCGAACGCTTGGCCGAGGGATTTTCCGTCAATCTCGGCGCGGGTCGAGCCGTTCGCCCCGCCCACCGAGCCCGCTCCGCTGACCTGTACTCTCGCCGCGCTCGCGACGGAGTCTACCCGTCCAAGCAGTCCCTGGGCCGAGTTTGCGGCGATGACGCCCTCCATGGCCCGGAGCTCCTCGCTGAGCTTCTGGAGGACAATCTTGGGGGTCGACTTGTCGTATCCGACGGCCCTGCTGAACCTGGCCTCGAGCGCGTCGATGTACCGCAAGGTCTTGAGGAGGTTCTGGCTGAGCTCCGCGTGTCGCGTCTTGATGGCCTCCATCTGGACGCGGACGACCGTCTCGTGCCGGTTGGCCAGGGCCGCCACGCTCTTCTGCAAGGCCTCGAGGCGCTCCCTGTGTTCCTTGACGGCGTCGCTTTGGGCGGATTTTCTGTCGAGGAGGCCCTTGAAGCCGTTGTAGGGGATTGGCCAGAGGCTATGGGGGTTGTCGGGTCCGCCCGCGCGGCGGATGGCTTCTCGCCACTGGAGCTCGTCGATGTCGGCGGGCTTGCGGCGTTGGGCGGGGTCCTTGACGACGTTGAGGAAGAGGTATTGGAACTTGAAGCGGGAGTTGCCCGGGGCGGGGACGTAGGACTCCTGGATGCTCTGGAGTTCTCGGATGGCAGAGTCGTCGGGGAGGGTCGGGGGGTTGGCGGTCATGGTCATCATGGAGGTGGAGGGGAAGGCGCCGGTGTTGGTGTTCGTGTTGGTGTTCGTGTTGGCATTCGTGTTGGCGTTGCCAAAGGTGCTTCCAAAGGCAGATGGTGCTGGTGGTGTTGGTGTGGTGGAGGGGAAGGCGCCAGTGTTGCCAAAGGCGCCGGTGCTGCCAAAGGCCGGGGTCGACGTCGGCGCTGCCCCAAAGGCCGGGGTCGACGTCGGCGCTGCCCCAAAGGCCGGAGCGGCCCCGGCCCCGGCCCCGGCGGCACCCGTAGCGCCAAAGCTAAACCCAGGCGTTGCGGGTTTCGCGGGAGTCAGTGATGCGCCGAACGGCGACGGCGCGGTCGTCGTGCCTCCGGACCCGAAGGCGGGCATACTCGGGTTGCGTTGTAATCCGGGTGTGGCAGCGCTTCCTGGTGCCGAGAAGCTAAACGCCGGCGTCTGCGGTACGTGTATCGTGGTCGTTCGCGTGAGTCCGAGCGTGGGTCGGAGTGGGGATGGCGGGGAGGAGCGCGCGAGGAATTCTCTGTCGGTTTGGCTTGATGAAGGAAATTCAACACGAGCGGCACGCGTGACGTACCGACGAGGCTGGCGTCGAGCCGAACTGGAAGCTCATTATACTATATATTACGTACGTAAATACACGTACGTGATATCTTCAATCTTCAATTTCTTTTTCGCTTCTTGCCTCCACCGAGCGAGCGGCCGACCTTCTTGCCGACGTTGGTCACGAGGTTCTTGCCCTTCTTGACAGTCTTCTGGAAGGCGTCAAAGAGCTTGGAGGTGCTGGCACCCGCCTCGCGCTCGCCGGCGGCAGCCTTTTTCTTGGTCTTCTTCAGCCGGCCCTTGTCGTAGTCGGCGTCGTACGCGTCCGGCTTGGTTCCCCTGGAGGGGCCAGACTTGCGCATGTTGACGTCACGCTGCTTCTTGGTATCGCTATCGACCGTGTCCCAGGTATCCAGACCCATGGAAGTCCGGTTCCCGATTTTGGTGGCGTTGATGGCGTCGGCGCCGCGCTTTGAGACGGACTTTGAGACGGACTCCTTCCCGCCCGCCGTCTTGGCGTTTTGGGTCCTCGCCGTTGCGTCGTCCTTGTCGTCGCGAGCCTCGAACATATCGGCCTTCCGCTTCTTGGACGATGCTTTCTTGATGCTGTGCGTCTTGGGCCGGATGCTGTAGCCGCGGCGGGACTTGCTCTGGGCGATGGGCGTCATCGATGCGGGGACAGGGGCGCGGCTGGTGGGAGAGAACAACTTTTTGCTGATGGCATGCGGTTTGGCGGTCGCGAGCTTGGCAGAAGACTTGGCCGACGATGCGGCCTTCTTCGATGCCTTCTTCGACTTCTCGACGGAAGCCACGACTGGCGTGGCCAAGTTTGCCACCCGCTTGCTGCTCTTGCTCTCGACCTCGCTCTTCCTCTTCTTCTTGGCTGTCTTCGCGATCTCCCTATCCCTATCCCTCTCCCTCTCCCGGTCGGTCTTCTTCTTGTTCGCACGCTCGTCCTTCGCTGCAGCCATGGCCGCCGCGACCGGAGACCGCTTGGCGTAGAACAGAATGTACGGCTGCTGGCCCATGGCGTTCCTCGCGCTGGTCGGCGCGACCCTGCTGTCGTCAAACCTGTGCCAGTCGCCGCCGACGTTCCTCAGAAAGCTGTAGTAGTGGCCGCTGTGCATGCTGAATCCGTCGTGCACCAGGATCCCGTAGAGGTCGTACAGCGCCGATCCCTTGGGCTGCGGGTGGCTCATGAACGGGGCCAGGTCGATCGTCTCGTCAAATTCGACCTGCTTGGAGATTTTGCGGCCTGACCGGCTGAACTCAAAGCGCTTGAGCTGGATGATCAACGTGTTGGGCGCGTCCTCGATGGTCATACGCTTCACGGCCTTGACCATCTTGTTCTGCTTCGAGCACTTGTAGCTGTTCTGGCCGTCCAAGACCTCGGACGCTGTGAAGCGTTGCAAGGCCTTCTGCACGCTGTGCGCCCTCGATATTTCCAGCGACAGGTCCAGAAACGGGTCGTACGTGTTGGACTCGTAGTCGCACTGCGTGCACTTGATCTGCGACCGGATCCTGCCGCCGAAGATCTGATAGATGAACGAGGTGTACTCGAGCTCTCTGTTGGGCTTAGGGTTCATGCCCGCGATGCTCCGGTCGTGCATGGCGTCCAGGAGGGCAATCAGGTACTCGTGTGCGTCCTCCTGCCGCCCCAGCCGGAACCTACCGAGATCGAGCGCGTCGCAGTGAGGGTGACGGGTAGGAAGGTTTGAGGGGTTTGATAGGGGCTGAGAGATGGGATGGAACGGACAGGCGAACGCCCCGACAGCGCCCGTCAGCGGCGGCGGCGGCGGCCTCGTGTGTCAGTGTAACTATGACTATAAACAGCATCCCAGTCACGAACGCAGTCAAAACGCTGCTTCAGAGACTCATCGCTATTTGGTTATCATCATCCACACGGGGGACCGGTGCCTTTCGGGGCGACCTCAAACACGCAAACAGGCAAACAGGCAAACACGACGTACCCTCTGTTTATCCGCTTGAGCGACTTGGCGTGCTGCACCGGCGACACGACGCCCTTGTTTCCCTCCAAAGAGTCCTCAACGAGCCTCTGCGTCATCCCGATGGGATCCAGCTCGCCGTGCGCCGCAGGCTTGTACGCCAGGTTTCTCCGCGACAGCAGCAGCTCGGCCAGCGCCGGGGTGTGGATCAGACACTGCAGGACCGAGTTCATGAAGCACGTGTTCCCCAGATTTGTAAGCCCAGAACCCACCCGGCGCATCTTGGTCCACTGCATGCACAGCTCCTCCCTCGGGAACAGCTCATCCTGGCTCCGCGTCTTTATCCGGCTGCCCCCCGGCGACCGAGGCGACCGTGGCGACGAGGGGTCTCCCCTGTCCTTCTTCCCCTTGCCCGCCTTGTCCGCCTTGTCCGCCTTGCCCACCTTGCCCACCTTGCCCCCGTTGTCCACCTCGAGCTTCTTCATCTTGGCCTTTGGTTTCCTCGCAGCCATCGGTCTCGCGTCCAACTCGGTGACGTTCACCCCCGCTTTTATCGTCGGCCGCGATTTCTCGAAGCGCGCCGGAACAAACTCCAAACGATTCAACCTTGCCTTGCTCTTCAGAGGGAGCGGCATCAACGTATTGTGCGATTTCAAATCGGGACCATGCAGAAATCTGCCAGCCTTTCTCCTCCTCGCACCGAGCAGCCCCGGGCTTGCCTGCTCGCAAATTTGTCGCGACTCAAATTGGTGGTTATGGTTATGGTTATGAGGACGGTTACGATGATGACTGGTTTTCGGACACAAACGCTTCGTCGGCCTTCCGAATCGCCTCGTGCTTGTTCCGCCTCGTCTTGCCGCGCTGCCGGACCAGCCGCACGCCGGGAAGAACCCTCTTGAGCAGATGCACTTGCATGAGGGTCAGCTTCTGCCGCCGGTACAGCACCCGTTGCCGACCCAGCCACCGGGACGCCTCGACCGCGTCGGCAGAACCGTCCTGGAACGGGTGCGGCTCGGCCATGTCGTGATTCAAAAAGTCTCGTATCCGGTCTTGGTCCGTTTCTGTTTCCAGAAAGGCCTTGGCGGCGTGAAAATTCGACCACCACTTGCTCTCCACCGTGGACGGCACCTCCCATATCATGCCCGCTGCCGTCAGCGTCTCGACCTGGTCATCCGTGAGCCCGCCCTTGTTTCTCCGCAGGAACTTCATCGTCTTGACGAGGTATTTTGCATCGTCGGTTTCGAGCGATTTGGGCACGATGCACCGTTTGTACACGTCCTTCCAGGCGCGCAGCGCGTCGGCGGCGGGCTGGACCGTGTCTGCCAGGGACAGGGGTGGGGATGGCTGGGACATTTGATCTGGCTCGCTGGATCGCTGGGACACCTGCACTCGTCGTCGTCGCCACGGGCTCGGGAGAGCGCGCGAGCACGTCAAAGAGGGACAGGGACTGTTGTTGGTGGTGGGTGCATCCTTCCGCTCAAGAAGAATCCCGTTCCCGGGGGCTCGAGGTGCTGCATGGAGCAATGCGCTAGCATATATCTGCACACGCATTCAATGTATCTATGCGAGTCGTCGATTGTTATCGATTGTTACTAAAGAGGCGCGCAAAGCGTGAAAGAATGGGGTGTACAGGAGAGAGAGAGAGAGAGAGACAGCCTCGTAGGAGCGTACGTACGTACGCACGCACGCACTTGCTCCTCCGTGCCTCCTACTTACTTCTTCTTGCCCGGAATGGCCACGGCCCTGCCCTTGCGGGTCCTGGCGTTGTTCTTCGTCCCCTGTCCGCGGACCGGCAGCCCCATGATGTGCCTCCTTCCGCGGTAGCACTGGATCTCTTTCAACCTCTTGATGTTCAGGTTCACGTATCGCCTCAGATCTCCCTCGATCGTGTACTTGTCCACCTCCTCACGCAGCGTCGTCAGGTCCTCCTCCGTCAGGTCCCTGGTGCGAATGGTCGGGTCAATCTTGGTGTCGGCCAGGATGGCCTTGGCCGTCGTGTGTCCGATTCCGAAGATATACTGCAGGGAGTACTCGATCGGCTTCTGGTTCGGGATCTCGACTCCGCCAACACGAGCGTTCATGATCTGCAGGCGACCGCGGGACGGGAGCGTGGCCCGCTGCGGCGTCTGGAGCTGCAAATGGGTAGCGTGGGAGCGTCGGTCGTCGGTGAGCGAGCGAGGGACGCGGGATGCGGGAGCGCCGTGATGTGGGAGTAAAATGCATGCATTGCCGCAATGCTGGCCCTCGGACGGACGACGACCGGCTGCGGCGAGAGGGAGCGGCGTGGACATGGGCGTGGTAGGCCAATGTGGGCCAACTTCGCCGGCAGCTGCACGTGGAGAGCCGAGCGGGCGTCTCACGTCGACGAGTGGTCGATATGGATTGTTCCATGCGACGCATTGTGCCAATCGACCACAGAAACGGGTCCACGGATGCGAATTAAGAGAGGCCTGAATTCGCCTCCAACGCTCCACGGCCCGGAATGCGCAGAGCACACGTGCGTACCTTGAGTCCAGCGAACTGATGCGTGAGTGCACTCGCCATTGTGTAGGATATGCAATGCGGGCAGGTGAACTTCAAGTCCGACTTGACCGAGTCACAGGTCACAGGAGGAGGACAGGGAGCGCACGAATCGATTCTCGGTGCTCAGATCTTTCTCAGATCGCCAAAGTCGAATGCGGCCTCTTCTCTTTTGCTGCTCGTGAACCCACTCGTGGTCGCGTGCCACGCGCCGAGGACGTCGGCTCCCTGCCCCCCGTGGCCACTCGCGGCGGGCGGCGGCCCCAGGGACGCCTCGGAGCTCGCGAAAAAGTCGTCCAAGATGGGCTGATGTTTCTTGGACTTGGACGACTCTGGGGACGCACGTGTGTCTTCCATGGCCGCAAACGGATCGACCGTCGTGCCCGTTCTTGTGCTCGTTGCCGTCGCTGTCGCCGTCGATGTTGTGGTCTGCTCTCCACCGAGCCAGTCCCCGAACGGGTCCGACGGATTGCTCTGCGTGGAAGCATGGGCTCGCTGCTGCGCGCCGATCGCGGCGACGGCGCCAATCGCCGAGGGACTCGCGGTCGCCGAAATGAGGCCGGCGACTGGACTGTTGGGAGGCAGCTCAATCCCCTCGACTCCCTCGTTGACGTCCAGCGCCTCCAGAAGACTCGGAAGCCCGCCGGATGTTCCGTCTACGGAGAGCAGATCGACGGAGACGTCTGCCGCCCCCAACCCAGCGTCGATCGACGCACACTCGATCCCCAGCCGCGCCATCACGGACGCAGCCTTGCTCCTGACCCGATCCTGCGCCGAGTCCGACGCCCGCTGCAGGGACGCCGGGTGGTCCTTGAAGTAGCCCACCATCGACGAAATTGCCGGCGTAACGCTCGTGCCCTGGCCCGTGGCGGCCACGTCCAGCACACAGAGCGCCCTCAATACCTCCTTCCAGCTCCCGTTCGTCAGTTTCTTCTCAAAGGCCTTGGCGAGCGGTATCGACCCGTGCCCGCCGCACGTGCTCAGAAACTTGCCGCACTCGTCCACCGTGGGCGCCACGCGGACCCCGTGCGCCGTCTTGGAGACGAACGAGTGCACCAAGCGCTCCTCGGGCGTGGCCGGCGGGGTCGACGTCGACGCCGACGTCGTCGATGTGGTCGACGAGGGCGAGGCGATCCCCTCGAAACCGCCACCGGCCATGGGCACCATCGCATTCCTGGTCGCCGTCGGCGAGGCGAGCCCGTGCTCTCCAAACGCGCCCACATCGATCTGCGGCCGCGTCGGCGGACTGTACGCGGAGCGATACGCGTCACTCGCCGTCGGTGTCTTGTCCTGGGCATGACCACCACGCGTGGCCACCACCCCCGAGAAATCCCCAAACCGGACCGCCCCAGACAGCGCCGCGCTCTTCAGCTCGTTGAACCCCATCGCCAGCTTGGCACCGAACGACGCATCCCGGAAGTCTTCCGCGTCAGGCTCGAGCACACACGACGACGTCCGAGCGCCCCCGCTGCCAAACCCCTCGTACCTCTGCTTTCCGCCACTGCCCGGCGTGTTTGTTCCTCTCGACCCGTTGGTTCCCACCCCATTTGCATTTCCGCTTGTACTTGCGCTTGTATTTCCGCTGCCAAACCCTTCCATCCGCTTGCCCACGGAAGACATCGACGTTATCGACGCCATCGAAGAGACGCCCGAAGCGTCTGCCTCCCGCACCCGGTGAATCGCCTCCAGCGCCTCCCGCGCATACTCTTGCACCCGTTTCCAAGGTATATCCCCTTTGAACGCGTCTGGAGCACACCGAAACGTCTGCAACTCTTTAATCTGCGCGCTCAGCCGCACCAGCGCCCGCTGCAGCTCCCCCGACCCTCGCTGCGACATGTACTTGACCAGCTTGAGCGCCTTCTGTTTCGCCGCAGGCGACCGCGCCTGCAACCGCTGCTCCAGACAGTCTATCGCGTCGTCCACGTTCTTCCTGTCCCGGCCGATCGCCGCGCACAGCTCCTCCATCACGTTTGGGGGGGGCGGGTCATCGCTGTTGGGCAGCGTCGCCTGTTCGATTTTCAGTTTCAGCTGCACCGTGTGCACGTACGAGACGAGCTTCGACGCCATGATGGTGGATTATCTCTCCAGGGTTTCCCTCCGAGGGCGTTCTCGTTCCAGAGGCTCTGCTGCTCTGCAACGAGGCTCTGAGAAAAGGAAATGAAACGCCAAGGGTCTCCGTCCTGAACAAGCACCAACAACGACGACCCCTGTGCCGTGCACGTGACTGACTGACGTGGAGAAGAAGACCAGAGAAGGGCCTCCAGCGAGGTGGATCTGGAGGCGAGCACGGTCCCCGTCCTGCCACCCTTTGGCGGAATTCCAGGGTCAGCCCTCGACGACGAGGACGACGGCGCTGCTGCGATGCGGATGACGCCGCCCAAGGACGGCGGGCCGTCTCTGCCGTCTCTGCCGTCTCTGCCGTCTCTGTCGCAGCAGTACGTGACCCAGCCCTCGCAGACGGTGCCTGCCTTCGGGCCCACCCACGCCGGCGTTCCAGCGTCCAACAACGCGACGACCCAGCCTTCGTCGAAGAAGCGGAAGGCGGTGCCAGATTGGGTGCATTACGACGCGGATATCTTGGATAATCTGTCCAAGACGCGTCGGTTTGCGTCAGAGTGCATGTCGGACGACTTGGTGAGTCGGATGTCAATCTCTGGGGCGGACGACGGGGGCGGTGAGAAGACCGTGGGGGCGACGGGTGTGCGGGCACAGACGCCGAGTCCGCTGAGCAAGTACAAGAAATGGCAAACAGGAGACGGCGACGAGGCGGGTGCTGGAGCGAGTGCGGGTGCGGGTGCGGGTGCCACTCCCAGTGCAAGTGCGTACCAGACGCCGGTCAAGGGCCGGGGTCAGCGGGGAACGGTGCCGATGGACGAGGCGGCTGGGGCGACGGGCGACAGTCGGTTCCGAACGCATAGAGCGAATCGAGCGATTCCTGCCAAGTTGTTCGAGGCGGAATTGTCTGTGACGACGTCGCCGAGTGACGTGAAAATGGGGCAAGATGGCGGGACAGAGCTGCGAAAGACGGCGCTCGTTCGGCTCGCGTTACTGCGCCATAACCAGACATGAGTAATCAAGTAAGCTTCTCTCTCTGTCTTTCGCTTTCATGACGACGAAGGATCAGCGTGAGCTTGGCCGTCGGTGTCGCTCTGTTGTTCCGCTGCAAAGCGTCTCAGGTCGATCCACCGTCCGCGCTTGCTGACGGTGCCACTGAGAATGTACCCCCCGCAGTGGTCCATGTTCATGTCCGGGTGGGTCCTGTTGGGGAGCACCTGGATGTCGCGCTTCCAAGGCTCGTTGATGACGGGCGCGATGACAAAGCCCCGGACCTTGATCAGGTTCATGAGGTCCACCAAAGGCTGCAGCGTCGGCGACACGACCGCAAGTGACTGGAGAAGGAGCACGAGAACGAGCGAGTGAGTCAGAGCGTCAGAAGCAGCCGCGCACACGAGTCACCGCGCTCGATTCAACACGCACCGCCGACGGAGCCAAGAGTGGGAGGGACGCAAGGAGCAGGGATTTCTGCGAGAAATTCGTCGCCGTAATGATCAACGACGTGTACCGACCGGCCGCGGGAGCGGGAGCGGGAGCGGAAGTTGTGGTCGCTGTGGTCGGCGGGGTGCCCTCGTCCTCCCCGCCTCCCTTTGCCCGCTTGGCCCCCCGCTCCACGTCCACTCCCACTTCCACTTCCGCACCCCCATCCGCTCCGTTCGAAGCGGCAAACCGTTTCCCCTCGTACGTAAACGCCTTGGTCCGATCCCCCAACCCACCCACCTCCCCCAACAGGTCCCCCAAGTTCCCAAACGTCAGCACGCCACCCACCCGTTCATCAAACCCAAACCCGTCCAGCACACTCAACACGCCCCGATGCTTCCCCACCCGCCCCACGCAACACTCCCCGTGCCCACCCAACCGCTCCATCACCGCCCCGGCCACCAACCCACCCGACTGCTCGATCACCAACACCCGCTGACCCGCACACACATTCGCCAGACACAGCGCCATCGCCAACGCATCCGGCCGCAGGTTGCCGATCTTCTTCAACAGCTTGGGCGTGCCGTAGTACGCCTCGCTGATCGTCTTGGCCGTCGGCCGCCGTGCGCAGCCGAGCAGCACGTGTTTCCGCTCCTTCCGCTTCCTGAACTTTTTCTGGGCCAGAATTGTTTTATCGTCAAACGTCGACGAATTCCTGCAGGGCACGAGGTGGCGAGGTGGCGAGGTGGCGAGGTGGCGAGGTGGCGTGAACTAGTAACGAGCGAGCGAGCGACGGAGCGCGGCGACGGAGCGCAGCGACGCCTCATCACGACACGTACTTTGAGATGGTTTCCACGAGCTCCGCGCCGCCCATCCCACCCTCCTTCATCTTCCGAATATCCTCGTCCCCCAACCGCTGGTTCCCCGGACTCCACTGAATCCCACGCCCCGACGTGTGCCCCTCCACACGCTCAAACGCATGATCGTCCTGCTTCCACTCGTTCACCCCCCGTACGAACGGCACGGCCACCGGCCGACCGGTCGGTCCTCGGCCCTCTTGATCCACCTCTTGCACTTCGAACAGCGTCCCGTACGGATGCCCGACCAGACTCACCGTGGGCACCTCGGTCCGACCAAACTGGAACGTGGTCGACGCGGTGACCTTCAGGATGTGCGTCTTGAAGCCGTGATTGATGTCGAAGACGACCACGTCGTTGAGTTTGATACGGTCCGACGGTGGGATGGAGGGGGAGACCGTGGCGGGCGGGTCCTGCCGTCGTTGTTGGTCTCGCTCTGTTGGTCTTGGGTGCGTCTGTTGGTCTTCTTGCATGGCTCTTGTTGGAGCATTCGTGCACGTCTTCGCACGCAGACAGACCACGCTCCCTGCGTCGTGTATTACTGTGTATGTATTACTGTGTATGTATTACTGTGTATGTGTGTGTAGGATCACTCACCACTCACCACTCACCACTCACCGCCCGAGAAACCCCATCCGCTCCATCTCTCCCTCATCCGCGTTATACCCGGCCGCATACAACACCC
>Ga0181582_10002058_pt1 | contig 15940 bp, 12 predicted proteins | sample 071ome_32_FD_132438 | JGI IMG/M metagenome (GOLD analysis project Ga0181582, IMG submission 132438) | Coastal salt marsh microbial communities from the Groves Creek Marsh, Skidaway Island, Georgia - 071405AT metaG (megahit assembly) | ecosystem: Environmental > Aquatic > Marine > Intertidal...
GAACACCACCGACAGGCGGAAACCGTATATCAGCCGTGCGGTGACGTCCCGCATCTGGTCGTCGGTGCCCAGCCAGTTCCGCAGGGAAGGCGGTGCGGGCGCGGGGCGGTCAAGTTCCAGCGCGAAGCTGTCGTAACGGTAGGGAATCGGGGCGCGGACCAGCCAGCCGTCCCGGCGGATCAGGTCCAGCACGTACGGGTCGCTGTAATCGGCCTCCGTCGCGAAGTCACCGCCAAAGGCCGTTTCCGGATAGGCCTTGAAAGCAGGCACGTACAGCTTGCCGTTATGGGAGACCAGCAGCGGCCGGTCGTTGGCGATGACATCCGCGAACAGGCTGACGGCGAACAGGGCGGTGAAAATAACCAGCGACCACCAGGCGCGCCGGTTGGCGCGGAAACGCCGGAAGCGGCGGCGCAGCGGCGGCGAAGGGGCGATCATGCCTGCCGCCCTTCAAAATTGATGCGCGGATCAACCAGCATGTAGACCACGTCGTTGACGATGCCCAGAACCAGCCCCAGCAGGGTGAAGATATACAGTGTGCCGAACATGATGGGATAGTCGCGGTTGACCAGCGCCTCCCAGCCAAGACGGCCCAGACCGTCCAGGGAGAAGATGATCTCGATCAGCAGGGAGCCGGTAAACAGAATACCGATGAACGCCGCCGGAAAACCGGCGATGACGATCAGCATGGCGTTGCGGAAGACATGCCCGTACAGCACCCGGCGTTCGGTCAGCCCCCGGGCCCGCGCCGCCGTAACATATTGCAGGGAAATCTGGTCCAGAAAGCTGTTCTTGGTCAGCATGGTCAGCCCGGCGAAACCGCCGACGACCATCGACAGCACCGGCAGGGCCAGATGGTGGAAATAATCGAGAATGCGGCGCGGCCAGCTCATGCCGTCCCAGCCGTCGGACACCAGGCCGCGCAGCGGGAACCAGTCCAGATAACGCCCGCCGGCGAACAGCAGGATCAGCAGCACGGCCAGCAGGAAGGACGGCAGGGCATTGCCGATGATCACCAGACCGCTGCTCCAGACATCGAAGCGGCTGCCGTCCCGCACCGCCTTGGCGACGCCCAGCGGAATCGATACCAGATAGGTCAGCAGCGTCGTCCAGACGCCCAGCGAGATCGAAACCGGCATTTTTTCCAGAATAATCTCGAAAACCCCGCGGTCGCGGAAATAGCTGTCGCCCAGGTCAAAACGCAGGTAGCGCCCCAGCATCAGGAAAAAGCGTTCATGCACCGGCCGGTCAAAGCCGAAGCGTGCCTCGATCTCCGCGATGAATTCCGGGCTGAGGCCCTGCGCGCCGCGATAGCCGCCACCCCCGGTCCCTTCGCCGGAATCCGCCGCACCGCCGCCCGCCAGTTCGGTCCCACCGCCGCTGAAACGGTCGCCGCTGGCCACCGCCGTATGTTCCAGCCGGGCGATCATCTGTTCCACCGGGCCGCCGGGAGCGACCTGGACGATGATGAAATTCACCAGCACGATCAGAAACAGGGTGGGAATGACCAGCAGCAGGCGGCGCAGGATGTAGGCGGTCATGATGGCGCGTTCCCTTCCAGCTGTACGGGTACATCCGCCGTGCCGGCGGTGCGCGGTTCCGCACCTGTTACCCACCAGGACATGAAATCATAACCGCCAAGCGGGCGCTCTTCCGCAATGCCGAAGCGGTTCCAGTAGGCCACCCGGTGCGACGGGCTGTAATATTGCGGAATCACCAGATGCTGCCATTGCAGCGCCCGGTCCAGCGCCCGGGTGCGGATGACCAGGTCATGGCGGGTGGGGGCGGCAACCAGCAGGTCCACCAGTCCGTCCACCGCCGGGTTTTTCAGCCCGCCGTAATTGCGGCTGCCGGGCCGGTCGGCCGCCGCCGACCCCCAGTATTCCCGCTGTTCGTTGCCGGGCGACAGGCTTTGTCCCCAGCCGGCGATAATGATGTCGAAGTCCCGGTTGCGGATGCGCTCGATATACTGGCTGGAGTCAACCACCCGGATGCTGGCGTCGATGCCCAGCCGCCGGAGGTTGCGGACGACCGGCAGGACAACGCGCTGGAAGCTAACCGACACCAGCAGGAATTCGATGTGAAACGGCGCGCCGTCCGTATTCCGCCGCAGCATCAGACTTTCCGGATCCACCGTCCAGCCGGCCTCATTCAGCATGTCAGCCGCCCGCAGCAGGTTGCGGCGCAACTGGCCCGGTTCCCCGGCAGCGGGGGGGTTATATTCCTGCGTGAACAGCGCCGGCGGCAGATCCGCCCGGAAGCGTGACAGCAGCGCCAGCTCTTCCCCTTCCGGTACGCCGGTGGCTTCCAGTTCCGACGCATTGAAAAAACTGCGCGCCCGCCGGTACTGGCCAAAGAAGAAGGTGCGGTTGGACCATTCAAAATCGAAGACGGCCGCCAGCGCCTGGCGTACGCGGGGGTCGGCGAATTTCCCCCGGCGCATGTTGAAGACGAAGCCCTGCATGCCCTTGGCGGCGCTGTCAGGGAATTCCTGCTTGATAATCCGCCCGTCCGCCAGCGCCGGGCCGTCATAGCCCAGCGCCCAGTTCTTGGCGATATTTTCAACGCGGATGTCATATTCATCCGCCTTGAAGGCTTCCAGCGCCACGGTGTCGTCACTATAATAATCGTAGCGGATGCGGTCGAAATTGTAGCGGCCGCGGTTGACGCCCAGTTGCGCGCCCCAATAGTCCGGCACGCGTTCATACGTGACGAAACGGTTGGGCTCGAAATCCGCGATCCGGTAGGGGCCGCTGCCCAGCGGCGGCGTCAGCCCGGTCCTGGTAATGTCGCGGTCTTCCCAGTCATGCCGGGGCAAAACGGTCAGCTGGCCCAGAATCAGCGGCAGTTCGCGGTTGACGCCGGACGCCAGCCAGAAACGTACGGTACGGCTGTCCAGCGCCTCCGCCCGGGTGACATCGCGGTAATAATGCCGGTACAGGGGCTCGCCCTTTTCCCGGAAGGTATTGAAGGACCAGACGACGTCATCGGCGGTCACCGGCAGGCCATCCTGCCAGCGGGCGTTTTCCCGCAGGCGGAAGGCGACCCAGCTGCCGTCCGGCGACAGATGCGCGGTTTCCGCCAGCAGACCGTACTGGGTAAAGGCCTCGTCCCCAGCCGGCGCCATCAGGCTTTCGTAGATCATGCCCAGCCCGGCGGCGGTGGCCCCGCGCGGCGGCACGATATTGAAGCTGTCATAACCGTCGCCCACCACCGCCAGGCGCAGCAGGCCGCCCTTGGGCGCGTCCGGATTCGCGTAGGCGAAATGGCGGAAACCGGGGGGATATTTAACATCCCCGTACAGCGCCAGCGCATGAACGCCCGGCACGCCTTCCACCATCACGGCACCGGCAGTAGAAGCAGAGGCAGGATTTCCGGGGCCTTCGGCCCGCGCCGGGGACGCGGCGGCCAGCGCCAGCGCCGCCCCCAGCGCCAGAAACGGCAGACCCGCGCGGAACGGGTTGCGGAAGGCCGGGACCCTCACCCGTCCAGGGCCGGCGCAAGGACCGCCAGCGCCGCCTCATGCAGGGCCGGGGTGGCCGCGGCCAGAACGCGCGGCCCGGAATCCGGCCGCAGGGGGCGGCCGCGCCAGTCGGTGATCCGGCCGCCGGCCCCTTCGACAACCGGAACCAGCGCCATGAAGTCATAGGGTTTCAGGGCGGATTCCAGCACCAGGTCCAGATAGCCGGACGCCAGCATGGCGTAGGCGTAGGCGTCCGCGCCGTAGCGTACGGAGCGGACCCGCGCCCGCAAGGCGGCGAAAGCGGCCTGTTCCGTGGAGGTTTTCATCATTTCCGGGGTCGTCAGGGACATGCGGGCATTTTCCAGCCCGCCACAATCGCGCGTTGCAACCGGCCGGCCGTTCAGGCGGGTTTTCTCCCCGGCCAGGCCAACCCAGCGTTCCCGCAGAACCGGCTGGTCCACCACGCCCAGCAGCGGCCGGCCCTGTTCGACAAAAGCGATCAGGGTAGTGAACAGCGGCAGGCCCGTGATGAAGGCATGGGTGCCGTCAATCGGGTCCAGCAGCCACAGGCCGCCGCCGCGCGACTGCCTGTCCGCCTGCTCTTCCCCATGGATTCCATGAGCGGGAAAGCGCGCCGCGATCAGTCCGCGCATCGCCTGTTCGGCGTCCCGGTCGGCGCGGGTGACCGGGCTGCCGTCCGCCTTGTCTTCGACGCCGCCGGACTGGCGGAACAAGGGACGAATCACCTGGCCGGCGGCATCCGCCAGGTCACCGGCGAACGCCGCCAGAACCGCCAGGTCTTCCTCCCGCGACGCCATTTACTGGCCCGTCACCTTTTTCAGAAACCCGCCCAGCGCCTTGCCGGTCTTTTCCATCGCCTTGCCGGCGGCTTCCCCCACGGGGGCGGCCAGACCGCGCTGGCTGCCGGGACGCAGGTTGACGCAGGGGCTGTCGGCCGCGGTCAGCGCCGGGTCGCCGACATGCGCCATGGCGCCGCCGCCGCCAAGGCCAGGCAGCAGCTTGCCGAGGGAAACCCGGCCCGGCCCGGCTTCCGGTGCGGCCAGGGTGCCGCGAACCACCAAGGGCACCGCGCCGCCCAGCAAGCCATGGGGAATGACGGTGATGTCCAGTTTTTCCGTGTTCAGATCAACCCCGCCAACGCCGGTGACGGTTGAACTTCCGGCATCCAGCACCAGGGTGCGGGCAGTGGCCACGCCTTTCACGACGCCATAGTCCGCGACCATGCAATAGAGCGGGGTCTTGCCTGCGGTCGCATTGCCGAACAGCAGCGCCAGGCCGGTGGTGGCGGCATCCCCGGCGAGGCGGCGGATTTCATTCACATTCAGCTGCCCGTCCAGCATCTTCAGGCGGACATGGCCGTCCAGCGCCGCCGCCAGCGCCCGGGGGCTGCCGCCGGTGGCCGCCAGGCTGGTGTCAAACATGAGCGGCCCTTCCAGCAGGCCGGGCTGGCCCGCCAGCCGCATCAGGTTGGCGGCCCCCATGGCGGTGGCGGTAACCCCGGCTTTCAGCCCGGTTTCGGCGCGGCGGGCATCCAGCTCCAGCCGGGCAGTCAGTGCGCCGCCGCCGCCATCGGTCATCGAAAATTCCGGCAGGGTCAGCACGCCATCCTTCAGCGCGGCGGTCAGCCGGACGGGCGCAAGAAAGCCCTGCCCCCGCTGCAGCCTGTCCAGCGCCAGGGAAATGCGCGCATCCGCCAGCCGCAGCCCGGCCAGATCCAGCGGCGCGCCGGGAATCAGCCGCGCCGGCGCGGCCTTTTGCGCCCCGGAAGCGCCGCCGCCCGCCGTCTTGCCCGTGCCCGCGCCGCCGGAAGCGCCGCCCAGCGCCTGAAGCAGATCATCCAGCAGCAGGGTTTTCCCTGCCAGCGACAGGTCCAGCGCCGGCCGCCCGCGCATATCCAGGGACGCGCCGCCGGTCAGGCTGTTGCGCCCGAAGGTCAGGGCGATATCGCTGGCGGTAAACAGGCCTTGCCCGTCCCCGCCAATATGCAGGGCCGCCGTCAGCGGCCGCAAGGGCGGCAGGGGGGTACCCGCCGCCCGGGAAAGCCCGGACAGGTCCGGGGTTTCGAAGACGATGTTCAGATCGGGAACGGGAAGGCGTTCTTGCAGCGTCACCGCGCCGGTAACCGACAGGGAAAGCGGCTGGCCGTTACCCAGCTGGAGGTCCAGATCGCGCAGCGAAAGGTCGCGCCCGGCGTCCCCGCTGAGGGCCAGCGCCAGGCGAAGCGGCCCCAGGGCCGGCACCCGCGTGCCCGCGAGCGGCAGGGTAATACGGGAAAGACCGCCGATTTCCGCCGTTTCGGCGGTCACGGTGATATCAATGCCCCGGCCCTGGAGCGGCCGGGCAATACCGCCGTTAACCGCGAGTTTCAGGCCGGCCAGATCGCCGTTCAGGGCCACCGGCCAGGGTTGCGCCGGGTTTTTCAGGTCTTCCCAGGAGCCGGTTTCCCCCCGCAGGGCCAGCGGCGCGCCATCGGCATTGCCCGACAGCGCGATTTTCACCGGCTCCTTGCCGGAATCGCCGCCCCGGACCGTCAGGCTGGCGATTTCCAGCCGCTGTTCGGCGGCTTTCGGCGTTGCCTTGTAAGCGATGCGCAGGTTGGAGATATCCGCCTCCCGCACCACGGGCAGAACCGGGGAGCCGGACGGACGGGACCGGGCCGGGGCCGGATCCGCCGCCGCCGTTCCGGCGGCGGCGTCAGCGGGCGGCGGCGGGGTGAATTCCAGATTGCTGCGGCCGGTGGCGTCATTTTCCACCAGCAGGTCCAGGTCCCTCAGCAGGAAACGGCGCACATAGGGGGTGTCGGTCAGCAGGCTGAGCAGATCCACATCTACTTCCAGCCGCCCCAGTTCCAGCATGGTGTCACGGCTGCCGCCCGGCGCATTGCCGAAACGCACGTCGCCGACCGCGACGCGGGTGGTGAAGCCCAGATCCACGTCCAGACGGCCGCCGATGGCCAGGCTGCGGCCGGTGGCCGCCTGGACCCGCTCTTCAATGGCCGTCTTGTAATTATTGAAGTCGATATTCAGCAAAACCACGAGCGCGATTGAAAAAACAACCGCCAGGCCGGCGAACAGCCAGGCGAGATACTTAAATACTTTTCTCATTTTTCACGCGCTCCGCATTCGGATGGGCGGGAATCCGCCCATTGTCCGACTATAATCCGTCGAACGGGTCCGCGTCCAGCCAGACACCGGGATCCAGGCCCAGCGCGTTCAGGGTTTTCACCATGTGCGGCGGCAAGGGCGCGCGGATTTCCGGACCGGCCGCAGCCGGCCGGATGGCGCGGGCATGCAGGTGCAGGCCGTGCCCGGCCAGTTCCCCGGCGCCGAAGGCCGCCCGCCCGCCATATTTGCCGTCTCCCAGCACAGGCGCGCCAACGGAAGCCAGATGGGCGCGCAACTGGTGGGTTCTGCCGGTATGCGGCCGCAGGGCCACCAGGGCGAAGCGGTCCCCGGCATGGTCGAGCAGCCGGTATTCGGTCAGGGCCGTCCGGGCGTCCGGCGCGTCCGCGGTCATCCGCTGGCCGCCGCCTTCGGATTTCCCCAGCGGCGTGTCGATCCGCCCCCGGACGGCCGGTGGCCTGCCGGCGGTGACGGCCCAGTAGGTCTTGCGCGCGGTCCGGTCACGGAAGGCTTGCGCCAGCGCCGCCGCCGACTGGCGGCCGCGCGCCAGCAGCAGGACGCCGCTGGTATCGCGGTCCAGCCTGTGAACCAGGCGGGGACGGTCCCCGTCCGCCGCCGCCAGCGCGCCCAGCAGCCCGTCCAGATGCCGGGTCTGGCCGGAACCGCCCTGCACCGCCAGCCCGGCGGGCTTGTTCAGGGCGATCATCCGCGCATCCTGATACAATATCAAACCGCGCAGCCAGGCGGCATCCGCCGGGGAAGGGGCCGCCGCCGGGGCGCGGGGTTTGCCGCCCCGGGGCGTTTCCGGCGATGCCTTGGACGGCAGGGGCGGCACCCGTACCTGCTGCCCGGCGGCGAGCCGCTGGCCGGTCCTGGCCCGGCCGCCGTCCACCCGCACCTGGCCGGTGCGCAGAATGCGTTGCAGCCGACCGAAGGGCAGGCCGGGAAAACGCAGCAGGAACCAGCGGTCCAGCCGCAGGCCGGCTTCGTCCGCCGCAACCGTTAGCAGGCGGACGCCTGCCGGGTTCTGGGGAGCGCGCGTCATGCCGACAGCTGCCGCGCCAGCAGCATGCCTGCCAGCAGGGCCGCCAGCGCCCCCGCTACAGACAGCAGTATATACAGGAAGGCCAGGACAACCTGGCCGCGCCCGCCCAGATCGGCGATATCCAGGGTAAAGGCGGAAAAGGTAGTCAGCCCCCCCAGCGCCCCGGTCATCAGCCCGGCGCGCAGCAACTGGGCCTCCGGACCGGTACCGGACAGCAGCTGCGTGGCGGCACCCGCCAGGAAAGCCCCCAGAATATTCACCAGCAGCACCCCCCAGGGGAAACCCGGACCGGCCCACAGGCCGGCACCCTGCACCAGAAGATGGCGGGCGACGGCGCCCATCGCCCCCCCGGCGGCGATTGCCAGAAACAGTTTCACGGGCGCGTTTCCTTGATCTTGCATGGCTTCGCGTTTACAGCCGCCAGCGCCGCTGTTATGAAACCCGCGTTTTCCGGCTTCTGCGGGCCGTCCCGCGCGGTGACGCGGCTTTCACGGCGGCTGGCGGCGGACAACACAGGCGGCGCAGGATATCCGGGAAAGCGGGTTCCGGAAAGCGGCGAAAAAACACGGGGCGGGCGGACATCACATGAAAATCATGGCGGGGAACTCCAGCAGGCTGCTGGCGGAAAATATCGCGCGGCAACTGGGGCTTCCACTTGTGAATTGCCATATCCGGATGTTCGCGGACATGGAGGTATTCGCGGAGATTCTGGAAAATGTCCGGGGGGAGGATGTTTTCGTCGTCCAGTCCACCTGCCGTCCCGCCAACGACAACCTGATGGAACTGCTGGTGACCGTAGACGCGCTGCGGCGCGGCTCCGCCCGGCGGATTACCGCCGTCATTCCCTATTTCGGCTATGCCCGGCAGGACCGCAAGACCGGGCCGCGCACCCCCATTTCGGCGAAACTGGTCGCCAACATGATCGAAACCGCCGGGGCGCACAGGGTGCTGACCATCGACCTGCATGCCGGACAGATCCAGGGATTTTTCGATATTCCCACCGACAACCTGTTCGCCCTGCCGGTGCTGGCGCAGGATGTGCAGGCCCGGGCGCGTCCGGGGGAAGAGCTGCTGGTGGTGGCCCCGGACGTCGGCGGCGTGGTGCGCGCCCGCATGCTGGCGAAGCGCCTGTCCACCGGTCTGGCGATTATCGACAAGCGGCGGGAACGCGCCGGGGTTTCCGAAGTAATGAACGTCATCGGCGACGTGCAGGGCCGCCGCTGCGTTCTGCTGGATGACATCGTCGACTCCGCCGGCACGCTGTGCAACGCCGCCGTGGCCCTGATGGAAAAAGGAGCCGCGGCAGTGGATGCCTATGTGACGCACGGGGTATTTTCCGGCCCGGCGGTAGAACGCATCAGCGCCAGCCCGCTGGAATCCGTGGTGGTGACGGACTCCATACCCATGTCGCCGGAGGTGGAAGCCTGCCCGAAAATCCGCCAGATTTCCATCGCCCCGCTGCTGGCGGAAGCCATCAGCCGGATTTCCAGCGAAAAGTCGGTTTCCGTGCTGTTTGACTGACCTGGACGGGCTGTGGAAGCCCCTACGGCAAAAGCGCCGCCAGCGCCGTCTGCCCCTCGTCCCTTGAGATGGCGCTACGCGCCTCCTCCTGAGGCGGCGGCGGGTATTTTTCCCTTTATTTGAAATAATCTAACAAAAAAACCCACGCTCCGGGAGCGGTGCGTAGCGCCGCGTCCCGAAGGGTGAGACCTGCCCTGGCAACCGGCACTGTCACGGCAAAACAGCCTGGAAAGGCTGCGGCGATGGCCCTAGCCGGCCATGAAGGCCTGCAGGCCGGTCTGGGCGCGCCCCAGGATCAGCGCATGCACGTCATGGGTGCCTTCGTAGGTGTTCACCGCTTCCAGGTTCATCACATGGCGGATGATATGGAACTCGTCGGCGATGCCGTTGCCGCCATGCATGTCGCGCGCCGCCCGCGCCACGTCCAGCGCCTTGCCGCAACTGTTGCGCTTGATCAGGGAAATGGTTTCCGGCGGGCAGCGGCCCTGGTCCTTCAGGCGGGAGGCCGCCAGGCAGCCCTGAAGCCCCAGCGCGATTTCCGTCTGCATGTCCGCCAGCTTTTTCTGGATAAGCTGGGTGGCGGCCAGCGGCCGGCCGAACTGCTTGCGGTCCAGGGTATACTGCCGCGCCGCGTGCCAGCAGAATTCCGCCGCCCCCAGCGCCCCCCAGGCGATGCCGAAGCGGGCGTTGTTCAGGCAGCCGAACGGCCCTTTCAGACCCTCGACGCCGGGCAGCAGGTTTTCTTCCGGCACTTCCACCTGGTCCATCACGATTTCCCCGGTGATGGAGGCGCGCAGGCTGAACTTGCCCTCTATCTTCGGGGCGGACAGGCCCTTCATGCCCTTTTCCAGAATGAAGCCGCGAATCACCCCGTCGTCGGTCTTGGCCCAGACGATGAAGATATCGGCGATGGGGGAATTGGTGATCCACATCTTGCTGCCGCTCAGCAGGTAGCCGCCGTCCGTCTTGCGGGCGCGGGTTTTCATGCCGGCGGGGTCGGAGCCGTGATCGGGCTCCGTCAGGCCGAAGCAGCCGATCAGCTCCGCGCTGGCCAGCCGGGGCAGATACTTGCGGCGCTGTTCTTCCGTGCCGTAGGCGTGAATCGGGTGCATCACCAGGCTGGACTGGACGGACATAGCGGAGCGGTAGCCGCTGTCCACCCGCTCCACCTCCCGCGCGACAAGCCCGTAGCAGGTGTAGTTCAGGCCGGCGCAGCCGTAGGTTTCCGGCAGGGTCGGCCCCAGCAGGCCCAGTTCCCCGAAACCGGCCATGATGGCGGGGTCGAAGCGTTCATGCCGGTTGGCCTCCACGATGCCGGGCATCAGCCGGTCCTGGCAGAAGGCGCGGGCGGTGTCCCGCACCATGCGTTCTTCTTCCGTCAGCTGCTCTTCCAGCAGAAAGGGGTCTTCCCACTGAAAGGGGGCGCGTTTTTCCTGTGCCATGAACCTGCTCCGTAACCCGTCCGGCAAGCAATTCGCCGGACCGTTTAACCTTAAACGAAACGCCCTAAGCCTAGAGTCAGCGGCGCGGCGCGGCAAGGGGGAAGTTCGCCACGGCCACAATGGCACCGGGCATCGCCTTCCCGGCGCTGCGGATCAGGCGGTGCGTTCCAGGTTGAAGGCCACCAGTTCCGCCAGGGCCTGGCGCGGCGGGCCGTCCGGGCAGCGGTCCAGCGCCGCCAGGGCCTTGCCGCCATAGGCGCGGGCGCGCGCCGCGGTCTGGTCCAGCGCGCCGGTGCGCCGCATCAGCTCCAGCGCCTGTTCCAGGTCGCCGTCGCGCCGGTCGCCTTCCGCGATCACGCGGTTCCAGAAGCGCCGGTCTTCCGCGCCGCCCTGGCGGAAAGCCAGAATGACCGGCAGGGTCGCCTTGCCTTCCCGGAAGTCATCCCCCACCGTCTTGCCCAGGGTTTCCTGCCGCGCGGAATAGTCCAGCAGGTCGTCCACCAGCTGGAAGGCGATGCCCAGGTTCATGCCGTAATCCGCCAGCGGCGCGTCCAGCGCCTCCCGTTCCGCCACCGCCGCGCCCACCCGGCAGGCGGCGCAGAACAGGGCGGCGGTCTTGGCGGCGATGATGCGCAGGCACAGCTCTTCCGGGGTGGCGGGGTCCCCGGCGGCGGTCAGTTGCAGCACCTCCCCTTCCGCGATGGTCGCGGCGGCGTCGGAAAGAATTTTCAGAACCGGCAGGGAGCCGTCGGCGACCATCAGCTGGAAAGCGCGGGAAAACAGGAAATCCCCCACCAGCACCGGGGCCTGGTTGCCCCACAGGGCGTTCGCGGTGTCCCGGCCGCGCCGCAGGTCGCTGGCGTCCACCACGTCGTCATGCAGCAGGGTGGCGGTGTGAATGAATTCAACGCAGGCGGCCAGCCCGATATGCCGGTCCCCGCGGTAGCCGCACAGTTGCGCCGCCGCCAGGGTCAGCATGGGGCGCAGCCGCTTGCCGCCGGACGCCACCAGATGACCGGCAAGCCGGGGAATCAGCGTCACCGGGCTTTGCATGCGGTCCAGGATATGGCTGTTGACCCGCTCCAGGTCTGCGGCGGTCAGGCGCGCCAGCGCCCGGTCGCTTCCGGGGGCTTTCCGGGAAACGGCGTCATCGGTCAACCCCTGCAACTCCCCAGCTGTTTGGCCCGCCCGCACCATAGCCGCCCGCTTCCGCAGGTCAAGGAAAGCCGCGCGGCCCGAGCCGGGCGTCTTGACCGGCAAAATCGCGGTTAATAGCTTGCGCGGGTCTTTCGAAAGGGTAAAACAGGCGGCGGGAAGGAAACCTTCGGGAATCCGCCGCCCTGCTGCTGGAGTATCCGCCGCCATGGCCGTCATGCCGATTCACAAATACAGGGCCTATCCGCCCGTGGGCCTGAAGGACCGGACCTGGCCGGACGCTGTCATCACCAGCGCGCCGGTCTGGTGCAGCGTCGATCTGCGGGACGGCAACCAGGCGCTGGTGGAGCCGATGGGGCCGGACCGCAAGCGCCGCATGTTCGAAACGCTGGTGCGCATCGGCTTCAAGGAAATAGAGGTCGGCTTCCCCAGCGCGTCGGAGACCGATTTCGCCTTCGTGCGCGAACTGATCGACGGCGGCCGCATTCCGGCGGATGTGACCATCCAGGTGCTGACCCAGGCGCGCCCGCACCTGATCGACCGCACGATCGAGGCCGTGCGCGGCGCCCGCCGGGTGATTTTGCATATCTACAATTCCACCTCCACCCTGCAGCGGCGGGTGGTGTTCCGGCAGGACCGCGCCGGGGTGAAGCAGATCGCCGTTGACGGCGCGCGCTACCTGCGGGAACGGGCGGCAACCCTGGAAGGGACGGAGGTTCTTTACGAATATTCGCCGGAAAGCTTCACCCAGACGGAGCTGGAGTACGCGCTGGAGGTGTGCGAGGCGGTGGCGGACGTGCTGGAACCAACACCGGCGCGGCCGCTGATCCTGAACCTGCCGGCGACGGTGGAGGCCGCTACCCCCAACATCTACGCCGACCAGATCGAATGGTTCGGCCGCCATCTGCGCGACCGCGGCCGGGTGATCCTGTCCGTGCATCCGCATAACGACCGGGGCACCGGCGTGGCGGCGGCGGAACTGGCGATGATGGCGGGCGCCCAGCGGGTGGAGGGCACGCTGTTCGGCAACGGGGAGCGCACCGGGAATGTCGACCTGGTCACCCTGGCGATGAACATGGTCTCCCAGGGGGTGGATGCCGGGCTGGACCTGTCCAACCTGCCGGAACTGGTGAAAACCGCCGAATTCTGCAACCGCCTGGCCGTGCATCCGCGCCACCCCTATGGCGGGTCGATGGTATTCACCGCCTTTTCCGGCAGCCACCAGGACGCCATCCGCAAGGGGCTGGAGGCCATGAAGGGCTCCAACAGCGGCTTGTGGGAGGTGCCCTACCTGCCGATAGACCCGGCGGATGTCGGCGCCAGCTACGAAGCGGTGATCCGCGTCAATTCCCAGTCCGGCAAGGGCGGCGTCGCCTATATCATGGAAACCGACCATGGCATCCGGATGCCCCGCCGCCTGCAGATCGAATTCGCCCGCATCATCCAGCGGACCACCGACGACAGCGGGGAGGAGGCGGACAGCGCCGTCATCGGCCGGATTTTCGGGGAGGAATATCTGACCGCCGGAACGCCCTACGCTTTCCTGGACTATTCGGAACGGCGGATTTCCGGCAACCTGGTGGGCATCACGGTCAGCGCCACCCGTAACGGCCGGCCGCTGCGCCTGGAGGGGGAGGGCAACGGCCCGATCGAGGCTTATGTGCGCGCCCTGGCGGCGGACAGCGGGCGCGACATCACCCTGACGGACTATTCCGAACGCGCGATGACCGGGGGCGCCAACGCCATGGCGGTGGCCTTCGTGGAACTGGCGGACGGGGAAAACCCGCCGCTGTTCGGGGTAGGGCGCGACCATAATATCACCACGGCGTCGCTGAAGGCGGTGACATCGGCGGTCAACCGCCTGCTTCGCCCGACCGCGGCCGTCTCCGGAAACGAATCCGCCCATGCGCAGTGAAATTCAGGACGCCGCCGCAAATATCCGCCATTCGCTGGACATGCTTGCACAGCGCATGGACCTGAAAAAGGCGGCGGAAAAACTGCGGGAGCTGAACGCCCGGGTGGAAGACCCGGCGTTGTGGGACAACCCGGCGGACGCGCAGAAGCTGATGCAGGAACGGGCCGCGCTGGAGCGGCGGGTCCAGGGCCACCGCGAACAGACCACCGCGCTGGAGGATGCCGTCGGCCTGATCGAACTGGCGGAAGCGGAAAATGACGCCGCGATGATCGCGGAGGGGGAGGAGGCGCTGCTGGCGCTGTCCGGCAGCATCCGGCGGCTGGAACTGGAAAGCCTGCTGTCGGGGGAGGCGGATGCCAACGACTGCTTCCTGGAAGTGCATGCCGGGGCGGGCGGCACGGAATCCCAGGACTGGGCGGAAATTCTGCTGCGCATGTACATGCGCTGGGCGGACGCCCATGGCTATACCACCAGCCTGATAGAGGAAAGCCCGGGGGAGGAAGCGGGTATCAAGTCCGCCACCATCCGGGTTTCCGGGCTGAACGCCTATGGCTGGCTGAAGACGGAAAACGGCGTCCACCGCCTGGTGCGCATTTCGCCGTTTGACAGCCAGTCGCGGCGGCACACCAGCTTTTCTTCCGTCACCGTCTACCCGAACATCGACGACGCCATCGAGATCGAGATTCTGGACAAGGACCTGCGGGTGGATACCTACCGCGCCTCCGGGGCCGGCGGCCAGCATGTCAACAAGACCGACAGCGCGGTGCGCATGACGCATCTGCCCACCGGCATCGTCGTGCAGTGCCAGAATGACCGTTCCCAGCACAAGAACCGCGCCAATGCCCTGAAGATGCTGCGCGCCCGGCTGTACGAGCTGGAGCTGCGCCGGCGGGAGGAAGCCGCCCAGGGCCAGTATGACGCCAAGACGGAGATCGGCTGGGGCCACCAGATCCGTTCCTACGTGCTGCAACCCTACCAGATGGTGAAGGACCTGCGCACCGGGGTTGAAAAAGGCAACGCCCAGGGGGTTCTCGACGGCGATATCGATGACTATCTGGAAGCGGCGCTGGCCATGCAGCAGCAGCCCCCGTCCGCCGGGTAAGACGGCGCTTCCGGGGCGGGAGGTATTTCGTAATTTATTGTAAATAAAGAGAAAATGAAATTCCTCATGGTGAGGAGGCGCGAAGCGCCATCTCGAACAATGAGGGCAAATAACCACGGTGCGCCGTCCCCCGTCCGGGGCCCCCATTCAGGAACGGATATCATGATCAATATCGTATCGGTCCGGTCTTCCGTGGAGGTGCCGCTGATCCGCCCGGACGGCCGCGTGCTGCCCTCCCGCTTCATTTCCTTTCACGGGCTCTATTCGCGCCGGGAACATTTCGCGGTGCAGCTGGGGGAAATTGCGCCGGACGCGCCGCCGCTGGTGCGGCTGCATTCGGAATGCGCCACCGGGGACCTGTTCGGCTCCGCCCGCTGCGACTGCGGGCCGCAGCTTTCGGAAGCCATTGACCTGATCGCGGCGCGCGGCGGCTACATCCTGTACCTGCGGCAGGAAGGGCGTAACATCGGCCTGTTCGCCAAGCTGGACGCCTACAAGCTTCAGGACCAGGGCATGGATACCTTTGCCGCCAACAACCATTTGGGCTTCCCGGACGACCTGCGGGACTTCACCGAAGCGGCGATGATGCTGAAGGCGCTGGATGTTCACCGCATTGAACTTCTGAGCAACAACAGCGCCAAGATCCGCCAGATGACGGAAAACGGGATCGAGGTGGCGCGGCAGGTGCCGACCGGCGTGCATCTGTCCGGCCATAACGGGGGGTACATGCGGGCCAAGGCGGCTTCCGGCAACCACGATATCCGCCTGCCGGAAGACCCCGCGGACGCGGCGGAGGGGCCAGACACAACCGGCGGCGGCAAGCGGTAGAGGCAGGCAGAGCCGCGGCAGGGGCGGGTCCAGCGGCATACGCCCGCAACCGGCGCGGGATGGGGCTTCACCCGTCGAGACGGATCTTGCAGACGCTTCCCGAAGCGCGGACGCTTTTAATTAACCCATTACAAATAGAGATAAAAAACCCCCTCATGGTGAGGGCGGCGGGCAGCGCCGCGTCTCGCACCATGAGGGGAAGGAGCCGTGCGGCGGCGTAGAAAAGACACCAAATGCCTGCGGAAATCCGGGACGGCTATAAAACATAGTCACATGCCGCCGCGCTTTTGAGGAGGCCGATACTCCAACCGAACGCAGCCCACAGC
>Ga0181582_10002060_pt1 | contig 15936 bp, 12 predicted proteins | sample 071ome_32_FD_132438 | JGI IMG/M metagenome (GOLD analysis project Ga0181582, IMG submission 132438) | Coastal salt marsh microbial communities from the Groves Creek Marsh, Skidaway Island, Georgia - 071405AT metaG (megahit assembly) | ecosystem: Environmental > Aquatic > Marine > Intertidal...
GCGAGCTTCCGCGCGAGGGCCAACCCGAGCCCTGTACCACCATGACTTCGACTGCGACTCGCATCGAGCTGCACAAAGGGTTCAAACACTTTGCTGATGGATTCTTCAGCGATTCCAGGGCCCGTATCCTGGATTTCGAACGCAATCATCGCGGCTTCAGCTTCCGGCTGTGTTCCTACCACGCGCACGTTCACGGAACCGCTGCTGGTGAATTTGACCGCGTTGTCTATCAACGCCTCACAAATTTTCCGAACACGCTGCTCATCACCGAGAACCATCTTGGGGATGTCCCCTGAGGTCTCCAGACTGATCTGCAGGCCCCTACCTTCGGCATCAGGTCTGAACTTTTCAATCAGCTCTTTAGCCAGACTCAACAGACCAAAAGGCGCAGAAGCCACTTCGCTTTTCGCACGCTCCCGCCGCGCGTAATCCAGCATGGAGGTAATCACCCCCTGCAGGCGCTCAGCGGAAGAGAAGATGAGATCGAGGTAGCGGCTCTGCTGAGCGTCCAGCGAAGAGTTCTGCAATACCTGAACCAGCCCAATCACGCCGTTTAAAGGTGTGCGCATTTCATGGGAAATCATGCCCAGAAACTCACGTTGCATCCGAACAGCGTCCTCGGCTGCTTCGCGAGCCTCGCTCATCGCTCTGCTGGCCCGATGGCGCGCGATGATGGTGGCAACCTGTCCTGTCGCCTCCTGCAGCTGCTGGCTGTACTCCTGCGCATTGCTCGGCGCCTCGTTAGAAAGAAACTCGATGACGCTCACAACCTCGTCACCTTCGAGCACCGGTAGACCGATGGCGAAATTCAGCGCGCACTGAGCTGCCGCCTGAATCCGGGGAAAGTTGGAATCCTTGTTCAATTCCTGAATGAGGAGGGGCTCTTTCGTTGACAGCACCCGCCCCGGCAGACCCTCGTCGCGGTGAAACACCATCTTGGTTGTAATCCGACGAAAGCTCTCGACATCCAAGCCCTCACGCTGGTACCAGATGCCGCTTGAGACCAGCGCATCGAGCTTGGCGTCATAATTCCAAAGGTGCGCGACGTCCGCGTTGCCGAACTTGAGCATGAGTCCGAGCGCCTGTCTCAGCAGGATCTCCTCGGCGTCCTCACCCGCCCCGCTGACACCACTCAGCCGGGCGAGTTGGAGCAGCAGCTCCAGATAAGTATTTCTGGCGAAAAGATCGCGCAGCGCGCGCTCGCTGATCTCCTCGGCCTGAGCGCGCGCGCGGCGCTCACGGCCAACCCTGCGCTCCAGGACCTGGATTTTATGCGCTGGGTCGTCCGGAACACTGTTCACAGTGCTGGCCATTTTCAGTCAGATTTAAATTTGATCCTGAAAGTACAACTCGCGTCGCCCCGATGAACACACTGCGGGTGCTCAATATCGGCCTCCTCTTTGTAAAACGCCAGCGTTCCCTGAACGAACCCCTCTGCCAGCGAGCATAACTGCCTGTTGGAGGAATACTCCATCATCAAAGTGTCGTGGCCCTCTGATGAGAAGTGGAACGTCGGCGTATAGGCACCCGGATAGAGCTTGACCACCTCTGGATGAATGACGTTGTTCAAAGTCAGCAGGAGGTCCCGGGATGTTGTATGAGGAGCAAAAAATTGGTCGAAGCGTTCTGCAAGCCTGGGGAGTGCTTTTGAGCCGAACCAGCGGAGTACTTCATCCTGAGTCAGATTCAGTTGGGCGCTCGCCGCCGCGACCAGTCCCATCATTTCACCGTCGTCATAGCTCCCGATGGAGGTATACACGCCACTCGCCTCTGCGGCCTCCAGAAGCGCGTCCCAGGTATCAGCGCCGAATTCGGCTTCGACGATCTCTTCGAGCAGGTTGAAAATCACACCCTTCATGTTCTTAGGCCCCTCATATCAGCTGTGCTGCGCGTCTTTATGCCGCTCGGCTATCTCGACAAATCGCGGCCGCACGGACAGAAAAATATCGACCAGTTCCGGATCAAAGTGCTTAGCGCGCCCATCCGTGATGATCTGGGCGGTTTCCTCCAGGGAAAAAGCCTTCTTGTAAACGCGCTTACTGATGAGCGCATCAAACACATCAGCGAGTGCCATCATCCGCGCGGAGAGCGGGATCTGCTCTTCAGCGAGCCCGTCCGGATATCCCGAACCATCCCATTTTTCATGGTGCCGCTCCGCAATCTCGATCGCCGCATCGAGAAAACCGTAGTCAGCGTTCTCTGCGTCAGACTCGCCGATGGCTCTGCGAATGGCCTCAGCGCCAAGGCGCGCGTGCGTTTGCATCGTCTCCCATTCTGCTGCGTCCAGTTTCCCGGGCTTGAGCAGTATCCGATCCGGGATTCCGACCTTGCCGATGTCATGCAGCGGCGCCGCCAGCGTGATATTGCGAATACCGTCCTCGGTAAGAAGCTCCGGATAGCGCCCGCGTGAAGCGAGTTCGTTGCACAGCAGGTTCACATAACCCTGGGTGCGCAGAATATGCGCGCCAGTCTCGTTGTCACGCGTCGCTGCCAGACTCGACAGCGCGCGGAGGGAAACATCCTGTACACGTTGGGTCTGCTGCAGCCGTCTATGAACCTCGGCTTCCAACGACTGATTCTGTTCGGCAATCTGATCGCGGACACGCTTGAGGTGCAGATGGGTCCGCACCCGGGCGTGAAGGATCGCGGCGTGTACCGGCTTGGTGACGTAATCGACCGCGCCCAGCTTGAGCCCAGTTTCCTCATCACCCACAGAGTCGAGCGCGGTGACAAAAATAACGGGAATATCGCAGGTAGCTGGATCGTCATTCAGCCTCTTGATGACTTCGTAGCCATCAATATCGGGCATCATGACATCCAGCAGAATCAGGTCGGGGGATGGATCTCGAGAAGCGGCTGCTAGCGCTTCGACGCCACCTTCGGCTTTCGTAATTCCGTACTCATCCTGTAACAAGCCTTCGAGGACCACCAGATTGATAGGGTCGTCATCAACAATCAGGATGTTTGTGTTCTGTTTCATGCTGGGAGCTCTTCCTGCCGCGGCTTCGGCGCGTGTCTGCACGGCTCCAACCCTGGAGATTCAGAGTTGCCCGGCCGATTCTCTGACTGGCCGACTGCAGAGTTCTGCAGGTCCGTCTCACGCTTATGATACGCGCCAAACAGGAAAACATCAGGCGCGATGAGCACGTGCGTGGGAAGCTTAAAAATTCTGACATGTGCCGTTTCGCCGGGTGGCGACACCGTCAACTGCCGCCGCATTCATCAGAATTCATAAAACCACGCATCACCTGCCTGATACTGCTGTGCCTGCTGGCAGGCGGATGCGGAAAACCACCGCAGACCTTGGAGGTCATCCAGGCCGCGGGAGAGCTCCGGATCGCCATCGTTCCGGCCACTACCACTTACTACGAGGATGCCCTCGGGGTCGGCGGCTTTGAGCACGACCTGCTGCAGCAGTTCGCCGAACAGCTCAAACTTAAAGCACGTTTCATCCTGGCCGACGACATTGCGGCTCTCGAACGACTCGTTCAGAACAACAAAGCCCATCTCGGGGCCGCTTTGCTGCCGGTAACGGCGACGCCTCCCCGCGGACTCGCTTTCGGGCCTTCATACGCGGTCATCCATCAGGTCGTCGTCTGCCAGCGGAATCGGGCAGACGACATCGGCGCACTCGAAGATCTCCTGGGTCAGGAAGGCGCAACCGTCGCCGGTCGCGGTGCTCGTCACCTCATGCAGCAGTACCTGCCGCTTCAGCAAGGTTTCCGCTGGCGTGTTGCGCCTGACGTCAGTCCGGAAGCTCTGATGGCATCTGTCCGTGATGGCGAACTCGATTTTGCTGTCGTGCCATCGTTCGATTTCGCCGCCGCTCAGGGCTACTTTCCCGAGCTCAAGGTAGCCATGACCCTGGGTCAGCCTCAGGTAGTCGCCTGGCTTTATCGTCCTGACCCGCAGTCCAGTCTGCAGCATGCGCAGCTAGATTACCTTCAGCGCATCCGGACGGACGGCACGCTGGATCGCATCACCCAGAGGTATTTCCGTCCCGCAGAAGAATTCGACTACCTCGACGCGCGGGCACTGCTTCGGGACTATGAGCAACGCCTGCCGGATTTCCGTGAAGACTTTATCGCAGCGGCAGCCGCTACCGATCTCGACTGGCGTCTGCTCGCCGCCGTGGCCTATCAGGAATCCCGCTGGCGTCCTGACGCGCGCTCTCCGACAGGCGTCCGAGGGCTGATGATGCTCACCAAGCGAACAGCTCGTGAGCTCGATGTAGACAGACTGGTGCCGCGCGACGCTATTCTGGGGGCGGCGCGCTACCTGGTTGATCTCAAAGCCCGACTGCCGGCTCGGCTGGAGGAGCCGGACCGAACCTGGCTGGCTCTGGCGGCCTACAACATAGGTCTTGGTCATCTCGAGGATGCCCGTGTTTTGACCCAGAGGGCCGGCCTCGATCCAGACCGCTGGCTCGACGTGCGCCGCCACCTGCCAAAACTCGGTATTCGACGTTGGGCTGAGAAAACCCGCCACGGATTCGCCCGCGGGTATCAGGCGGTGCACTTCGTCGATTCGACCCGGCGCTATCTGAGCACCCTCCGGCGACTGGAGCGGAAAGCCCGGCCGCCCGGGCAGGCGCAGCAGCAGGCGCAGAGCAGACTCGTCTCTCCGGTCCTTTAACTCACCGGAGGTGTTGTCAGCAAAGCCGAAGCCGGGACGCATCGTGGCCGTCTCGGTCGGCGCGCGTCGACAGGGAACATGCGCTCCGCTCTATGCGCGTCCGACGCGTCGACAATCCTCAGCGCTGTTTGACGTAGCGTCCGGGCGCGTCCTCAAGCGCGGGTAGCGGTCCCGAACCTGGCTTCCGGGGCGAGACTCGTTTACCCGCCTGCGCAGCAATCCAGTCGCCCCATTCGACCCACCACGAATCCTCGCGGAGCGTCGCCCCGGCCAGCCAAGTATCAGCATCGACGGTAGTGGAGACATCCGGCCCGGAAAAGTGACCGTATTGCTTAGGACCTGGTGGGTTGATGATCCCGGCGACATGCCCGGCTTTGCCCAGAATGAATTTGACCGGGCCGGCAAACAGCTGGGCACCGGTATACGTCGACTTCCACGGCGCAATATGGTCTTCGACAGCTGAGACGAAACACGCGGGAACCTTGATGCTGGACAGGTCGACTGGTGTGCCGTCCACCGACATACCACCGGGCTGGCAGAAGGCGTTCTCAAGGTACATCTTCCGCAGGTACGTGCTGTGCATACGCGCCGGCATCCGTGTTGAGTCGGCGTTCCAGAAAAGCAGGTCAAACGCCATCGGCTGACGACCCAGCATGTAGTTGTTGACGACGAACGACCAGATCAGGTCGTTCGCTCGAAGCATGTTGAACGTTGTCGCCATCTCCGCGCCGTCGAGGTAGCCGCGTTCCTGCATAGCGCTCTCGATACCCGCTACCTGCTGCTCATCGATGAACACGCCAAGATCGCCCGGCTCCGAGAAATCCAGCATGCTGGTAAAAAAAGTCGCAGAGTTGATGCGCTTGTCGCCACGCGCTTCCATCAGGCCCAGCAGAGCGGCCAGCAAGGTCCCGCCGAGGCAGTAGCCGATAACGTTTACAGATTCCTCTCCGGTCGCCGCGGCGACAGCGTCGAGCGCCGCCAATGGACCCTCCCGCAGGTAGTCTTCAAAATCCTTGTCCGCGAGGCTGGCATCAGGATTGACCCAGGAAATCACGAAGACCGTGTGGCCCTGATCCACTGCCCATTTGATGAACGAGTTTTTCGGCTGCAGGTCCAGGATGTAGAACTTGTTGATCCACGGCGGGATGATGAGCAGGGGTCTCTGGAACACCTTCTCGGTGGCGGGGCTGTACTGCAGCAGCTGCATCAGCGCATTCTCAAACACCACTTTTCCAGGCGTAACTGCAACGTTTTCGCCAAGCTCAAATGCGTCGCTGTCTACCATTCTGGTGCGCAAGCGCCCGCTCTTGGGATCGATGTCGGCGATGAAATTCTTCATCCCCTCGACCAGATTCCGCCCCCCGCTGTCGACCGTAGCGCGAAGAACCTCGGGGTTGGTCATCAGAAAATTAGTCGGCGCGAGTGCGTCGATGAACTGGTTTGTGTAGAAAGCAATCTTGCGCGAGGTGTGCTCATCTATGCCGTCGTTGTCGGCAGCAATCGACTGCAGCACCTGCGCGGTGGCCAGATAGGTCTGACGCACGTAATCGAAAAACGGATTCTCATGCCAGGCATCGGACTTGAAGCGTTTGTCTGACGATGTCGGCTCCGCCGGTTCCTCGCTCAGGCCGAGCATGCGCCTGCTTGCGGACTGCCAGATACGCGCATAGCTCTCCCAGGCCCTGAGCTGCGCCTCAACCAGCCGTGTCGGTCGTTCCATGAGGTGACGCCCGAACTCCGCAAAGCTCGGCAGAAGGCCAAGCGGATCAAGTTTCTGCAGCGCACCCGGCTCCTGCCCAGCGAGAAACTGTTGCAGCAAAGCGCTCGACTGGTCGGCGGCCAGGTTGACCGCATCAAGGAGCTCCTGCGGGTTTCCAGGAAACAAGGTGTCTGAAGGTTTGTTCATGTTCAGTAGCGCTGCCGTTCAGAACAGCGATCAGGATATAATGCTGCAGTGCAACAAACTCTAGAGAACGGCCTCTCACAAGTCAAGCGCAGGGCGCGTCACTGCGGCCGGCAGAGGCGCCGCGGTCAGCGGCGTTTTGGCGGGATCAGATCCGTAATCGAGCCGTTGAACATTTCGGCCGCCATCCCCACGGTTTCTGACAACGTGGGATGCGGGTGGATAGTCAGAGCCAGATCGTCCGCATCAGCGCCCATCTCAATGGCGAGCGCAGCCTCGGCTATCAGATCTCCGGCGCTCGGGCCGACGATCCCGGCCCCAAGCAGTCGCCCCGTTTCAGGCTCGAACAGCAGCTTGGTCAACCCCTCCGCTCGTCCCAGCGATAACGAACGACCACTGGCAGCCCAGGGGAAAACGCCCTTCTCGTAGGACACGCCCGATTCGCGGGCCCCCGTTTCGGTCAGCCCCACCCACGCCACCTCGGGCTCGGTATAAGCCACCGCGGGAATAAGATCCGTATCGAGCGCGGTCTTGTGCCCGGCGATGACCTCGGCCGCGACCTTGCCCTCGTGCACCGCCTTGTGCGCAAGCATCGGTGGACCGACGATGTCGCCGATCGCGAATACATGCTGAACGGTGGTGCGCATCTGCCGGTCGACCGGGATAAATCCCCCGTCGGTGACTGAAAGCCCCAGCGCGGACGCCCCGATCGCAGCACCATTCGGACGCCTGCCCACAGCCACCAGAATCCGGTCATAGGGCATTTCTGCGGGCGCACCTTTACCGTCAAACAACACGCGCAAAGCCTCCGGCTCAGCTTTCACTTCGACCACCCGGGTTTCGAGGTACATCGCTTCAAGCTTGCCTCGCAGCGTTTTCTGCAGGGGTTTTACCAGGTCAGGGTCCGTGCCGAACATCAGCTGCGGCGTCAGCTCAACGACGCTAACCCGGCTGCCCAATGCGGCATACACGGTCGCCATCTCCAGACCGATAATGCCGCCGCCAATGACCAGCAGACGTGCCGGAATATCGGCCAGGGACAGCGCGCCGGTTGAGTCAATGACGCGCGGGTCTTCGTGCGGCAGCCCGGGCAGCTGCACCGGTTCCGAACCCGCTGCAATCACTGCCGACGCAAATTCGACGGTCCGCGCCGTCCCGTCATCTGCCCGAACTTCGATGCTGTGAGGGCCGATGAAGCATCCCGTGCCCCGCACGACCTCCACTTTGCGCTGCCTGGCCAGACCGGCCAGCCCCTTGGTTAGCTGTCCGACCACTCCTGATTTCCAGTTGCGCAGGGCATCAAGATCAATCACAGGAGCGCCGAAACTGATCCCGTGAGCACGCATCGCGGCCGCGGAATTCACCACATGAGCGGCGTGCAGCAGGGCCTTGGACGGTATACACCCGACGTTCAGGCAGACCCCGCCGAGGGTCTCTCCGCGGTCTATCAGCGCTACCCGTAGCCCCAGATCAGCGGCTCGAAAAGCGGCCGTATAGCCACCGGGGCCAGCCCCGAGGACCGCCAGGTCAAACTTCTCCGTCATCCTCTCAGTCCGTTCTCTTACGGTAGAGCACCGCGATATTCCCCACCGTCGTGATGTGCTCGGCAGCACACGCTTCCACGACGCTGCCGATGCTGACGCGCTTGTTCTCCCGATCACCACACCGGAAACGGACCTTGATCAATTCGTGATCCTCCAGAGCGCGATCCACTTCCGCCAGCACCGCATCGGTCACCCCGAGTTGTCCGACGCTGACCACCGGCTTCAGATGGTGCGCACCCTGACGCAGCTTGCGTTTCTCGGCGCTGCTCAACATATTGCTACTCCAAAATAAGGGTGAACGCTGACGCGCTTTCACCTGGTTCCGACCGGATCTTCTGAACAGCTCGACCGCGCCCCGCCCCATGATGACCACCGCTTTCGCCGCCGAGGACAGCGAGGCGCTCCTTCCAGCGCGCCCCGGCAGTTTACACGCAGCTATCTCCCTGCAACGGCTCAATGGCCTGCAAAGAGACTACTCACATGCCTTGTTCCGTTGGCTTGCGTGCCTCACCCGAGTCGTTTTCGAAGCGCTGCCATATCCGCCCCGGACGCGCCGGAAGTGACCAGATACTCGACCCTACAAAAAGGCACCTCAGCACCGGCAGCTGACTTTATTGAGAACGTCCGCGCCGGCCTGAGACTCAGCGTCGGCGGCCGCGCGCAGCCGGACGATTTTCACAGCTCCGGCATGCAGTTTTCCCTCGGCCTGGCTGCCGTCATGACGACGCTCGCGCTTGCGGACAAGGTAAGCGCGGGCGCCGGTGCGGAATTCTGGATCTGGGGTCTGGTGTCGCAGCTCAGCTGGATGTTTATCTGGCTGGTACTGGCGGCTCTGCCGCTGGCCTTTGGCGCCACCGCGACCGAAACGCTCATGCTTCTGATCGTTGCACTGCACGCCAGTCTGCTTCCGGCCGGCATACGCCTGGCCCTGGCCGTCATCCCGGAGGCGGCCGATGTTCAGCCGGAGCTCTGGCTGGCGGTATCAGCTTCTTGGCTGCTGCTGCTCTGGTGCGCGATGGTGCACTATCGGGCACAGGGAATCGCATGCAGCGCAAGACGTAGAACGCGCGCCGCTTTCAGCTTTCTATACGGCACAGGCCTGGCGCTCGGCAGTTTCGTTCTACCGCTTGAGGCCATGTTTTATCCGGTCGCCGCAGCAGATTCGGCGATTGATGTCGAACGCACCTACTACCAACAGAACCTGCTGGTGGACCAGCAGCTGGCAACCCTGGCCCCACAGGACGCGACGCGGCCTGATCTCTATTTTCTCGCGGTCGCACCCTTCGCAGCAGAGGACGTCTTCATGCGCGAAGCGCAGCAGTCGCGGGCCCTCGTAGAGCAGACACTCAGCCTCGGGGAGCGCTCTATGCTGCTGATCAATCATCGCGAAACGGTCGACTCCCTGCCGCTGGCAAACCTGCCGAACCTGAGGCGCGCTCTTGGCGGGCTGGGCGAGCATATCGATCGGGATCAGGACGTAGTATTCATGTTCCTGACCTCTCACGGCGACGAAAACGCGACCCTGGCTGCGGACCTTGAGGGCATTCAGCCAAACGATCTCCATGCCTACGAGATTCGCGCAGCTTTGGACGAGGCGCGGATTTTGTGGCGGGTGGTCGTGGTCTCGGCCTGTTATTCAGGAAGCTTTGCAGAGCAGCTGGCCTCGCCGACAACGCTGCTGATCACCGCCGCCCGCGCCGACCGAACGTCTTTCGGGTGCGACCACGACAACGAATGGACATATTTTGGCGAGGCTTTCTTTTCTGCAGCGCTCCGCCCTGACCGGGATCTTATTGGGGCCGCGCGCCGCGCCCAGGCGCTTATCGCCGAGCGCGAGGCCCTGGAAGGAAAAGAGCAGTCGCAACCTCAGCTGATTATCGGGGCCCACATTGCGGCGCAGCTTCAGCGCTGGCAATCAGCTCAGTGACTCGATGTACTCCTCATAGGCGGCTTCATCCATCAGTCCGCTGTCGCTCAGGACCGGAGCCGCACGCAGACGCAACATCCAGCCGTCGTCCCGTGGTGAGGAATTCACCAGCTCGGGCTCATCCTCCAACGCATTGTTCAGCGCAGTCACCTCTCCGCTGATCGGGGCGATCAGCGCGCTGGTGGTTTTAACGGATTCAATGGTGCCGATCTCCTCGCCGGCCGCCACTGCACACCCGGGCGCGGGCAGCTCAACGTAGACCACATCCCCCAGTTCGCCCTGCGCATACTCCGAGATGCCGATCGTCACAGTGTCGTCGTCTTCAATACGCGCCCAGACGTGTTCTGCCGAGTAGTAAATCGTGCTCACAATCGCCGCTCTCTCGTATCACTCGCAGCGCTCATCTCAACCGCCGAACAGCTTGCGGAGATTTTCAAAACCCGCTTTGTATATCTCCTGTACCGCCGCCGTGGCATCGGTTTCAGTCGCGCCGGCCGGATCGAACTCGCTGGACCACTCGACCGTGGCTTTGCCCTTGCCGTCCTCTTTAACGCGCAGGGTGGCGGTGTAGTTCGCCACCGGCAGCGGTCCGCTGACGATGCTGTAGCGATACAGCCTGTCGCCCTGCTCGATCTGCTCGAGGCGCTCGACGATCTCGCCGCCCCCGAGGAGGCTGAGCCGGCGGATTCTGCCACCGTCTTCGAGCTTGCTGCTGGTCACCGCCGGATGCCAATCGGGCAGCGCATTGAACTGGCCGATCAGTTTCCATACGTCATCGGCACTCATGTTTAGGGGAGATTGCATGGAAACTTTTGTCACTGGAATTCTCCTTACTTCGACAGGGCGCGCCGAGAACTGCGCACATCACCCGGGTTCTGACCGGGCGGGGGCTTAATATAGAATATCGGGCCACGCAGGGACGCGACTTTGACCAAACTTCCAGGCGAAATTCCGTGGTAGCGAAACCTAGAGAAATCAAGATCGTGAACGACTCTGACGCTGAGGCCAGCTGCGACGGCGGCGGCGGTGCCCTCGGCCACCCGCGGGTATACCTGCCCTTCGCAGGAAAAAGCTGGGTGGATTGTTACTACTGCGGTCAACGGTTCGCAAAGTCGGACTACGAAACCCCGGATAAATCGGGCACCACCTGATCCCGCGTGCGCTCCTCCGCCCTGTCACGCGGCTGTCTGGGGCTGATGACAGCGCCGATCAAGCTCTACCGTCTGCTCGTATCACCGCTGCTTGGCCCGCGCTGTCGCTTTGCGCCGAGCTGTTCCGAATACGCAGAGGAAGCGCTGCACACCCACGGCGCATTAAGAGGTTCCTGGCTGACGCTCCGGCGCCTGGCCCGCTGCCATCCCTGGGGCGACCATGGTTACGACCCGGTTCCGGATGTCCCCAGCAAGGAGCCACGGCCGCAACCCTGACCGACATCCGTTGGCCCGTCAGTTTCTGACCGAATCAAAGTCCCCGAGCTCACGCTCGATTCCGCGTCCCTGAAGCCAGTCGCGCAGGGCTTTGCCGGTGCCAGCCGTCCACGGCTGCACGACGTCTATCGGCACCCATTTGTGCGCCGCTATCTCCTGCTGACACAGGTTCACCGCGTGTGAATCCACGGTCACGTGATAGGCAATGATGAGCTGGTTGCTGCGATAAAACTCGTACATGCCGATGTAGGAACCCATCGTTGCTTTCAGCCCGATCTCTTCTTCCACTTCGCGCAAAACAGCTTCCTCCGGCATTTCGCCGGACTCCAGAAATCCCGTCACCAGGCCATACCAGTGCTCCGGCCAGCCGACGTTTCGCACGAGAATGACATGGTCATCGTGCTCAACGATTGCGGCGACGACCGGAATGGGGTTGTTCCAGTGCACCCAGCCGCATTTTGGTTCCGGACAGGCATGGCGCTCGCGCCCGGACAGCGGCATGCGCATCAGGGGTGAACCACAGTAGGGGCAGTACTTCATCGCAGATCTCCGCTGAAAGACGGCTTAGTGACCGCTGATCAAACAGCGATTTTGACGTTACCACACATCCACATAGCGCTGACGCGGACGCTTGCTGCTGCCCGCGGCACGCAGTCCGCGAACCAGCCACTGACGTGTCTCGGCCGGATCAATCACCGCATCAATCTCAAACACCGAAGCGACGGATACGGCTTTGCCCTTGTCGTACATGCTGCCCAGCAGCTTGTCGTAAAGCATCTTGCGTGCTGCGGGATCTGGTGCGGCTTCAAGCTCCTTGCGGAAGCCAAGCTCCACCGCCCCTTCCAGCCCCATCGGACCCATTTCTGCAGTGGGCCACGCGATGGTGAAAAAGGGCTCATGGAAACTGCCACCAGCCATGGCCTGCGCGCCGAGGCCGTAACCCTTGCGGACAACAATGGTGAACAGCGGCACGCTCAGATTGGCCGTCGCCAGGATGAGACGTGACCCACGACGCACAGCGCCGGTTTTTTCGCTGTCCGGACCAACCATGAAGCCGGGCGTATCGCAGAGCGAGATCACAGGCAGACCGAAGACGTCGCAGAGCTGCAGGAAGCGGCCACCTTTTTCGCCGCCGTCGCCATCAATCGCCCCTCCGAGGTGGCGAGGGTCGTTGGCAATCAGCCCGAACGCATGGCCCTCTATCCGCACCAGTGCGGTGATCAGACCAACGCCGTAATCCCGCCGGAATTCAATCACCGAGCCCTCATCGCAGAGCTCGTTGATGACCGCACGCATGTCGTAAACCCGCAGGCGGTTCTCGGGTACCAGGTGACGCAGCCGCCGCTGGTCAGCACAGCGCCATTCCGGCAGCCGTCCCTGAAAACAACCCAGCACGCGTCGCGCAAGATCGGTCGCCTCCGCTTCATCCGCACACGCGAGGTCGACCACACCGTTCAAAGTCTGCACGTCGATCGGCCCGATATCTTCCGGCTTGAATTTACCCAGCCCACCGCCCTCGATCATGGCTGGACCGGCCAGTCCGATATTCGAGTTCTGCGTGGCTATGGTGATATCTGCACAGCCGAAAATGACGGCATTGCCGGCATAGCAACGGCCGGAGTTGACCGCAATCCGCGGCGCCACACCGCTGAGCTGCGGCCAGGTTGCAAAGGTTTTCAAATCAAGCCAGGCCATGAACAGGTCGTCCGTATCCACATCACCGGGCCGGCCGCCGCCGCCTTCAGTGAAAAAAACCAGCGGTGAGCGCCACTCAGCCGCGAGCTCAAACAAACGATCTTTCTTCTTGTGGTTATGGTGGCCCTGGGTTCCGGCAAGGACGGTGTAGTCATACGCACAGACGGCGCAGCGGGCTTTGTCCTCACCGAACAGCCCCGCATTCACAGTTCCGAAGCCTGCGATCATGCCATCGGCCGGCGTCGATGCCCGCAGATCTTCCAGCGAGCGGCGGCGGCGCTGCGCCGCAATGGCAAGCGCGCCGAACTCGATAAAACTGTCCGCGTCGCAGAGGTCCTCAACGTTCTCGCGCGCCGTGCGCGAGCGGATCCGTCGCCGCTTTTCAACCGCCTGAGGTCGATTGACGTCCAGCCCCAGCGCATGACGCGCATGCACCTCTTCAAGATCCGCCCGCGGTGCTTCGAGGTCGACATCCGCCTGCGAGGCTTCCCCTTCATCATGTCCGTCTGCCGGACGGATCAGAACCAGGATGGCCTGCTCAGCGACCACGTCACCCGGCTTGCTCAGGGTCTGCGTCACCTCTCCCGACACCGGCGCCAGAACCTCATGGTGCATCTTCATCGCTTCCAACAGCACAAGCTGCTGTCCGCGGCGCACGGTAGTGCCTGGCGCGACATCGACGGACACCACGCTGCCGCGCATCGGCGCCTGAACGCCGTGCAGTCCGGCGGGTACCGCGACGGCGGCGGCCACAGCAGGCTGTGATGCGCCGTTGCTTGTGTCTGGGCTCGGTCGCTCGAACTCACGCGCGCGGGCGCTCAAATGAGCCGCGTTTTCCTCGACCCAGGTGGTGGTCATCGTGCTCCCTTCCAGCGCGGGCTCAGCCAGCAGGGCCTGCAGCAGCGGCAGGTTGCACTCGCTGCCTTCGATCACGAATTCGGCAGCCGCGCGCCGCGCCCGCTTGAGCGTGCGTTCCAGATCAGGACCCGGTGCGTGGACAATCAACTTGGCCAGGAGCGAATCGAAAGCAGGATGCACGGCATAGCCCGGGCTGGCCGCAGTGTCTACACGCACGCCGGGGCCGGTTGCCGGCTCAAAAGCGCTGAGTGTCCCGCCGCCCGCCCGCGTTTGTCCCGCATCATCCATCGACTCCGCATTGATGCGCAGCTGCACAGCGAAACCGCGCGGCTGTACGACTGGCAGCACGCCGAGATCAGCGAGGCTCTCGCCCGCGGCAACCCGCAACTGCAGCGCCACAAGATCCAGACCAAGCACCTCTTCGGTGACCGTATGCTCGACCTGCAGACGAGCATTCGCCTCGATGAAGACGAGTTCACCGGTATCCAGATCAAGCAGGAACTCGAAAGTACCCAGACCGCGGTAGCCGACTGCGGACGCCAGGCGCTCAGCGTGGCTCAGCAACGACGCACGCAGCTCCTGCGACAACGCCGGAGCCGGCGCGATCTCGATAAGCTTCTGATGACGGCGCTGCACCGAGCAGTCGCGTTCCCAGAGATGCGTAATGCCGCCTTTTCCATCGCCGAGAATCTGCACCTCGAGATGACGCGCTCTTTTGATGTAACGCTCGGCGTAGACCCGGCCGTCACCGAATGACGCCGCGGCTTCCGCACTGGCCGCTTGCCACAGGCTGGCTCCGTCCGAGTCCGCTGGAACGACACGCATGCCCCGCCCGCCGCCGCCCGCCGCCGCTTTCAGAACAAGCGCGCGGTCTGCCCCGCAGGCATTTTTATAGGCAGCGAGATCATCGGCACAAACCAGATTGTCGGAGGCCTCAAGAACAGGGACTCCTACCCTGGCGGCTTGCGCGCGGGCTGCAATCTTGTCACCGAACAGCGCGAGCTGCGCGGGCGTCGGCCCGACAAAAATCAGCCCCGCCGCTTCAACGGCCTCAGCCAGCGCCGGATTTTCCGCGAGGAACCCATAGCCCGGATGGACGCAACTGCTGTTGGTCTGACGCGCCGCCTGAACTACAGCATCGACATCGAGATAAGCCCGCGGGCCCGTGCCCGGCATCACGACGGCGTCGTCTGCTTTAGCTACGTGTCTGCTGTCACGGTCATCTTCACCATGGATCGCAACGGTCTTGTAACCAAGCTCCGCTGCGGTGCGCAGGATGCGCACCGCGATCTCCCCGCGATTCGCTACCAGTAAACGCTCTGCGGCCATACGGCGCTTCCCTTGCTGGAACAGGGCCGCAGTATAGCGAGGCGCTCAGACCCCAAGCCGCCCCCGGAGTCGCAGCTCAGCCCTCACCACGTGCGATCGCAGCCGCCATCTCTTCGGCAGCCACTTCGATGGAGATCCCGGCCCGCTCCTGCTGCAGGCGCATGAAGCTGCGCGAATCGAGCTGGTCCCAGCCGCGTCCCATCGCCTCAGTCATCTCGGCCAGGGTGAGATTGATCATGCGCATAGGCACACCGAGTTCGCGCCCCAGCTCGGCCGCAAGGCTTACATCTTTATGGGCCAGCGCCAGCTTGAACGCCGGCGGCTCGTAACGATTGATGAGGTACTGCTCCGCGAGGTTATCGAACGAGCGCTGCCGGCCGCGGGCGCCTTGCCGGATGGCCTCCCACAACGGCAGGGGGTCCAGACCCGCTTTGACGCCGACCGAGAAGATCTCGCCGAGAGCGCACTGGATGGCATAACCCGCAGCGTTATGCACGAGCTTAGCGATCGACCCCGCCCCGATCGGGCCGACATAGCGCACCTGATCGCCGAGCGCATCGAGCACGGGCCGATGGGCGTTGAAGATGGCTTCCTCACCACCCACCCAGACCGCGCAGC
>Ga0181582_10002064_pt1 | contig 15929 bp, 13 predicted proteins | sample 071ome_32_FD_132438 | JGI IMG/M metagenome (GOLD analysis project Ga0181582, IMG submission 132438) | Coastal salt marsh microbial communities from the Groves Creek Marsh, Skidaway Island, Georgia - 071405AT metaG (megahit assembly) | ecosystem: Environmental > Aquatic > Marine > Intertidal...
AGCGTTTTATCCGCTGTGCCAATCAATGGCGTCATGCTGACAACGCCCGTCTGATCGATTTGTATGGTGTAGATAATCTGGTCATGGATAGAAATTATCAAATTCGTTACATTGATAATTTCTTTGTCTTCTTTTACGAGGATATGCTCGACATGATGGATGAATATGAAAGTCAGAGTCTGTCAAAACAGATAGAAACTTCGATATCGCGTCTTGAGTACCTGCAGGAATTGTTACAACGGGCAAAAACGGATGTCTGAGCTTCAGGATAAAACCGGTCAATGGTATGTGTATATTCTTGAATGTGCCGATGACAGCCTTTATACCGGCATTACCAATAATCTGCAAAAACGTCTCGAACAGCACAATGCCGGCAAAGGCGCACGCTACACCCGTGCCAGACTGCCGGTCAGTATGGTTTATCAGGAATCTGCCAGCGATCGCGCCAGTGCGTCAAAACGTGAATATTGCATCAAGCAACTGAATCGGCGCGAAAAACAAAAGCTGATAAGCGATTGACATTTGTGACAAAGGTTTCTTTGTCAGATTTTTTTAAGCAAACGCAACTTTCAACATCGCATATTTACCTCTATTCTTTGTTTAATGAACCCAACCCTGCCAAATAGCCAATATCATGAAAATTAATGAACCCGTCACTCTGAACGAAATCGCTTATCCGGAAGGCAAAATTCTGGTCTCGAAAACAGATACCAAAGGTGCGATCACATTCGCGAATAAAGAATTTGTTGAAATTTCCGGCTTTACCGAAAGCGAACTGATCGGTAAAAATCACAACATGGTCAGACATCCGGATATGCCTCCGGCGGCATTCAAGGATTTATGGGATACCGTAAAAAGCGGCAAACCCTGGACAGGACTGGTCAAGAACCGTGCGAAAAACGGCGATTTTTACTGGGTCAAAGCGCGCGTCACGCCGGTGACCAAAAATGGCAATGTGGTTGAATACATGTCTGTCAGGACAAAAGCGGAACGCCATGAGATTCAGCAGGCAGAAGCCCTTTATGCAGGCTTAATGAATGGCAGCCGCAAACTTGATGAAGGTTCATGGACAGCAAAACTCAATTTCATCAAGCATCTTTCAATTAACAAAAAATTTGCTGTCATCATCAGCGCCCTGCTAGTGCCGATTATCGTACTGACCGCACTATTAATTAATGCTTTGAACAACAATATCGATTTTGCAGAAAAAGAAATCAACGGCGTTGATTACAACATGCCTGTCATCAATCTGTTACAAAACATATCGTTACATCAGGGACTGGTCGCCAAACAGAAACAGGGCAAAGCTGTCGATGACAAAATCAATGCCACACGCAGTGCCATTGAGCAGGCTTTGACTCAGTTAAAGCAACTTGATGACGAATATGGCGAAGCAATGAAAACCGCAGATGCCGTGCCGCAACTGCAGACTGACTGGCAAAAGTTATTGACAGAACTTGGCAATCAGGGTCTGAGTGAATCCGCTGCTGCACACAAAGCTATTATTAGCCGGATTCAGGCATTAATCGGCACTATTGGTGACAATTCCAATCTGATTCTGGATCCGGACCTGGATAGCTATTATCTGATGGATGTCGTCATTGTCCGTCTGCCTGCCCTACTGGAGGAACTAGCAATAGTTCGCGATCGAAGCCTGTCAGCGTTAGGCTGGGGAGTTGATGGCACGATCAAGAACCAGCTTCTGACAGATCTGGCAATTTCCCGTACCAGTCTGAGCAATACCATCCGCAGCATGAATGTGGCCTTTGAGAACAACGAAAATCTGGCCCCTGTTTTAAAACCAGCTATCGATGAGTTTGAGCGGCTTGCGCGAAACATGCTTGCAGAGGCCGATAAAGTCATTGTTGCTGAAAAAACCATTGACTTCGATCAGCAGGCTATCTTTGATAATGGCGTTGCGGCTATTGATGCCGGCTATGATCTATATCATAAAACCGCACCGACTTTAAAAGACCTGCTGCACAATCGTATTGATAACTTTGCGATGAAACGCAATATCGATATCAGCATTGTCACAATCATTATCATCATAGCGTTACTGGTTACCCGTTCTGTCGTCAATAATATCAGCCGTCCGGTAAAAGCTTTATCGGCCGCTATTCGTGGTATGTCGGAAGGTGATTTTCTGATTGATGCCGGCACAGCAAATAACGATGAAATTGGCGATGCTGTCACAGCCACCCGTATAACTCAGATTAATCTGCAATTTAATATTGCCGATGCTCAATCCAAGGCTACCGAGGCTATGCGTATCAAGCTGGCGCTGGATAATAACTCCACAGCAACGACGGTATCGGATAACAGCAATGACCTGATTTACATGAATAAAGCTGCACATGAACAATTCAGTAATATGCAGGCAGCCTGGCAGCAAACTGCGCCTGCATTCGATGTCAATAAACTGATAGGTACCAAACTGTCTTCCTACTTCGAGGAAGGGCCCTTCAAAGATGCCTATACCAAACGACTGTCTGGCGATACCGTGCTTGAAGGTCGATTTGCCGGTTGTGATATGCGCCTTGAAGCCTCGCCGGTTTATGACGAAAACAATAATTATGTAGGTCGCGTCACTCAGTGGTTTGACCAAACCGAGTTACTCAAGGAACAGGCGATTGAGCAGGAACGACTCAACGAAGAACGTATGATCGCTGCCGAGAACGAACGCATTCGCATCGCTCTGGATAATGTTTCGAGTAATGTGATGCTCGCAGATGCTGCCCGTAATATTATCTATATGAACAAAAATGCGGCTAAACTGTTTACAGAAGCTCAAGCGGATATCCGTCGCGATCTGCCTAATTTTAATGCCGCCAAACTTATCGGAACCAATATTGATGGTTTCCATAAAAACCCATCACATCAGATCGGCTTACTCGATAATCTTAAAACAGAATATGTTTCGCAGTTGGAAATTGGTGGTCGTACCATGCGGATCATTGCCAATCCGGTTATCGACAGCGAAGGTCAACGACTCGGCACGGCTGTTGAATGGGCCGACCGTACAATAGAGGTTCAGGTAGAAAAAGAAATCGATACCCTGGTAGAAGCCGCTAATCATGGCAATCTGACACAGCGTCTGCAAATCAATGGCAAGTCCGGTTTCTTCCTGCAGTTATCCGAAGGCTTTAATGGCCTGCTAGATCAACTGACGGCCGTATTTGACGATATCGCCGATGTGATGGGCAAGATGGCCGAAGGTGACCTGACGCATAAAATCGATGCTAACTATCAAGGTACTTTTGAAGAAGTCAAAAACAACATCAACCGGACTATTGAAAATGTTGAACAAACGGTCACCCGACTGCGTTCGATCTCGGACTCTGTCGGCACAGCGGCTGAAGAAATTCTCGATGGTAATAACAACCTCAGTTCAAGAACCGAACAACAGGCAGCCAATCTGGAAGAAACAGCCGCTAGTATGGAGGAGTTAACCAGTACCGTGAAAAACAACTCTGACAATGCTCAACAGGCTAACAGTGTGGCATCGACTGCCCGTTCTGCGGCAGAAACAGGCGGTCAGGTTGTTGAACAGGCCATCGACGCCATGAGAGAAATCAACGATTCATCCAGCAAGATTGCTGAAATCATCGGTGTAATTGATGAAATTGCCTTCCAGACCAATTTGCTGGCATTGAATGCTTCTGTGGAAGCCGCCCGTGCCGGCGAACAGGGTCGCGGCTTTGCGGTGGTTGCCTCGGAAGTGAGAAACCTGGCTTCACGTTCAGCAGAAGCCGCCAAAGAAATCAAAGAGCTGATCAAGGATTCGGTGACTAAAGTTCAAACCGGCTCTGAACTGGTTGACCAGACCGGCCATTCACTGCAGCAGATTGTCAATGATGTTAAAAAGGTCGGTGACATCATTGCGGAAATCGCCGCTGCCAGCTCTGAACAAACCGCCGGTATTGAACAGATAAACCAGGCAGTCACCAGTCTGGATGAAATGACTCAGCAAAATGCTGCATTAGCTGAAGAAACGTCTGCTGCAAGCGCAACCATGAGTGACAGTGCGCGTAATATGCAGGAAGTCATGAGTTTCTTTAGAACCTGAGACATGCAAATAGCCGGCTGAAAAGCCGGCTAACAGATGGGAGGGGTAAAATCAGCCAAAAAAGCGGCTGACCACTTCGTCTTTTAGTTTGTCACCGGAAAAATGTGCACGCTGTACCAATTCCCAGAAATAACGATAAGTCGCGCGGTCATGTAACTCACCGGCATACTGAATGGGTCCCCAGTCTACATCCTGTGCAGCCAGCAGAATGTTCTGCGCATCTTCCAGTTCAGAAAAATCAGGTTTCATCGCATCAACGATACTCTGAATCTGAGTTGGATAAATACTCCACATACGCATGAAACCAAATTCATTACGAGCCCGCGAAGCATCCATATACGTCTGATAAGGGTTCTTAAGATCCAGTGTCACGTTATGAGCAGGAATCACATTATTCGATAATGCCGCCTGCGCAACTTCCATCTTGGCACGGGCAATCAGTTTATGTTCAAACTGACCGGGACTACGCATATTGATTGCTGGAATCGCCCCCTGATAACCACTGACAAAATCCATCAAGCCGAAATCAAGCACCTGTAACCAGGGCAAGGTTGCAATCTGATGCACATCTCGCAATGCACCATGGGTTTCAATCAGGATATGTATAGGAATTTCGCGTTCAAGACCGGCTTGTTTGGTTTTAGCCTGGATATATTCAACCATTTCCAGCGCATGTTCATAGGCAGTTGTTTTAGGAATCGTGATATAAGCCAGTTTTGCCCCGGCGCCGGGAACCAGAATATCCACATCCTGTTTCCAGTCAGCATGTGAATAATCATGTATGCGCGTTCCAGCCATGGCGTGAACATTCTGTTCAGAATTAACCATGCGAACAATCATTTCGGCATGTTCGACTTCTTTACCGGCCTGTGCACCATCTTCACAGTCACAGGTTATATCGAAAATGGGCCCGAGCTTTTCCTGCATTTGCATCGCTTTGCCAATCAGTTTTTCACTACCGGCAAAGTGCTCGCAACTGGCGATAACAGGTAATGACTTACCGGATTCAAATAATGCTTCATTAGGATGGATCATGGGTGATTCCTCTACAATGGATTCTATTAATTTTTTCTTGGGATAATAACGGTATAGTCAAGATCAAGAACGACATAAGGCTGGTATTTACCTTCCGCATCACGGACATGCTCAACTTCTGCAGGCGTAATATTTTTCAGGCCATAGCTGCGCAAGCGCAATAAACCAACATCTTTTCGCGAAGCATGCTCAATCACGTCAAGCACTTCTGAAAAACAGTAAATCGTATCGCCGGCAAATGTCGGGTTACAGTGCGCCCCACCATTAATGGCATAAACCCACATGGCATTACCCAGACCATTAAATGAAATACTGCGGCACAACGAAATAACATGGCCGCCATAAATCAGACGCTGTCCCATACGTGAAGATTTCATCATATGATCGTCAAAATGCAGCTTGGCATTGTTCTGATAAAGTTTGGTCGCCAGCGTATGATCGCTGTTATCGATAGTCAGGCCTTCGGCATGATTAAGTCGCTCGCCCGCCTGATAGTCTTCCCAGAAATAAACACTACCGGTCTGAACCGTATCAAGATTTTTGATCTGCGGCAGAGACAGACTGTCCGCAATCGGTAACGATTCAAGAGTTTGCGGAATATGATTGAGCCCGGTTGCATGATCATGTTGACGTTTATGCACCATGACCCAGCGTTTTAAGCTTAGAATCAACTGATTATGCTGGTTATAACCTCTGGAATGCACATAAACAATGCCGCTTTTGCCATTGCTGTTTTCACGCAAGCCAATCACTTCCGACTCCAGCCTGACTGTATCGCCAACAAATACAGGTTGTGGAAAACTGACTTCGGCATAACCTAAATTGGCAATGGCATTCAATGATATATCAGTCACAGATTTACCGAAAACCAGATGAAAAACCAGAATGTCATCAACAGGCCGTTTTTCATAACCCATCGATTGCGCCAGTAAATCACTGGAATGCAATGCAAAGCGGCTACCTGTCAAGGCAATATAGAATGACACATCACCATCTGTAAGCGTTCTCGGTAACGGGTGAATAATATTTTCACCCAAAGTGAAATCCTCGAAGAATCGACCCTGACTGATTTTGCTGTTTTTGTCTGTCATGTACTTATCTCTTGTCCATTTTGACTAAACGAAAGACTCTTGACCGAGTTCTTTATATTTATCGTATAAAGTAATTTGGCGTCTGGCCCACTTGACCTGGTAAATATCGACCAGCTCATCTTCGAAAATAAATACACCTTTACCGGATTTTTGTGCCTGCTCATAGGCATCCAGTAAACGCATGGATTTTTCCACTTCTTCTTTTTTGGGGGTAAAAATGTCGTTGATATATTCAATCTGAATAGGATGTACCAGAGCCTTACCATCAAAACCCAGTTCAAATGCCAGACGTGTGGAGCCTTCACAGGAAAACTCATCTGAAACATTGTAATAAGGCCCGTCAATAACAATCTTGCCATAGGCTCTGGCAGCTAATGCAACCTGAGACAGATAACCGGATATGACTTCGGTGGTTTTCTTGATATTAATCTGCATACGATTAGCCAGGGTATTGGTGCCGATCACAATCACTTTCAGAGAAGGACAAGCCGCGCAGATCTCCTGTGAATTCAATACACCCAACGGAGTCTGAATATTAATCATATATTCCAGATCCGGATTAACCGCTTTACATAATTTGCCGGCTTCAACAACTTCCTCAGGTGTCTGAATATAGGGAAACATCAATGCATCAATATCAAGCTTTTTCGCCAGCGCCAGATCTTTTTCCAGATCCTCGGTGCCTAAACGGTTAACTCTTAAAACACGCTCGGAGTACCCGAAATCACTGCTTTCATTAAATGCCTGCAGTATGGTTTCACGCGCCTTGTCCTTCTCTTCTTCAACCATATCAACCAGATCAAAGATAATCGCATCGGCTAATACACCGCGTGCTTTGGCAATGTATTTTGGATTAGCCGCTGTTGAGTAAAGCATGGAGCGACGCGCCCGATAAATATCCGGTTTAAGCGTGTCTTTCTCAGCTTCCATATCATGGATATTTTTTACCAGCGTCTTGCGTAATACTTTACCGTTTTTGGTTTTGGGAAATTCGTCCATTACATAGATTTGTTTAGGACACTTGTAGCGCGCCAGATTATCCTGGCCATATTTGAGAATTTCAGCTTCCAGTTCTTCATTGATTGGCGCATGACCAATCACAGCAACTGCCACAATGGTTTTGCCTGCAGCTATATCCAGACCGAAAGCGACACAATCGGCAACAGCGGCATGGGTTTTCATAACGCGTTCAATTTCGTGTGGCGATACCCGGTAACCAAAAGTATTGATAATGTCGTCTTTGCGGCCGAGAAACCAGATATAACCTTCTGCATCACGCTTGGCATAGTCACCGGTAAAGAAATAACCGTTACGTCTTGCCTGACGGGTTTCTTCCTCCAGCTGCCAGTATTCGAGAAACAAGCCCGGATCATCTTCATCAATACAAATCATGCCCTCTTCTTCGAGGCCGACTTCTTCGAGTGTTTCGGGATTAAGGATTTTCACCATATGACCAGGCTGAACAAAACCGGCTGAACCGGGACGGATGGGTCGGTATTTTGAATGTGAAATATAGTATGAAAACTCACTCATACCGATCGCTTCGAAAATATCCTGTTTGAAGCGCTCCTGCCAGGCAAGAATCATTTCACTGGAAAGATGTTCACCGGCACTCATGCAGTGACGCAGTGATGGACAGTTATCAATAGTTGCTTCGGTTTTCTGGATAATCTGCCGATAGATTGTCGGTACACCGATGAAGATAGTGCACTTGTGACGGTTAATTAGATCAACCCAGGTTTCCGGAGAATTCTTGCCTTCATAGGCTATCACCGTATGTCCATGATAAAGCGGGTCCATCAACGCTGAACCTAACACATAGGTCCAGTTAAACTTGCCAGAATGCATGATGCGATCATGCTCACCAAAGTCGAACCAGTATTCGCTGGCAGGCTCACGGCCGATCAATGAACGATGAGAATGCAATACACCTTTAGGAAAGCCGGTAGTACCCGAGGTATAAACCAGATAAGCAGGCTCGCCGGATTTGGATTTGTAGTGGTCAGGTGTTTTGTCGGTATCCGCTAGAATCCGGTTAAGACTATGCACGGTTACGCCTTCAGGCTTTGCCAACTCATCCAGATTATCGATACCGGCAATAATCACATGCTGAACATTATCGAATGTCTCGATAAAAGGCAGTAATGCTTTGTAGTTTGATACTGACACAACCAGCGCCTTGGCCTGTGAATCCGTAGCCAGGTATTTCACCTCGGAGCCACTTAGCAAAGTAGAGGTCGGCACAGCAATACCGCCGCGTTTAATACAACCAAAGAAAGCAATCGGATATGCCAGTGAATTTTTCAGACAGATCAGCACCCGGTCACGGACGTTGACATGGATACTTTTAAGAAAATTTGCAAACTGGTCAGATTGTTCGCTTAAACCTTTAAAGGTAATTTCCGATGCACCAAGATCACTGTCTTCAATGATCATTGCCACCCGGTCCTGTTTATCAGTACCGAGATGTTTCGATGTACAGGCAACACCGATATTCAAAAAATCGGGAACTTCAATTTGCCAGTCTGGATATGCAGCCAATTCCATAATGCACCTCTTTAGATTTGACCGTATGGCCAGTTTTCGCGAATCGTATGCACCGGCAACATACTTAATACTTCCAGTGCAAACATGTGGTATTCCTCTTTTAGCGAACGCAATGCATAGGCTCTGAGGATATTTTGCAGGGCTTTACCAAACATGGGTGGATCAAGCATTTCTCCTTCATAGCGAATCGCACCACCTAACAGGGCATCAGCCTCAATAGCCGCTTTCAGAATTGCAACGTCTCTATCCACCTCAAGCGGAGATGGTGTGAATGCCACTTTACAAATATTGATATGGTTAGGATGAATGACCTGTTTACCGGTCAGGCCCATAGAGTTTTCCTGACGTGCATGATCATAGACAACACGCGAGGCTTCATCGCCATGCAAATCCAGCCAGCGACGGATGTCTTTTTGTTCTACACATTTATCCGGCATGACATGCGGGGTTAACAGCACTTCAACCCCACCGATGACACCGACACCATTAATGCGAGCTTCCATGGTCAGCAGATTAAAAAATGTGCCTAGCTCGGCAATCCAGTTATCCGGTGTAATTTTATAAGCCATGGCTTTAGAGAAGTCATGGATACCAAAAACCACATGCTTTACAGTCGAGTACTGCATCATACGGGGTGCGATCTGCAGTGATTTTGGATGTTCGATAATCGGTTGAATTTCCAGATTGCTGTCAATTGACAGTAACCACGAAGACAGGTCACGGATCTCTGCATCGCCATAAAGCTCGCCGGCTTTGGACAATACGATGACATCAATGTATTTATGAATCTTTTTGATCAGTTTCAGGTCTTCTTCATATTCTGATGTTCTGAACTGATTGATACGCAGGGCAATCTGAAAATTACGTTCAGGAAATTTAGGTAATTCCTGTAACAACAGTTCGCGTGACATGGCTTTTTGACGACAGCCATCTTCGAGGTCAAACAGCAAAGTATGGGCATTGGTTTTATAAGCATGCTTTTGCAAACGTAATTTTGCCTGATGCATACTTTCATAAGCGCCATCCAATGGATTGAACTTAATCGGTGGGTAATAAATCTGAATGCCGGGCCAGTAGCCACCAAGTACAGGTGTTAACTGTTCCTTGTTTTTAATCGCAGTCAGATCGATATTCGAACTTATCGGTTCTATCATGAAAAAAACCTCTGGGTTTAAGCTGGTACAAAAGGCAGATAACGCGCCTGCCAGCTACGAGATTTGACATAGGATTCAAGATCCATGTCTTTGAGTTCCTGACGGGGAGAAGCACCCTGTTCAATGGCAACCTTTAAAACTCGCGCCGTGACTTTGACACTGACATCACGCAGCGCTGCAACCGGCGGGTATATCATGCCCCGCGAGAGATAATGTTCTGCCGTGTAATCGGTCAACGCATAAGCCGATTCCAGTACCATTTCATCGGTAATGCGGGAACATTTACCCAGTACCGCGGCAAAGCCTATACCCGGGAATACAAAGGCATTGTTACCCTGCCCGATTCGCATATCCTTGTCGGCATAGGTCACCGCAGGGAATGGGCTACCGGTGGCGATAATCGCCTTACCTTCAGTCCAGTCGGCAATCTCCTGAGGTGAGGCTTCACAATTGGCGTTAGGATTTGATAAAGGAAAAATAATAGGTTGAGCGGCATTTTCGGCCATACGTTTGACCAGTTGCTCGTTGAACAAACCTGCACAACCGGTAAAGCCCATTAATGCGGTTGCACCCGAGTACTTTATCACCTCATGCAGATCAGGCACTTCTCCGGCGATATCCCAGTCTGCATAGACTTCCTTGAATTGAGCAACGCTGGCATTATATTTGTCTTCGTTAACACCTTCGACAATCAGACCGCCAACATCCAGTACAAACATGCGTCGACGAGCCTGCTCCTGTGTCAGGCCAGCCTGCATCAGACCCGCCTGAATGGCACGGGATACACCAAGACCACCGGCACCGGCGCCAACCAGCACGATAGTCTGCTCGGTAATAGTTTGATTCTTGAGTTTGCAGGCCGCTAAAAGGCCGGATAAAACAACAGCCCCTGTGCCCTGAATATCATCATTAAAACAAGGCATTTTATCCTGATAACGCTGCAGGACTTCAAACGCCATTTCCTTGGAAAAGTCTTCCCACTGCACGACCGCTTTAGGCCATTTGTTTTGTAGCGCATCAACAAACCGGTCGATAAAATCAAAATATTCCTGGCCGCGCAAACGCTTGTCTTTGATCCCCAGATAAGCAGGGTCATCGAGTAAATGCTTAGCATCCGTGCCGACATCAAGATTAACCGGCATGGTATGAAACGGACTTATACCGCCACCTGCAGTATACAAAGCCAACTTGCCGACACTGATTGCCATGCCACCATGACCCTGATCACCAATGCCAAGAATGGCAGAAGAGTCGGTAGCCACAATGGTACGCACATCGCACCAGGGATAGTTTTCCAGACATTCATCGACATGATCGATATTGTCTTTGCTCAACGTCATGCCACGGGGATTTTGATAAATATTACTGAATTGCTGAACGGCCTTGCCAACAGTCGGCGTATAAACAATCGGCATCATTTCTTCCAGATGCCGCTCCAGCAAGGCATAGAAGATCACTTCGTTACGATCTTGCGCCGCACGCAGATACTGATACTTATCGAGATCATCAACCTGACGTTTAAAGCCTTCATAGAGCCGGTTAACCTGATCATCCAGTGTCATCACGGCACTTGGCAATAAGCCGTCCAGACCGAGTGAGCGTCTTTCCTGCCTGGAAAATGCTGTACCTTTATTGGTTGCCGTCAGCCTTAGCAGCGATATGCCGCGCACAAAAACTGCGAGATAACCCTGACCATTTTCATCAACGCGATATTCAAACAGGTTACTAATTTTGCTCACGACCATCCTCTTTAGGCACAATCATCTGCCGCATGGAATAAAATTTATAAAAAATTAATTTTCTATTGTTATTTTTAATAATTTAGCCAAGTTAACAACGATTGTCGACAATTAGGATATTTTTTTCCTGAAAATCGCTAATAATTTCTTTAATGATTAATATTTGTCTACAAAATATCAATTGATTCTGATATTTACAGGGCCGCCAGAAAGATGACTTTGAGATGTTCTTAAAATTGGATTGGCGCAACGATCAGCAGGGTTTATCTTTAGCGCATATACTTTGCCGTATTAAATTTGCCTAGAGAATCAAAAATGACAGAACCACAAATGAGAGATGATGAAATGTACTTACTGCTGAGACACGGCAAAATTGATGAATTCAATCAGCGCGTCCTAAATGGTGAGAGTTGCGATCTGGTTGGTGCCGATCTCAGAGGAACCGATTTACGCGGCATGAATGCCAGGGGTCTGGATATGTCTAACTGCTATCTTCGTCAGGCCGATTTGCGTGGCATCGATTTCAGTGAGACCAATCTGAGTGGTGTCAGCATCAACGGGGCAAAAATTTCCGGCGCCCTGTTTCCGATGGCTTTAAGAGCCGATGAAATTCTACTGTCTCTGACACACGGCATCAGAATGCGCTATATGCACTGCAATTAATAGCAGCTCCTATGTTTTCTAAAAAAAGACTGAGACTCGTCAATTCGGTGCTTATGTCATTGATGATGGTATTTATCATGACAGCGATTATCACTTACATTAATACCGGATATGACGCAGATTACCTGTCACGCTGGGTTAAATCATTTGTTCTTGCCTGGCCGTTTGCATTTAGTGTGATATTAGTTTTTGGACAAAAGGTGCAAAAACTGTCAGTTCAATTATGTAACAAAGACTGACTTTCCTGCTTCACAAATTGATCTCATCTGCATGAATCAGTTCATCTAATTCTGGCTCATGGTCAAATAATATCGTTATCATCACTATCAAGCTGACTAAGAATATTACGTGCAACACGAATCTGTGATTCGTCACCTTCTTCAAGCACTTCATACAGTAATCCACGTGCAGCCCGCAGATTGTTTTCTTCACGGTATTCCATGACCTGCACAAGTTTCACATCGACAGGATCAGTAGCTGACGCATCCTGACCACCATCACCGGAGTGATCATCGTAGTCGTCATAAGGATCATCCTGCGCTTCAGTTTTAACCTCAGATGCAGATCTGGCCGAAGCTTCCTCGGCTTCTTCTTCCGCTTCGATACGATCCAACTCCGCTTCCATTTCGTCCTCGGTCAAAGGCACAAAATCATCGGGATACTTTAAAGGTTTGTTATCGGTGTCATACCAGGGACGTTCCGGTGCCGGTTCACCGGCTGATTCCGCCGCAGTATTGTTCTCTGGACTTTCGGCAACAGCAGAACCTGCAGCGCCTGTTGCATAAACCGGTTGTTCATCCCGGTCCTCATCTTCATCATCTTTCTTTTTGGCAAAAGCGGCTGAAAAGAACACTCCGAACTCAAACAGAATCCACATGGGTAATGCCAGCAAAGTCTGTGAAATCACATCCGGTGGAGTCAGAAACATACCGATAATAAATGCGGCAACAATAATATAGGGACGTTTTTCACGAAGCTTGTCAGGCGTGGTAACACCCATCATGACCAGAACAATCGTCGCAATAGGCACTTCGAAAGCAAAACCAAAAGCAAAAAACAATGTCAGGACAAAATCCAGATAACTGGCGATATCCGTCATCACTGCCACACCTTCAGGTGCAGTGCCGGTCAAAAAGCCAAACACCAGCGGGAACACCACGTAATACGCGAAGATCATGCCGGTATAAAACAATATTACACTGGAGGTCAGCAATGGCACGATCATCTTGCGTTCATGCAAATAGAGACCCGGCGCAACAAATGCCCAGAACTGATACAAAATGATAGGCATTGCAAGAAAAATCGATGCCACCAGACTCATTTTAAAAGGCGTCAGGAAGGGCGATGCCACTTGCGTAGCAATCATGCTGGTACCTTCCGGAAGATGGGACATCAAAGGTTCAGCAATAAATACGTAGATTTGGTTGGCAAATGGAAACAACGCAATAAACAATACCAGCACCGCCACGACCATGCGCAGCAAGCGATCACGCAATTCCAGTAAATGGGTTATAAAAGGCTGTTCGATCTCAGCCTGTGAATCCTGACTCATCCGGTTTTTTCGTTATGGGTTGTGCCGCTGGACTTTTCAGTATCGGCAGAAACTCTTTGTTCGTAATCAGACAAGATGGTTTCGGTTTCCTGTTTGATGTCTTTCACCGATTCCGTTGCTTGCTCAATGATTTCCTGTAAAGGTTTATTCTGTTTTTGAACATCCAGAATGCGCTTGAGTTCTTCGGCTTTGAGTTCCTGATCAATATCAGCTTTCACGTCGGACACAAAACGGCGCGCTTTACCAAACCATTTTCCGGTTGTTCTTGCGACTCCGGGCAAACGCTCCGGACCAATGACTACCAGCGCAACAATGCCGATCATCATCAGTTCCCAGAAACCAACATCAAACATGTTATGAACTCACAGCTAAAAGCAGAATAACCGATCTGTCTTTGCTGACAGACCCGTATCGGGTTATCAGGATTTTTCTTTATCTCTGTTGGCCTGATCGTTAAGGTCTTTGGTGGCCTGACCCTCGATGATTTTTTCATCGGCCTGGGTGATTTTCTGCGCTTCAGCGTCTTTATTTGCTTCCTGAGCGTCTTTCATCGCACCTTTGAAACCTTTCACGGCGCCACCGAGATCAGATCCGATATTTTTAAGTTTTTTGGTGCCAAACAGCAGTAATACAATGACCAGGACAATCAACAGCTGCCAAATACTGATACCACCTAAACCCATTTTCGCCTCCTAAAGCTTTATCTTTTTACGCATCATAACCTAAAGATGCTGTATTAATGTCTAATTTTGTTTACGACCGGCTTTTTCTTCCAGCCCTGAAAGACCAAAGCGTCTTTCCAATTCCTTAAGCACATCATCAGGCCCTAGCCCTTGATGTGCAAGCAAAACCATTGTATGGAACCACAAGTCTGCTGTTTCATAGATGATCTTATCGGCAACGCCGTCTTTGGCAGCCATCACTGTTTCAGTCGCTTCTTCACCGATTTTTTTTAAGATCGAGTCCAGACCCTTACTGTATAATTTAGCGACATAGGAACTGTCAGGATCTGCCTGTTTGCGCTGTTCGAGCACCTGCGCCAACTGCTGCAATGTGTCTGACATTATAAACGCACCTCAATTCCCTGTTCTGCCATAAATTGTTTTGCTTCACCGACAGAATATTCCGCAAAGTGAAAGATAGAAGCCGCCAGCACCGCATCAGCACCACCGACTTTGATGCCATCAACCAGATGCTGAAGGTTACCGACACCGCCCGAGGCAATCACAGGAATACTGACCGCTTCGGCAACGGCATGAGTCAGCTGATTGTCAAAGCCGATCTTGGTGCCATCGCGGTCCATACTCGTCAGTAATATTTCACCGGCACCATAGTCGGTCATTTTTCTGGCCCATTCAATAGCGTCCAGACCAGTCGATTTACGACCGCCGTGGGTAAATATTTCCCAGCGATCCGTTTCACCCTCGACACTGACTTTTTTGGCATCTATCGCGACCACGATACATTGAGAGCCAAACTTGTCGGTCGCCTGACGCACAAATTCCGGGTTAAAAACCGCAGCCGTGTTAATCCCCACTTTATCGGCACCGGCATTAAGCATCCGACGCACATCATCGACCGTACGAATACCGCCACCCACCGTCAAAGGTATAAAGACTTCAGAGGCGACCTGTTCAACAACATGCACAATGGTTTCACGATTATCCGAGCTGGCCGTAATATCCAGAAAGGTTATCTCATCAGCGCCCTCCTGATTGTATCTTCGGGCAACCTCTACAGGATTACCGGCATCTCGAATATCAACAAACTTGACACCTTTGACCACTCGCCCGTTATCAACATCCAGACAGGGAATTATGCGCTTCGCCAGACCCATTCACTCAATTTCCTGTTAATTCATCAGCCAGTTTCTGACCGGCAGCAAAATCCAGCGTGCCTTCATAAATCGCTCGTCCGGTAATTGCTGCTGTAATATTTTTAGTTGGCGCGCTGCACAGTGCTTCAATGTCTTGGATACCGGTAATACCACCGGAAGCAACGACGGGAATACTGATACTGTTCGCCAGATCAGCCGTAGCCTCGATGTTAGGGCCGGATAACATGCCATCACGGCCAATA
>Ga0181582_10002066_pt1 | contig 15917 bp, 1 predicted proteins | sample 071ome_32_FD_132438 | JGI IMG/M metagenome (GOLD analysis project Ga0181582, IMG submission 132438) | Coastal salt marsh microbial communities from the Groves Creek Marsh, Skidaway Island, Georgia - 071405AT metaG (megahit assembly) | ecosystem: Environmental > Aquatic > Marine > Intertidal zone...
AGCTTCGAGGAGTAATGCTTTCCTTCGTAGCGCGTTCTCATGTGAGTTGAGCCAATCACGGGACGACGTCGTTGGTGGATCGATTTCTCATGAGGTCATGCCTGATAACGAGTCGACGGCGTGGGCTGAGATCGACGCCTCCTTTCATTTTCTTGCCGCCACTTGGAGCTCTAACTTGAGGGCGCTCCGCGTGCCTTCCTCCGCAGATATGTGCTGTCACGGTTGCAGAAGCTTTTATGAGGCACCGAGTGGTAGCGCATCCATCGGCCCGTCATTCACAAGCAATCACTCCACCCGAAGTGCTATCGTGCGCGGCCTACGCATGGCGAGTGTGAGCTCGACGCGAGCGCGCGGAGCGAGAACCGTTGTGCTTGGAACTTATACTCTAGTTAGATTTCGGCGAACGGTGGTTGGTCCGGAGCTGCCGACACTCTGCGCTGGATCACGCACTGCAATCGAGCATTCTGCGCTCGCTGCACTGCAAATGCCTACATGCTTTGAGTCTCTACAGCTGACGCCGTCATGTTCGATGTACGGAATCGTCGCCGCGTTGAGATCGTCCGCCATGGAAACACGTACATCGGCACGGATACGGATTGGCGGCACGGACGCGCGATTTATCTCCCGATGGAGCATCAAACAAATTTCGAATCGAAGAGATTACGACTTTGACAGGTTTATTCATCGAAAACACCCACAACGAAAAATGTTGATATTCGGTGGATCAGGAGCATTGGGTCAGCACATCACGAGTTACTTTGGGCCGAAAGACTTTCAGAGTGTTGTCTGGACGACTACCACCGGTCGCGCTTTCAGCTTGAGATCCGTTGAACCTGGTCACGAACTCTGCGCGACGATGAATGACTCTGTCAAGCTAGTTTGTGATGCACCTGAGGTTGTAATTCGCGCGAGCGGCGTTCTAGCGGACGCCTCGATGGCAAACGTTGGAGCTTTCGACGTTCGCGCAGTGGTTGCTGCAAAGTGCTCGGTGGGAGTGCGTTTGAGTGACTCTCACGTGCAAATTTGGCAAGAACGCGCACTCACATCGATCGCCGGCATGATTGGATCGCTCGGACAGGCTGCATACGCTGCGGCAAACGAAATCATGGATGCGCAATGTAAAATGCGCTCTCATTCGGGCTTAGACGCAAAATCGTATCAGTTTGGTCCGTGGTCAGGAGCAGGAATGGGCGAAGACAAAGTCTTGCAAGCACGCTTGAAAACGCTAGGTATATCTTATGCAGATCCTTTGGAAATCCTCGCGTTGATGCGCATTCTGGCGATGCGCCTTGACACGCCCGTGTCAACATGCATAGCCGCCATGGATTGGACAATATATGTGCTGGCAACAGCTCGAGTAGACGATGAGTTATTCATGCGTGTTGTGGACAAAGTTCGAGTTGAGAAAATTGGAAGACAAACGGCAAAGGCGAAGCCTTTACCACACGAGCGCACTTCTTCCATGCTGCCTTTGCAAACACTCTCGCGCATCATCGAATGCGTGGAGCGGGCAACGGGCCTAAAACCAAGCGCGGAGACACCGTTTATGGACTCAGGCGTAGATTCTGTCACATCCATGGAGCTTTCGAGCGAACTGGCTCGTACTTTCTCTATGTCGTTGCCCGCAACGTTTCTCTTCGATTATCCGACACCCAAATCTGCTGCAACCTTCATTGCCGCCGGGAATCCTCAGGATAAGAGTAATACACGTCTAGACGCGTCGAGTTCATTAACTTTGCCGTCGAAGAGTAAAGAGGATCGAGTGTTCATCGATGGCCGTTTCGCCGCGGAGTCAAGTCCGAAAACTGTCGACTTTTCGAAGACAATTCCACACGAAAAGTGGCGAGTGGATGACTTGTGCTGTGAGCGAATGGCATCGAGATTCATGAACTCGATGGAAAACGTCGAGAATTTCGACGCAGATGCCTTCGGCGTGCGGTCAGATGAGGCGCGAAGGATTGACTGTCAGCAACGCCTCACCTTGGTGGCTGCTCTCATTGCTATTGACGCTACCGGTACGGCGCTCGGCGCTTATCTGGGCATCGCTAGTACAGACTATGCTGGCATCATTGATAGAGATATCTCTCGTTCCATCTCGACGTTTGACGCCGTAAGCTCATTTGCCTCCGTTGCCTCAGGCAGAATAAGTTTTGTGTTCAATTTTACTGGGCCAGCCTGCTCCATCGACACAGCATGCTCCAGCGCCCTCGTGGCGATACATCAATCGAGACTTGAAATGTCAAAGAGTCGGCTGAGCACTGCCCTAGCCGGTGGTATCAACGTAATCCTGCATCCGAGAGTCACCGAGCAGTTCAACCGCGCGGGGATGCTCGCTTTGAGCGGTCGATGCCAAACTCTGGATAGTGCAGCGGATGGCTACGTGCGAGCCGAATCGTGCAGCTTGCTCCGGCTTGCCTCGGGGCTTGAGACAGCAACGTACACTATGGCTACGCTTCGCTCGAGCGCGTTGAATCAAGACGGTCGATCGAGCGCACTAACGGCGCCGAACGGTCCCTCGCAGCGCGACGTAGTCTCAGCGTGCCATCACGTATCTCACAGCAACGAGTTGATTATGCATCTTCACGGAACCGGTACTCCACTAGGTGATCCCATCGAGGTGAATGCTCTCGCCTTGCTTGCATCCCAGGTGTCAACAATCGATATGGATGCATCAAAGACCTGGTTCGGACATGCGGAAACAGCGAGCGGTGCGGCATCGATGACTTTTCTGATGACCGAAATCACTGCCGGACGCGCACGGGGACTTCGTAATCTCACGCACATGAACCCGTACATTGGCACGAGCGCTGGTCGCACTCGCATCTTTCGCAGCACTGCACCTCGTAAGCATAAGATGTGCGGCGCATCCGCATTTGCATTCCAAGGTTCCAACGCGCATGTAGGCGTGAACTTCGATTCGAACGACATCGCCGCTAGTCTTGACACTCGACAGGTGATGCATGCTCAACGAGCATGGTGTGAGCCAAAGGCGTTTGAATCGCTGTGCGCATTTTCAGCTGCGCACGATGTCGTTTGGCTTATGAATGACATGAAAATGGTTGTTGGCGTAGAGGATCATCGTGTACGAGGAAGATCCCTTTTCCCGGGTGCTGGAATGATTCACATCGTCTCTAGCGCGGGTGTGGTGTGCGCAGACCAACCGACGCTCTGCGTGAATGCGATTATTCCATCTAGCATGGAAATCAACGGAAGAGTGAATCGGTGCATACTGAAAGTATCATTGGTTTCTGGTTCGTGCGAGCTTGTGGCACTGTCTCGAGCGTGTTTTAAGGCATGCATTCAGTCGATGACTCCCCTCGCTTGCCTTGCGGTTAGCGCCGATCAACCTCTGGTCGACACGAGCGAGCGAGCGCGAGCCGCTCACCCCGTACCAACTAATGCGGAGTCAACATACTATCAACTTCGCATGAGAGGGTTGGAATATGGTCCACGCTTCCGGATTCTCCGTGCTATTCGACGAGGGTCTGGACACTCAGCAACTGCCACTATAGCCGAAGTGCACGGCGCGTTAGGGCAAATAGCTGCCCTGGATGGAATAATGCAGCTGGCAGCGCCAACCGAGCGAGATGCAGCGCTTGCGATTCCAATCGGTGCCATGGTATGTTTCGGAGGCATTGCAAACGTCGCTCGAGCTGGAGCGCAAGCCGAAATTTCTCGAGGCTCGCCGACAAATCACTTCATGACGTCTCTCAACAGGAATGGCTGCTCATCTTGCATATGGAATTTGCGCGCTAAAACTCTACGTGAACGAAATCGATCAGAGGGTTTCAGCTCGACAAACTCCATGTATATTGCAGAGCGTTGTGCACAGCCGCGCGAACCGGAAAGCTACTTCGGCGTAGCGGTGCATGATTTCGCTCGAATCTCCGCGTGTTACTCTGAGTGCTTCGTATCCAGCCATCGTGCAGGGCTGGTTGCTCAAATAGTCGGAGTGAATATTGACTACGCACTTGGTCTGGCAAAGTCCGCAGCCAGTGAGCTCAGCTTCATAAAATTTGCATGCGCATCCGAGTCCCGCAGACATGAAACCTTTGCTAAAGGAGAAAGACTACAACGCATGCCAAGAACGCGCCAGAAGCATCCACGCAAACTATGGACAGTGGCATCAGCACCGAAGACTCAAAATGTGCACATTCTCGGAGCATTCGGTGCACTTGGTGTACTGGCCGCAAAGACGCTTAGCAATCATGTTTCGACGCTGAATCTTAGCAGTCGTGTTGGTAGAGGCCATTTTGATTTCAGTTTCGGAACGGCTCTCAAACGCGCCGCGGCGCGTGATGCGGCGATTCGCTGCCCAATTATAGCAATCATCGAGCGCCGGATCTTCGTGAGCGGAATCATTATGGACGGTCTGATTTCAAGTTTGTCGGCGATGTCGTTCCGAGCGGTGTTCGCTCCAAAGTCGAACGCCGCGCTCATGGTGCAAGACCATGCCTCGCTCTTGAGCTCCATGTATTTTTCAAGCATCGCATCATTGTTGGGATCTAAAGGGCAGGCAAATTACGCTGCTGCAAATGGATCAGTAGATTTCATCGCAAGAGCTCGAAGACAAAATGGCTTGATTGAGAGCACTATTCAGTTCGGCCCATGGGCGGAAAGTGGAATGGCAACGCGTCAACTCAACACACTTCATCGTTTGTGCAAACTAGGTATCGGAGCGTTGAATGTGGATCAGGGATTGGGTGCGCTTAGGATGATAGCGAATCGAGCAGTAACATGTGTCGCGCATCTAAACGTTGGAGTGCTCTCGTCAAGCGCTTTGCACTTGTCGTCAGAACTGTTGCAGGATTACGCAACCCTAAGAGTGAAACCGCGTGTAGCGTCGGTGGGCTGTTTGGAGCGTCCAGAGCTTCATTCAAACTCTATAGATGCAAGTGATATAGAGGCCAAGTTGACTGTCGCCGTCACGCGTATACTCGGGGTTGAGATTTCGAGAGATGATCCATTGATGCAATCTGGCCTGGACAGTCTTGCTACAGTTGATTTGACGAGCGCGGTAAGCCGGATGTTTGGAATTGAACTACCATCCACGGTATTTTTCGATCACCCCACGATATTTGCAGCCTCGAAGGCTATCTGGCGACTTCGAGGCGGAACCCTCGAAGAATGTCCGATAACGAAAGCTATTAAGCCGAGTCCGACGAGCGGCCCAGAGAGCGTCATTCCTTACGCTGTTGCGCATGCTGGGGAAATTAATATGCAATTCTTCGATCGCGATGTTGTGCAGCTGATCACATTAGAGCGCAACTCGCAGTTGTACGATGAAGCGCCAAATCAATTTTGTGGTTTCTGCGCCTCGATCGAGCGGCTGGCTATGTTTGATGCATCTGCATTTGGACTGACAAACTCCACTGAGCTGATTCACTTGGATCCACGACAGCGACTGCTCCTTCACGCAGTGACCGTATGCAGCTTAGGTCTGATGAGGTTTCCTGGCCCATCCGAAATGTGTGGTGTATTCGTTGGTTGCGCAGGAAAAGATTATTCCAGGCTACTGGAATGTTCTGGAATAGAGCGAGGTGCGTTTCGGGGCATCGGTAATGAATCGTCTGTGGTGTCTGGTCGACTTTCGTTTGTCTTCGCTTTACGCGGACCCTCGCTGAGCATTGACACTGCGTGTTCTTCATCATTGTGTGCGACTTCTATGGCGCTGAGTGGATTCGAATGCGGCACAATAACTCGCGCGCACGTTGGCGGAGTCTCGCTCGTTCTCACTGACGACATGCATCGTGTGCTTGGTGGCGCTGGCATGCTGAGCGCCTCCGGACGCTCCCGCGCTTTCGATGCCGCTGCGGATGGATACGGGCGCGGCGAGGGAGCAGAGATGCTTGTCATCGCAACGGACGCTGACGGCGCCAGCGCTTTTGCAATTCTTCCAGCGGGTGTCATCAACCAAGATGGTCGATCAAGTTCGCTCACGGCTCCAAGTGGAACATCGCAACAAGATGTCATCGAAACAGCAACACGCCTCGCCACAGCGAACGACGGCAACCACGAGGAAAAGGTAGTGCACGCGCACGGCACAGGGACTGCGTTGGGAGACCCGATCGAGGCAAACGCGGCGCTGCGGGCGCTTGGGCGTCGTGATGGCGCTCGATCGCTGCAGGCTACAAAATCACATTATGGACACGCAGAACCAGCAGCGGGGATCGTCACACTAATCGTCGCATTATCACAGATCCACCGAAATCGATCGATGAATGGCATATGTCATCTTCGGAGGGCGAACGAGCACGCGAGGCTCGATGGCACGTTCGTTCCGAGGACTCGTTGTTCTGGCATCTTTGGAAGTGTCAACGTCCACGCAAGTGCGTTCGCATTTCAGGGCACAAACGCTCACGTGATCTCGGCACCGCTTCAAAACGTATTCGGAGTCGCCGAACACCTCAAACATCACGTTACTCATGCGAGTAGATATTGGTCGAGTCGCACGCCGTCCGTGAAGTCGGTCAATATATCAGCTTTGAAAACGATTTTTGAGTTCGTTGAAGTGCAAGAGTCTTCCAGCGCATTCGCTTTAGCGAGTGTTGTCGAGCGTGCTTCAGACGACGCAGGATTCGCGATTACAAGGTTTGTGGAAAGTGCTAGTGTTAAAAGTGATCGAACGTTCGTTATCTTGCGAGCAGAAGTCGTACGGTCGTCTGAGGGAGCGATCGCATACACGAGACGAGTTGCTTCAGCGGTTGAACAGAGTGTCCGTTGCCACACTTTTGCGAACGCACTTCGAACGCGCTTCGAACGCGCTGCGAATGCGCTGCGCGTTTCGCTGTGTTCAGGACGAAGTGCGGTATTTTCGTTTCCTTTGACGTGCTCGTGGTTCAGAAATTGCGACGGCCGCGATGATCAAACGGTTGGAATGGAGACTCGTGAGGGCATCATCGCTCTCGCGAGTGATCGTGGCAAGCGTGCTTTCACTGCGCTCGGGATCTCGCGACAAAGTTCGCGAAGGTCGCGATTGCTCCAAGTCGCGAGTCACCAAATGACCTATGTTTTTGATGCGGATGATGAAATGGACGCCGGACTTGTCGACATTCGCTTAGCGTCCACGGCGATGATGCTGGCGCACACGCCATTCGGAATACCTCATCGAATGAACTTTATCAGGTTGGGGAGCGCGTTGCGTGTGATTTTTCGCTGTCACGATTCCCCACAAATGAAATTTGTAAGGAACCGATTGAACCCGTTGCATTTGGGCAACAGCCCAAAGTCGAACGGCGTACTTCGATCGGGCTTGATTCTCGGTGGAACTGGAGCGCTCGGACGAGTCATTCGAGCAAATCTCCTCGGTGAGGTTACATTATGCTCAAGAATGGGAAGATCAAGGCATGCACAGCTGGTCGAATCGTTCACTAAAATTGAGAAGATTGACTGTTCTTTGCGTGAGGACGCAGCGCTGGAGCGCTATACGTCTGATTTGGCGATCCACTGCGCGGGCGTGCTCGCTGACGCAGCGCTGCAGAACCAAACTCGCGAGCACCTATCCACCGTGTTTGCCCCGAAGCTCATCGCGAGTACGAATACGTACGCGAGCGAGTCACCTTATCAGCGCGTGCTGTTTTCCTCCATCGCTGCTCTCGTCGCTCCAGCTGGACAGGCGAACTATGCGTGCGCGAATGCAGCCTTGGACGTATTCGCTGAATGGTCCAGACAGCGCGGTGAAGCCACTTCCAGTGTTCGTTGGGGCGCGTTCGATATGGGCATGGCAGCCGAGGCGAACGTAACCGATCGAGATTTATCAAAGTACGGACTCAAATCGCTTCCCATTGAAGCGGGATTGGGCGTTCTCGAGCGCGTCATTGCAGGTGTGGTGACGCCGGCAGTATTTGTAGTGTCGCGAATGTGTGCGCAAAGCAGCAGCGAATCAGCCTTTGTCTCGATCCCGAAACAAGAAGCTCGTTCGTTCAGCAACGATGCCGCGGAAACCATTAAAGTCATTGATAACATTGTGTGTGATTTGATCGGACGACCGTTAGAAAGAACAGAGCCCATGATGGCAGCAGGAATGGATTCTGTGGCAAGCCTCGAGTTACGCAATTCTCTTGAACAGATGTTCGAGGTGCAACTACCATCGACGGTTGCATTCGATTACCCGACCGTGGAGACTTTGGCAAAGCTCGTGTCAGAGATTCGTGAGGGAGAGGTGCGCACTAGTGCGCAAGTCGTCGGTCACTCCAGGCTTCCTGATTCATACTGCTTGTATGCTTGTTCAAAGTCCGGTCGTTTTTTTACTGGCGATGATGACGTTCCAGCGCTGAATCCAAAGTCATCGAGTTCAACTTCAGTCATTCCTCAGTGGCGCTGGTATATCGATGATGCGTGCTGCAGTGCGCTGCCTGTGAGATTCGTCGCATTTTTGTCGTCGATCGACGTGTTTGATCGAGAAGTTTTTGCTGTGAGCGCACCAGAGGCGATTGGGATGGATCCCCAGCAACGAGGCATCCTCGAGCGCGTATTCGCATGCGTGCCCGGGGACTACGGGACGAGCGTGGGCGTATACATCGGGATTCAGCATTTTGAATATGCTTCAATAGGCACAGAGCTCGAAGTCAGTCCACACGCTGCAACCGGTCGAGCGTTGTCCGTGTGTCCGGGTCGTGTGAGTTATGTCTTCGGCTTCACTGCATCAAGTCTCGCTGTGGACACCGCTTGCTCCGCAAGCCTCACGGCACTCCATCTCGCTCTTTACGACCACTCGCATGCCAGTGCGCACACGTGTGGTGGAGTGAATTACATTCTGACCCAGAAGTCTTGCGCCGCAACACGTGCGGCTGGGATGCTCGCTTTGGATGGTCGCTGTAAGACGCTCGATGCGAGCGCCGACGGATACGGGCGAGGTGAGGCCGTGGCGTGTGTCATGTTATCAAGAGCATTACGTTCGGCCATGTTTGTGTTGTGTAGTGGAGCCTGTGAGTCTGACGGTCGAAGCTCTTCGCTCACGGCACCCAACGGTCCAGCTCAGCGTCGCGTCATCGCTGCAGCCTGGCGAACACTCGATCCGGACGACGTAGTCTCGGAGGTTTCGATGCACGGCACTGGTACAGCACTCGGTGATCCTATCGAGTGCGGTTCGTTAGGAGACGTCGCTAGCCAGCGCTCACTCGCGGGAGGTACCACCTTGTATGCGAGCAAATCAGCTGTGGCGCACACTGAGTCAACGGCTGGGTCTGTGGGCGTGTTTTATCTGGCCGCACGATTCGCTGCCGAGACGACGCCGCCAGTTATTGGCTTAAGGAGACTGAACCCACACGTAGTGCTGTTTCATACATTCCGAGCGCCGCTGCAACGGACGGCTGCGCCGCGAGAATCGGAAGGTGATGCCTTGGTTTCTGGATGTTCCGCCTTCGCTTTCATGGGTACCAACGTCCACGTCGTGCTTCGAGCTTCGTCGCACTCGTCGACTAGAAAAACCTTCATGCTCCATTCGCACTCTCATTGGCCGATACTGACTCCATCTCGAATTCGAATGGAGTTTCTGCCCGAGAGACTGCGAGATGTTGTCAAATTTCGTGTACTTGAATTCCTCGACGAGTCATGCAGTTCTTTCACGAGGCTGGCCGCTGACTGTGCTCGAGCCTGCCAAGATCGACAAACGGCCGGCTTCACTGTATTACGGTGTGTGAGCCAGAGTTGCGAAGAGGATTCACCGATCGATATCACCGTAAAAGTACTTACGTTGAGTGGACAAGTAATCGCACCAGAGCTGCGCGCGGGCTGTCATACGCAAAGATTCATTCAGAAGAATCATGAACAAAGTTTGACGTCAGTATTTAGCATCTGGTTCCGAAACGCCCCCGGAAAAATGAGCTCAATCCGTTGTGACAGCGCATCTTTAGACCCTTGCGCGCTCATTTGCGGCACACGTGCGTACACCGCTGATGCGTATTACTCTGCGCATGCCTTGTCTGACACTGGGCCAATGTACGTTGCGGCAATAGGGCGTTCGTTTTCTCGAACACTGCCCGAAGACAGTCATGCATGTGAAGTCATGATTGAGTGCGGCGTCAAATTATTGTCGATTTCGTCTATGAACAAGGGTCGACGGGTTCTCTTTCCATCATCTTCACAAGTATCAGACAGTCGAGTGGCTGTGGATGTGGAGGCAGTCGTTGTCCGCGTCTTGAAAGGGCTCTTCGGACAGGAGCTATGTTTGACCGACGACTTAGCGTCGAACGGACTAGACTCCATTGGAGGCATCGAACTGGCGACAACGCTCAAGCGTGAGCTCGACATCGAAGAGGAAGTCGACATGAGCTTACTCGCGACGCTACCGACGCCTGTGGCAATTGTCCAATTTTTGCGAGAGAATTTCTTCACTCCAAAATCGACAAGCCATGCCGCGCCATCCGTGCTGACGGGACAGATTAAAACTTTGAAATCAAGCGATCGTGCTCCAGCACTCTATCTGGGCGCTCCGGCGTTCGGGGATGGACCGCTTGCGTATTACAAGCTCACCAACGCCTTGGATCTCGGTATTCATCCGTGTCGAACGCTCGAACGCGACGTCACGGAGCAGCCCTGGCCGGAAGTCGCACTCGAGCACGCGATGAAAATTATGAGCATGCAAAACGAGGGCCAGATCGTTCTGGGCGGGCATTCACTTGGCGGACTTCTTGCAGTGGAAACGGCGCTCGCCATTGAGCGAGGTGACCGCGAGGTTGCTTCGATTTTCCTCTTCGATGCACCGCATCCTGTGCAATTTAAAGCGGATTGGAACGATATTCCAACGTGTCAAGAAGACGGAGAAAGCACGGGTATGACGTACATGGAAGTCGCGTTGACGAGCTTTCACTTCGATACCGCCGCTGCAGGGTGGTCAACGCTCACAAACGAGGAGCGATATGATCTATTCGAGTCTGTCGCCTTGCAAGCCATCGGGCGAAAATTTGATGCGAGGAAACTCGATGAAGACATTAGTGGCGGGCCTTACGCTGCCATGTGGAATAGTGGAATGAAGAAAATGGACGACGGCTCGATTGACGCAGGCGCCTGGTGGATGCTTCGCGGTAATGAGGAACCCTTCCGTCGTGTATCTGCAAAAGTTGTGCATTACAGGGCGGGTATCGAGAGCGCCGCGCTGTTTGAAATCGAACTCACTTTCGATAACGGGATCATCAGGGGTCTCAGTGGATACGCTTGGCCACTTGCGTGCGATTACGTTGAAGTGGTGAGATGCAGAGGGTCGCACATGAATTTGATGACACACGAAGCGGAGGGTGGCGATTTGGATGAAACCATAGTGCCGCATCTTCGTCGCGCGCTTAAAGAAACGTGGGACGACGTGTTTATTGACGCAAAGTCTCGAAAATCTACGTCGACGTGGACATCGCGTACCTGGTATCGCGAGCTAAATCTTTGGATGTCGGCTTCACCGGAGCTCCAGATGCACGTTGCGCTCGACGACGAAGTGGGCGATGATCCATCAGAAAGTAACGTTATACTTCGTGCCGTGGACGATTTAAAGACGTTCGATCAGGCGGCTTTCGGCCTCAACCATCTCGCCTGGGACGGCGAGCTAACCTCCGTTCAGGTATGGTGTGTTGCTGATTTACTCGAGGACATCTCCACGTGGAGTCACACGTGTTTTGCGTCTACGCTCCCATGCCGAGCCGTGCACGTCCCGCTTCGGAGGCTAGAGGGTCAACAGATCACGGATTCAACGCGTTCATCGATTGCAGCTCGATGCGTCCGAGCGATGCGAAACGCGAGTGGTCTCGACTGTCGTCGCTTCAACCATCCGGTCGTCGTGGCAGCGATGCCTGGAAACCGTGAGCTAGAATCGATTGCTTTCGAGATAGCGCGGCAGCTCAACCGACGAGGCGAGAAATCAATCGCTGTTGTCGCTGACGAGCGCGGGACGACCTCCGCATCGACATCGCCCGCGCTCCAAGCGCTCGAGCTCTTCGCCGACGCGAGCATCCCGGATGCCAACCAAGTGCTCCGCCGAGCGTTCGCCTCTCTGCCATCCAAGCGCCTCGAGCGCGCTCTTCACATCTGCAAGAGCCGACGCCCCAACAGCCTCCACTCCAAGGCGTGGCGCGCGGAAATATCCAGCGAAGTATCGCGCGTGTGCTCACTCTTTGAGCTCGCGCGAGCGGCGTTCCATCCTGGTGCTCGCGCTGCCCAACGGCAAACTCAGACCGCGTGACTCTCCCACTCACGCGCATTAATTTCATCGAAGTTTACTCCAATCTCATCGAAGTTTACTCGTCAAACATCGAGAGCCTCCACGAGTTCGCTGAACGTCTTCACCGCCGACCGTCATCGGCGCGACGTGCGACGTCCACGCCACTCGCCGACGCGCCATGCGTGTCGCCGTCACTGTCCCCGAGCTCGATGTCATCGTCACGGTCGACGTCGCCCCGGAGTGCACGCTCGATGACCTCAAGGCGGCAGTCGCGTGCGAATTCGACGACGCCGCGCGCGTGGAGCGCGTCGTGAGCGGAAGTTTCGTGAAGGACGGTCGAATTCTGGGTGGACCAAACGGTGGGACTTTACGCGACGCCGGCGTGCTGGAGGACGACGTGCTGACGATTCTGAGCGTTGGATCTGGAGTGGCACCATCTTTCGCGAGCGCGGGCGCGGGCGCGAGTGCGGGCGCGAGCGCGAGCGCGGGCAGCGGGCAGAGAGAGGCGACGGCAGCCGCGCTGGCGGAGCTTCGGGCGAACGAGGCCTTGTTGGCGGCGCTGCGACGAACTGCTCCGGAAATGGCACGCATGGTCGATGCGAACGACGTGGAAGGATTTGAACGAGCGTATGCGGCGGGGAGCCTAGGCCTGGATCGGGACTTGGCGAAGCGGCGAAGGCAGATGGAGGAGTGGCAGGCGCTGGCGATGGCGGACCCGTTTGACGTGGAGGCGCAGCGCAGAATTGAGGAAGCGATTAGGATGGAGAATGTGCAGCACAACTTGGAGATCGCGCAGGAGGAAACGCCGGAGGCGTTCGCACAGGTGACGATGCTGTACGTGGACGTCGAGGTGAATGGAACCGCGCTCAAGGCGTTTGTGGACAGTGGCGCGCAAATGTCCATCATGTCAGTGACGTGCGCACAAAAGTGCGGGCTCGAGAGACTGATTGATAAACGATTTCAAGGCACGGCGCGCGGCGTGGGGACACAAAAGATCATCGGGCGCGTTCACCAGGCGCCGCTCAAGGTTGGTAACGAGTTCGTACCTATCATGATCACGGTCCTGGAGAAGGAGAACGATTTGGATTTTATCTTTGGATTGGACATGCTTCGACGACACGCGTGCTCGATCGATTTGCGTAAAAACGCGCTCGTGATAGGATCAGTGGGTGTCGAGCTACCGTTTCTAAGTGAAGCCGAGGTCGGCAAGGTGGGCTTGGGCGTGTTTGATTCCGAAGACACAGCCCCGGAGGCAGCTGCGGGGACAAGCGCTCCCGCTCCCGCATCGACAGCGGATCCAAGCGGTGCTGTGGACGAAGAAAAAGTATCTAGATTGATGGCTCTCGGATTCGATAGACAGCAAGTTATCAGCGCGTTGAGTGCGACCGATGGAAATGAAGAACTTGCAGGCGCTCTGCTGTTTGGCTAGCGCTTCTTTGATAAATTTTGCGAGACGTAGTAGCGCTGTGATCACAAAAAAGAAACAACTAAACGCAACCTAGAGCGATTGGTGAAACGTGCGTGCGATGACTTCTTCTTGGTGTGCTTTGGAAAGTCGGATGAAATTGACGGCATATCCGCTCACGCGGATGGTGAGCGTGGGGTATCGCTCCGGGTGCGCCATGGCATCGAGTAAGACGTTTCTGTCGACAGCATTCACGTTGAGGTGCTGCGCCCCGCGAGCAAAGTATCCATCAAGAAGAGCTTGAAGATTCAAGACTTGAGAGTGTTTCGTCTTTCCTAGACTCGGCGCGGCGATCGAAAACGTGTTCGAGATGCCATCTCGGCAGCATTCATACGGAATCTTTGCCACCGAATTCAGCGAAGACAGCGCGCCGCTCTTGTCGCGTTGATGCATCGGATTCGCGCCCGGAGCAAATGCGATTCCTGTGCCTCGTCCGTCTGGCGTCGCGCCCGTCGCTTGACCGTACATCACGTTCGACGTAATTGTCAAAATGCTCAGCGTATGTATCGCGTCTCGGTGCGTCGATGTCTTCTTCAGAGACTTGATGAACATGTCGACGACCTCTCCTGCGAACGCGTCGACGAGGTCATCGTCGTTCCCAAAACATGGGATACCGTCGGCGCCGTCTGTTTGAAAACCCATAGACAAACCAGTCGTCTTGTCTCTGATTACCTTCACGTTTGAGTACTTGATGGCGCTCAGGGAGTCCGTCACGACGGACAAACCGGCGATGCCGAAGGCCATCAGTCGCTCGCACTCCGTATCCATGAGCGCAAAGAAGATTGCCTCGTAATTAAAGCGATCGTGAGAAAAGTGAATGACGTTCATCGTTTGTACGTAAATCTTGCACAGCCAATCAACGTATGCCTTGAATCGGGTCATGACGTCGTCAAAATCGAGTACATCTTCCGGAACATCCTCAAACAAAGCCGGCGCGACGCGATCACCGGTGATTTCATCGCGACCGTTGTTGATGGCGTACAGCAGCAGCTTGGGTAGATTGCATCGAGCGCCAAAGTATTGCATGGTGTGCCCGAGCTCCATGCCTGACACGCAGCAGCTGATTCCCACGTCACTAGATTGAAAAGCGTCGCGAATCATGTCGTCGGAGATGAACTGAACAGAGCTGGAATCGATGCTAATCGCGCTCGCAAATTCCTTGAATGAGTTCGGCAAATTTTCACTCCAGAGAACCGTCATGTTTGGCTCGGGCGCTGGGCCGAGGTTGCGAAGCGTCTGAAGAAAGCGCCAGGACGTCTTCGTCACGAGGGCGTCCTCACCATTCATGCGCATACCACCGACGCAGCACGTTGCCCAAATCGGGTCGCCGGCAAAGATGTGATCGTACGCCTCGGGACGCAAGTGTCGCACGCACCTCAGCTTGAGGACAAAGTTGTCGATCAGTTCTTGCGCTCTGCTCTCGTCCAGAACGCCGCCGCGAAGGTCCCGTTCGATGTAGACATCGATGAATGCATCGACACGGCCGAGAGAAATCGCCGCACCATCGTGTTCCTTCACGGCGCAGAGGTAGCCAAAGTAGATCCACTGAACACACTCCTTGGCTGTTTTCGCCGGTCGAGCGATGTCGAAGCCGTACATCTTGGCCATCTCCTTCAATCGCACCAGAGCCTTAATCTGTTGCGACACCTCGAATCGCAAGCGCAGTTCATCTTCAGATCCAACGCCGATGTTATCCTTGTCCGCGGTCTTCGCCGCGATGAGCGCGTCGACGCCGAACAATGCGACGCGACGATAATCGCCTATCAGCCGCCCGCGTCCGTACGCGTCCGGTAGACCGAGCAAAAGATGCGCGCGACGCGCGCGACGCATATCGTCCGTGTACAAATCAAACACCGCATCGTTGTGCGTTGTCACCCAATCGTCAAAGAACCTTTTCACGCTCGGATCGATCTCGAGCGCGCGCTCTGAGAGTGCCTTCTCGATGACCCGCAAACCTCCCAGAGGTTTCATCGCGCGTTCCAACGGCGTCGTCGTCTGCAGACCAACGCACACGTCGTCCACACCCTTTTCAATGATGTATCCGGGTCCGTGCGACAGCGCGTGGCTCGGCGTGCGCGTGTCCACCGGACCGCCGCCCGCGCGCTCGGCTTCCAGTAACCGACGCTGCTCCGCGAGCAATTCCAAAGTCTTTGCAGTCGGTTTGGCGAGGCCCTCGGAGAAGTCACCGTCGAAAGGGATGACATTTTCTCGTATGAATCGATCGACGGCACCGCGGACGGGCATGATTGGCCTCAAGGTGGCGTCGTGAAGTGACGCGTGACTCTTCGCGTCCCGCGCGGGACGCGC
>Ga0181582_10002070_pt1 | contig 15910 bp, 9 predicted proteins | sample 071ome_32_FD_132438 | JGI IMG/M metagenome (GOLD analysis project Ga0181582, IMG submission 132438) | Coastal salt marsh microbial communities from the Groves Creek Marsh, Skidaway Island, Georgia - 071405AT metaG (megahit assembly) | ecosystem: Environmental > Aquatic > Marine > Intertidal zone...
AAACTACAATTATATTAATGCTAGAATTAGACCATTTAAAGTATTAGTAGAAGTAGACGAAACTGCCGGCGGTTATTGGTCAATGTACGAATGGAATAGTACTACAGAGTTATGGACTCGTAAAAATACACAAACATACGACCTAACACGTTATTGGGAATATGTTGATTATAAAGTTGACGGATTTAGTACAGACGAAATTGTAAATTATAAAGTTTCTGCACCATATGAACTTAACACAATTACTCCAGAAGCAGGCGATCTAATTGAAGTAGCAAATGCTGGCGACGGTAATAAAATGTATTTGCGTAAAGTAGATACAGATGGTTCATACAATACAGACTATGACTTACTATACAAAGCAAATAGTACAATTCAATTTAAGAATAACATTTATGATTATAGTCAATTAAACTTTGGTTTTGCAGGTGAAGAAAACTTTGATACTAACCTATTTGACGAAACACCAATTAACGAAACACGAGCAATAGTTAATGTTATTAACGATAATATTTTTGTTGACGATCTAAAAGATAAGTTTAATGAAATGTTTTTTATTGCTGTACGTTATGCTCTAAGTGAGCAAGGCTTTGTTGACTGGGCATTTAAGACTAGTTTTGTTACACTTAAAAATAATTTAGGTGGATTTAGTAAGCAGTTAGTTTACAGTGAAGATAACACAAGTTATATTGAAGATTATATTAAAGAAGTTAAACCGTATAAAACTAATATTAGAGAGTATACTCTAAGATACGAAAACTTAGAAACTTCTAGTAACGGTGTAACAGACTTTGACCTACCAAGTTATTGGAATGAAGCAGAGCAACGTTTTGAAGTTGTTAAAATTACTGACGATTTAATTACACAAGATCCATACAATCAATGGTTTGACAATTATAAGTTTACTGTTGGTAGTGTGAGTGTTAGTGATGCTGGTAGCGGATATACACAAAATCCTCTAGTTGTAATTAGTGGCGGTAGAGAAACTAAACCTGTTATTACACAAACAGCAGACTTTAGACAACTAGTAACTACTGATTACGATGGTACATATTTTTATGTAGATACACAAAGTTTACCAGATCATGTATTTGATCAAACTTATGTAAAATCACAAGACTTTGTATTTAGAATTAGAAAAACTCCACTAGTTACTACTGACAAAACTCGTGTACAACTAGGCCCAATGGGCGTTGCTGTAAACGGCGTTGTATTCTTTAGTCCAGCGGCAGACGAAACAGAAATTAGAAACGGATTTGAATACACAGTTAATGCTGTTGATGATCACAGTGCATTAGGTATCGATGACGGAAGTGGCCATGCACAAGAAACTGGAATATATCATTATCATTCAGATCCAATATTAATGTATGATAAAGATGATTCGACGCACTCACCGTTGCTTGGTTATGCGTTTGACGGTCATCCAATTTACGGACCATATGGATACACTAATCCAAACGGTAATGTTAAAGATGTTAAAGTAATTGAGTCAAGTTATCAATTAAGAACAACAGCAAGACAAGACGGCAGTACACCAGACGGTCGTTATATTGAAGATTATGTTTATGTTGCAGGAAGTGGTGACTTAGACGAGTATAATGGCCGCGAGTGTGTAACTCCGGAATATCCAAACGGAACTTATGCTTACTTTGTTACTGTAGATCCTACTACACTAGAACCTGCATATCCTTACGTTGTTGGTCCTAGTTATTATGGTGTACCTGAGTTGCCAAACGGTGAGTTTGATATGCCAACTACTGGTTATGAAGATGCAACTGCTGAAGCATTTATTGCTAGAGGTAAAGTAAGAGAAATTCGTGTAACAAATCCAGGCAGTGGTTATGTTACTGCTCCGACTGTTTCGTTATTAGGTGGCGGCAACGAAGGTGTTACTGAAGGTGTTGCGTATGCAAATCTTGCTAACGAAAAGATTCGTATTAACAAAGTTGATATGAAGTTTGATAGAATTTCTAAAAGTAAAATTATTCAAACAGAAACAACAACAGATACATTTACAGCAAGTGAAGGACAAATTAAATTTAAACTAACATACTTGCCAACACTTGATAAACGTGATGTTAATATTCTTGTTAACAATGAAAGTCTATATGTAACTGATTTTGAAATTAGTATTTTAACAGCAACAGATAGAACATATAAGAAACAAGAAGGTTACTTGATTCTAAAAGATGCACCTGGTAAAAATGCTACATTGTCTGTAACATATAAGAAAAACATCAGTCTAATGCAGGCAACTGATAGAATTGATTATTACTATGCACCTACAGCAGGTATGCTTGGTAAAGATCCTGCACAGTTAATGACCGGTGTTGAGTATGACGGTGTACAAGTACAAGGTTTAGAGTTTAATGTTAGTGTTGGTTGGGACGGTCTTCCATGGTTTAGTCATGGTTGGGATACATTCTCAGGCACAAACACAGACTATGCTTTCCGTTCAGACGGCAGTACACAAGAATTTACATTACCATATGCTCCAGATGTAGATCAAAAAGTTAACGTTTACTTTGATGGCGTAAGACAAGATCCTACAAACACAGCAACTATTGTTGGTGATGGTGTAACAGATACATTTACACTTGATATAGGTGCACCTGATGGAACACTAGTAGTATTCCGTCCTAGCAGTAGCGATGGAAGTTTAGTACCAACAGACGTTAACAACTTAGACACATTATTAAGTGGTGGCAACTTTGAAGGTGGTGACGGCAGTACAAGATTGTTTGCTTACACTTCAGCAACAGGTAATAATGCAGAAGATATTTCATTAGACGGTGACGGATTTGTAACACCAGACACAAGTCATGCTCCGGAAGAAGTAGTACCAGGACAGTGTTTTGACACAGTAGCAATTAGTGTTTACAATGCTCCAGCAGACGGATCACCAATTATTGAAACTGTTAGATATTTTGGTGATAGTTTAACAAATGATTATAGTTTCAATATGCTACCTGGAACTAAAGATAGTATTTTTGTAAGTGTAAGCGGAGTTTATAAAGAACAAGGCACACATTACACAATTGATTATTCAACTAAACAGATTACATTCTTGTCAGGATCACGTCCAAACATTGGAGAACTAGTAACTATCCAAACACTTAATGTTGGTGGTACTAAGATTCTTGAACGTGAAAGTTTTGTAGGCGACGGGTCTACAACAGAATTTGAAATGGCAGGCCGTTATGAAGATGTTAGTACAGCCTTTGTAACAGTTAATGGTATTAAACGCAATTATGTATTGCGTGAAAGCGATAATGGTAGTGCTATTGTTGATGTTGAAAATCCTCCAGTAGCAAGCGGAGACATTGTACAAATTGTTGCACTAACAAGCACAGAAAAAACATTCTCTGAAATTGTTACAGACGTATTCACATACGATGGATCGTCAACAGATTATAAACTAAGTCAAATACCTGGCAACATTGCACCATTACACGCTATGGCAATAGTTGAAATGAATGGTGAGCGTTTATTACCACCAGATACAATTTATTATACTAGTAACGGTATTACAACTGAATATAGTGTTAGTCAAGATCCTAAGTTTGCAGAGTTTACTCTAGCACTAGGTGAATTAGAAGTACATCTAAATGGAAGTAAACTTATTCCAATTAGAGATTATAACTTTGACACAGCAACTAACATTGTTACATTTAACACAGGTGTTTTAACATCTGGCGATGCTATTGCTATTACAATTTTACGTAATCATGAATACGAAATTTACACAGATGTAGATTCAGAAGATAGTACATCGTATGGTTATGTTAAAGTTCTTAAAACTATTCCGGCAAGTGCTACAATTAAAGTAACATCATTTACAAACCATGATGCTAACTTATTAAGAAAAGAAGTATTTACAGGACAAGCCGGCGGCTTGTATCCATTAGGTAGAACAGCACTTGATTCAAATTATGTTTGGGTTGAACTAGATGGCGACCCACTAGTAGCAGATAGAGATTATAAAGTTGTTGATAATAAGCAATATGTACAACTTGATAATAAATTTCCACAATTACCTTCAAGTAGAATTGTAATTATGAGTTTTTCAGAAGATGTATCATACGACAGTATTGCTTACACACTGTTTGAAGATATGTTACATAGACATCACTTTAAGAGAATCAGTAAGCAAGACTCTACTAAACTTGCTCAGGCATTAAAAATTACTGATAAAGAAATTGTAGTAGAAGATGCAAGTATGCTAGTTGAACCAAGTACAGCAAATAGAGTACCCGGCGTAGTGTTTATTAACAAAGAACGTATTGAATACTATAAAAAAACTGGTAATAAACTACAACAAATTACTAGAGGAACATTAGGAACTGGCGCAAGACAAGAGTATGCTGTAGGAACAACTGTTACTGATGCAGGTCCAACACAAACTATTCCATATCAAGATAATGTTAATAGATTAGAAGTTATTATTAGAGATGGATTACCAAACGGACGTCAGGAACACGTACTTGAAACGTTTAATATTAGCAGTGATGCAGAAGCACACGATCAAGTAGAAGTGTATTTAGGTGGTAGAAAACTGCAAAAACCAACACCTACTGCTAATCCAATTAAAAATCATAATGTTGAAATTGCATTTGATAGTGACGAAACTAACAGTGCAGGAACATCAAGTGATGTTGAACAAACACCGGAGTTTACTGTTGTAGCGGTAGACGATAGTAGTGCAAAAGGATACTATAAAGTAGTGCTTAGAGATATGCCTCAAGACGGTGTTGAACTAAAAGTAATACAAAGACAGGGCACATTGTGGTATAACAGAGGCGTGTCTACGGCGTCTAGCGGCGAGACTTTGCAAAGAGCAATGTCTAAAGAAGCACAATTCTTGCTTGAAAGACCCAGTGGCTTACCTGTAATAAATATTAGGGAGTAGTCCATGTCAAAGCAAGATGAACAAAGGGAACAACAAGTGAAAGAAGAAGTTAAAAAACCAAACGAAACACAGGGTGTACATATGGAAGGTCATATTAAGATCTTTGATCCTGAGTCTAAAGAAGTTATTATTGATAAAAGAAATGCTATCCATTATGAAAATATGAGTATTTCACTAGCAGAATCGTTAGCAAACGAAGGACGCGGAAATATTGTTGAAATGGCGTTTGGAAACGGCGCAACTACAGTTGACCCAACAGGTATTATTACATATTTGACACCAAACAACAGTGGTGTTAATGCTTCTCTTTACAATCAGACATACTACAAAACAGTTGACGATAACAATGTTAACAACACTGACCCAGCAAGAAACTTCATCGAAACACGCCATACCTTAGGTACTACTTACACTGACATTTTAATTAGTTGTTTGTTAGACTACGGTGAACCTAGCGGTCAGGAAGCGTTTGATAATTCAACTGATATGGACGGAAACTTTGTATTTGATGAAATTGGTCTTAAGGCTTATTCACCAAATGGAGCAAACGAGGGTAGATTGCTCACACACGTTATTTTCCATCCAGTACAAAAGTCTTTGAACAGACTAATACAAATTGATTATACTATTAGAATACAGAGTTTGACAAATTTGAGCGAGATCTAAGATGGCATATACGGTAAACTTTACAAACAGTAACGAAAAGACACCAATTACTGTTGACGACAACAGCAGAAATACTGTTGATACATCGTTAATTTTAATTGGTCGTAACGAACCAAGTTATGGTCAAGCCATTGCAGAAAACTTTGTACACATTTTAGAAAACTTTGCAGATGCTACACCACCAAACAATCCAATTGAAGGTCAGTTGTGGTATGATGCAGGTACAAACAGATTAAAAATTAACGATTCAACCGCAGGAGCCGCAAACTGGAGACCAGCAGGCGGAGTACACGTTGAATCAATTGAGCCAACTAATCCTATTAAAGGTGATGTTTGGGTAGACACAACAAACAATCAGTTATACCTACATACCGGAGCACAATTTCAGTTAGTAGGACCTAACTTTAGTGGCGGTCTTAAAGCAGGCGCCCAAGCAGAAAACGTTATTGATGTTACAGGAACAACTCACACAGTTATTAAAAACTATGTAGACGATAAAGTTGTTAGTATTACATCAAAAGATCAGTTTATTCCAAGACAGGTTATTGAAGGATTTAGTGAAATCTTTCCAGGTATTAACATTTCAACACAAGACTTTGACGGAAACGGCATTGTATTAAACAAATTACACGCTACTGCTACTAAAGCAGACTCATTAAATGTAACACAACCTAATGTTGAAACAGTAAATGCTAACAATTTCTTACGTAGTGATATTAATGATACTACATCAGGCGAATTTGCTGTACGTAATGATGGTGGTATTACAGTCGGTGCTAATCAAATCTTTAACTTAGAGATTGCAAGTAACAATGCTGTTATTAAAAATAACTCATTAGACGGCAATATCGATCTTAAAGTATTCCCAGACAGTGACAGAGATGTTGTTACTGTTGTACGTGTTGATGGTAGAAACAAACGTGTTGGTGTAAATCAAGTTACTCCGCAATATGATTTAGATGTTTCGGGTACTGGTAGATTTACAGACCAGTTATTGTTAACTAGTACAAATTCAGCAACAGATACTGCAACAGGTTCTGTTGTTATTTCAGGAGGCGCAGGCATTGCTGAAAACTTATTTGTTGGTAACAATGTTAATGTAGAAGGACAATTAAACGTAGGTACAGATTCTAGTGTAACAGGCGTTGGAATTTTACCTGTTGCTGACAATGTACTTACAATTGGTACTGAAGATAATCGTTTTTCAAATGTTTATGCAGAAGTATTTACAGGACGCTTAGTTGGTACAGTAATTGGTGACGTAAACGGTAATGTAAACGGTACAGCAGACAGACTAGTTGCTAGTACTTCATTTAAGATAACAGGCCACGTTGCAGATTCAACAGGTTTTTCATATGATGGTCAAACTGGTGGCTTTACTAAAACATTTGATGTAGCATTAACACAAGATGCTATTGAAGAACAAGACGAAACAACAGATAACGAAAACACAGATAATATTCTTATTGCTAGAACAGGCCAAGGACTTAAAAAAGTAACTAGAGAAAACTTTTTCTCAGGCGCGGCACTAGTACCAATTGGTGCTATTATGCCTTATGCAGGAACAACTGCACCAGCAGGTTACTTGTTATGTGACGGCGGCGAGCAAAGTATTGCACTATATCCGGATTTATATAGTGCTATTGGTACAACATTTGGTACAGGTGTTAATCCAAGTACATTTAAACTTCCAGATTTACGTGGTAGATTCCCACTAGGTTTGGATAATATGGATAACGGAAACACTGTTAACGATTCAGGCGGCTTACCTGTTGATGCAGGCGGCGGCACTGCTGGTCGTGTTACAAGTTCGTCAGCACAGTCGATGGGCGGATCAGGCGGTGCTGAAATTATTGATACTGATAGTGCATCATTTGGTACAGGAACACGTTTTGATAATACTCCTGGCGCAGGACCATACGAAAGACAATATGTAATGAATCCGTACTTAGCACTAAATTATATTATTAGATCAGGGGAGCCAACAGTATAATGAGTTACACAGTTAACAAAACAGATGGATCAGTATTAGCAACTGTTGGTGATGGTACAGTAGATAACACAAGTACTGACTTAACACTTGTTGGTAGAAAGTATAGTGGCTACGGTGAAATTATTAATGAAAACTTTGTTAAGTTATTAGAAAGTTTTGCTAATCAAACATCTCCAAACAATCCGGTTGAAGGACAGATTTGGTATGATACACTAGATGGACGTTTAAAAGTATACACAGGTACTACATTTAAGCCAACAGGCGGTCCACTAGTACAAGATACAGAACCAGCAGGACTTGTTATTGGTGATTTATGGATTGATAACCTAAGAAACCAATTATATTTTTATGACGGTGTTGATCTAACACTAGCAGGACCAATTTATTCAACACAACAAGGTAAAAACGGCTGGATAGTTGATAGTATTGTTGATAATGCTAATAACGGTCGTGTTGTTAGTAAATTATATGTTGCAGATACACTTGTTGCTATTCTAAGTAATTTACAGTTTGTTCCTAAAACAGCAATTAGTGGCTTTGCTACTATTGAAATTGGTTTAAACTTGTCAACAACCGTAAGTGGATTAAAAATTCACGGTACAGCAACTAACGCAGATTCGGTTTCGGGTATTGATCCAGGACAGTTTTTACGTTCAGATCAGAATGATATTACAACAGGTACACTAGGTGTACTTAATGACGGTGGACTAACACTTGGTGCTAATAGTAACCTAACAGCGTTTGTTGATGGTAACACTACAACTATTAAAAATAACCTACAAGATAGAGATTTCTTAATTCAAGTTAACTCTAGTGCTACTGGCGGATTAACAAACGTAATTGATGTTGATTCTAGTATCTTAAGAATGGATATTTTTGAAGGTGAAACAAGTTCAACTACAAGAATTGGCGGCGATGCTGTTATATTTGGTAACTTAACAGTTAACGGTAGTACAACTTATATTGACTCAACAAATTTACGTGTTGAAGATAACAATATTCAACTTTCTTACAGCGATACTCCTACAGACGACCTTGCTAATGGTGGCGGATTAACACTAATTGGTAATTCAAACTATACAATGGCTTGGGATAAGTTAACAAATGCTTGGGACTTTAACCAGCACCTTAACTTAGAAACAGGATTTGAATACAAAGTTAATAATAACAGTGTACTAAGTGCAGATACACTAGGTTCGGGCGTACTTTATAGTAGTTTAACACAAGTAGGCGTACTAAAAGAAGTACAAGTAGACGGAATTCACATTGAAGGTAACGTAATTAGAAGTATTGATTCTAATGCTGACCTAGAACTAAGAACAAGCGGTACTGGTGTAATTAGAACAGACAGTTCTAAGATTTCAGATGTTGCAGATCCAACACTAGCACAAGACGTGGCTACTAAAAATTATGTAGATACAGAAATACGTAATCAAACATTACACTTTACAATTAACGTATCAGGACAAAGTGCTATTGACAGTTATGTAGAAAACTTATTAGGTCAGTTAGCACCTGTATTAGAGCACGAAGTAGGTACTATTGCAAGAGTTTTATGTGAAACACTAACACTAGCAGGTACTCCTACTACAATTACACAAGTAACACCAGTAACAGCAACAGGTGCTACAAACGAAATGGAAATTGCTTCTACTGTTCTTACAGCAGAACCAGGAAATCCAAGTGTAGTAACTGACGTTAGTTTCCCAAATGGTATTACACCAAGCGGTAACTCAATTGCGGTTGCGACAGAAGTAAGAGAGTATCGCATTGACGGTACACCAGTATGGGTAAGGAACTAGAGGGTAAACAATGGCGTATCAAATAGATAAAACAGACGGAACAACACTTGTACAATTATTAGATGGTGTTGTAGATACTAGCACAGATTTAAAACTTGTTGGTAGAAACGTTAGTGGTTACGGTGATGCACAAAACGAAAACTTTGTTCGTTTACTTGAAAATTTCGCAAAAGCCGATACTCCTCCAGGTAAGCCTTTAATTGGACAACTATGGTTTGACAAAAATGCAGACAAAATGCGTCCAAGTGTATTTGATGGTGTTCGTTGGAGAAACATGGGTATTGTTGATGTAGCACCAGTTACACAACAGCCATCTGCACCTAAAGAAGGTGATATGTGGTGGGATACTACAAACAATAAATTATACGGATGGACAAATGACGGTGCGGCTTGGTTACTTATTGGTCCTGAAAGTGTTACTGGCTTTGGTAAAACTAAATGGGAAACAGATGTACTAACTGATACTGGCGGTACAGATCATGCTGTAGTAATTGGTTATAGCGACGGCGTAGCACAAGCAGTTATGTCAACTGATACATTTACTAATGATCAAGCAGTTACACCTTTAACAGATTTTGATCACATTGGTGTTGGTATTAACATGAAAGGTACTAACAGTGATGGTGTAACTAGCGGAACTTCAAGATTTTTTGGTACTGCTACAGACGCAGACAGATTAGGCGGACGTCTAGCAAGTACTTGGGCAAACAGAAACGACAACGAAGAAATTACAGGTTCTTGGGCATTTAAAAATGACAACGGATTTACTGTAGGTGTTGACGATGAATTAAAAGTATCTATTGATACAACTATTGCTCAAATTTGGAACCAAAGCGGTACCGTATTAAAATTAGGTGTTAACTATGCAGGTAGCGGTGCTGATAAAACTCTTATCCAACTTATTGATAAAAATATTTTACCTTATGCGGCAAACGAAGTTAACCTAGGTTCACCTAGTTTCTATTTTAGAAGCATTTATGCCGATGATGTTTATGCCAATGTTATTGGACAATTAGTTGGTAACGTAACAGGTAACGTAACAGGTTCTGTAACAGGTAACACGGTTGGTAACAACCAAGGTAACGTTGTGGATCCTACAAACAATGTTGTTGTTGATGTTGCTAACAAAGAGTTTCACGGAACTGCTGATTTAGTTGTAGACGGTATGTACTTGTCAAACAATCAAACAGTAACAGGTACTAAAACATTTGCAGGATCGCAAGTGTTTACAGGCGGCATTACAGTTAATACAGCCGCACTAACTAGTAACGCGGCAGTTACAGTAAACAATACACTACAAGCAGACAATGTATTACTGTCTAAAGGTGTTATTGGTAGAACAGCAATTCCAGCACAAGATGCGTCACGTAATTTAACAAGTTTAATTATTGACAGTGTTACTATTCGTACAAGTGATATTGAAGATGCAAATATTAGTGCAGGTAATATTCATAACGGCACAACACTAAACGGTGTTTCAATTGGTCCTACACAACCAGCAACACTTGTAAGATTTGATAATTTAAGAGATAATTTAGGTACTAACATTACTAAACTATCTAGAGATGGAACGTTTGGCGAAAACAGTGACAGTATTCTTCCTACACAAAAAGCAATTAAGACTTATGTAGATAATGCTATCGCTAATGTAAGTCAAGATGTTGAATTCTTCTTAGATACAAAAGATATGACAGTAGCAGATGTTAAAGGTCAACTAGAAAGACTAGCACCTCCGGGTAATTTACCAGCAGGAACAAATGCTAGGATTTTAGGAAGTTACTACTATGCTAACCATGGAGGCGCATTCTTCCAAAAATATACTACAGCAATAAGAACTGGTATTGGTTATATTGGTGGACGTAGTGTTACAGTTGGCGCAGGAACATCAACAGATTTACTTAACAAGAAAAGTTCTACTACAGGATACTTGTTCCGTGTAGTAAGCAATGATTGGACGTACATTGGAACTATTTAATGTATGAAATTGTAGAGGATTATGTTAAGAATGTAGACGAAATAATGGAACGTGTTAAAGAACACGAAACAAAAGGAAAGTTTACATTTAGAGGCAAAGGAGGCAAAGAGTTACATAACACAGCATACGGAGAAAGTCATTTTAGTTCATTGTTTCAAAAAGACATGGACAACGAATTAATTGAAACTGTATGGAAAACTATACCAGAAGAAGAACGTAAATGGTGTAGTCAAGTTGTTATTAACAGATACGAGGCTGGTGACTTTTTAGTAAGACATCAAGACTCACAGGGCGGCTACTGGAGATTTAAGTTAGTTTATTTGACAGAAGGTAAACCGCACTTTAAATACTGGGACAAAGATGGTGTAGAACATCTAGTTCAAGAGAAAAAAGGAGCAATGTTTAAGATGCCAATTGAAACCTGGCATGAAGTAACAACAATAGAACAAGACGAACCAGCAAAATATAGTCTTGTACTGATATGGGAATAATGCAATGGCAGAACAAAATGTAACATTAATGTTTAACAAAGGCAACAAAGAATTAATTGGTGCTTTACCGCAAGGCGCTGATCGTTCTATGCTTAACGATGCAGAAGTGTATCTTAAAGATGTAACTTATGATCCAGAAGTAAAAGTTTGGATTGGCCCATACGATACTGGTAGTTTAAAAGTTATTGAAGATATTGCTACTACAGAACAAATTATTGAAGAAGATATTCTTGATCAAAATGTTGCTGATCAAATTAACTTTGATTATCCTTTGTACAAACAATTAAACATTATTATTGATATGTTAAATCAAAGTGATATTCCTAATACAGCAGAATTTACAGCAATGATGGAGTATATTAAAGATCAACGTGATCGTAATAATGCACGTAAAGATGTTTACAAACAAGATGGTACTCCGTATATATTTGTAAGCAAAGAAGATTTAACTAATTCAGTTAAAAAACGACTAAATCAAGACTAGGTAAATATTGTTAGAGGAAACACATGGCATATATAATTAACACATACAACGGTCAACAGTTAACAGTAGTAAACGACGGTACTGTTGACGAAAGCACAGATATCAAACTTATTGGTAGAAACTATGCTGGCTTTGGTGAAATTCTAAACGAAAACCTAGTACACATTTTACAAAGTTTTGCAGGCCCAAGCGAGCCGCCAAGACCACTAGCAGGTCAACTTTGGTATGACAGTGCTAATAAAATTATTAAATTTTATGATGGTCAACGTTTCCGTATTGCTGGCGGTGCTGAAGTAAGTAACATTCAACCTTCAGGATTAGCAAACGGTGACTTTTGGTGGGAAGATGAAGGTCAGCAGTTGTATGTTTATAATGGTAGCGAGTTTGTACTTGTTGGACCAGTATCAACAGGTGGTGAAGGTGTTTCACAATTAACAGCCGCAACAGTAAAAGATAATGTTGCTAATAACAGAACAGTATTAAAAGTTACTGTAAATGACCAAGTTTTAGCAATTATTTCAAAAGATGAATTTACACTAGACGATAGTGCTAACCCTATTACAGGTTTTAGTGCTATTAAGAAAGGCTTTAATCTAGCAAGTGATGTTTCTTATCCAGATATTAAATATTGGGGTACTGCTTATAATGCAGATAGATTAGGTGGAATTCAAGCCGCAGAATATATTCGTAATACAGGTGCTACAACATTTAACGATATTGTTACATTTAATACAGATGACGGTTTCTACTTAGGTAGAGGTGGTGACTTACAAGTCCACATTACTAACGGTGACGAAGTTAACTTTAGTAACATTGTCAGCAATACAATTAGATTTAATGCAATCGTAGGCGGACTTAGTTCGCAAGTTGGATCATTTGTTGGTAATGAATTCCGTCCAGGTACATCAGGTGTGGGTACACTAGGTAGTTTAAGTTCATTTTGGCGTTCATTATATGTTGAAGATATTGAATGTACAGGCCTAGTAACAGGTGATACATTTGGAACACACACTGGTGATGTAATTGGTAACATATCAGGTAACGTACAAGGTAGTGTTAACAACAGCGGAACAACATATAACGGTTGGTTTAATAATTTAACTGTAGGCGGAACACTAACTGCTAATCTAACAGGTACTTCAACAACAGCAGAAAAATTAGTTGTAGATAGTAGTACAGCAAGAGCGGCAGTAACAACAGCAACAGCAAATACTATTGTTGCTAGAGACGGCTCAGGTGCAATCAGTGTAACATTAATGAATGGTACTGCTACTAATTCACAACAGTTAGATGGCTCCGCGGCAAGTACAGCATCAGATCCAAACACTATTGCTAAACGTGATAGTAATGCTGACATTAGAGCAAGAATTTTTATTGGTACTGCTAACGCGGCACGTTATGCTGACTTGGCTGAGAACTACCTAGCAGATGCAGAATACGAACCAGGTACTGTATTAGTATTTGGCGGTACACACGAAGTAACAAAATGTGATAGTGAAGAAGATCATAGAGTAGCAGGTGTTATATCAACAGCACCGGCATACATGATGAACTATGATTTAGAAGGCGACAACGTAGCACTAGTAGCATTGCGTGGTAGAGTACCGTGTAAAGTAATTGGTCCTGTACGCAAAGGCGATATCTTAATTACAAGTAACATTGACGGTTGTGCAGTTGCGGCAGAAACATTGCCTAACAGTGCTTGTATTGTTGGTAAGAGTTTAGAAGATAACGACGATAAAGGCGAAAAATTAGTTGAGATTGTCGTCTAACATCATCTCCTTACGATAATAATCATATACATCAGGAACCATACCCTTCATAGGTATTGGAAATCTAACCTGTCCTATAATATCTAAGTATGTCATTTTGTCTTGCTTGTAAGGAACAAAGTACGGATCATTACCGTGTAGCAGATCTGGATCATTTAACAAGTCAACAAAGTTTAATTTAAAATCTTCTGCTAACCAATTAGCATAACAAATAGCAACAAAATAACTTTTCGCAGGATAAACCCAATCATCAACACGTTCATTAAAATGCTTTACTGCCCAAGTTACAATATCGTCTTCCATTCTAATGTCAACTTTGTTTAAGTCATCAGAATGCTCGTTGTGTAGTCTGTGATAAATGTCTTGCCTAACTTTCCATTCCTGCATAATAATCTAGTAATCCTTTATATCCGTTACAACTGTTAGTTAAGTCTTTTACATAACGATAATGCTCAGTAAGGCAGTGTCCGTAATAATCACAACCTCTACAAATATCGCTAACATTTTTTGTAGGCTCTTGTTTTGCCCACTCTAAATATTCTTCAAATGTGTCTAGTTCTAAAAAATATTCGTTATCGTTTAGATCAAATTCTAACACACCAAACTTACCGTTAGGAGTAATATAAACATGATCGTTTGAAAATGCGTTATATTCTTGCTTTAAACTGCTAATTATACGCCCTTCGTTAACAAAATCAAAGTTCTTTTTAACAGGACTTTTCATCCAACACAAAACAAAGTTTTCAAAATCTTTGTGTGTTACATTGTGTGCGTTTGCTTGATTAGAACTATACGGTTTTATTTCAACACTTTTGATTGAACTACACAAGTTAATTTGATTAATTAAATTATCTACGTCCATTTTAATAACTTCAGGACTTGCTAGTATAAGCACAGCAATTGGCACTGGACTTTGTAGCATATTATAAAATACTCGTTCGTGTTTTTCTCTAGCAGTAAAGTCGTAACTAACACTTAGATAAAAATCATCTTCAAAAAACCCTTCGTGTAGCATTGAAAAGTTTGTAATAATATTAATTTTATCATCGTAGTGTTTACGTATAACATCACGCATACTATAAAAATAGTCTTTCTTTAATGCACCAATTTCTCCCCCGTAAAGATCTATCCATTCAATCTTAGTGTGCTGTTGTATTTCAAAAAGTCTTTTATCAAGAACATCTAAATCTATTTTGTTTTGATCTGCTAATTGCTGTTCTGTAAGGTAACAAAAATCGCAACGGAAATTACAGAAGTATGTTGGATTTATTGATACGTTCATGTATCGTTACTTTTGATCTGCAGAGAATAAATTTTCTAATGATATTACATCTAAGTTAAAAACAATAGCGACCCTATTCTCATCACCTGTGTAGGACGTAACAGAATGCCAAACATTTGCTGGAGCAATAACAAGTCTGTGTTTTTTGGTTTCAACGCTAAAATTAGCATTATGCTTAAATCCTATGTTGTTAGACCAACTTGGATCATGAAGAACTAATTTTCCGCCATCCTTATCGTTATCAACATCTGAAAGATAAAGAATACCAAAAGCACTTGCACCAGTATGATTATGAGGCATTTTAAATTCGTCTTTGGTCATTATAGGCAATCTACCAGTGTATGAATTTACAAATTGTTCGATTAATTCTTTGGTAAATTTGTTTTCAGGATAAGATTGTGCAAGTTCATAGAATCCATCAATAAAATACTGTTTAATATTATTCAACAAAGGAAAAGCATCGATGTTTTCTTGGGTAAAAAATGGTAAATGATTTTCTCCTGCTTCTTTGAGAGATAACTCATTTTCTGCCT
>Ga0181582_10002071_pt1 | contig 15909 bp, 17 predicted proteins | sample 071ome_32_FD_132438 | JGI IMG/M metagenome (GOLD analysis project Ga0181582, IMG submission 132438) | Coastal salt marsh microbial communities from the Groves Creek Marsh, Skidaway Island, Georgia - 071405AT metaG (megahit assembly) | ecosystem: Environmental > Aquatic > Marine > Intertidal...
TGGATGAGCCCAATAGCGGGCTGGATGCAGAAGGCAGGACAGCCTTTGAGACCACCCTTCATGCCCATCAACAGGCAGGCGGCTATGTGCTGATGGCCAGTCATATTCCCCTGTCCGACACGCTGCCACACCGGGTGTTTGATATTGGCGGGGCAGCGATATGAGAGGTTTTTTTGCCTTCCTGTCCAGAGAATATCGCCTCAGCCTTGCCCGGCTGGGCGACCATCTTACACAAAGTGCCTTTTTTGTGATGCTGGCCACCCTGTTTCCATTGGCGGTAGGCCCTTCGCCTGATTTACTGCGCCAATTGGGGGTTTCAATTATCTGGATTGCTGCCTTGCTGAGCGCATTGCCCTCTTTTGACCGATTATTTGCCGATGATTATCGTGGCGGCTGGCTGGAACAAATCTGCCTCAGCCATTTATCGCTGCCTGCCTATGTGCTGGCAAAAATCGCCAGTTGGTATCTGTTTTCGCTGATGCCGCTGATTATCGCCGCGCCCATGTTAATGCTGTTTTTCGGTTTGCCCTGGATGCTGGCATGGCCGCTTATCGCCAGCCTGGCATTGGGTCTGGCCGCCTTGATGCTGCTAGGGGCGATTGCCAGTGCGCTGACATTGGGGGCGAGGCGTACCGCGATGCTGGTGGCTTTGCTGATATTACCGCTGGCTATTCCGATAATTGTCTTTGGCGTGATGGCCGCACAATCTGTCTTGCTGGGTCAGCCAGCAACTGCCCATTTCAGCCTATTAAGTGCTTTAGTGCTTTTCCTTCTTGTGGTAAGCCCTGTTGCAAGTGTGGCCGCATTGCGCTCTGCTCTGGAAGAGGGGTAGAGGCAGCACATTTAAATCGCCGCTATAAAAGGGAAATTAGAGCCCTAAAAAGGAATATCAGAGATAACATAATGACAGGTTTTTTTGACTTTATGGCAAACCCGACACGCTTTCAGGCCATTGCCCGGCCAGTGCGTGCGCTCTGCTTTTTTGTCTCTGTTATCTGTTTTATATATGGGCTTTATCTGTCCTTATTTGCCTCACCAGCCGATTATCAGCAAGGCGAGGCAGTGCGGATTATGTATGTCCATGTTCCTTCTGCCTGGATAGGGCTATCCAGCTATTTGGGGCTGGGGATTTGCGCGCTTTTTTATCTGGTGTGGCGTCACCCTTTGGGGGATATCGCAGCGCGCGCCATTGCCCCTATCGGGGCAGGCTTTGCCGGGCTGACCCTTATCACCGGTAGCCTGTGGGGCTATCCGATTTGGGGAACATGGTGGGTGTGGGATGCCAGGCTGACATCCATGCTGGTGCTATTTTTCTTTTTCATTGGCTATATCGCGCTGGCAAACGGGTTTGAACGGCCTGAGCGCGGCGCCCGTATGGCCGCTATTCTGGCACTGGTCGGCTGTATTAATTTACCGATTGTAAAATTTTCAGTGGATTGGTGGAATACCCTGCACCAGCCAGCCAGTATCCTGCGCTCAGGCGGCATAGCCATTGATAGCAGTATGTTATGGCCATTGATGGTGATGTTTGCCGGTTTCCAGGCCTTTTTTATCTGGATTGTGCTGCATCGCATGGACTGGATGCTGGCGATACGCAAGCTGGAATTCCGGCAAAATAGCCGCGCCCGTGCCAAGCTGAAAGATACAAGATAGAGAGGCGAAAAGATGAGCGCACAAAGCTATGAGTTTTATATTTTTGCCAGCTATATTATCACGGCCATTTTTATTTTTGCCGCTGGCCTTCATAGCTGGCGAAAAGCCAAAATAATTGCGGCAAAAAGCCGGCAGGATTAGGCAGTATTTCGGTTGCGTCTTCCGCCGCGCCGCCGCCCCGGATTATCCTGTGATGCCACATTATCGCTTAAATCGCGTGGCGGCAGGCTAACCGCTGCACTTAAACAGGGATAAGGATCTGTTTTATGCGGAAAGGCCATTGCCCGCACAAAATGGTTTTGAAAATCTGCCTCGATAGCCGTTTCAATTTTTTCAATATGGCGCACTGTTTCTTCAATCGCGCGGCGCTGATCAGTGTTTAATAGAGCCATACGCGCTCCTGCACCAGCCGAATTCCCTGCTGCAATGACCTTGTCCAGCGGGCAATCCGGCACCATCCCCAAAATCATCGCATATTTGGGATCGATATAAGAGCCAAACGCCCCTGCCAGAATAACCCTGTCCACCTTTTCCAATTGCATCTTATCCATCAGCAAGCGAAAACCGGCATGCAAGGCAGCCTTGGCCAGTTGAATGGCGCGAACATCATTTTGCAAGATGCTGACAGTATCGGTGATATGATAGCTAAAGGTACGGCCATCTGCACGAATCCTGTCTGTGCGGCTGGCAAGATTGCCATCTATCACCCCTTCAGCGGTAATTATTCCTGCCAGATACATCTCGCCCAATGCTTCAATAATGCCAGAGCCGCAGATGCCGGTAATGCCGGTATCTTTGATTGCTACGGCAAAGCCTTCCTCATCTGACCAGATATCACTGCCAATTACCGAAAAGCGTGGCTCCAATGTTTCGGGGTCAATACGCATCCTTTCAATCGCACCGGGGGCAGCGCGCTGGCCTGCGCTGATTTGCGCCCCTTCAAAGGCTGGCCCGGTTGGCGAGGAAGCAGCCAGCAACCTGTCTTTATTGCCCAGGACTATTTCAGCATTTGTACCAACATCTATTAGCAGGCTGATATCCTCGCGGTTTTGCGGGCCTTCTGCCAGCACAACCCCTGCAGCATCTGCCCCTACATGCCCGGCAATACATGGCAGAACATAGACCATACTGCCGGTATGCAGATGCAAATCAATTTCAGAGGCGCGCATTTCGATAGCTGTATCAATGGCAAGGGCAAAAGGCGCACCGCCCAGCTCTATCGGGTCAATTCCCAGCAACAGGTGATGCATGACAGGATTGCCAACCAGCACAATTTCCAGCACATCTTCTGGCTCGCAGCCTGCCTGTTTTGCCCCGCCTTCCAGCAATTGCTGCAAACCATCGCGCACCGCTTTGGTCATTTCGGCCGCACCGCCCTCATTCATCAGCCCGTAGGACACACGGCTCATCAAATCCTCGCCAAAGCGGATTTGCGGATTCATAATGCCAGTGGCGGCCAGCACTTCGCCTGTATTCATATCACAAAGCTGGGCAGAGATGGTGGTAGAGCCAACATCAATCGCCGCCCCTAAAATCTGGGTCTTAAGACCTGGCCAGATAGCGATGATTTGCTGGCCATCGCGCAAACCAACCGTAATTTGCCATTTGCCTTTACGCAAGCACCCCTGTAAGGAATGCAGGACATGAACCGCACAGCTGACCTCACCTTTAACCCTGTCTGGCCATTGTGTTTGCAAAGCCTCAATAACGCGGCGCAAATCACCTGATGGCTCATGCATATCCGGCTCGCGCACCTCGATAAAACACAGTCGTATGGGCGGATTAAGCGCTATCTCGCGATTATCGGCTGCTTTGCGTACCAGCTGGTTATGTACCTGGCTGGTTGCCGGGACATCCACCACCAGATTATCCTGAACAACACATTGACAGGCCAGACGTCGTCCGGCTGGCAGGCCGCGTTTTTCCGCATAGCGCGCCTCAGAAGCAGAAGGTGCAGATAATGAGGCCGCAGAAGAGGTTAGCCCATGTTTGGCAAATTGTCCTTCGCCCACATCGATTTGGCAACGGCCACACATGGCCCGGCCGCCACAAACAGAATCGATATCCACCCCTAATTGACGGGCCGCTTGCAACAGATTTGTTCCTGTGGCTATTTTGCCCTGCCGGCCAGAAGGGGTAAAAACAATTTTCACCTCTTTCGGGCTGGATGGGCCTTTGCCGCCGGATTTTGCGCCATTTTTATCTGTCATAAAATAACCGTTCCTATCACTGGCGGATTCAGGCTTTGGCGGGTTCAGGCCTTGGCACGTCTTCTGGTCTGGCGACGCTCGCGCTGGCCACTGCCTTCTGCTGGCACTTCCCTGAATTTAGAGATCCATTTCCGGCATTCCGGGTCAACACCATTCATCACATTCGCGCCCATAATGGCAGTCATTTCCTCGCTATGCAGAGGGTTCATAATCGCAGAGGTCATGCCCGCCCCTGCTGCCATGGATAAAAAGGCGGCGTTCATACCATGGCGGTTTGGCAAGCCAAAAGAGATATTGGACGCCCCGCAAGTGGTGTTCACCTTCAGCTCGATCCGCAAACGCGTAATCAGATCAAGAGCAGTACGCCCGGCCATATTAATCGCCCCTACCGGCATAATCAGCGGATCAACCACCACATCCTCGCGCCCGATACCGTAATCTGCGGCACGTTCAACAATCTTTTTAGCCACATCAAAGCGCACATTGGCATCTTCTGAAATGCCGGTTTCATCATTGGATATGGCGACAACAGCCGCGCCATATTTTTTTACCAGTGGTAAGACAACTTCCAGCCGGTCTTCCTCGCCTGTCACCGAATTGACCAGTGCCTTGCCTTGATAAACAGACAAGCCGGCTTCCAGAGCTGCCACAATAGAGCTGTCAATCGCCAGAGGGACATCCACCACCGATTGTACCAGCTTTATGGATTCTGCCAGAATAGCCGGTTCATCTGCCATCGGGATACCGGCATTCACATCCAGCATGGTTGCCCCTGCTTCAACCTGTGCCAGCGCATCCGATATCACCCGGCTATAATCGCCTGCTGCCATCTCTGCTGCCAGTAATTTTCGCCCGGTCGGATTGATACGCTCGCCAATGACGCAAAAAGGCGCGTTAAAGCCAATGGTTATTTCCTTGCTATGTGAAGAGATAATCGTGTTTGTCATTATATTGGCCTTTATCTATCTGGAAAAAATGTAATAAAAGACTATGCGTCCTGCACCTCAAAACCGCCCTTTGGCAACAGGCGAATATTGCCCTGTTCGACCGCTTTGGCATAGGCAGCTGTTTTCGCAAAACCACCAAACGGATAATAATGAAAATGCTGCAGCAAGCATTTATTATCTGCTGCCATCCCCTCTGCCAACCCGGCCAGCAATTCATGCGGCGATTGCACGGTCATCAATTTAGCCACATTGCGTGCCTGTTTGGCAATAAAGCGCATGGAAGGGCCAATGCCTGATATCTGAGCAAATCTGAACAGGGTTTTAATTGTGGCAGGGCCTGGAATGCCGATACGGATAGGCAGCTGATTACCCGCCTCGCGAATGGTTTTTTCCCATGCCAGAACCGCTGCGGGATCAAAGCAAAACTGGGTTTCCATATATAAGGACAGCCCCTCTTTACGGGCAAATTCATTTTTCTGTGATATTGCCTGTGCCAGCTGATCCGCACTGATATCGGGGCTACCTTCAGGATGGCCGGAAACGCCAATATGGGTAATACCATATTTCTGGATAAGGCCGGTTTTCAACACCTGCATGGTGCAGTCAAATTCGCCAACCGGATTATCCACCCCGCCGCCAATTACCAGCACTTCGCGGACATTGGCCTCACTTGTCATACGCTTTAACAAATCATCCAGCTGTTCTTTATTCTGCAAGGAGCGAGCAGCGATATGGGGCACGGCGTTCATGCCGTCATCTGCCAGCCTTTTTGCCGTGGCAATGGTATCAAGCGGGTCTGAGCCAGGCAGAAACGTGACATTCACTGTTGTGCCTTCATCCAGAATACCGGCAAAGCTTTCAATTTTAGTTGCCCCTGCGGGGGTAACTTCAATTGACCAGTCAGACGCGGATTTAGCAATATCTTCAATGGTTGCGGGCATTACACTAATTTGCTTTTCTATCTATTTTAACCGCGATAACTGTTACCTGTCCTATGGGAACAAGATTGCCAGCTATCGCCTTTCATCTGTCCAATCCCGACATGGATTGAGTTAGTTCGCTGGCTTTGCCCGTCCACCCGCAGCCACCAGCGCGGCCAGGGTCGGCCCGTCACATTCTGCTTCTATCTGCCTGGCAGCGGCTTCGGCTTCGGCTTGCAGATCATCTGAACATTCCCGGGGCTGTCCGCGCCGCCAATCGGTCAGATAATCATCTGTACTGTCTGCCCCGTCGCGCATGGCCGCTTCATCAATGGCAAGGGCAAACCGGCGATGCAGTTCAATTTTGGCCTGTTGACGATTACGCCCACGTCCGGTTTCGGCAACAATCTGGGCTGGAATATCCCGCCAGTAAATCACAGTAAGGCTGGCCATAGCGCCCCCCATTCAGCAGATTTCAGGAAGAAAAAAGGCTTGCGCTGCTCTCTAGGCCGCGCCGGCCTCGCGTCTTTTTGCAATCAGGGCTTTTGCTGTTTCGACCGCAACAGCTGCATCACGGCAATAGGCATCTGCACCAACAGATTCGCCAAACGCCTCATTCAGCGGCGCACCGCCAACCAGCACGATATAGTCATCGCGTATGCCCTTTTCGTTCATCGCATCCACCACAACCTTCATATAAGGCATGGTGGTTGTTAATAAAGCAGACATACCCAGAATATCGGGCTGATGTTCTTCCAGAGCTTCCAGGTAATTTTCAACCGGGTTATTAATGCCCAGATCGATTACTTCAAACCCTGCCCCTTCCAGCATCATTGAAACCAGATTTTTGCCGATATCATGAATATCGCCTTTAACCGTACCAATGACGACCTTGCCCACGCGCGGCGCGCCTGTTTCTGCCAATAATGGACGCAGTACCCCCATACCCGCCTTCATGGCATTAGCCGCCATCAATACTTCGGGGACGAATAAAATACCATCGCGGAAATCAATGCCGACAATCGTCATGCCCTCGACCAGTGCCTTGGTCAACACATCATAAGGTGTCCATCCCCGCTCCAGCAGGATATTTACCCCTTCGACGATTTCCTCTTGCAACCCGTCATACAGGTCATCATGCATCTGCTGAACCAGTTCATCATCATCTAGCTCGGATAAGATAATATCATCATCATCGGACATATCAGACTCCCCTTAACCTGTATAAAATAAGCCAAACCTTGCCAGAGGTTCGCCAAGCCTGAATTACAGACCTTCTCCCATCATTAGGGCGCGCGTTAATCAGAACGGCTTTTAACCCCGACTTTTACTATCACAGGTACGACATTTTGCTAAAATTTAGTGCCTTTTCGCCTTTTGGAAAGTCTGAAGACGAGTGTTTTTTAGCCGTCACCGGCGGGGCAGAGAGTTGGCAGGAGGCCTGCTTGCCCACGCCCAGCAATTCCAGCAAGGTCTGTGTCGGACGGGATTTATTCAGGGTATAGACATGATACCGGCTTATCCCTTCTGCGCTCAGGCGCAACCATAAATCCAGCAAAACCGACAGGGCATGAGCCTCGGCAAGTTCGCTATTGGCGGTTTTATCCAGCTCCTTTTTCAGGGCGGGCGGGATATATACGCCGCATTGCTGCGCAAAATTTTGCATTTTCTGCGCATCCTGAAAAGCCAGAATTCCTGGAATTAGACGGTCTGCAAAGCCGTATTTATCCAGCCTGTCACGCAATTTCAGAAAATGATCGGCATCAAAAAAGAATTGGGTGATGGCCTCGTATGCCCCGGCATCAAATTTGGCCAGCAACCAGTCAAAATCTGCATCTGCGTCTTTGGCATCTTTATGAATATCGGGATAGGCGGTGGTGCGTATCACATCAAAGCCCATCTCTTTGACAGCAGATATAAACTCAACGCTATTGGCAAAGGCCTGTGCTTCGGTTTTCGGGGCATTAGCAATCTCATCCCCGCGCAAGGCCAAAATCTGGCGAATACCAATATCCTTAAACTGCTCCAGGCTGGCGATAACATCTGCCCGGCTCTGGGCTGAATAGGTGATATGGGCCATTACCTGTGTCTGATATCTGTTCTGGATGGCTTTGGCAGTTGCGGCTGTGCCATTGCGCGAGCTGCCCCCTGCCCCATAGGTAACCGAAATAAATTCAGGGTTATAGCCAGCCAGCCCTTCCAGTTCGTTCAGCAGGGTCTTTTGCCCCGCAGCAGTTTTGGCCGGAAACACTTCAAAAGACAGCTTTGCCTGTCTGCCCGCCTTCACCGGCAATGAGGATGCGCCCATTTCACCCACATCATTCAGCGGGTAAATTCCATTTATCGAAGCACCATTTGGCTTTGGCTGGGCAGGCATCTTGCTCTCCTTTAAAATAATTCTTCTAAGATAATAGGAAAAGCTGTAACATGAAGCTAATTCATAATTCACATATAGTTTATGAGAAATATTAATGAATATCGAACTTAAACATCTGCGAACCATTCTGGCTATCCATGAAGCGGGTTCGTTGCAAAAGGCCACCGAAAAGCTGAATATGACGCAATCTGCTCTCTCGCATCAATTGCGCCATATGAAAGAGCAGATTGGCGTTGAGATTTTTGTTCCCGAGACCCGCCCATTAAAATTGTCCCCCGAAGGGCTGGAGCTGGTAGAAGCCGCCAGACGGATTCTGCCAGAAATGGAAAAGTTAAAATCCCGATTTATTGATTTACGCTCCGGCCAGACAGGCCGACTTTTTATCGCCATTGAATGCCATGCCTGTTTTGAATGGCTGTTTCCGGTATTAAATCAGTTTCGCGATCATCACAGCAATGTCGATGTGGATATCAAGCCTGGCCTGGCTTTCAAGGCAATCGAAGCCTTGCAGGCAGAAGAGGTGGATTTGGTGATATCCGCAGACCCGGAAAATCTGGCAGATGTGGATTTCCACGAATTATTTACCTATGAGCCGACTTTTGTTGCGGCAAAAAACCATCCCTTATCCGCTCGCCCCTATATCGAGGCTGCCGATTTTGCTGATCAGAGTGTCATTACCTATCCTGTACCAAAAGAACGGCTGGACCTATTCAGCCAGATATTATTGCCATCCGGCATAGAGCCCCTATCGGTGCGCCAGGTAGAGCTGACTTCTGTTATTCTGCTGCTTGTCGGGGCAAATAAGGGGGTGAGCGTTCTACCAGACTGGGTATTGCACAGCTCGCGCGAGACAGAAAATCTGACACAAAAAAAATTGACCAAAAATGGTGTGAAACGAAAGCTCTATGCGGCGGTGCGGCGGCGCGATAGCGAGAAGCTCTATATAGAGACCTTTTTATCTCTATCGAAAAATATCCTCTCGCACCTTACTGCGTAAGCAGGAATATTTGCGGGCTAGCGGCCCAGATTGCCGTGTTTTTTCATAATCGGGATGGTTAACAGGGCAAAGCCCATAGAAATACCGGTCAGGCCAAAGGCCTTGAAGGTCACCCAGCCATCATCCGATAGATTGCGCCAGGCAATTTCATTCGCCATGGCCGAGACCACAAACATTACCACCCAAATCCAGGTCACCTGTCGCCAACCGATAGCCGAAAGCTGTAGCTGGCCGGACAGTATCGCCTTTAGCGGGTTACGGCCGATAAGCTGGCCGCCTGCCAACACTGCAGCTATCAGCAAACTGATCACCGTCGGCTTGATCTTGATAAAAACAGGGTCATTGAAAAAGATGGTCAAGCCGCCAAAAAAGGCGACAGCAACCCCGCCAAACAGCGCCATCATCGGTATGGTGCGATCCCATATCCAGGATAGGGAAAGCGCTATAATTGTTGCCACAACCAGCGCCCCTGTTCCCCACATAATACCGGCAAAATAATTGGTGATGAAAAACAGTATTAACGGGCCATATTCCAGTATGGGACGGTTTTTTTTCTGCTCGGGCATCGGGGAAGTTTCAGTCGACATGATACAGCTGTTAAGCAACCTTTCTATGAGAAGAAGCGCCCTGCTGGGCAAGACAAATTTTGGCTGTTTCGGCAATCAGGGATGCTTGGGCGGTATCCTGGCGTGCCTGCTCGCCAAGGGTGCGCCGCCAATAGCGCGCCCCTTTCAGGCCGGTAAACAGACCCAGCATATGCCGGGTAATGCTATGCAGGCGCACCCCATTTTGCGCGGCTGTTTTGGCATAACAGCTCATCTCTTCGGCTATTTGCTGTAAATCAGCCAGTTCATGGCCAAAAATCTCGGCCGACATCGCCGCCAGTTCACGCGGGGTTTTATAGGCCGCCCGGCCAACCATCACCCCGCAAAATGCGCCTTGCTCGCTGGCAGCACGAATATCCTCTGCTGTTTTCAGCCCGCCATTTAAAATGATATCCAGCTCTGGATAATCTGCGGCCAGCCTGGCGGCGCGGCCATAATTCAGGGGCGGGATTTCTCTGTTTTCCTTGGGGCTGAGGCCATTTAACCAGGCCTTTCTGGCGTGCAGATATATTATTCTGACCCCTGCTTTTATCTGGGCTTCGACAAAATTATTCAGCCCTGCCACCTCATCCATATCATCAATGCCAATACGGCATTTCACCGTAACCGGCCGGTCGGTCTGCGCCTGCATGGCGGCCACACATTTTGCGACCAGTTCCGGTTCGGCCATCAGACTAGCCCCGAAACAGCCCGCTTTTACCCGCGGTGAGGGACAGCCCACATTCAGATTAATTTCTTCAAAGCGAAAATCGCATACCGCCCGCACCGCTGCTGCCAGCCTGTCCGGTTCCGATCCGCCAAGCTGTAGTGCCAAAGGATGCTCTGTGCGGTCATGCGCACAGAACCGTTCTGCCCCAGCATGTAAAATTGCTTCGGCTGTAACCATTTCGGTGAATAACAGGGCATTAGGGGATAAGAGACGGTGAAAATAGCGGCAATGACGGTCTGTCCAATCCATCATCGGCGCGACGCAGAGGCGTCTGTCTATCGCATCATTTTTAAAAGATGGCGGCTTGAACATATTTTAACTGCCTTTGTCCCGGCCAGAAAATTGCACAAAAAATCACGTCGCGCACCATATCAGCATGGCTGAAATTCTGCAACCAAAAGGGCTTCAGGCTTGGCAAGTCCGTGCTCACACAGTAGGGTGGCGGGAAAAAAAGCACCGCTATGGGCAAAAATCAGAAAATCAAAGAGGCTGACGTGCAAACAAAAAAACTGGGATGGTCTTCTCTGGAAGTCAGTAAGCTATGTTTGGGGACAATGACATGGGGGGAACAAACCACATCAGAAGAAGGCTGGCGGCAACTAGATACTGCCCTTGCCCATGGCATCAATATTATTGATACAGCAGAGATGTATCCCACTAACCCGATGCGCGCAGAAACCTCGGGCGATACAGAGCGGGTTATCGGTAACTGGCCTGGCATTAAAAAACGCCGCGATGAGATGGTTATCGCGACCAAAATTACTGGCGAAGGCCATAGCTATGTGCGCGATGGGGCGCCTATTTCCTCTGCCACTATTCGTCTGGCAGTTGAAAATTCGCTACGTTCCATGAACACAGATTATATTGATATTTATCAGCTACACTGGCCCAATCGCGGCTCTTATATGTTTCGTAAAAACTGGCAATATGACCCCAGCGGACAAGATAGCACAGCCTTTCTAGACCATGTTGAGGATGTACTGGAAGAAATGGGTAAGCTGGTAACAGCCGGAAAAATCCGCTATTTTGGCCTGTCCAACGAAAGCGCCTGGGGCAGTTCGGTCTGGCTGCAAACAGCAAAGGCCAAAAATTTGCCGCGCGTCCTGACCATTCAGAATGAATATAGCCTGCTGTGCCGATTATTTGATCTGGATTTGGCAGAGCTTTGTCACCATGAACAGGTCGATTTGCTGGCCTTTTCCCCTCTGGCAGCCGGCTTGCTGACTGGCAAATATCAAAATGATGCTACCCCGGATGGATCGCGCATTCATGCAACCCCCGGCCTTGGCGGGCGCACAACTGCCCGGGTCTGGCCAGCTATTGATGCCTATCTGGCCATCGCGCGAAAATACGGGCTGGACCCTGTGCATATGTCTTTAGCCTGGGCGATGATGCGCCCTTTTACGGGATCGGTTATTTTCGGGGCAACCAGACAGGATCAGCTAGAGCATATCATCAAAGGGGCCGATCTGCGCCTGAGCGAGGAAGTGATGGCAGAAATAGATACCGCCCATAAAGCCCATCCCATGCCTTACTAGGCATTTAAAAAAGGCTGGCGGCCTTATTTGGTCTTCCTGTCGCCCCTAATCAGCGACAGGCGGCGCGGGGATACGGCATTGGCATGGGCATCAAAGCCTTCATACCGGGCAAAAATCTCGGTTTTAGGTGCCATTTCCGCAAAGCCGGTTGCATCCACCCGGCCGATAGAGGCGGTACGCATAAAATCATGTACGCCAAGCGGGGCATGGGCATGAGCTGCCCCGGAAGTGGGCAGTACGCAATTTGGCCCCATCATATAATTCGCCAGCGATCCAGCTGCATATTCGCCCAGCAATATTTCCGATGCGGTTTGGATAAAGGGCAGATGCCTGTCCGCCTCGCGCGAGAGTATCTGGCAATGTTCAGGCGCATATTCATTAATAAAATCATAGGCTTGCTGTTCATTTTCTGCCAGCACCACACCGCCATTCATACCAGACAGCACTGCCAGCGCATAAGCCTGGCGTTCCGCTGACATATCAGCCAGAAATTCTGGCAAGGCGTCTATTACCCCTTTGGCCAGCACTTCTGAGCAGGTGACCAGAAAGCCAGAGGAATCTGCCCCATGCTCACATTCTATCAGGATATCCAATGCCGCTAATCTGGCATCCACACTATCATCAGCAAAGATAATAACCTCGCTGGGCCCGGCTGGCAGGCGCGATCCGATATCTCCGACCAAAAGCCTTTTTGCGGCGACAAAATAGGGGCTGCCCGGCCCTTCTATCTTGCGGCATTTAGGGATGGATTCTGTCCCAAAGGCGGCAGCGGCTACCGCTTGTGCCCCGCCTGCCTTGGCAATTTTTTCAACCCCTGCAAGACGTGCGGCAACCAGCGTGGCAGGGTCAATATCCCCATCCGGGCCAGGCGGGGTTAAAATCACCGGCTCTGGCACACCTGCCACCACCGCAGGTATAGCCGTCATCAGGGTAACAGAGGGGAAACTGCCCTTGCCCCTTGGAGAATACAGCGCAACCTTATCAATGGGAAAGGCACGTTCGCCCACTTCTATGCCCGGGCGAATTTCCATCCGCCATTCTGCGGGCGGCTTTTGTTTTTCATGAAAGCGGCGGATATTATCTGCTGCATATTCCAGCGCATTGATCAGCTCAGGATCGAGCTTGTCAAAGGCCGCGTCAATCTCGCCCTTGCTGGCCAAAAGGGATTTGCCTGTTAAATCGGCTTTATCAAATTGTCTGGCATAATCTATCAGTGCGGCATCGCCCCGTTGTTTAACCTGCTCGATGACCGGGGCAACGGCCGCCATGAAAGGGGCAAGATCATCTTCGGTGCGGCGCTGCAACGCGGCAATTTGAGCAGAGCTATAGCTGGCAAGTTTGTGAAGGGCGATAGATTTTGTCATCAAATTACAAGTTTTTTAGTCAATTGGTACAGGCATCTGAAGCTGTTATTGGCTGCATCATAGCTGGCCGCACCATAGCATATAAGACCAGACTGAACATCTTTTTGTTTATCTACCTGCCAGGCCAGACTTACAGGGCAAAAATATTTCGCCCTTCTCTATCCTGAACAGATATAATCCAGCAATCAGGGTCATATTCAATCTCGCGGCTCAGCCTGTCTTGTATATCTGCATGGCTGACCCAGCCCTCGCCTGTGATACAGACCCATTCATATTCATTCTCATAATTCATCTGGCGTGCCAGCAAGCGCATTTCAGACGGGCTTTTTTCCACCTCCAGAAAAATGGTGCCTGCCCGTTCATCGCCTTTACGCAGAATAGCGGCAAAGATACCGCAACTGGCCGCCTGGCGTAAGGCGGCGCTGACAATCACATCTGTGGTTAATCGCGCCATTTATGACTGCCCGCCCATTCTAGCCCTTTTAAAAATCGGTGCATCTGCCATTATTTTCCCAATCCCCGAAACGGGTGGGCTCTGGCCCTTTTGGCCCGCCACGCTCTATCGGATCATCTTCTTTTTGGATGTCTTCTGGCAAGACAGTATCTGTCCCGCCCTCTATTTCAGGCGATTTGGGTCTATGTGCGGCTGGTTTTTTATCTGTCATTTGTCCATTTCCTGTATCATCAGGCCTGCGATAAATGAACCGTTTTGATCGGCGGTCGACCTAATATGACATAAAATCAAACTGGCTAGAAGCAATCCCCTGTTAATAATTTAACGAAAAGCGCATTACCAGCCGGTTTGGGATAGACAAAAAATCATAGCTCTGCTCTATTGCCCCTCATGGAAAATCAAAACCGGCCGAAATTATCGCTGAAGGTGTTACCTAAAAAAGCAGCGTCCAAAAAGCGACCAAAACATCGCCCAAAAACAGCTTCAAACCGACAGAAAAAACACAGCTCCAATAACCCATCCGCTTCGCCCGATAGCCGGCTTATTGCCTTTAATATTCTGGATGCCATCCTAAAACGCCAGCAAATGCTGGAAGCTGCCTTTGCCAGCAGCGAGGGGTTTAAGACATTAGACGGGCGCGATAAAGGTCTGGTCAGGCTGATTGTAGCAAGCTGTCTGCGCCGGCATGGCCAACTATCCACCCTGTTAAAGCCAATGATTTCCGAACAAACAGCCGCCCCTGTTCAACTGGTATTGAAAATGGGCATGGCCCAATTGCTGTTTTTAGACCTCAGCCAGCATGCCGCCACCGATACAGCCGTTGAGCTGGTTAAAAAAATCGGTTTTGAGCGCCAGTCAGGCCTTGTTAATGCCGTCTTGCGCCGGGTTATCCGCGAAAAAGATATGTTACTGAGCAAAACAGACTGCTGCGATAATCTGCCCCCGGAAATAAAACAGCGATGGCAACAATATTGGGGCGCAGAAAAAACCGTCAAATTCGCGGCCTTAATGGCACAAACACCGCCTCTGGATATCACCGCTACAGGCGATATTGAGGGGCTGGCCAAGAAGCTGGATGGCGCAGCTCTGGGTGATACGACCATCCGATGCCGCTTTGACGGGGACATCCGAAATATGCCGGAATATGAAAGCGGCATCTGGTGGGTTCAAGATACAGCGGCCGCCCTGCCGGTTCAGCTGATGGGCGATGTTTCCGGCAAAAAAATCTGGGATTTATGTGCCGCCCCGGGTGGCAAGACCGCCCAGCTGATCGCTAAGGGCGCAAATGTGACTGCGGTCGATAAAGAAGCGGTGCGGATGGACAGGCTACGCAGCAATCTTTGCCGCTTAAATATGTCGGCAAAATTGAAAGTGGCAGATATTCTGGACAACAGCTTTGCGCTAACAGCCAAAGCCGGAGATATGGATATGATTTTGCTGGATGCCCCCTGTTCGGCAACTGGCACTATTCGCAGACGTCCCGATATTTTAGTGCGCGATGAACGTCCGGATCTGGCCAGCCTGCAAGATATTCAAATCCAGATGCTGAAAAAAAGCCTGAGCTGGGTCAAACCGGATGGACAGGTTTTCTATGCTACCTGCTCGCTTGAACCAGAAGAGGGCGAGGAAGTAATACGCACAATCCTGCATTTTAATCTGGCAAAACTTATCCCCTTTACCCCGGATGAATTAGGGATATTTGCCAGCAGTTTAGCTGCTGAGGGATGGGCGCGTATCCTGCCGGATTGTCTGACAGAATCCGGGCTGGATAGCGCTGCAGCAGCGCTGGGTAATGACGGATTTTTCATTGCCAGATTAGCCCCGCTTACGGCATAAATAAACATCGAATATTTTATACTCGCCACAGGCTTAACAGGAAGCTTCTTTGATGGATGCGAAGGCAAAGAAAACGGAGCAATCTGACAAAGGCACACTTTCTTCTTCCGATATCTGGAAAATCAGCCAGATGGAAACCCTTTATCGGCAATCGCGTCTATTTAGCTGGCAATTGCGTGCCACACCGCCCCAATTACCCTTGCCTGTTATTCCTGATTTATGGCGCGGCGAGGCTAAAATTGGCGCGGCCATCATGCAGAATATGACCCCTTTTGCCGCTGATTCAGAACAATTTGCCA
>Ga0181582_10002074_pt1 | contig 15899 bp, 14 predicted proteins | sample 071ome_32_FD_132438 | JGI IMG/M metagenome (GOLD analysis project Ga0181582, IMG submission 132438) | Coastal salt marsh microbial communities from the Groves Creek Marsh, Skidaway Island, Georgia - 071405AT metaG (megahit assembly) | ecosystem: Environmental > Aquatic > Marine > Intertidal...
CCGTTGGCCCTACCTGGGGCGCGAGGAAGTCCCCGTTGGCCCTACCTGGGGCGCGAGGAAGTCCCCGTTGGCCCTACCTGGGGCGCGCGGAAGTCCCCGGTGTCGAGTTCGATGGTGGAATCAATCCGCGCCTTTGAGCGAGGCGTCGAGTTCGGCGAAGGCGCGAACCGCCCTGCAGGTTGCACCGGCGAGATCGTCGTTTGACGACGCAGTTGAAATGGTCGCGTCGCCGCGGTTGGCGACGACGTTGAGCGCTTCTCGTCGGGCGTCCCTTGCGCGTTTCGCCGCAGATCTGAGCCTTCTTCTAGCGGATTCGTCCATCAGAGAGTCATGAAATATCCTCGCGCGGTCCAGTGCGGCGATCCAAGAGGCGTCGAGATCAAAATCCGCGAGCGTGAGTGCGCGCTCGCTTGAGGGTCTGGTGTTTTCATCGCCTCGCTTGAGCGACAGCGCGAGTCCATAGCCACAGAGAGCGGCAAAAATCATCGCTCCGATGAATGTCAGCATATGGATACCTCTAATCCTGCATTCTTTCTCTATCTCTGGCCTTTTTGCGGATCCTTGTACAACAGCGATGTTAGGATCAAGCGCTGTTTCACTCGACATCAACACAGGCTCCGACTGTTCCTGTTCCACTGCTTTCTCATCGTCTTTCGAGTGTAAACACACTGTTGGCAGTGCCGTAGTTGACATCACAGCTTCGCGGCGCTCTTTCCGAGCGTCCTCGACGACACTGCGTAATATTTTGAGCACTTCTTCTTCAACTTCCAGCGCCAGCTTCATTTCTCGGTCGCCACCAGATATCGTGCGCGCCGAGGGGTCAGCCTTTCCCTTCCCTCCAACCTCACCAACCACTAAACTATGTATATCACGCTGGTTCGCACCGCGAGCCAGTGAGCTCTCCGCGAAAGCTTGCTCTGTGTTTGTCTCCGGTGAAGCGGTCAAGGACGCGTGCCGCTTTGGTTCTCTGGACGCCTTCACGACGCTCGCGAACGCCTCCTCGCCCCTCCGCCGCGCATAAATGTCACTAGAAAACACACGACGAGCGCTCTCGGTCATTACTGATACCTTCCCACCCGATCCACTCTCTCGCGCCTCCCGCTCCGCCTTTGCCAGCGTTCGCCATCGCCTCCTCGCCGAACCATCCTCCCCTGAACCGCGAGCGCTGTCCCACGTCGCCGTCCTCGTCGACGAATTCCAACTTCCCCTCACGTCTCGCGGCGTGCGCGGCGACGTCCGATCGATATTCTCGCTCGCGTTGACCATTTTCTCCTCCACGCGCGCACATTCAAACGACCTCGACGTCGATGCCTCGCCCGCGCACTCGCGCTCCGCTCGCAGGCGCGCGCGCAGTGACGACATGTGAAATGCGCGCAAATAATTTCCCTCCTCTCGCGTCCGCGTTCGCGCTCGCGCACGCGCGTTCGCGCGCGCGTTCCCGCGCGCGACGTCGACTGGCGCGCGCGCGACGTGGCATCGATCCCGGACACGCGCGCGCGCGACCTCCTGGGCGCGCGTTTCGCCGCGTGGGAATCATTGGAAAAATATTTTCGACGCGAGACGCGCGAGCGATGCGCGGTCTGGCGGCGCGCGACGCGGCGAGGACGACCGGGGACGCGAACGGTCGCCTGGGCACGGTCGCGGAGGCGCTCGCTCGCAACGCGCTGGATGCGGGCGCGATGCGCGCGGTGATCGCGGTGCGGATGCGTGCGGAGGGTATAACGGTGATGTCGCTCGATGATGGTGAGGGCATGTCGAGGGAGGACGCGCGGGAGCTCGCGCGGGCGCTGGAGGAGACGGACGGCGCGGCGCGCGCGGCGGATCGGGCGTCGGGTCGACGTCGAGGACGGGCGCTTCGAGGCGTCGTCGCGGTGTGTGGTGAGGTGGAGATCGTCACGAGATTGCGAGATGGATGTGAGACGACGATTTTGAGAGCGGATGCGGGATCAGGGAGGGTGACGTGCGCGTCGGGAGCGTTCGATGAGAGATGGTCGACGCGGGTGACGTGTCGGGAAGTTTTTCAATCGAACGCCGTCGCGGCGGCGTGCGCGCGCGAAGACCTTCGTAAGGGGGCTCTGGTAAAAGAACTTCGATCCATGGCGTTTCATGCGTGTTTACTGAGACCGTATCTTTCCATGGAGGTGAGCTTGGACGGACGCGTGATCGAGCGATTCACGAACGATCGAACATCGGTGTTGGATGGTTTACGACGAGCGTACGGAGAAGACGTCGTCAAGTGGCTGCGAATCATTGAGTACGAGAGCACTGACGGAAGTTGGCGCGTGCGTGGTTACGTTACCTCGCCTGCTCGGCGACTCGGATCTCCTGACATGCAGCTCGTGTACGTCAACGGAGAATTGATCAAAGGCAAATCAGCAATTCACAAAGAGATGCTTCGAATCGAAGCCGACGCCTATCTGGGTGACGGCACTCGAAAAGGCTACGCTGGATTTCTGTTGTCCATCGAGTGTCCTGACGATGCGTACGAAGTCACTTACGATCCGACGGTAACTTTGATAGAGTTCTTCGATTGGAACGTGCTGCTTTCTCTGCTCGCCCAAGCTGTCGTTCACGAACAGTGTTGGCCAGTGCGAGACGATACTCCCGAAGATGATGACGCTCCAACTGCATCCGAGCTGTGCCAGTTAATCCCGTCGACTTCGTTCAACAAGCGCGAGCGATGCAACGAGGTATGCTGTCCATCAAACGGTCCACTGTCGCGATCCGTGCTTCGACGACAAAATTCCAGAGACGCAAATCCCACGAACGCGCTTGCGGCACTGGAAACGTGGACCAACCCGGTTTTTAACTCACCAGAAGTGCCCATCATGTCCGTCGCAAATTCTGCACCGACGTCTTGCTTCCGAGCGCCAGCGACGGTTGACCAGCGAGCGTTATTTTCCTGTCAAGTAATCGAGCAAGTCGGAGCCAAATTCGTCATTGCTGTCGTCGAAGATGTCCTTGTGGCGTTTGACCAGCACGCGTGCGATGAAAGAATAGGCCTTGAGGAGCTCTGGGCTGAAGTTCTCGGTCCCCAGCAGCTGACAATGTCTCAAGAGACGCGGAGCTCAGCACTGTGGGCGACGCCGCTGAGCTCAGATGAGTTTCAGACTCTTTCCGCGAACGCCGATGTAGTGCGACGCTGGGGCTGGGATTATCGAACAGAGCCATCTGATGGACCAAACTGCGCATCGAGAGAAACAGTCATCTACCTCACGCGCGTCCCGACGATTCGCGGGACAACCTTGGGGGGAGACGCACTCAGAAATTTCTTGCTGCAACTCGCAACGACAAACTCATCTCACCTCGCCCCACAAGCTCTCCATCGCCTTCTTGCCAGTAAAGCATGTAGAGGCGCAATCATGTTCGGTGACGAGCTCACGAAATCCGAGTGTGAGTGCATAATCAACGCTCTGCGCCTCACGCAAATGCCGTTCGCGTGCGCGCACGGTCGTCCAACGTGCGCGCCGCTGGCTCGCCTCCCACCTCCCACCACCGACCGACGACGCATCGAAAAAATACCGAACATTCGTTCATGGATTCGGTCTCGAATGAACGCAGCGAAGATGTGACTGTCGAATTGAAATGATACGCGTGCGCCGAAGCGCCGGTTTTCCTCTCCCTTCCGCCCGTCCCGACCTCACATCGATCGCCCCGTCGTCGTCCTCGCGCGCGATGAGCGGCGAAACCAGGAACGCGCTCATGCGCGTCAAGGTTGCGGACCTCCGTCAGCGCTGTCTCGACGCCGGGCTCGACGACGCCGGCACAAAGTCCGATCTCGTCGACCGCTTACTCGCCCAGAATCAATCCGCCGGCGCAGACGTTCCGGCGGATGATGCGCCGAAGGAGGTGAAAAAGGCACCGAGCGTCGAGACCGCGACGGAGGAGGCGATCGCGGATGGAAGAAGCACGCCGGTGGACGCGGGCTTTGATCACGACGAGTTGCTGGAACACCTGCGGGAGACGCCGGCGGATGGCGCGGGTTGGGAGCGTTGCGCGCGGCTGGCGAGGGGGATGAGCATCCCGAGCGCTCGACCGCTGTTCGATGCGATCACGGATCAGTTTCCGAGGTCGTCTCTGGCGTGGTGCTGGTACGTGGACGCGGAGCTTTCGAGGAACGAATCGGGGGCACCGGATGACGAGGCGATCCGCGCGATTTTTGGCAAGTGCTTGATTCCGTGCCCGAGCGCGTTGCTCTGGCGCAGATACGCGTCGTACATGGCGAGCACAAACGACATGACGACGCAGGAGGGGGTAGATACGATGAAATCTGTGTACGAGTACTCCATTGATGTTGTAGGGGAGGATGCGGACGCCGCAGACCTGTGGTTGGACTACTGTCAGTTTTTGAGAAGCACGGAGGCGACGCTCATCGTTACCGACGTGCAAGTCGAGCAGGCTCCGAGCGCAAGAGATATGATTGTCCGACGTACGTTCCAGAAGGCGATATCGGTACCGATGCACAAATTAGATATGGTTTATAAGGCATACGAGGCGTTTGAGCAAGAGAAGAACAAAACGCTCGCAAAAGCGCTGTTGCAGGAATTGGCGCCCAAGTTGCTGCTCACTCGCACCGCGCTCGGCAAGAGGAAGAAAGTGCTCGATGGCGTGGTAGTTGGTGCGGTGTGCGTCGATCCTGTCCAGCGAGGAGCCAACGGGTTGACATCTGTGGTTTGCCCCGCCTTCAATAAAACTAGTTGCAACGGGTGCGAGCGTGTGCACGAGTGCATGTTTTGCGGCTCGGTGTCTCATGGGGGAAAAGATTGCGCATCCAAGCAATACGCTCTGCTCGCTCCTGCTCTCAAGCAGTGTGCGGCGCAGTGGGCAGATATCATTGAATTCGAGAAGTCGAACGCGCAAAGGCTCGAGGGAGCGACTCCAAACGACGCATCTCCTCAACTCTATGCGCGCATCAAGCACGCGTACGAGCTGGCTGGCTTATCTTTAGGGGAAACTCCCGAGTTCTGGCTCGAGTATGCTCACTGGCACGAGAGTGAAGGACGCTTTGATGATGCAGCTGATGTTTTGCAACGCGCCAGAGATGCTTTGCCTTACTGCACCTTGCTCACTTTCGCTGCTGCCGATTTGGAAGAAGCTCGGGGTGACGCCGATGCATGTAAAAAGGTATATGAGGTCGTGTTGGACGCTTACGAATCTAGCGCCACGGAGGTGGTAGAGCGTGGTGAGGAGGTTATGATGCCAACGGATGTCATCCTCACATATTGCGAATACATTCGTTGTTCGCGACGTGCGGAGGATCAAGCTTCGAGCCGCAAGGCTTTCTTGAGAGCTCGCAAAGCTCCGGGTGCGACTTGGCAAATCTACGCGACCGCCGCCATGATCGAGTGGAGTTACGACAAGAGTGACAAACCTGCAAGAAACATCTTTGAGCTCGGGCTGAAAAATTTCATATCTGTGCCTGCTTACGTGGAGAGGTACGCGGAGTTCCTTATCGGAGTGAACGATGTCGCAAACGCGCGCGTTCTCTTTGAAAGATCTTTGAGCGAGTCGCCGTCTGCGAAGATTTGGGATATGTTCGTTGACTTCGAGCGAACTCACGGCACTTTGGATACGATTGCCGACGCCGAGGCTCGACGGAACGCGGCATTTGGTGCGACGGATTTGAAGATGAATCTGTTGAACTCCCTGCTCGGTCGACACATGTGCATGGATATTCGACCAGCGAGCGAGGAGTATTGTGATTATTTTGCGTCGCTTGGTGCCACGGTGCCAATGAACCGCTCGGAGGCTTCGCGAGTGTCGTTCGCTTCCATTCGGGCCGAACGTCTCGCGCGCGAGGCCGCGTTGGCGGCGTTACCGCCGCCTTCATCGCCCAAGGGAACGGTGAAGCGTAGCTCGGCGAAACCCCCGCCGCCGCCGCCGCTCGAAGGGAAGACAAAACTCACTGGCGCCCTCGGAAAGTTTTACAACAGCCTTCCCGGCCCCGTGGCGTTCGCCAAATTTCCTCCCCCGCGAGTGGATGCCGTGTTGGACGCTCTCAAACAAACTGACCTAAGCGAAACGGCGATCCAGAAGTATCTCGATGCGATGGGTTACCAGGGCGGCGAGAAGAGAAAGGCGGTGGAGCTCATCGATGATCCGGCGCTCGCGGCGTCTCGCGCGGCGGGGACGAGCAAACCGCCCGCGAAGGACGTTTTCCGAAGCCGTCAGGGTAAGATGGCGCGCGCACAGGCGGAATATCAATAGAAAACGAAGATTCATTAGCACATCAGCGATATTTGCATCACAAGCGCATCACAAGCGCGGTTTCTCGTTTCCGACACCCGCGAGCCTCGCCGCTCGCCTCGCATCCTTCGTCACCCTAACGACCACCCACCTGCTCCATCATCGCGTCGATGCAAGCACCATCCTCCATATCTAAATCCTCCGGCGTCTGATCCGCCCGAATGCGCTCACCATCGATGAGAAATCGCACCATGTTCGGCTGCAGCGCCTTGCGTTGGCAGTACGCCTCGAACACCTTCGCGAACTTCGTGCTCGGTCGAACCTTAAAGTGCACCTCCGTGTTATCCTACGCGCGCGCATCACATCCATCACACAGATCCATCAGTCCACGACCCGATCACCGTCGCATCCTCGTCCCACACCCATCCATCCGTCGTCCCATCCACCTCCGCGTTCAAATCCCACCCTCGCGCGCATCCTTTGCCTTCCCGTCGCTCCGCGCGTCGTCGCCTCGCGCGCGTCGCCGCACCATGTCCCGAACTTTAATGTTCATGTGGTCCTCCTTCACCTCCTTCTTCACCTCGTCCTCGCTCATGGTCGTCGTCGTTCGCGCGCGCCGTGTGACGTCCGCGCCGTACGAGAGGTCCGCGAACGCCCGTGTGCGGCGCGTGGCGTCCACCTCTCGTACTGTACACACACGAACGCCGTGTACGTGACACGCGTGACGTCCGCGCCGTACGAGAGGTCCGCGAACGCCCGTGTGCGGCGCGTGGCGTCCACCTCTCGTACTGTACACACACGAACGCCGTGTACGTGACACGCGCGGGGAACGCGCGCCGCGCCGGTCGCGACGCGCGCGCCGGTCGCGCGCGCGCGCGGGCGACGCGACACGCGCGCGCGATCGCGACCGCGGCGTCGTCTCGCGCGTCGCGTCGTCTCGCGCGTCGCGTCGGTCGATCGCGTCGGTCGAACGCATCGCGCGCGCGGTGGCGTCATGAGCGGACGCGTGAAGAGCGCGCTGGAGATCGCGCGCAAGGCGGCGGAGATCTTCGGGCATCACATCGGGAACGGACTTCCCTCGGGTCGAAAGATTCTGCGCAAGCCGCTGGTGGGTGAAGCGTTGGTGGAGTATTACCCGACGGCGGTCGCGGCGAAGGATCCGCTGTTCGTGGACCTCGCGGACGCGCGGCGAAAGGTGAAATTGGAGCGGATGAAGCGACGAGGGAAGGGTCCGCCGAAGAAGGGTGAGGGTAAGCGCGCGAGTAAGGGGAAGTGATCGTCGGAAGGGCGATCGAGAGGACGGTGGTGGGGCTGGACGCGCGTCGCGCGGGCGGGACGCGGGCGCGGACGGCGGCGACGGAAGCGTCGAAGATGCGTCGATGCGGACGCGGTAGATTTGTGAAAACGAGCGCGAAATGCGTTTTGAATTGTGTTTCGCGCGCGCGCGCGTTGTTTCGTGCGTTTTGATCGCTCGCTCGCGTGATGCGCTCGCGCGACGGCTCGCGACGGCTCGCGACGGCTGCACTGCGCGGCGGCATGTCCTCGGCGCCCGCCTCTGCGGAGGTGCGTTCATTCGCTATGTGCGCGCGCGGAGTGGTTAAAAACGTCGTGTTGAGTGATTTGGACCATCGCCAGAGCGATGTGGACGCACGATTGACGCGAACGCTTCGAATTCATTCGCGCAGGAATTCGCCGCGCTGGTCAAGGTTGTCAAGGATGCGCAACGACGCTTCACGATCGATCCCAAGGGAAACGAGCGATGCGACTTCAAGGCGTGGCTGAAACAAAACATGAAGCGCCCGGAGAACGCGTGGGGGGACCCGAGTCGGCACACGAGCGACACGCTGCGACGGTTCGTGGAAACTCTCGGGGCGGAGCGGACGGAGGAGGTGAAGACGCTCACAGAGGCGGATGCATGGCGAAAGAAAAGGGATGAATGGGACGCCTGGGGTGCGGAGGAAGAAGTGGGCGCGAGCGATGATCCGCGGTGGGGTTTGGTGCGGCGAACGCGCGAGCATGAGAGTTTTAAGGATTGGTATTACGCGCTGCCGTCTCACGAGCCCGGTTGGCGGAGGACAAAATACCGACCGGTGCGGTGGTGCGTTGAGAAGGGAATGAATCCGACGCTGTTGGGCATAGATTGCGAAATGTGTGAAACTGACCGCGATCAGCGCGCGCTCGTGGGGGTGTCCGTCGTGGACGAAGGTGGAAATGTGTTGTTGAAGACGCTCGTGAAGCCGCCCGGACTCATCGTGGACTTGCGAAAGGAGATCACCGGTTTGGAAGAGAAGGATGTGCTCGCGGCGAAGACAAATTTGCTGGACGTGCAAGAGAGACTGATGAAGCTGTGTAAACCGGGCACAGTGCTCGTGGGACACTCGCTGGTGTACGATTTGAAGGCGCTGAAGATTGACCATCAACCCATCATCGACACCGCGCTTCTGTTTCGGTACAAGAATCTTCCGAAATCCACGCCGAGTTTGGCGGTGCTGTGCGAGAAATTCCTGGACAGAAAGCTGCGACAGAACGCCGCGGGATTCCACGACTCGGTCGAGGACGCCAAGGCAGCGTTGGATCTCGCGGTGTGGGAGTCGAAGCAAGCGAAACCAACGCGTGAGTTGGAACCGCCACCGCTCCAGGTGGACGAGAAGGAACTATGCAAGCTCTTTATCCATCGAATCCCGGTGCGGACAGAGATCGAGGATCTTAAGAACATATTCGACGAACAAGACCGCGAGTACATCACGAGCGTCGCCGGTGCGCAACTCGGAGCGAACGCGTCGGCAGCGCCTGGCAAGTCCACCACCTCGTGTCACGTCACGTTCACCGATGCCACTCGAGCCGACGAGGCATTCGATCGGCTCGAAGGCAACATCTCTATTGACGCGATCGGTCGTGCCCAAAAGTACCGCCCGCTTGCGACGATTTTCCTGGAATCCAAGGGGCGCGCGGCGACGGTCGTCGTCCGCAAAATGACAGCCTCCGGCGCGGATATCGCCGCCGCCGCCGCCGACCGCCACAAGCGCCGAGCCACCGCCGCTCCCGAAGCGCGCACAAAGAAAGCACGCGCACCCAAACCCAAATCGATCCGCCTACCCGGCGATCGTTAGCCCGTCACCCCCCGCGTGTAACGGCGTCGGCCCGTCCGCGTCCAGCCTCACTCCAGTCATCGGCGCGCCATGCGCGCCGCGATCGCCCTCCATCCCGTCGTCTTCGCCGACCGTGGGCGTTCACACCTTCCCCGGAGCGTCCCCGAGCGCGCCGATGACGCCGTGATCGCGTCCAAGCCCTTCGCCGCGCAACCGAACGCGCACGACAACGCCAGCAAAGATTTGCTCGACCAAGTTCGTCGCGCGCTCGTGCCCACGGGCGCGGACGCGGCGTCGGTGCTGCGCGCGACGCAGCGGTTCCAGGAGGCATTTGAGGCGGGCGATGATATGGAGGTCGTCGTGGCGAAATCGCTGGGTTACGAGCGCATGGCGGATGTACCGGACGCGCAGCGGGCGTACGCGGAGAAGATCGCGACCAAATTGGAGGAAAATGCGCGGACGCTGGCGGGAGAGATCGAGCGAGCGAAGAATATGTATGATTCGGGTGTGTACGCGTACGGACGAGGGATGTATGACGACGCGGTGAAGTGGTTTGAGGCGGCGGAGAAGGAGACGAGCGAAACGTCGACGCTCGGCGGACGGATACAAATTTACAAGGCGCTGGCGCTGGACGCGTACGGACAGCGGGATAAAGCGCTGGCGGTGTACAAGTGGGTCGAAAGCGTGCATCCAGTGAAATCGATTCGAAAGCAGGCGGAGGAGCTCCGCTACATCCTCGAAGCGCCGAGATTGGAGATCGGAGAGAACGAGCGGGTGCAGGTACCGCTCCTGCGCAAGGATGGTTTTGAGCCATACAACGACAAGTGGTCGACGGGTCGAAGAGGATCTGGAGGCGGCTCTTCGAAGAGGGAGAAGTCGCTTGAAGAAGAGTACGGTGGAGAAGCAGACGAGGCGTTCGATTACGAAAAGCTTCGACTCGGGTTGCAAATCGTTGGCGGCATAGCCATCGCGACGGGCGTTGCGTGGTACTCAACAACGCTTCGATGATTCCCGATCTAGTAACCGCCAGGAAGTTCTCCGTGGGGTTGTTCGCCACCTGTCACCCGCGACTAGTAAACGCGCTGTGCGAGCGATGAAAATTGTAAAATTATGAAGATTGAAATTACACCGCTCGAGTCGCTCAAGCGAAGCATTGGGGGTGGAGACACACCTAGACGAGTTTATCAATCTTTTGCGTCCTCAATGCCGAACTCGGAGATAGAAAACTGCGCCTCGGATTCGGGAAGCATCGGAGAGCAGACGATTTTCATCACTCTGTTCTCTCCTCGCCCCTTGCGAAGGGCCAAGCGCGTCGTGCTCGCGTGGGCCATGATGTTGCCGCCGATGGGTTTGAGAGCGTTCGCTCCTGCGAACGGTCCACCCTCCGGATTGGCCACAACTTGGTTGCTCACGATGACGGCGACGCCGAATTCATCTGCGAGACGCGCGAGCTGTCGCAAGAATTTTCCAAGATGCATTTGGCGCGCGCTCAGTTCGCCTCTCCCCTCGTACTCGGTGCGATAGAGGTTTGTGACGGAGTCGATGATCATCAGCGCGAACCGCGTCTCCGCCATCATCCCTGCGGCGGCGACCAAGAGTTCTGTTTGATGCTCCGTGTTGTGCGCCTTCGCATACGCCACGTTGTCCAGAACCGGGCCGGGATCCATACCGAAGCGCTCGGCAATCTGAATCAAACGTTGCGGGCGAAACGTTCCCTCGGTGTCAATGTACAGGCACTTACCCTCCCCACCTCCTTGCTCGAGCGGAAGTTGGCAAGTCACGGCGAGCGTATGCATGAGCTGCGTCTTACCGGTGCGGAACTCACCGTAAACCTCGGTGACGCTCCCGCTCTCGATGCCTCCCTGCAGCATCTCGTCCACCTTGGCCGAGCCCGTCGTGATCATGATGACGTCCTTGCGCGCGGCCTCAATCATCGTCGCCGTGGTGAACCCGGCGGGCACCATGTTATTCGCTACGTAAACACCAACGTCGCATCTCTCGTCAGTCCGCGATCACCTCTTCGTCACCGCGCGCCGGCGAACCCCTCCCGCGCGCGCGGGTGCTCTGTTTCAAAGCGGGCACCCGTTCCCCTCCCGACCCTCGTTCGCCGCGCGCGCCCGCCCCACGCGCCCTCTCCCACGCGCTCACGCGCTCGCGCGCGACGCGTCGACGCACCGATCTGTTTCAACTTCTCCACCTTCTGCTCCGAGAATCCCTTGATCGCGCACAGCTGCTTCCTCGACGCGCGCGCGAGACCCTCCACCGTGTGCACGCCCGCCTCGGCGAGTTTCTTCACGTCCGACGCCGCCACGCCGGATTCCTGCGTCACCACCGCGCGCGCGCGCGCACACGCGTCAATCATCACCCACGCGAGCGACACCGAAGCGATCCATCCCTCCGCGACGTCTCTCACGCGCGTCACGTCCTCGTCCACGTCCGCGACGCGTCACCAACGATCATCACGCGCGTTCACGCGCGCGCATCGCGCGGTCGATCCCGCGCACCTCCAGCGCCGCGATCGGCATCGGCCCATGCGCGAGCGCGTACTCCTCGTGATGCGCCGCCTCGCTCGGGCGCTCGATCGCTTCCATGGTCGCGCGCGCGGAGTTATGACGCGAGCTGTCGACGCACGGTTTGAATGCGCATCGTGAATCGTCGTCGCGCATGCGCGCGGTGGCGGCGTCGATGCGCCGCGCGCGCGCGTGGACGGACGGGCGATGGTGCGCGCGCACGCGGACGCGATATCACGCGCGAACGCGCGCGAGCGGGACGTCCATCGGGGAGATTCCGGAGGATGCGCGAGGACGGGCGACGCGGGATTTCTTTCGTTTTGAGGTGATTCATCGCTCGAAGCGGTCGCGAGCGCGCGTGGGGGTGATACACACGCCGCATGGGGTGATACGTACGCCTGGATTCGTCGCGGTGGGGACGAACGCGGCGCTGAAGGCGGTGCATCACGAGGCGTTGGAGGCGGCGGGGGTGGATTTGATGTTCGCGAACACGTATCATCTCATGTTGCAGCCGGGGGCGAAGACGGTGGAGGCGTTGGGTGGGGTGCACGAGATGATGGGGCGTCATCGTCCGACCATCACGGATAGCGGTGGGTTTCAGGTGTTTTCGCTCGGTTTGCCGGACGTGAAGAGCGAGGGGCGGGAGTTGAAGTCGCGAAACGCGACCAAGCACAAGACAAAGTCTTTGTTGTTGGGCGTGAACGAGGAGGGCGCGGAGTTTCAGTCGTACAGAGATGGGACGAGGATGACACTCACGCCGGAGAGTAGCGTGGCCGCGCAGAAGGCGATCGGGGCGGATATCATCATCCCGCTGGATGAGTTGCCGCCGTACGACATTGATCGAACGGCGCTCGTGGAGAGCGTCGCGCGATCGCATCGATGGATGACGCGGAGTCTTCGCGCGCACTTGAGCGATATTCGTCAACAAGCGATGTATGGAGTCATTCACGGGGGAGTCGACCGAGAATTGCGTCGACTATCGGTGGAGTATTTAAGCGCTTTACCCTTTGACGGCTTGGCCATCGGCGGGTCTCTCGGTCGAGATTCGGCCGAGCTCGGGAGTTTACTCGAATTCTTGATGCCTCTTCTACCGGACGATTTGCCAAATCATCTCCTAGGGATATCCGATCTCGAGAACGTCGATCGTGCGGTGTCGCTCGGGGTGGATACCTTTGACTCAGCGTACACCACGCAAGTGGCGCGACACGGCACACTCTTCACGCACTCGCGTGGACGGATCAACTTTCGTCGCGCCGAGTTCCGAACGAGTCGCGAACCCGCGTGCACGCGTTGCACGTGCACGCTCTGCACCAAGCACTCCCTGGGCTACCTCCACCACCTCGATCGCGCGAAAGAGCCTCTCGCGTGGTCTCTCGCGAGCGAGCACAACCTGTACTACATGGGAACGAAGATGGCGCGAGTCCGAGAGGCGATTTTGAACGACGAGATCTAATACTCAATAGCAACTCAGTAGAAGCGCAGCGGTATGTAAGATACACTAGCTTAGACCGACGCGGTTCCGCGGTTCCGTCCACCAGAAAACGCTCGAAAACGCTCGCGGCAGCGCCACATCGACGCGCTCGCGCGCGCACCCACGATGCCGATCGGGCCCGACGCACGTGCGTCCGACCGGAACACCACCCGTGATCCACTGCGCATGCGATGGATCGTCAACGTCGCCAGATGGACGCCCGGTGACGATGAATTCGCCTTCATCCTCTCTCTCCTGCCCGAGCACGAATCGCTCGCGGTGAAACGTTTTCTTCGCGAGGACGATCGTAAGCGCGCCGCCGTGTCGCGGTTGATGCAGCGCGCGTGCGTTATGCGGGCAATGGCGACGTCGAGCGATGCGGCACACAGGAAGACGACGCTGCGGGAGTTGGACATTCGACGCACCAAGGGGTCGAAACCGTTTCACGCGACGCCGACGCGGTTGGCGTCGGCGCCGAATTTTAACTTCAACGTGAGTCACGAGGGAGATTACGTGGTTCTTGCGAGTGAGACGCATGCGGTGGTGGGGGTGGACGTGGCGGCGCCGGGACAGGTGCGACGGGTGGGTGGCGCGGAGCGCGACGTGGGACGGTTGTTGGAGACGTTTGCGAGCGTGCTCACGGATCGAGAACGGGACGTCATCGCGACCGCAGCGAGGTCGTTCGGTGAGCGAGCTGGGGAGCAGATGTTTCGACAACACTGGAGCTTGAAGGAGGCGCACGTGAAGGCAATTGGGGTAGGTCTTGGGATGGATTTGCGGCGGTGCGAGTTTGCCATTGACGCAGAAGCGCTGACGGCACGCGTGGCAGTTGACGGAGTCTCGAGGGATGATTGGGCGTTTCAAATCCACGCGTTTCCTCCGATCGTCAATGGCGTGACGGATGAGGACACGCACTGGATCACGGTATCTAGGGGGCCGTTTTACGACATAGTCGACGCCAACGGTGAGTTCACCGATGTCGTTTTCTCACAGAAGGACTTTGACGCCGATACTTGGCGTGACGTTCTCTCCGCGCCCGCACCGCCGTGGGAGCTTCTCACGGTCGGGGATCTGATCCCTGACGATCTCAAGGACGCTTTCGAGTCGCACGGAGGCGTGATATTCTAGCGTAGCTTTTAAATTACATAGTTAGGCGTTTAGAAGACGTGAGCGCTCAGAATCGTTGGCGACACTCGCGTCTGTTTCCCTGAAAAGACCGAAAGGTTTCAGCCCAGCCTCGCGCATGAGGACGAAGAGTGATGCGGTTGCTAAAAGTACCGCCGCGCTCGCTGCAATGAGACCCCCGAATGAAATCTCGGGTTCATCGTACCACGCCTCTGCCCAGGGGAATTTTGGGCATCCATCTGGGAGTGCGGTGCGCACGTCGCAGATGCTTCGCCGAATCTCAGCTTGCAGGTTGCACCTCTTCTCGCACACTGGAACACCATCAACGGTGACCCAGGGAAGCCACTTGTACGCGGGGTCGATCGATCCAAGCTCGGCTTGGTTAGCCTTGAGCAGCTCGATTGCGGTGTCACCTGAAGCGCACCGCAACTGAGCAGCGCAAACATCGGCACTTACCGTCGACTTACTCGCGCCTGCGGCCAACAGTCCAGCAGAAACCGCGCTGCAGCATTGACCATCGATTCTTCGCAACTTGTGATCATACCCACCGTACTTGAATGCGTCTTGCGCCTCAAGTTTGAGAAGGTGCATAGCATAACACGACGTGTACGCGTTCCAGCCTTCCACCTTACCGATATTTTGCTCCGCACACGCTGCGATAAGGTTCGCGGTGCAACTCAAGTGTCCAGAGCGTCTCCGATTGAAGCAGTTCACCGATACATTATGCCCTTGCCCAACATTCACATACGGGATGACGTGCCAATTCACCGGCCCGAGCTGAGATTTTTGAAGTTTGTGCAGTGCGCCGAGCACGAATTCTAACGAATTCGGGTCGGCAAAATCGACGTACATCCGGACATCGATGTGCTTCATAAAAAGATCCTGCTCCACCTCGATCGCTTTCTGCGAGACTTTATCAATGGTATGCTTTGCGCTCTTTGTGGCATTGTAAAAACTCTTCGCCGCCGAACGTGTCCACTGTTCGACTTTTTCGGAGAATTCATCATCGACGGAGCTCACATTTTGTGATGTTTGCAGATCATCCATCGTCTTGCCCTTCTCCTCGCTCTGCTGTCTCTCATGTCCAAGCGCCGCTAAGCGTTGCCGCTTCTCTGCCTTAACGGGCATGTCCGTGATTTCAAAGTCGAAATCGTTTTTCTCCACTCGCTTCGCCTCCAGGGCGGCTCGAGAGCGCTCTATTTTGTCTACATCAACTTTCCAGTACACCGCAGGCTGCTTCGGCTTGAACCAAGGCGCCTCGACGGCGAACCTTTCCTTGGCAGCGACGCCGGTCCCGCGCGAGCGCTTCCTCGTCGACATGAATCTCGCCATCGCCTCTTCCTCGCTCATCATCGCCGGCGGATCGATCGGGCCGGCACGACGCACGTTCGATCCCGGAACCCCACCGTGCCGTTCGACAGACTCCATGAGACCTCCCGACCCCGCCCACACGTCCTCCCCGTCGCCCGCGTACCCGAGCGCCGCGAGCGCGCCCGCGCTCCGTCGTTCACCGCCTTC